>WNGG01002534.1_pt1 | contig 20613 bp, 19 predicted proteins | sample 5400661 | NCBI WGS metagenome assembly WNGG01 (sample SAMN13153372, study PRJNA577476) | soil metagenome | isolation source: 100 cm soil or saprolite under Garry oak tree replicate 1 | place: USA:California | collected 2016-06-15
TGGAACGGGAAAAATTCCGGATGAAGACATCGCGACCCTGCTGAGCAGGTATTGTGATTTCCGTCTAGCAGGCATCCTCAAGCAGTTTAACCTGCGGTTTCTGCCCTCGGCCGTGAAAGGCGGGTTCTATAGAAAGCTTGCCGTCTATGGTCATGTGGGACGGATGGATGTTGGACTGCCCTGGGAGGGGACGGATAAGGCGCCTCTTTTGCAAGAGTTCAGGGGGACGTCGTTCCGGGACGGTGTAGGGAAGGGCGTATAGGATACAGAGGAAACTCGGCCGTCCTCGCTCTCTTCTAGTAACCGTTCACGGGGTGGACAAGCCCTGAAACCCGCTAAAAACGGGCTCTCCCGAATAGAGGGGGTGCGAAATGAGGGGTTTCCGCCGGGCGGAAGTGCACTCTGCAAGCGCTTCCCTTGCTGTGAAGTTCCAGTTTTCCTGGGTTTTTTTTGATCTTTACCTTCATTAGGTAGCATTATCCGGGTCGTGAACGGTTACGCATCCTACTCTGTTTCATATCTTTGCCTTCCTGTGGAGGATTTTTATGGGAAGGATAGCCAGCGTAATTTGTAGGCGAATGACAGCCCAGTGAAGAATGTGTGAAGGTATTATTTCACAGCAGATTTTTGTCCTACTCCCCTCTTAGACTGTGAGCGGAGAAAAAAATTCCCGGCTGCGGACCTGCTTCGAGAGAGCCTCTCTAACAGAATGGACTACTCAGGTGAGGAGAAGTCAGAGGTCGAGTAAAGATAGCGATAAAGTCGGGAGGAGTGAAGCACATCGGCTGTGAAGCAGTTTACACAATCTTCACCTGCTCGCCACACTCCTGAAAAACATCATTGCGATACTGTCTGTTCAGGAGGAAAAACCCTAGTGAAAAAAATTCTCGTTGTTGAAGATGAGCTCAGCATTTCCAACCTCATCTCTTCCAATCTGGAACAGGCAGACTACAAGGTAGTGACCGCCTTCGACAGCACCGAAGCACTGCGTTTAGTGGACAGCTTCTGTTCCCATCTACTCACCATCGAGTTGCTCGTACCCCAGCAAAGCAGAGTGACCAACCTGGTCACGTTGCTGCAAGTACGCCAGTGAGATGCTTGTGCCCCCAGGTGGCAAGCGTAACGGACAAATAACTTTGTTGTCATCTTCTTGTAATATTTCATCTCTATCCTATTCTCGCCCTTATCTTATTTTTGGGGGAGGAAGGAGGACGTAAGTATGCGAAAGGTCGGAATTATCCTTTGTGGGTGGGTAGCCGTGCTAGGGCTCGGGACCAGTCCAGCACTTGCCCAGAAAAAGAGCGTGGCCGAGGAGATCCTAGATATCCTCAAAGCCGACAACAAGATCAGCGAGCAGCAGTATAGAGACTTGTTGAATAAGGCCAAAGCCGAGAGCGAGGCGCGGGAGGCCGGGGTCGAGGCGTTCAAGCGCGACTCGGTGAAAGACGTCAAAAAGAGCATGGATTGGCTGGATCGCGTCAGTTTCTTTGGTGATTTACGGCTACGGCACGAGGGTTTTTTCCAGGAAAGGAAGGGGCCGGATGCCCAAGCACGGCAGCGTGAGCGGGTCCGCCTCCGTTTTGGGGCGAAGATGAAGATCAGCGACGAGATCGAAGGTGGGTTGCGTATCACCAGCGGCGACCCCAACAATCCGCTCACGACCAACCAGACCCTCGGCGACCTCTTTACCCGTAAGCCCCTGAGTATCGATCAGGCCTACGTTACCGTGACACCGGGGAAATCCTTCGGCTTAGACTTGCCATGGTCCCCTCTCAGCATTACCGGTGGGAAGTTTGCTAACCCCCTGTTCCGGCCTAGGGCGATCATGAACTCAGAGATGATCTGGGACGACGATGTGACCCCGGAAGGGCTACACGAGACCTTTACGCTTTTTGAGGCCGCAGACGGGATCCTGCGCAAGTTCCAGCTTCACGCCATGCAGTGGGTAGCGAAAGAGGCGGCTCGCTCAACTGATGCCTGGGTGCTCGGCGGGCAAGGGGTAGCTAACCTGACGCTTTTACCTAGTACACAACTGACCCTGGGCTTGGGGGACTACTTGTTCTCCAAAGCCAGTCGGATTGCTCAGGAGCGCAACACGAACTCCTCTCTGACAATTACCAATTCCTTAGTGCTCAAAAACGGAACGATCGTCAAAGGCGGGTTCCCCTTCAGCCCCAGCCCCAACAACCCGATTGCCGCTTTTGTGAGTGATTTTAACATCTTCAATGCCTCAGCCCAACTCAATGTAGATACCGGCTATGCCAAGTGGCCGTTCAGCCTATTTGCCGATTTCGCGCACAATACGGAAGCCAAGGGGGGTGATGATAATGCCATCTGGGCCGGAGCCGGCCTCGGCGCGACCAAGAACCCTGGCGACCTGGCGTTTTCCGTAGTCTGGGGTCGGGTGGAGACTGACTCAGTCCTCTCCACCTTCAATTATGACGATTTTGGCCGCAGTGGGGGTACTAATGTCCAGGGACCGATTGTGAAGATCGATTACATGCTCTTGCCCCGCTTGACGCTCACCGCCAAGAACCACTTTGTCTCCTTTATCGACAGACCGGCTGGACGCTCGAACTCGACCGTATACCGCTTGCAGCTCGATGCAGTGCTGGCGTTTTAACCTGTCCTAGTGGGGGCATTCTTCTGGAACGCTTCTGTAACATTCTCTCGTTAAGGAGGTACGGATGATGGAAAGATCGATGTGGTGCAGAGTCAGAGCAGTGCTGCTGGTCTGTAGCGTGCTCGCGTGGGTGGGGCCAGCCTCTGCTCAGGATGGCGCGGTTCAGGTAGACCCTGCGATCCCCTCTTACAAGGCAGTGAGCGGTATCTCGGGAAACCTCAACAGCATCGGCTCTGATACGTTGAACAACGTTATGACCTTCTGGGCAGAGGGTTTCAAGAAAGTTTATCCCAACGTCAACATCCAGATCGAAGGCAAGGGTTCGACCACCGCACCGCCAGCCTTGATCGAAGGCACAGCGCAACTCGGGCCGATGTCACGGCCGATGAAAGGGACCGAGACTGATGCCTTTGAAGCCAAGTACGGCTACAAGCCGACGCAGTTACGCACCGCTCTCGACTCGCTGGCGGTTTTTGTCCACAAGGATAACCCGATTAAAGGGCTGACACTCGCGCAGGTGGACAGCATCTTCTCCAAGACCCAGCGCTGTAAGGGGGCTGACGCCAAGACTTGGGGGGATGTCAGAGCGGATGGTGCCTGGGCCGGTGCGCCACTAAGCCTCTACGGTCGTAATTCTGCCTCTGGGACCTACGGCTTCTTCAAGGAACACGCACTGTGCAACGGCGACTACAAAGACACGGTGAAGGAGCAACCGGGCTCCGCGTCGGTCGTGCAGGGAGTGAGTGAAGATCGGAATGGGATCGGCTACAGCGGCATCGGCTACACGACCTCGGGCGTACGCGCGGTTCCCCTGGCGGCTAAAGAGGGGGAGCCTTTTCATGAAGCAACCTACCCAAACGTCCTCAACGGCAGCTATCCCCTGAGCCGGTTCCTATTTGTGTACATTAACCGAGCTCCGGGCAAGCCCTTAGATCCCTTGGTGAAAGAATTTGCCAAGTTTGTTCTCAGTAAAGAAGGACAGGAGATCGTGATCAAGGACGGCTACTATCCACTTCCAGCTTCTGTGAGCAAAGAGGAGCTGGTGAAACTTGAGTAGATCCGGGTGAGTGAAGGCTTACGGAGGAGAGGGATGCCTTCTGACTTCAGGCGGCTCCCCTCTCTTTTTTGAGGACCCAGTATGCCAGAGGTGCAAGAAGTAGAAAGACAGGACACCGCAGCGCGAGAGATCGAGGTTCGTCTCTATGCTGCTGAGAAAAAGACCCGGGTACAGCGCAAAAAGCTGGCGGACAAAGTTGCTCGTGTGGCGATTACTACTGGCGGGGTAGGAATCATTCTCTGCGTTGTCGCGATCCTCTTCGTCATTGTGGCCGAGACCTTGCCGCTGTGGAGAGCGCCGGTTGCGGAACAAGAGAACACCGTCAACCTCAATCGGGTTGAAGGAGACGGGGCGCAGTCTACCTGGGCTGGAGAGCTGCCTGGCTCACCCAGAGAAATGGTCAAACCCTTGGCGCTCGGTGTGGATGAGTATCAAGAGATCACTTATCTAGTGACCGAAGCCGGCACCGTTGATTTTCTCTCACTGGCGGACAATTACCTCCTGCAACGCTACCCTATCAGAGGGCTTAAGGACCAGCATCCGACTGTTGTCTACTATGACGGCATTCACCGCACCCTCGCCGTGGGCACTGCCAGCGGGATGGTGATTCCGCTAACGATCCAGTTTTCTACGGCGTTTCAGGATGGTGAGCGTGCGAGCACGCCGAAGGTTACAGAAGGGGAGCCCCTCCAACTCGACCCTGAAGGACGACCCATCACCGCACTGGTGTACAGGGAAGAGGAGGGGAAGATTGCCGCAGCGGCTCTGCTTGGTCCGCGCCTACTCGTCTTTTTTGCCCAGCGTGAGAAACACTCACCCCTGGAGCCGACAGGGAGCGAAGAGTATCGCCTCGACCTCTCCACTGCGCTCAAGGCGGACGTTACGGCTCTGGCCCTGGACCAGTCTCAGTCACATCTCTTGGCCGGGACCGCCGCTGGGGAGGTATACCACTGGCAGGTCGATGATCCGGCGAGCCCTCGCTTAGCCGAAACTTTTGCGGTCGGCCAGAAAGCCGGTGTAGGAATCAGCGCCCTAGGCTGGGTGCTGGGTGACCGATCACTGATTATTGGTGATACGGCCGGGGGCGTCAGCGTATGGTTTCAAGTGCGAGACCAACAGAGGCCGCAGGAAACCCCGTACCGCCAGATCCAAGTGCTGCGCTCCCATAGTGCGCCGGTGACGGTGATTGCGCCTTCGCCACGTGATAAGGGTTTTCTCACTGCCGACGCCACGGGGACGGTCCTGCTCCACCACGCGACCTCTGCGCAGACCCTGCTGGAACTGCATGCTGGCAGCAACGCGCTGGGACTGCTGGCCTTCGCGCCCAAGGCGAATGGGGTCTTAACAGTAGACACGCAGGGACAACTGTTTCACTGGCACATCCATAACCCGCACCCTGAGATTAGTCTAAAAACCTTGTTCGGCAAGGTGTGGTACGAGGGCTATGACCATCCAGACTACACCTGGCAGTCCAGCAGCGGCAGTGACGAATTTGAGCCCAAGTTTAGCTTGACCCCGCTCGCCTACGGCACCCTCAAAGGCACGTTTTATGCCCTGTTGCTCGCCATTCCCACCAGCATTTGCGGGGCGATCTATACCTCGCAGTTCATGCACCCCAGCCTGCGGAGTTTTGTCAAACCTATGATCGAGGTGATGGCCGCCCTACCCAGTGTGGTCCTGGGCTTCTTTGCTGGGCTGTGGCTGGCCCCGCGGGTGGAAAAGATCATTCCGGCAGTATTCCTGATGCTTGTTGCTCTTCCTCTCGTTACCCTGGCAGCCTCTTTTCTGTGGCGGCTGGTGCCGCTTTCTCGACGCAGTCGTCTCAAGCCTGGGACGGAACTGGCCTTTCTCGGCCCTGTACTGTTGCTCACGGTGTATGCCTGTGTGAGCCTGAACGGGCCGATTGAAACAGCCCTGTTTGCCGGCAACTTTCCCCAATGGCTCTACGACACCACTGGCGTGCGGTATGATCCGCGCAACTCCCTGGTCGTCGGCTTCGCTATGGGGTTCGCCGTGATCCCGATCATCTACACCATCTGTGAAGACGCCTTTTCCAACGTTCCTCAGCACCTGATCTCAGGTTCCCTGGCCCTCGGGGCGACCCGCTGGCAAACCGCGATGCGCGTGGTCCTGCCCACAGCCAGCCCGGGGCTGTTTTCTGCCATTATGATCGGATTTGGTCGAGCCGTCGGGGAAACGATGATTGTGCTGATGGCAACCGGCAACACGCCGGTTATGGATTTTAGCCCCTTTAACGGGTTTCGTGCCTTGTCGGCCAATATCGCCGTAGAGATTTCTGAGGCACCGTACGGCGGCACCCTCTACCGCGTGCTGTTCCTGGCAGCCTTGCTGCTCTTCATCATGACTTTTCTAGTGAATACTGCTGCGGAGGTAGTGCGTCAGCGTTTGCGCGAGCGCTACAGCCGGATATGAGTCAAGGTGCCGCAGTGTTCAGAGGCTTCTGGAAAAGCGGCGATCCGTTTATCTGGCTCACTGGTGGGGCCCTCGGTTTCAGCCTGCTCATGATCGTGGCCCTGATCTGGATTATTGCCGCCAATGCGCTGTTTTACTTCTGGCCCGGCCAGCTAATGCTGGTACAACTCCAGGGCGGGGGTGAACTCCTGGGACGAGTGGCCGCCCATGAAGAGATCCCGGGGTCTCAGGTAGAAGGAGGAACTCCACGATACCGCACTCAGTTTCAGGTTGCCAACCGTGACCTCTATGGAGCGGACTTTCGCTGGATCGATGACGATCAGATCTTCACTCGAACCTTCCCCAGGGAGGCGGTCTTCTTTGAGCGCTGGGAGTGGGGGCATCTGTTCGGCTCTCTCAAATCGGTGATGCAGGACGGCCAGGTGATTGCCCAAGGCTTTGAACAGGGGTGGCAGCAGTTTCAGCAGATTCATCCCCGCACGCAGGAGACTTTGGAGCAGATTCACCGCATCGAACAGAAAGAGATCGGCGAGCTCAACTACAACATCGAGCAGACGCGCCTGGCGATCAAGCGCGTAAGGCGCGAGGAGCGGGACCCTGCCCAAGCTCATGAGCGGGTGGCGGCTCTGGAGCGAGAGGTGGCAGTCTGGCAGCAGCGGTATGAAGAAAAAGCCCGAGAACTGAAGACCCTGTACGAGGAGAACGCCCGCTATCGTATCAAGGTGCAGGCCGCGGGCGGGCGTGAAAAAGAACTACCGGTCGCGGCGATCGTGCGGGCGTTTCTGCCCAACCAGCTGAGCTGGAGGGAGCGCATGACCCTCTACCTCACCAGGCTGTGGGAGTTTGTCTGGGAAGACCCGCGGGAGTCCAATACCGAAGGCGGCGTCTTTCCGGCGATTTTTGGCACGGTTATGATGGTCCTGCTCATGAGTATCATCGTGGTGCCCTTTGGCGTCGTTGCTGCTCTGTACCTGCGTGAGTATGCAAAGCAGGGGCCGCTGGTGCGGGTCGTGCGCATCGCGGTCAACAACCTGGCCGGGGTGCCGTCCATCGTCTTTGGCGTGTTTGGCCTGGGCTTCTTTATTTACCTAATCGGCGGCAGTATCGACCGTCTATTCTATCCGGAAGCGCTTCCCGCCCCCACGTATGGGACGGGTGGCCTCCTGTGGGCCTCGCTGACCTTGGCCCTGCTCACGGTGCCGGTCGTGATCGTCGCGACCGAAGAGTCGCTGGCCGCTATTCCGCGCGAGTGGCGGGAGGGCTCTCTCGCGTTAGGCGCGACCAAGTGGGAAACGATCCGCAAGATCGTGCTGCCCGGCGCGTTGCCTGGTATCCTCACCGGTATGATCCTGGCAATGGCCAGGGGTGCCGGGGAAGTGGCGCCGCTGATGATTACCGGGGTCGTCAAACTCGCTCCCACGTTACCGCTTGACGCGCATGCCCCGTTTTTTCACCTAGAGCGCAAGTTCATGCACCTGGGGTTTCACATTTACGATGTGGGGTTTCAGTCCCCAAACGTCGAGGCCGCCAAGCCGATGGTGTACATGACGACGCTGTTGCTGATCGGCATCATCATTGCCCTGAACCTTACTGCTATCTTTGTGCGCAACCGGTTGCGCCGCCGGCTGCGCTTTAGTACGTTCTAACGTTCACTGTGGTCTATGGCAAAAGATCCTCTTTCACCACACCGCTTTGTGTCTATGCTGCGTTGGCCGGAACAAGGGAATGGTCAGGCCCCCTCTTCATTATTGCCACCTGGCGAAGCTGCTGAAATTCAGATTCGTGATCTCTGTCTGAGTTACGGCGGCAAGCCGGCCCTGCAGCATATCAGTATGGACATCGCCCGGTGCCAGGTGACCGCCTTTATTGGCCCATCTGGCTGCGGCAAATCCACCCTGATCCGCTGTCTCAACCGGCTCAACGACCTGGTTGATGAGGTGACGATCACCGGCAGCATCACCATCGCCGGTCAGGAGATTCTTGACCCGAGTGTGGATGTTACCGAGTTGCGTAAGCGGGTTGGTATGATCTTTCAGAAACCCAATCCCTTTCCCAAGACCATTTACGAGAACGTGGCCTACGGCCCGCGCATCCTCGGCATTAGGCAAAAGGCGCGTCTTGATGACGTCGTCGAGCGGAGCCTCAAGGCGGCGGCGCTCTGGGACGAGGTCAAAGAGCGCCTGCATGACAATGCGCTGGCTCTCTCTGGTGGTCAGCACCAGCGCCTGTGCATCGCCCGCACGATTGCCGTCGAGCCAGAAGTCGTGCTCATGGATGAACCCTGCTCAGCCCTGGACCCCGTTGCCACGGCCAAGATCGAGGAACTCATCCACGAATTGAAGCAACGGTACACGATCGTGATCGTGACGCACAATATGCAGCAAGCCGCGCGGGTTTCCGATTACACGGCTTTCCTATATCTTGGCAGATTGATAGAATATGGCAGCACGGAGAAGCTCTTCACCACCCCGGAGAAGCAGGAAACCGAAGACTACATTACCGGCAGGTTTGGCTAGACCCGAAGACGTCATGGCACTGCACACCGATCGACAATACGAAGTGGAACTGCAACAACTCCGGGCCAAAATCCTGGAGATGGGCGGGTTGGTGGAAAAACAGATCGGCGACGCCATGACCTCACTGGTTGAGCGGAACTCCGCCTTGGCTCAGGAGGTCATCGCGCGCGACCACGTGGTTAACTACCTCGACGTGGCCGTAGACGACGCGTGCACCCGCCTCCTGGCGCTCCACCAGCCGGCAGCGCGCGACCTGCGCCTTATTATGACCGGCTTGAAGATCACGACCGATCTCGAACGCATCGGGGACATTGCACGGAATATTTGTGAGCGCGCCCTCGAACTTAATCAGGAACCTCCACTGAAGCCGTATGTGGATTTGCCGCGCATGGCGGACTGGGCGCGGTCCATGCTGCGCGATAGTCTCGATGCGTTCGTACACGAAGACCCCGAGCTAGCCTTACAAGTCTGTCAGCGGGACGACTTCATCGATCACCTCACCGCTCAGCTCTTTCGTGAAATGTTGTCGTACATGGCGCAGGATCCCCAAAGTGTGGGCCGGGCCACCCGTATCCTGTTTCTCACTAAATATCTGGAGCGGATCGCCGATCATGCCACCAACATCGCTGAGATGGTGATCTACATGGTCAAAGGGAAAAGTATCCGACACATGTCACCCCCGCCGTCATCGGTGTAGGGGGGATCAGCGGTCAGCCCCAATAGGGTCTATAGAGTCTGTAGGGTCCATAGGGCCAAGAGACTAAAGACGAACGCTAGACCTAACGAACCCCATAGACCCAGTGGACGAGAAGCTGAAAGCTAAGAGCTGAAAGCTGAAAAGGGAGCCCATGGAAACCCAGGTTCAAGCCAAACCCTTAACTGCTGAAGTCAAACGCACAATTCTGGTTGTCGAAGACGAAAAAGACATCCGCGACCTGGTGCGCTACAACCTGGAAGCCGAAGGCTTTGCCGTGGTCGAAGCGAACGACGGGGAGGTCGGTCTCAACCTGGCCGTCACAGAACGTCCGGCCCTAATCGTCCTGGACCTCATGCTCCCCAGGTTGTCGGGGCTCGTAGTGTGCCGGCTGCTACGCGCACGCGAGGAGACGCGGCAGGTGCCGATTCTCATCTTGACCGCCCGCGCCTCGGAGGTCGATAAGATCCTGGGCTTGGAGACCGGCGCGGACGACTATGTCACCAAGCCCTTTAGCCCGCGCGAGTTGGTGGCACGGGTCAAAGCGGTGTTGCGGCGGGCTTATAGCCCGGTGCTCGATCGGCCGCACGAAGTCTACGAAAAAGGCCGTCTACGCATCGACTACGACACCTATGAAGTGACCCTTGACGGTCACCTGATCGGGCTGAGTCTGCGAGAGTTTGAATTGCTCAAGTTTTTCGCGCAAAATCCTTACCGGGTCTTTAGCCGCACCCAAATCCTGGATCAGGTGTGGGGGCAGGACGTGTACGTCGAGCCGCGCACGGTCGATGTCCACATTCGCCGCCTGCGTCAGCGTATTGAGCGGGACGACGCCAACCCCGTGCTGATTCTCACCATCCGTGGGGTCGGGTACAAGTTTAATGCCGATGCGCTGGAGGAGTAGGGTCCTTTTTTTCATCGTCTTCTTCCCTACCTTGGCGGTTGTTGCGCTCGCCGGTATCCTGGCTTTCTACGCGCTGCCGCCCTCTCACCGCCCGGTGCTGTTGTGGGCTAGCGCTCTCCTGCTCGGTCTGGCCGCGCCGGTGAGCGCGTTCTTCTTCGGCCTGCGGCTCCAGCGTCGCTTCCAGGGTCTGCGGGAATTTATTGCCATTGTCCCGCAGCGCGATTTTCCGCCCTCCCTACCGGTGTGGGATGAGGATGAGGTCGGTGCCCTGGAGAGAGGGCTCCAGCAGCTAGTGTCCCAGCAGTACGAGCGGATGCGCATCTTACAGGGCGAGCGCAAGAAGCTCGAAGTCGTGCTGCAAAGTATGGCCGAGGGGGTGGTGGTGATTGATCCGATCGGCAACATCGTGTTGTATAACCGCGCGGCGCGGGAGCTCTTTAGCCTGCGCCCCACTGACGATTGGCGCGGCAAACCACTCCAGGCGCTTTCCCGCCACCCCCAGTTGCAGGAACTGCTGCGTAGGGTTGCGAACAAACGGCCTGGCGACCCGCCAGTGACCGGCGAGCTCGAGCTCAACAGTAAGGAACAGCGGTACCTAGCGGTGAGCACTATGCAGATTTGTGAAGATGGGGCGACGGTGAGTGGGTATGTGCTAGTCTTCCATGACCTCACGCAACTCAGAAGGCTGGAGTCGGTGCGGGCTGACTTTGTTGCCAATGTCTCGCACGAGCTGCGCACGCCGCTCACTGCGATCAAGGGCTACGCCGAGACCCTCCTCAACGGCGGGCTCAAAGACCTGGACACCGCTCGACGTTTCCTGGCGATCATCGACCGCCACTCTGAGCGTCTCACCCGGTTGATCGAAGACTTGCTCACCTTTTCAAATCTGGAACTGGGCAAGACCGAACTGCGCCGCGACGAGGTCACGCTCGCAGAGCTGGTCGATGAGGTGTTTGAGATCGTCAAGGACAAGGCCGAGCGCGGAGGGGTTGCGTTGGTGCAGGAGTGCCCGGCTGACTTACCAGCCATCAGTGGCGACAGCGACCGTCTCCACCAAGTGGTGATGAACCTGGTTGACAATGCGGTGAAGTACACCCCAGCGGGAGGGAAGGTGACGGTAACGGCAAAAACGGTCCACAGTCCACAGTCCAAGGTCCAAAGTCAAGATGGAATCGGGTCTGATGCGCAGCTGGGAGAGGAGTGGGTAGAGGTGGCGGTCGTGGACACCGGTTGCGGTATCCCTGAGGCCGAGATCCCGCGCTTGACGCAGCGTTTCTACCGCGTAGACAAGGCGCGCTCCCGGGAATTGGGCGGCACTGGCTTGGGACTGGCCATCGTCAAGCACATCGTCCAGGCACACGGTGGGTTCCTCCGCATTGAGAGCCAGATTAACCAGGGCACCACCGTACATCTCTTTTTACCACTGCATACACACGCCCCGCTGGCAACGGAGCAGACCGAGGCGTGGCTTCCCTCTTAACAGGCTGCGGAAAAAGTCGTATTCGTGCTTTGACAGGCTCAGCACGAACGGGAAATGATCACGAATTTCAAGCCCCCCCCGTTCGCCCTGAGCTCGTCGAAGGGTGAAGGCAGGGTTTTTCCGCACCCTCTTAAGGCGGCAATTCTTAGGAACAGGCATGGAACTGGTTGTCTTCCTCGTTATCGTTGCGCTGGTCTTCGACTTCATCAACGGCTTTCACGACGCGGCCAACTCAATCGCCACCGTGGTCTCGACCCGCGTGCTCTCCCCGTTCCAGGCGGTGGTGTGGGCTGCGTTCTTTAATTTTGTTGCCGCCTTTGGCTTTGGCGTACAAGTGGCTACCACCGTTGGGAAAGGGGTGATCAACCCAGCCGTGGTGGACTCGCATGTGCTTTTCGGCGGCCTGACTGGTGCCATCGTCTGGGACTTGCTCACCTGGGTTTACGGCTTGCCTACCAGCTCGTCGCATGCACTTATCGGCGGGTTTGCCGGTGCAGCAGTGGCCAAGGCCGGATTCAGCGCGCTGATCCTCAGCGGCTTCAGCAAAATCTGCACGTTCATTGTCCTCTCTCCTCTCCTGGGTTTGTTGCTCAGCGTGATCTTCATGGTGGTAGTGCTGAACCTATTTTGGCAGGCGACGCCCGGCCGGGTCGATCACTACTTTCGCCGCCTGCAACTCGTCTCCTCGGCTCTTTACAGCCTGGGTCACGGCACCAACGACGCGCAGAAGACGATGGGGATCATTGCGATCCTGCTCTTCAATGCCGGTTACCTGGGCCCGACCTTTTACGTTCCCTACTGGGTGATTCTGCTTTGTCATGCGGCGATCGCGCTCGGCACCCTCTCCGGAGGCTGGCGCATCGTGCGCACCATGGGCATGCGCATCACCAAGCTGCAGCCGGTAGGGGGGTTCTGCGCCGAGACTGCCGGTGCGATCACGCTGCTCGGCACCGCCTATGCGGGTATCCCGGTCAGTACGACCCATACCATCACTGGCGCAATCATTGGGGTAGGCGCCGTCCGTCGCCTCTCGGCGGTACGCTGGGGAGTAGCGCGAACGGTCATGTGGGCCTGGGTATTGACGATTCCCGGGGCGGCGCTGATCGCCGCTGCGACGTATCTGTTAAGTAACCGGGTGCTGTCGTTGGGTTTTTAGGAGGGCAATCCCCTGTGGTTGTTCTGGGGACGGGGCAGCAGGGGGCCAGGGGCCACAACTGCAGCCTGCCCGACCGTAAACGATCGGGCTCAGTCAACCAAGCCCGAGCGGGCTGACCGACGAAACAGTTGCGGGCATGGGAGCGAGCGGGGCGCTTGTAGCGCCCTTAGTAGGACCGAGCGCGGTGGTGTACCACCGTGCGCAGTGCGGAGCCGAAATGTGTTTGACGAGTTGAAATCCGTCGGCCGGACCCTCAAGCACGAGCTCAAGGTCTATCAACTTGTGCTCAACGACAGCCGCACGCCAAAATTAGCGAAGGTGCTGCTCGGACTGGCAGTAGGGTATGCGCTGCTGCCTTTCGACTTCATTCCCGACTTTATCCTGGTCATTGGCTACCTTGATGATGCAATCATTGTCCCCTTACTGGTCATTATTGCACTCAAGATGGTTCCCACAGCGGTGCTCGCAGATTGCCGCAGGAGGGTCAGTGGCGCAGACTGTGAAGAGCCGTAAGGGTAACCCGGTGGGTCGCACGGGGCCTGCCCCGGTGGGCTAACTGTTCTTCAAGGCCACACCTTCAATGACGTTGGCCACGTCCTCACAACTGTCGATGGCGTTCTCGATCGACTCATAGACATCTTTCCACTTGAGGACATCGAGCGTGTCCTCGCCCTTCTCAAAGAGCTTGGCGATAGCCGAGCGGTAGACAAAGTCGCCCTCGTTCTCGAGACGGTTGATCTCGATACAATGCTGGAGGATGGAGTCCCCGCCCTTCAGGTGGCGCAGCCGCACGACCGTTTTTTGTACCTCTTGCACGGCGCGTAACAGGATGTCAGTGAGCAGGGTCGCGTCAGGCTTGATTTCGTTAATGCGATACAAAGAGAGTTTGTCCGCTGCGGCCTCGACGTGATCCAGGATATTGTCGAGCGAACAGATCAGCCCATGGATGTCTTCCCGGTCGAAGGGAGTGACAAAAGTCTTGTTGAGTTTCGCCACCGTCTCGTGGGTGATTAGGTCGGCCTCGTGCTCCACGTCCTTGATGCGTTTGGCCTTGAGCGGCACGTTAATGAAGTTCTTGACTAGATCTTCGAGCAATTGTACTCCTTCGTGAACCTTGGTTACCCCGCGCTCAAAGAGGTCATAGAAATTAGTGTCTTTAGGAATGAGCCCCATAATAGTCTCCCTTTATCTCTCTCTCTCTCTATCTTGCCTGTATTGCTTGACCCAGTCGAGAGCGTCTTCCCGGGTCAGCAGCCGGCCCTCAAGCTGGGCTTCTTCTACCGCATTCAGGATCTCTTTGAATTGCGGTCCGGGTTGCAGTCCCAAAGCGATGAGGTCATGGCCGCTGAGCAGCCGCGGCGGCGCAATCTGGGCGGGGCCAAGTTCAGCGAGCTGACGGCAGCAAAACTCATAGGGGCGCAGGTCGCCGCTGGAGGAAAGCGCATCGAGCCGCGCCAGCTCTAGCAATTCCTCAATCCCGTCCTCCCGTAAGAAGCGCTTAAGGGTAGCAGTCCGCATCTCCGGCGCCCTGAGCACGCGCAGGTGGTTCTTCACCAGGTACGCCACCCGCTCCCAGGTCGTGCGCGACCGCTTCAGGCGCTGGCAGATCGTGACCGCCAGCTCCGCCCCTTTTTCGCAATGCCCGTAGAACGTCACCCGCTCGCCCTTCTGAGCGCGGCACAGCGGCTTGGCCACGTCGTGCAACAGCGCGCCCAAGGCCAGCGTCTCGCTGGGGTGATCGAGCTTATCGAGCAGCAGCAGGGTGTGCACGAACACATCGCCCTCGGGGTGAAAATCAGGCGATTGCTCTACCCCGCGCATCGCCTCAATCTCGGGCAGGATCGTCCGGAGCAGGCTAGACTCGGACAGCAGGGTGAAGGCCCGCCTGGCTCCCTCTGCGGTAAGGATCTTTACCACTTCGTCACCGATCCGCTCCCAGGCAATATCGACAATCGTTGGGGCCAGCTCCTGGATTGCGGCGAAGGTCTCCGGCGCGATAGCGAACCCCAGCCGCGCGGCCAAGCGCACCGCCCGCAGCATACGCAGGCGATCTTCGGCAAAGCGGGCGTGCGGATCACCGATGGCGTGGATGATGCCGGCGGCTAGGTCCTGGCGCCCGCCGACGTAGTCTATCACCTGTTCCGTGACCGGGTCGTAGAACATCCCGTTAATAGTGAAGTCGCGTCTGAGCGCGTCCTCGCGCGCGCCGCTAAAGTGCACGCTGGCCGGGTGACGGCCGTCGAAATAAGCGCCGTCAGAACGAAAGGTCGCCACCTCGAACGGGTTGCCCTCAAGCACCACCAGCACGACGCCGAACTGTGCCCCCACCGGTACGGTGTGGGCAAACAGCGTCTGTACGTCTGTTGCCCGCGCGCCGGTGGCCACGTCAAAGTCCTTGGGTTCGATGCCTAGCAACTTGTCTCGGACGCATCCACCGGCCAGGTAGGCGGTAAACCCGTGGTCACGCAGGGTCCGGACGATGGCTCTGGCCTGGAGTTCTTTCGCTGTCACAATCTTATGGTGACACGCGAGCAGGGAAGGATCAATGCGTATATGACCCTGGAGACTGCGTCCTGATCTTGCGGGGCAACGAGGGCCTGGATAGAGTTGGTAGGCGATGAACGAGCCGCTTTTCATAATCGGCAATCCGCATTCCACAATCCGCAATTGAGAGAAGGCTAGGCCCGGATGAAACTGACTGTTGACAACGTCTGTACGGCTACCGGTGGCACTCTCGTGTGTGGCCATCGGGACAGGATCTTTACCTCGGTTTCCATCGATTCGCGCGCAGTAGCCCCGGGTTCACTCTTTATCCCTCTACCTGGAACCAAGGTGGACGGTCATGCCTACCTGGTTGCGGCCGTTCGCCAGGGCGCGACCGGATTTCTCTTCGCCAAGCAGGTCGAACCCCAGCTGCCTAACGGCGCAGCCGGTATTGCCGTGCGCGACCCCCTGAGCGCTCTCCAGGACTTGTCGGCCTGGCACCGGAACCGGCTCAGCGCTCGGGTCATCGGGATCGCCGGTAGCAACGGCAAGACCACCACCAAGGAATTGCTGGCCCAAGTGTGCGCGGTGAGACACAAGACCCTGGCCACGCAGGGCAACCAGAACAACCATATCGGCCTCCCGCTCACTCTGCTGCGAGCGGACGAAGACATCGAGGTTATGGTCCTAGAGCTGGGGACGAGCGGGGCGGGCGAGCTGACCGCCTTGTGCCAGCTCGCCCGCCCTCACATCGGCGTGATCACCACGATCGCCGAGGAGCACACGGAAACCCTCAGGGACCTTGCCGGTGTTCTTGCTGCCGAAACTGAGCTGATCGCCGCCCTGCCTGCGGACGGGGTGGCAGTGGTGAATGGGGACGATGCTGCGCTGTTGGCGGCAGTGCGACGCCTGGTCCGCTGCCGCATCGTGACCTTTGGTGAAGGGCCGGCGAACCAGTTTCGTATGACGGATGTCCAGGTCTCCCGTCAGGGGACGCGTTTTACCCTGCACACGCCGGCTGGTATGCGGCTGGTCCAACTACAATTGCTCGGCAGTCACTTTGCCCTTGCTGCCCTGGCCTCGATCGCGGTGGCTGCGGAGTGCGGGCTGACGCTTGAGGACGCCTGTGCGGCCCTGAGTGTCGCTCATGGTGCGCCACGTAGGATGGCGGTCATTGAGGTGCCAGCGCGGCGTTTGACCGTGCTTGATGACTGTTACAATGCTAACCCAGCGTCGATGCGACAGGCACTGCTGACCGCGCAACAGGTGCGGGCCACTGGCGAGCGGCTGATCCTGGTGCTGGGTGATATGCTTGAGCTGGGTGCAGTCAGCCACAGCCGCCATGGTGAGATCGGCGAGGCGGTGGCGGCCCTGGTGCCGCCTCCTGATCTGCTAGTCACTGTGGGTGAAGACGCGTGTTTGATCACAGCGGTAGCCGGGCGGGCTGGCATCCCAGTCCGCGCTTTTGCTGCCGCGGAAGCCGCTGCTGCTTTCGTGCGGGAGGTGGTGCTTGGCTTTGACGGGCCCCAGCTTCTGCTGATCAAAGGCTCACGCGGGGCGCGTCTTGAGGAAGTGACGCGTTGCGTGACCGAGATATAGGCTGGTAGGGGCAGGCCCCGTGCCTGCCCCTCCTCTGGGCAACCACAAGGGTTGCCCCTACAACTGAACGATAGGAGGGATAGTACTTTATGGACCCTCGCGTTGGTATTCTCATGGGCAGTGACTCAGACCTGGAAATCATGGAAGAGGCTGCGCAGGTCTGTGAGGAGTTTGGCGTGACCTACGAGATCCACGTGCTTTCGGCCCACCGCACCCCACAGGACACGGCTGACTATGCTAGGCATGCCCACCAGCGCGGGCTCAAGGTGATCATTGCCGGGGCTGGCGGTGCTGCCCATCTCGCCGGGGTGGTGGCCGCACACACCCCGCTGCCGGTGATCGGTGTGCCGATCAAGAGCAAGGCACTCAAAGGCCATGACTCGCTCCTCTCGACCGTCCAGATGCCCGCGGGTGTACCGGTGGCCACGGTCGCTATTAATGGGGGTCACAACGCCGGTCTGCTGGCTGTCCAGATCCTGGCTACGCACGATGCAGACCTTTTCGCTCGTCTCGTGGCCTACAAGGAGCAGCTTGCCGAGGCCACACGTGAGAAGGACCGGCGCCTGCAAGAGCGGCTGCGCCACAAAAAGCATTGAACCTTACCGGAGGTTCCCTTTAGCCGGGAAAGGCCCTCACCCCGACCCTCTCCCGCTGATGCAGGAGAGGGAGAAAAAGCAGGAAGTTGACGATAACCGAACCCTGACCCTCTCCCGCTGACGCGGGAGAGGGGAAAAAGCAGGAAGTTGACGATAGCCGCTCAGTTCACCTACTCTGTCGCTATTATGATTTCCGTACACGATGCGTTGGCAATGATTCTTGAGACGGTCTCTCCTCTAGCTGGCGAACGGGTCGGCTTGCTCCAGGCGGTTGGCCGGATCCTGGCCGAAGAGGTGCGCTCTGAACGTGAGGTGCCGCCCTTCGCCAACTCGGCGATGGACGGCTACGCGGTGCGCTGGGACGATGTACGCGACGCGAGCGCCGACCGGCCGGTGGCGCTCGCCGTTCTAGAAGTGATTCAGGCCGGTACCGTGCCCACGCGAGAGGTGACCGCAGGTGCGGCAAGCAAGATCATGACCGGTGCGGTGGTTCCTGCGGGGGCTGATACGGTCATCCGGGTGGAGGACACCGAGGAACGGGATGGCCGTGTCTGGATCAAGCGCCACGAGCGCGCTGGCGTCAACATCCGCGCCAGCGGTGAGGACATATGTCGTGGCCAGGTGGTGCTGGAGCAGGGTCGGGTGCTGCGACCGGCGGACATCGGGCTGCTTGCTTCGGTCGGTCGCAGCCTGATCCTAGTGCGCCAGCGCCCGCGGGTGGCGATTCTCAGCACCGGCAACGAGCTAGCGGAAGTCGATGAGGTGCTGCAACCTGGCCAGATCGTCAATTCGAATGCTTACACCCTGGCTGCGGCTGTGCGCGAAGCCGGTGGCCAGCCGGTTCCCTTGGCGATCGCCCGTGACACGCTCATCGAGATCCATGCGGTGCTCAGCGAGGCGGTGCGTCATGATGTGGTGCTCTCGACCGGAGGCGTATCAGTTGGTGACTTCGACTTTGTCAAGGCTGCCATGGATGAGCTAGGCATACAGCGGCTGTTCTGGCAGGTCGCCCAACGTCCGGGCAAACCGCTGACGTTTGGGCTGCTGCGTGAGCGGCCGTACTTCGGCCTACCAGGCAATCCGGTCTCCGCGTTGGTCTGCTTTTACTTGTACGTGCGTCCAGCTCTGCGCCGCATGATGGGACACGAGAAACTCTTCATGCCAGTCGTACCAGCGACAGTAGCGGAGGACATCCCCAAGGCGAAGGGGCTCAGCGAGTTCGTCCGCTGCCGGCTCACGCGTGCGGACGGGCACTACACAGCCCTTTCGACCGGCAGTCAGAGTTCAGGGGTGCTCAGCTCGCTCTCGCTGGGAGAAGGGCTAATCATCGGCCCGGCCGAGCTGCCGTTGTTGCCCAAAGGGATGGACGTGCAGGTGATCGTCCTCGACAGCGATCAGTTTGCCGGAGAGACGGCGCCGTTCTAAATCTCCTCCTGCGCGCCACTCAGGCAGCCCTTGCCGCCTTTTGCCTGATTCGCTTGGGGCGTGTAGTTGGTTGAATGAGGGACTCGGCTGGTATCCCCCACCGAGCATGTAACCGCCGGATCATCTCCAGCGTCAGCGGGCGCTTCCTGTTCAGTACCTCCGAGACCCGGCTTTTACTGCCCAAGACTTTCTCTAAGTCGTGGCGGGTGAGCCCCCGCTGCTCCATGCGCAGCTTGATAGCTACAATCGGATCCGGGGGGTCGATGGGCCAGTGCTTGGCTTCGTAGGCTTCCACCAGCGTCACCAGCACGTCAAGCCGGTCGCCCTCCGGCGTCCCCGGCTCAGCGTCCATGAGCGTGGCAATCTCGGCCAGCGCGGCATCATAGTCAGCTTCGGTCTTAATGGGCTTGATCTCGGTCATATGGTCTCCGCGTCAATCGTATCGTACTCGGCAAGGAGTTCTGGGATCTGAACCGCGAGCATCTTGCGGCTTGCCATGAGGCACCTTAGGGGTGCCCCTCACTCAGGCCACTTTGACTTCCACCGCAAGGCGCAAGCCCAAGGCGTCCAAGAGCGCCCCCAGCGTCGAGAGCCGGGGGTTCCCTTTCGCCGACAGGGCTCGGTACAGACTCTCTCGATTCAGCGCGGCTGCTGCCGCCACCTTGGCGACCCCACGGGCCTCTGCCACATTGCGCAGGGCCACGAGAAAGAGCTCTTCTGCTTCTTCTCCTTCCTCTTCTAGGGCCGCATTCAGGTAAGCAGCCGCCTCTTCAGGATCTTTGAGGGACTCCAGCAAAGCTGCCTGGTAGCTTTTGGTACGTTTCGCCATAGTTTTATCTCTTCTTGTACTCCGCCCAGTAGGTCTGGGCCCTTTTGATATCGGCAGCCTGTGTCCTCTTATCACCTCCCCACAGAAGCACGACCTTTTTGTTTCCCTCCTGGCCAAAGTACACACGATAGCCTGGGCCGAAATCGACGCGCAGCTCCGAAACGCCGGCGCCGACCGGTTGGCAGTCTCCCAGGTTGCCTAACCGCAGCCGGTCCAGCCGCACCCGGATCTTAGCGCGGGCCTTGATATCCTTAAGCGCTGCCAACCACTCGGTAAAGGGCGTCCGCCCCTCTGGCGTGACATACAGTTCAAGGTTCTTTGGCTGCGCTGCTCGCACTTACCAATTGTAGCTAATAAGCTACACTGTGGCAATTCTTGCGGAGCTAGAACCCTGTCGCTCCTGGGAACCAAGGGAAGAGTAGGGGAAAGAGGAGGGCCGGATGAAAAATCAATCCCCCGTTGCGAGGAAGCCTAGACCGTCGGCTACCGACCCCCAAAGATGGCCGTCCTCTGCTCCTATGGGCAAACGACGGCAACTGAGGAGTTTCCTCATGCCTGTGATCGCGTCCTCAAAGTAGAGAAGGTCATGGTGCTCTTCTCTTTTGTTTGGCAAGCGAAGCGCCAGGCCCGTCATGCTCAATAGCAATCACCAAGAGCGGCAGGTGTTGCACACGGGAGATGTGTCGCTCCACAGCCGAGAGCGAGGGCGTCCGATCCGTCAAAAAGGTACTGAACCGGTCACTCGGAACAACCAAAATGCCAACGTCGATCTCTCCCTCTCGTAGCGCATCTTCAAGATGCAGTAGATCGACGCTCA
>WNGG01002538.1_pt1 | contig 20590 bp, 19 predicted proteins | sample 5400661 | NCBI WGS metagenome assembly WNGG01 (sample SAMN13153372, study PRJNA577476) | soil metagenome | isolation source: 100 cm soil or saprolite under Garry oak tree replicate 1 | place: USA:California | collected 2016-06-15
TGAAGGCGAAGATCATCGAGCGGTCGACGCGGCTCAAGGCGAAACAAGACGAACTCGCGGCGCTCGCGGAGACGTCAGGCCCGGTGCGCCTGCTCCCGCGCATGACCGGCGACGACCTGCGCGCGCGGCTCGACGACTTGTGGCGGGAGATTTCGGACCCGGAGATCGACAGCGACCAGGTGCGCCTCGGGCTCGAGCAGCTCTTCGACGAGATCGTCGTCACGCCGCTCGATGGCTCCTGGTCGAAGGGCTGGCTGCTGAATCGCAAGACGCGCCCTTGGGCACTGGTTCTGCCCAAGGGCGGCGGAGACGTTGTGTCTACGTTTGGTTGCGGGGGCAGGATTTGAACCTGCGACCTTCGGGTTATGAGCCCGACGAGCTACCGGACTGCTCCACCCCGCGTCAGAGTCGGGGCCGCGGATATAGGCCGGGAGTCGGCGCCTGTCAACGCCGGACACGCCGGACGCGCCGAACAGCGCCTGCCCGGCTGCTCAGGCAGGCCAAGCCGGCGAGAAGGAACGAGGGCTGCCGCAGGCGGAGCGGACCGCGGCGACGAGTTGCTCGGGCGAGAACGGCTTGTACAGCACGCCGGCGGCCAGGTCGGCGGCGTCGGGCGATCCGTCCGATGCGCTCATCAACACGACCGGCAGCCGGCGCATGGCCGGCTCGCGCTTCACGAAGCGGAGCACCTCGGCCCCCTGCCCGTCCGGCAGGTCCGACTCGATCACGACGGCCGCGGGCGTGATCGTACGCAGGAACATCCGGGCGTGCGCCGCGCCGGGCGACTCGAAGACCGTGTAGCCGGCCAACTCGAGGAGCTCGCGGCAACGCTGCCGCACTACGTGATCGCCGTCGACCAGCAGGATGGAATCGGAGTGTGACATCGAGGCCGATCTAGTCCACCCGCGACAGCGAGGATAGGGTGTGGAGGTGGTACGGAGTGCGCTGGAAAATTTCGCGATCAGCGCAGCACGCCCGCGACCCGCAGCGCGGAGATCTCCGCGTCGGACGCTCCGGCTTCGCGCAGCACCTCCGCCCCGTGCTCGCCGTGCGCCGGAGCGCGGCCCGCAGGCAGGGACGCCGTCTCGACCAGCGCAGGCAACGAGCGCGGCCGTCCGTCGCCGAGCCACAGCGAGCGCGCGCGGTGCTGCGGATGAGCGCGCAACTCCTCGATCCGGAGCACCGGCTCGGCGCAGCAGTCGGCCGGCCCGAGCAGCGCGGCCCACTCGTCGCGCGTGCGTCCGAGGAACATCTCGTCCACCGCGGGGCACAGCGACGGATCGAACTGCTGCCCTTTCCACTCGGGCCGCCCCACCGCGGCGCAGAAGCGTTCCCAGAACTTCGGCTCCAGCGCCCCCAGCACGACCGCCCCCCCGCCGCTGCAGGCGTACACGCGATAGCAGGGACGGTCGCCGCGGAGGACGTCCTCAGAAGACGAGTCGGCGAGCCGCGGGAGCAGCGCTTGCATCGATCCCTCGGTCATCGCGACGTCGAGCAGGCGCCCCCGCCCGGTCGACGCCCGCTCCACCAGGGCCGCCAGCACGGCGACCACCGCTTGCAACCCGCCGGCGAGGAAGTCCGCGATCTGGGCGCCGGGCAAGGCCGGGACGTCGCCGAGCCCGCAGCGCGAGAGGACGCCGCCCAGCGCGAGGTAGCCGATGTCGTGTCCCGCCCTGTCGCGCAGCGGCCCGGTCTGCCCGAAGCCGGTCAGCGAGCAGATCACCAGGCGTGGGAGCTCGGCCACCAGCGCGGCAGGCGCGCACCCGAGCCGTTCGAGCACGCCGGGGCGGAAGCCCTCGACCAGCACGTCGGCGCGCGCGCAGAGCCGCCGGAGCACGGCCGGCCCCTCGCGCGCCTTCAGATCGATGGCGATGCTGCGCTTCCCGCGGTTCAGCGCCTCGAACTGCTCGGCGAGACCGCGGAGCAAGTCGCCCTCCCCGGCATCCTCGACCTTCACCACGTCGGCGCCGAGGTCTGCGAGCAGGAGCGTGGCGTACGGGCCGGGGTACAGGCGCGTCAGGTCGACGACGCGAACGCCTGCGAGCGGGCCGGGCATGGCGGGCGCGCCGGAAGAGGCGCTACCCGATCACTTTCTGCAGCTTCATGGCGAGCCCCATGTCGCCCTTGATCTTCAGCTTCCCGCTCATGAACGCCATCTGCGGGTTCATCTTCCCGCTGACGATGTTCATGAAGTCGCCGGTGGCCGCGGTCACCGTGCACTTGGCCCCCCCGGTGGAGCCCGCGGTCACCGCGCCGGGCTCCGTGGTCAGGTCCACCGTCCAGACGCCGCCGTCGTCGCCGGTGATGTTGAACTCGTACACGGAGTTCACGGCCTTGGCGATGTCCGGCCTGTCCTGCAGCTTCCTGGCGATCTTCTCCTCGAAGTACTGCTTGGGAGTCGTCGGGGCGTCGGCCATGGCGTCGTCTCGGCTCGTGGGTGCGACTGAACGGTCATTCATTCAGGGGCGGCGCAGCCTAGCGACGCCCTCCCGAGGTGTCAATCACTCGCCGGCGTTTCAGTCGATCGGCTCGCCCGCGTCGTCGTGAATGTCGCTGTCGTGCGGGGGCTTCCGCACGATGTTGCCCCCGTGACGTGAAGGCAGGACGCCTGCCTGCGCCAGGGACTCGAGCGCTGTCAACGACGCGGCTCGATCAGCCCCGCCAGCGCCGCCGCGATCGCGCCGGGGCGCGCCGACGCGTCGGCCACGAACGGCATCGGGCCGAGGACGAAGGCGCCGGTCAGCTCCTCGACGAGGCGGCGGTTGGTGGCGACGGTCGGGTCGTCTTCCAGGACCACCCGGTTGAGGACGATCGCGCGCAGCTCGACTCCGCGGCGGGCGAGCGCCTCGGCGGACAGCGCGCAGTGGTTCAAGGTCCCCAGGCCCGCGCGGCCGACCAGCAGGACGGGCAGGCCGAGCCGCTCCGCCAGGTCGAGGTTCGTCACCAGCGCGGCGGCGGGCGCGCGCTCGGCGGGGTCGGCCTGCTCCAGCGTCAGGGCCGCCACCTCCCGCGCGAGCGGGACGAACAGCCCGCCCGCCGCCTCGACCACCACCGGGTTCGGGGACGCCAGCGCGACGAGATGCTCGATGCGCCCGATCGAGACCGTCTTCCCTTCCGCCTCCGCGGCGACGAGCGGCGCGGCGGGGAGGCGGAACCGGTACGGGCACACCCGGTCCAGCTCGAAGTTGCCGCCGGACGCGCGCAGCAGCGCGAGGGCATCCTCGGGGTGGCCCTCCGCGCAGCCGGTCTCGACGGGCTTGAGCGGGACCGCGCCGCGCAGCAGCGAGAGCAGCGCCCGCGCCACTTCCGTCTTGCCGACGCCGGTATCGGTGCCGGCGACGAAGAACCCGCGCACTCCTGCGACGCATGCCATGACGTCCGCTCTCTCAAGAGCGCCGCCGAATACGGCGGCGGCTACCCCTCCGTCACTTCTTTGATCGAAGCGTGGAGCGCCTCGGTCAATAGATCTACCTCCACCGGCGCGATGGAGAGCGGCGGCACCACCACCACCACGTCGCCCAGCGGCCGGAGCATCAGCTCGCGCTTGCGCGCGGCCAGGCAGACCCGGTGGCCCATGCGTTCCCCGTAGGCGTAGGGCTCCTTGGTGGCGCGGTCCTTGACCAGCTCGATGCCGATCATGAGCCCGCGCTGGCGCACGTCGCCCACCTGCTTGAGCTTCGCCATCGGCTTGAGGCCCGCGGCGAGGCGTTCCGCCATCTGGCGGACGTGGGCGAGCGTGCCTTCCTCGTCGAAGAGGCGAAGCGACGCCAGCGCCGCGGCGCAGGCGAGCGGGTTCCCGGTGTAGCTGTGCCCGTGGAAGAAGGTCTTCTTCGACTCGAAGGGACCGAGGAAGCTCTCGTAGACCGCGTCGGTCGTGATGGTGGCCGCCAGCGGCAGGTACCCGCCGGAGAGGCCTTTGGCCAGGCAGAGGATGTCCGGGACGACCTCCTCCTGCTCCGAAGCGAACAGGGTTCCCGTCCGGCCGAACCCCGTGGCCACCTCGTCGCAGATGAGGAGCACGCCGTTGTCCCGGCAGGCCTTGGCGATGCGGCGCAGGTAGCCGGACGGGTGCGCGATCATCCCTGCCGCCCCCTGCATCAAAGGCTCGAGGACCACGGCGGCGATCTCGTCGCGCCGGCCCGAGATGACCGCCTCGGCGGCGAGCGCGGCGGACTCCAGGCAATGCCGCGGGCCGGTGGGCCAGCGGTAGACGTTCGGCGTCGGGACGCGCAGCACGTCGAAGAGGAGCGGCCTGAAGATCTGGTGGAAGAGGTCCATGCCACCGACGCTCACCGAGCCGACGGTATCGCCGTGGTACCCCTCGCCGAGCGCGACGAAGCGCGCCTTCTTCGGCTTGCCGCGCTGCCGCCAGTGCTGGAAGGCGATCTTCAGCGCCACCTCGACGGCGGTGGACCCGGAGTCGGAGAAGAAGACCTTGCTCAGCTGCGGCTGCCCCTCGAAGCGGGGCGCCCGGCGCGCAAGCTCCGCCGCCAGCTCGATGGACGGCGGCGAGGCGAGGCCGAGGAGCGTGGTGTGCGCGACCTTCTGCAGCTGCAGCCGGATGGCGCTGTCGATCTCCGCCTTGCGGTGGCCGTGCACGTTCACCCAGAGCGAGGAGACGCCGTCGAGGTACTTGCGGCCGAGGGTGTCGAACAGCCAGGTCCCGCGCGCGTGGTCGATGACGACCGGCTCGTCGCCTTCGGGCGGCTCGATCCAGCCCTGCATCTGCGTGAACGGGTGCCACAGGTGGGCGCGATCGAGCGCGAGCAGCCGCTGGGTGCGCTCCTGCGGGTCCTCCGGCGCGGCCGGGATGTTCTCTCCCATGCGCGCTGTATCCTTGCCCGGGGCTTGCGCGTCAAGCCGAGAAGGACTTCAGGCTGCTTCGCGCAGCGCGGAGAGGAGCAGGTCGAGGTGGGCGTCGGTATGCGCTGCCGTGAGGGCGATGCGGAGGCGGGAGGATCCGGCGGGGACGGTGGGAGGCCGGATCGGCTTCACCAGCAGGCCCCGCCTGCGCAGCTGGGCGGAGGCGGACAGCGCGGCTTCGGGAGTGCCGAGCACCACGGGGAAGATGGGAGTCGCCGCTTCGGCGGGCAGGCCCAGCGCGCGCAGGCCGACCGCGAACCGCTCCACGTTCCTGCGCAGGCGGCCGCGCAGAGCGTCGCCTTCCTCCCCTTCGAGGATGCGCAGGGCGGTGAGCGCCGCGTGCGGCACCGCGGGCGGCAGCCCCGTGCTGAAGATGAGAGGGCGGGCGCGGTTGACCAGCAGCTCGCAGCAGGCGCGCGTCGCCGCGACGTACGCGCCGAACGCGCCCGCCGCCTTCGACAAGGTCCCCATGCGCAGGTCGACGCGTCCACCCAGCCCGAGCTGCGCCACCAGCCCCGCCCCGCGCGGCCCGAGGACGCCGGTCGCGTGCGCCTCGTCCGCGACCAGCAGCGCTCCGTGCCGCTCGCACGCCTCGACGATCTGCCCCAGCGGCGCGAGGTCGCCGTCCATGGAGAAGACCGTGTCGGTGGCGACCAGCACGCGCCGCGCGCCCTTCTGGCGGGCGCGCCGCAGCGCCGCCTCGAGCGCGGCAACGTCGGCGTGCGGGTACACCTCCGTGCGGGCGCGCGACAGCCGGCACCCGTCGACCAGGCTGGCATGGTTCAGCGCGTCGGAGAGGACCGCGTCCTCGGGCCCGGCGAACGCCGGCACCAGCCCGCAGTTGGCGGCGTAGCCAGAATTGAAGAGCACCGCCGATTCGGTGCCCTCGAACCTGGCCAGCTCCTGCTCGAGCGCGTGGTGCGGAAGGTAGTCGCCGCAGACCAGCCGGCTCGCTCCCGCACCCGTGCCCCACTGCCGCGCTCCGTCCGCGAGCGCCTGGCGGATGGCGGGGTGCGAGGCGAGCCCCAGGTAGTCGTTCGCGCTGAAGTTGACCAGGCGCTCTCCCGAGGCGAGCTCCACCTCGGCGCCGGCCCCGGTGCGCAACGGCTCGAGCGAGCGGAGCAGGCCGTTGGCGGCGATCGCGGCCAGCTCCTCCCGTGCCAGTCCGTCCGCGCCCGCCATGGAGCACGCCTTGTAAGGAAGCGCGGGTGAACGGTCAATCGCACCTCGCAGTACATCACGGAGCAGGTCCACTCATGCGAGATCAGCCGAGGCGGACGTCGTGGACGACGGCGTGCGTCGCGCCCTGAGGAGAAAGCTTGCTCTGCATCAGGGAAAGGCGGTCCACGCGCATCCGCGCGATCTCTCCCTGGGGCGCCGCCGCGAGCGCGCGCGAGGCGGCGCGCTCTCCTCCCGGCTTCACGCGCGCCACGGTCAGGTGCGCGCGGAACGGCCGCTCCTCGAGCGCGAATCCCGCTGAGCGCAGACCTCGCTGAAGGCAGGAAGCGAGCTCCTCCAGTTCGCGCGCGCCTTCGCCCGCGCCCAGCCACAGGACGCGCGGCCGCCGCGAATTCGGGAACGCGCCCGCGCCCGACAGGCTGAGCCAGAACTCGTGCAGCGCTGCGCACGGGGCGGCCGCCTCGCGGAGCCGCGGCAGCGCCTCCTCGGGTTGCTCTCCCAGGAACGCCAGCGTGTAGTGCAACTGCACGTCCTTCGTCCAGGAGAGCGGCGCGTCCCCCGCCGCGCGCTTCATCTCGCGCAGCGCGCCCGAGGCGAGAGGCCGCGCCTCGTCCGGCACCGGCACGCTGAAGAACAGCCGCACGGGGCGCAGGTCATCTCGTCGTCGCCGGCAGGTCAAGGGGGTCCATTCCATTCCCGCTTTCCCCGACGCCCCGTCCGCGTTACTTCCTTGCCATGCCGAAAGCCGTCCGGAAGCCCGCCGCCCCCCGCGCGCCCCTCCTGGCGCTGCCGCTGGTGGAGAAGCTGCTCTCCGCGGCCATGTCTCGCGGCGCCGAGTTCGCCGAGGTGTACGTCGAGCGCTCGACCACCACCGCCGTGTCCCTCGACGAGGCGAAGGTCCGCAGCGCGCAGGTCGGCGCCGTCACCGGCGTGGGCGTGCGCGCCATCCGCGGCGCCCAGGTCGGGTACGCCTACTCGGACGACCTGGACGAAGCGGCGCTCTTGCGCACGGCCCAGACGGCCGCGCTGATCGCCGAGGGCAACCGCGAGCTGGGGCCGGTCGCGCTCTCGCGCACGCCGCTGCCGACGTACTACCAGGTCAAGCAGCCGCTCGCGGCCATCGACGTCTCCCGCAAGATCGAGCTGGTGCGCAAAGCCGACGCCGCCGCGCGCGCGCACGACCGGCGCATCAAGCAGGTGATGGCGGGCTACGCGGATCAGACCCGCGAGATCCTCGTCGCCAACACGCTCGGGCACCTCGCCGAGGACCGGCAGGACCTCTGCCGCCTGGGCGTCAGCTGCGTCGCCTTCGGCAAGGGCGGCGAGCGGCGCACCGGGTTCTACGGAGGCGGCGGGCGCGTCGACTTCCGCTTCTTCGAGGACTTCTCTCCCGCCCAGGTCGGCCGCGAGGCCGCGCGGCAGGCGGTGGCGACCCTCGGCGCCGTGCCCGCGCCGGCCGGGCCGCAGACGGTGGTGCTCGCTCCCGGATGGAGCGGCATCCTCCTCCACGAGGCGGTCGGACACGGCCTGGAGGCGGACTTCATCCGCAAGGGCACCTCGCTGTTCGCCGGCAAGCTGGGCGAGAAGGTCGCCTCCGAGCTGGTGACCGTGATCGACGACGGCACGGTGGCCGGCGGCCGCGGCTCGCTCAACGTGGACGACGAAGGGAACCCGGGCGAGCGCAAGGTGCTGATCGAGAAGGGCGTGCTGAAGGGGTACCTCTACGATCACCTGAACGCGAAGCTCACCGGGCAGCGATCCACCGGCTCCGGGCGCCGCCAGAGCTTCCGCCACGCGCCGATGCCGCGCATGACCAACACCTACCTCGCCCCGGGCGACCAGACGCCCGAGGAGATCCTGGGCGGAGTGCGCAAGGGCCTCTACTGCCGCCAGTTCGGCGGAGGCCAGGTGGACATCTCGAACGGCAATTTCGTCTTCGAGATCTCGGAGGCGTACCTGATCGAGGGAGGCGAGATCACCCGCCCCGTGAAAGGGGCCATGCTCATCGGCGTGGGCCCGGAGGCGCTCAAGCACGTGAGCGCGGTCGGCTCGGACGCCTCGCTGGACCCGGGGCTGGGCACCTGTGGCAAGGACGGCCAGAGCGTCCCGGTCGGCGTGGGCCTGCCCACGGTGCGCATCGACGACGTGACGGTCGGCGGGACGGGAGCCTGAGCATGGAAGCGCAGGTCGCGTCCCGGAAGGCGCGGAAGGAGCAGGACGCCGGGCTCCTCGACATCTGCGAGCAGCTCGTCGCGCTGGCGAAGAAGGCCGGCGCGAGCGACTCCGAGGCCTACGCGGAGAGGACGCGCGAGTCGTCGGTCAAGGTCCGCGAGGGCAACGTCGAGGAGCTGCAGCAGGCGACCAGCAAGGGCGTCGGGCTGCGCGTCTTCACGGCGGGGCGGCTCGGGTTCGCGTACGGCACCGACTTCTCCCGGGAGGGCCTTCGCCAGCTGGCGCAAAGCGCCGTGTCGCTGGCGAAGGGGGCCGCGAAGGACCAGTTCAACGAGCTCCCGCGCGGGAGCCAGCTCGGCCGGGGTCCGGAGGGCGCGTTCGACCCGGCCATCGAGGACATCGACCCGGCCTGGAAGCTGCGCGCTGCCCACGCGGCCGAGCGGGCCGCCGCCCAGGTGGACCGGCGCGTGCGCAAGTTCGACGGGACCTCTGCCGGCGATTTCCTCGCGCGGTCGGCGATCGCCTCCTCTCGCGGCGCCTCCGGCGAGTCGCGGGCGAGCTACGCGTACCTGTACTGCTCGCCGGTGGCGGAGGCCGACGGCCAGCTGCAGACCGCCTCGTGGTCCGACACGCGCCGCCGCCTGGCGGAGCTGCAAGCGCCGGAGGAGATCGGCCGCATCGCCGCGCAGCGCGCCGCGCGCATGCTGGGCGCGCGCAAGGTGAAGACGCAGAAGGCGGCGATCATCTTCGAGCCGCAGCAGGCGGCCGGGTTCCTCGCGGGCCTTTCGGGCGCGGTGAACGGCGACCTGGTCTACAAGAAGAGCAGCTTCCTGGCGAAGCTCCTGGGCAAGCGGATCGCGTCCGAGCAGGTCACGTTGGTCGACGACGCGACGCTGGAGGGGGGGCTCGCCACGCGGCCCTTCGACGGCGAAGGCGTCGTCTCGCAGCGCACGGTGGTCATCGACCGCGGCGTGCTGAGGAATTTTCTCTACGACACGTACACGGCGCGAAAAGCCGGCGCGCGCTCGACGGGCAACGCCGCCCGGGGCTGGTCGAGCCTGCCGCACATCGGCACCAGCAATTTCGTGCTGGACCGCGGCGGGGTGAGCCCGGAAGAGATCGTGCGTCAGACCCGGCGCGGCTTGCTCGTGACCGCCATGCTGGGCAGCGGCGCCAACGCGGTCACCGGCGAGTACTCGCGGGGCGCCAACGGCCTCTGGATCGAGGACGGCCAGATCGCGCACGCGGTGCAGGAGGTGACGGTCTCGGGCTCGCTGCTCGACATGCTGCAGGCGATCGACGCGGTCGGCAACGACCTCGACCTGCGCTCCAGCACGGCGGCGCCGACGCTGCGCATCGCCGAGGCCGTGATCAGCGGATCCTGATGCGCGCCCTCCTCTTCGACCTGGACGGCACGCTCACGCGCAGCTCGGGAGCGGGCACGCGCGCGCTGGCCGCGGCGGTGGGCGCGCGCCCCCGGGCGGCGGAGGAGCTGCGCAAGATGCGCCTCGACGGGATGACCGACCGCGCGATTGCGCGGCTCTTGCTCGCTGCCGAGCGGCACGGCCAGCCGCAACAGGTGCCCGAGGAGGACATCGACGCGGTCCTCGCGCAGTACCTGCTCGCGCTCGAGAAGGAGTGCGCGGCGAAGTCGTACGTCGCGCTCCCCGGAGTGCCCGAGCTGCTCGACCGGCTGGGCCGCCGGGAGGGCGTGGTGCTCGGGCTCTGCACGGGGAACCTCGAGCCGGGGGCGCGCCTCAAGCTGGGCTGCGTGGGGCTGTGGGAGCGGTTCCGATTCGGTGGCTACGGCAGCGACGCCGAGCCGCGTCCGGAGATCGTGCGCACCGCGTGGAAGCGGGCCCGCGGCCTGGGCGCCACCGAGGCCCTGGTGATCGGCGACACGCCGCGCGACATCCTCGCCGCCCACGAGGCCGGGCTGCCCGCCTGCGCGGTCGCGACGGGGCGCTGGACGGTCCACGATCTCTCGACGCACGGTCCCGAGGTGGTGCTGCAGGACTTCACCGACGTCGACCGGGCGGAGCGCCTGCTGCTCGCCCCAGTCGCGGTGCCCACGACGTAAAAGCGCAGCGCCGCCGGAGACGGCGGCGGCTGTGGTAGAGAGCCGCCTCCCATGTCCCGATCCCCCCTACTCGTCTGTGCGGCGATCGCCCTCTCCACGGGCTGCAAGCGCGCTCCGCCTCCCCAGGCCCGCTACTGCGACCAGGACCTGTCCGGCGTCTGGGTGAACGCGAGCGATCCGTCCTACGCGTACCGCCTCCAGGACCACGGCGACTCCGTGCGCGGGAAGCTCTTCCGCCGGGAGGCGGACGGCGGCGAGGCGGCGCCCGAGCCGGGCGACGACCCGATGCTGATCGACCTGCACCGCACCGACAAGGCGCTGGCGGGGACGATGAAGACCAAGGGCGAGGCGCCCGGCGGCCGCCGCTGCGACCTCGAGTTCGGAATGCGCGTCAGCTCCTGCCAGCCGGACGCGGTGCAAGTGGTGGGAGAGACCTCCTACGAGGTGCGCGACGACTGCACGCGGCAGAAGCAAGAGGACGGCGGCGAGATCCCACCGCGGCTGACGGAGTACCGGTGGGAGCGGGCGCCGGAGGCCAACGGGGGCAAGGCCCGCTGAGCTACTTCAGCTCCGGCAGGTGGCGCGCGAGGATCTTGCGCACCTTCCCCAGCTCCGGCCGCCGCGCCAGCGCGTCCTTCACGTAACGCAGCGACGAGGGGATGTGCGCCAGGAACGACGGGTTCTTCTTCACCTGGTCGATGAAGACGAAGCGCCCGGCGTCCTTCAGCTTGCGCTGCACGGTGAGCAGATCGAAGAACCCGGCGAACTCGCGCTCGTCGAGCTTGGGTCCGCCCTCGGCGGGCAGCTTCTCGAGATATCTGCGCAGCATCTCGTCGATGAGATCGCGGGGCAGCTCGACGTAGCTGTCGCGGAGGAGCGCCACCAGGTCGTACTGCCGTGGCCCCTGCAGCGCGTCCTGGAAATCGATCACCACCTGCTCGCCGGAAGGGAGCACCATGATGTTCCGGCTCTGGTAATCGCGGTGGGTGAACCCGCGCGGGGCGGCGGCCAGCTGCCGCGAGATGCGCGTGAACGTCTCCCGGAGCTCGCGCAGCTCGGTCTCGGAAGGCTTCGCGCCACGGCCCAGCAGTCCGTACTCGATGAAGTGCTCGAACTCCCACTGGTAGAGGTCGAAGTCGAAGGCGCGGCCGAACGCGAGGCAGGAAGGATCCGGGTCGCGCTCGGCGTGCGCGCGCAGCCGCGCGAGCTGGTCGATGGCGCGCGCATAGATCTCGCGCCGGTGCTCGGGCCACGACGCGCCCGGCGCGCCGTCGCGCAGGGCCATCTCCAGCGTGCGGTCGGTCAGGTCCTCGAGCACCACGAACCCGCGCCGCTGCGCGTCCAGGTAGATGCGGGGCACGCGAACACCCAGCCTCTCCAGGTAGCGGTGCACGTTCAGGAACGGCAGGTCGTGCGCGGCGCCGTCCTTGGACACCTCCTCGCTCTTCGAAGGCTCGGGCGGCAGCTCCATGATGATGGCCGACTGCCCGGTGCCATCCGTGGCGCGCCAGTAGGTCCGGTTCCCCGCGCCCCCGGGAAGGCGCTCGATCTTCGCCGCGGGACGCCCGATCGCCTCCGCGTATGCCCGCGCGAGCTCGCTGTGGTCCATCTGCAAACGAGTCTACTTCCCCGCGCGAACGAGTCTACAATAAGGCGAGCGGAGGCCCTCGATGCCCGTCTTCGACAACATCCTGCAGGCGATCGGCCGGACGCCCTTGGTCCGGTTGCACAAGCTCGTCGGCCCCAAGGACGCGGCGGTCTATGCCAAGTGCGAATTCATGAACCCGGGCGGAGCCATCAAGGACCGCATGGCTCTGTACATCCTGGACAAGGCGGAACGGGAGGGTCGGCTCAAGCCGGGCGCGACCATCGTGGAGAACACGAGCGGCAACACCGGCATGGGAGTCGCGCTCTGGGCGGCGGTGAAGGGGTACCGCTGCGTGTTCACCATGCCGGACAAGATGTCCTCGGAGAAGGTGAACGCGCTGAAGGCGTTCGGCGCCGAGGTGGTGGTCACGCCGACCAACGTGCCGGCCGAGGACCCGCGCAGCTATTACGAGACGGCCAAGCGCATCCACCGCGACACGCCCGGCTCGTTCATGCTGAACCAGTACCACAACCCCGACAACATCGAGGCGCACTACAAGCTCACCGGGCCCGAGATCGAGGACGACGTGCGGAAGGCGGGGCTGACGCTCGACGCGTTCGTCGCCGGCCTCGGCACCGGCGGGACCATGAGCGGCGCGGGCAAATACCTCAAGGAGAAGTTCCCGCAGTCGAAGAACGTCGGCGTCGATCCGGAGGGCAGCGTCTACCTGGACTACTTCAAGACCGGGAAGCTGGTGCAGCCGCACGTCTACAAGGTGGAAGGCATCGGCGAGGACATGCTGTGCAAGGCGATGGACTTCAAGGTGCTCGACGACGTGCGGCGCGTCGACGACAAGCAGAGCTTCCAGGTCGCGCGCAGGCTGGCGCGCGAAGAGGGGCTGTTCGGCGGCGGCTCGTCCGGGTCGGCCATCCACGTCGCCGTCGAGCTGGCGCAGGAGATGGGCAAGGGCAAGACCATCGTGGTCATCCTGCCCGACAGCGGGTCCCGCTACATCACCAAGTTCTATTCGGACGAGTGGATGAAGGACAACGGGTTCCTCGATCCGACCGACCGGATGGGGACGGTCGGGGACCTGCTCGGCGGGAAGAAGCGCACGGTCTACACGGTCAAGCCCTCGGACACCGCCAAGCACGCGGTCGAGCTGATGAAGCGGCACGGCATCTCGCAGCTTCCGGTCGTGGACGGCGACAAGCCGGTGGCCATGCTGCACGAGGTGGACCTCTTGCAGGCGCTGCTCGAGGGCCGGCACGAGCTGGACGAGCCCGTCAGCGCGGTGATGAAGCCCATCGACGGGGTGGTCACGCTGCGGACGCCGGTTTCGCGCCTGCGGGAGCTGTTCGCGAAGGACCAGGTTGCGATCGTCAAGGACGGAGATCAGGTCGCGGCGATCGTGACGAAGATCGACCTGATCGAGTGGCTCGCCGCGCGCTGACCTGCGGGTCCTTGCCTCGCGCGCCTCGGCGGGGCGATCATGGCTGCATGGGAAGCCGTGATCCCGTCGTGGAGCTCGAGCTGGGAGGGGACGAGGGCGCCGGCGCCGGCATCGGGAACGTCGTGCGCGCGTTGCAGGCGGCGCTGACGCAGGGTGATCTGGACCTGGCCGCCCGCATGTACGAGGACAGCGGCCAGCACGTCGCCGAGCAGCTCTTCACCACGGTCCTGCAAACGCCGGCTGCAACGCGCCACAACGCGGCGCGGATGTTCGTGCTTGCCCGCGATTTCGCGCGGGCTGCGCGACTCTACGAGCAGCTCAAGGCGTGGCCCGACGCCGCCCACATCTACGAGGAGGCGAGCGACTTCGCAGCCGCGGGGCGCTGCTGGAAGCGGAGCGGAGACCTGTCGCGCGCCGCGCGCAACCTCGACGCGGCGGGCGATGCCGATCAGGCGGTGGCGCTGTACGAGCAGATCGGAGACCGGGAGTCGCGCGCCGACTGCCTGCTGCGCAGCGGGCGCTTCTTTGAAGCCGCCGACCTGTACGTCGAGCTCGGCAACGTGCGGGGCGAGGTGGACGCCCTGCGCAAGGTCCCACAGACCGATCCCCGGCGCGTCGACGCGGTGAAGCGGCTGGCGGCCATCCTCGCGCGGCGCAACCGGCTGGCGGAGGCGACGCAGCTCGCGGCGGATGCCTTGCGCGAGAACGAGGCAGCCAAGAAGGACCTCGGGTTCCACGAGCTGCTGGTCGATCTCCTCGTCCGGCAGGGGCTGCACGATCAAGCGGAGCGGGTGCGAACGCGCATGCAGCGGATCGCCGCGAGGGAACGGATCGTCGCTGCCGCGCCGCCACCGCCGCCGAGCGCCTCCGGCCCAGCTCCGGCCCCGCTCGAGGACTACGGCTTCCTGAAGGCCATCCCCCTGTTCGGCAAGCTGCCTCTCCAGGACATGAAGGACCTCTATCGCCTCTCGGCGGAGGTGACCTACAAGCCCGGCGCGATCGTGGTGGAGGAAGGTGTCGACGCTCCCGGGCTGATCGTCATCGTCGAGGGCAGCGCGGAGGTCGTCGCCATCGGCGCGGGCGGAGCGCGCCACCTGAACAGCCTCGGACCTGGCGACCACCTCGGGGAGATCTCGCTCATCTCCAGATCGGTGACCTCGGCGCGCGTGGTGGCCAGCTCGCTGGTGCGGGCGTTGAAGATCTCGCCGGATCGGTTCGCCGGATTCGTCCACAGCCATCCAGCGGGCGCGGTCGGGATCTACCGGCTCTTCTCCGAGAAGCTGGCCGAACGCGTGCGCGCGCTGAGCACGCCCGAAGGCGGCTGAGCGCGAGCGGGGGGGACATGCAGGCCGGCCGGCGCGGTTCCTCGCTTCGCGTCAAAACGCTCGTGATCATCGCCTCGACGGCGCTCGCCCTGGTGGCCGCGCTGGCGCTTCCGGTGCGCACGATCTTCCTCGGCAGCTTCCTGCGCCTCGAGGAGGAGGCCGCGGCGCGCGATCTGGGCCGGGCCTTGACCGCGCTGCGAGACGACGTCGCGCAGCTCCATGCGACCACGCGCGACTACGCCGCCTGGGACGACACCTACGCGTTCCTCGGCGGCGACCGAGGCAAGGCAGACTACGCGACGCTGAACTTCGTGGACGAGACGTTCGCGCAGAACCGGCTCAGCCTGGTCCTGCTCGCCACTCCGGATGCCAAGATCGTCTTCGCCAAGGCATACGACCTGGCCAGCGGGGCGGCGCGCGCGCCGCCGGCAGCGGACGTCTTCTTTCGCGCCCCCGGCGACGGGCTCCTCCCGCACGAGCCCGAAGGGCGCCAGGGCATCATCGAGACGCCCCAGGGGCCGATGATGGTCGCTGCCTACCCCGTGCTCACCAGCACGCGCAGCGGCCCGCCGCGAGGGGTGCTGATCATGGGCCGCTCGCTCGACGCCGCGGAGGTCGATCGGCTGGCGCGCGCGCTCCGCCTGGCGATCTCGATCACCCCGGTGGCGGCCGCGCGCGCCTCTCCGGAGCTGGCCCGGGCGGCAGGCGATCTGTCCCCGCAGCGACCCGCGCTGACCCGCGCCCTGGACGAAGACCGCCTCGCCGCCTACGCGCTGGTGCAGGACGTCGCCTCCGCTCCCCTGCTCATCCTGCGCGTCGAGTTGCCGCGCGACATCTACCGGCGCGGCCTGGTCGGAGTCCGGTACCTGCTCGGCTCGATGGCATTGGCGGGCCTGGTGTTCGGTCTTGCGATCTTCGCGCTTCTGGAGCGTTTCGTCCTCCGCCAGGCGTTTGGCAGATACGTCAGCGAGGATGTGGCGCGAAGCATCCTCGACCTGCCGGACGGAGCCAAGCTGGGGGGCGAGACGCGGGACGTCACCATCCTCTTCTCCGACGTGCGGAACTACTCGACCATCAGCGAGAAGCTGCATCCCGGCGAGGTGGTCGAGCTGCTCAACGAGTACTTCGGCGCGATGAGCGAGGTCATCGACCGCCAGGGCGGATGCGTGATCGAGTTCCTCGGCGACGCCATCCTGGCGGTCTTCGGCGCCCCCGGCGAGCTGCCCGACCACGCCGAGCGCGCGGTCCGCGCCGCCCTGCAGATGCAGCGCCGCGGCGCGGAGCTCAACCGCGCCTGGGAAGGGAACGGGAAGGCATCGCTCTGGAAGGAGCGGGGCATCCCCGCTCTCGCCTCGCGCATCGGCGTCCACACCGGCCGCGTGGTGGCCGGGAACCTGGGCAGCAAGACGCGGATGAAGTACGCGGTCATCGGGGACGCGGTGAACGCCGCCTCCCGCGTCGAGCACCTCAACAACACGCTCGGCACCGACCTCCTCTTCACCGAGGAGGTGCGCATCCGCTTGCCTCCGGATCTGGTCGCCCTCGCCCGGGACGCCGGGGAGCACCCGGTCAAGGGACGGGGACAGCCCGTGCACGTGTTCACGCTGCGGCCGGAGTGAGTCAGTCGCCCCGTAGGCACGGCGCTCTGCATTTCATCCCGAGCGTCTCGGCAACCGCGGCAGCCTGGGCGGGCGCGGTCCGTGGCGCACGGCACCGTGCACCTTGGCGTACTCCAGCTCCGTTCCGGCGCGCGCGGAGCGCAGCAGCAGGCCGCCGCGGCTCATGTCGCCGCGGCCAACGAACGAGGGAGGGAAGAGGAGCCGCTCGCCGAAGATGCCGAGCAGCGGGTCCACGTACTTCGCCGAGGCGATGCTGCCGAGCAGCACGATCTCGCTGTGCGGCGGAAGCGCGCGGAGCACCAGGCGCGCGGCATCCTCCAGGGGCACGCGGAAACGGCGATCCGCAGCGTCGACCGGCACCTTGCCCAACCGCATGAGCTGGGCAGCGTCGACCGGCGCCTCGGCGGGGACCAGGCCCGCGCCCGGCGCGATGACCAGCGCACCGGGCACGCCGTCGGGCGCCCGCGCGAAGGTGCGCGCATAGAGCAGCTTGCCGCGGAAGTACAGGCCGCTGGTGAACTCGAACGCTTCGCCGAGGGTCGCCTCGCCGGCGCGCAACCGCCGGGCGAGGTCGAACTGCGCCGCCGGACGCAGCAGCATCTGCATGCGCTCGCCCGAGGCGTTCGCGGGAGACAGCAGGAAGACCCGGTGGTATTCACTCGGCGCCATGTCCACCCGCGACAGCGATCATTTCGAGACGCTCGCCATCCACGCCGGGCAGCGGCCCGACCCGACCACCGGCGCGGTGATGACGCCGGTGTACCTCACCTCCACGTACGCGCAGGAAGGCCCCGGGGAGCATAAAGGGTTCGAATACTCGCGCACGCGCAATCCGACGCGCGACGCCTTGCAGGGCTGCCTGGCCGCGCTGGAGGGCGGCAAGCACGCCCTCGCCTTCGCCAGCGGGCTCGCGGCCACCGACGCGGTGCTGCACCTGTGCAACGCGGGCGATCACGTGGTGCTCGGCGACGACCTGTACGGCGGGACCTTCCGCATCGCGGACAAGGTGTTCAAGCGGCTCGGGATCGACCTGTCCTTCGTGGACATGACCGATCCGCGAAATGTCGAACGGGCCGTTGCGCCCAAGACGCGTCTGCTCTGGACCGAGACGCCCACCAACCCGATGCTGAAGATCGTCGATCTCGCCGCGGTGGCGGAGATCTGCCGCAAGCGCGGCATCGTCTCGGTCTGCGACAACACCTTCGCCACGCCGTTCTTCCAGCGACCGCTCGAGCTGGGGTTCGACGTCGTCGCGCACAGCATGACCAAGTACTTGAACGGCCACAGCGACGTGGTGGCCGGCGCGCTGGTCCTGCGCCGCGACGATCTGCACGAGAAGCTCGCCTTCCTGCAGAACGCCGTCGGCGCGGTGCCCGGACCGCTGGACTGCTTCCTGGTGCTGCGCGGCCTCAAGACCCTGCACGTCCGCATGGAGCGCCACGACCAGAACGCGCGCCTGGTGGCGCAGGCGCTGCAACGCCACCCGAAGATCGAGAAGGTGACCTGGCCCGGGCTGCCGGAGCACCCGCAGCACGCTCTCGCCGCCAAGCAGATGCGCGGCTTCGGCGGCATGCTCACCTGCGTGGTCCGCGGCGGGCTGCCGGCGGCGCGCACCATGCTCAAGTCGGTCCGCCTCTTCACCTGCGCCGAATCGCTCGGGGGGGTCGAGTCCCTCATCGAGCACCCGGCGATCATGACGCACGCCTCGGTCCCGCCGGAGACGCGCAGGCAGCTCGGCATCGACGACGGATTCATCCGCCTGTCGGTGGGCATCGAGAACGGGCAGGACCTGGTGGACGACCTCGCCAAGGCGCTCGACCGCGTGTAGCGATGCGCGCTGCCAGCCGCCGCCGATAGGGCGGCGCTGTGCTTTTCACGACGCGGACGTTCTGGCATGCACTCTGGTCGTGCTCGCGGCCATCAGCCAACGGTTCGCCGCTGCCGTCGGCGGACTTCCGGGCGTCTTCTGGACGATGTGGTGGGGCCTCATCGTCAATCGGCTCGCGAGCTTCGTAATCGCTTTCCTTTCCCTCTACCTGGTGCGAGAGCGGGGCCTGGGCCCGGCCGAGGCCGGACGGATCCTCGCCCTCTACGGCGTGGGCTTCACCATTGCCGGACCGTTGGGCGGGCTGCTCGCCGACCGGATCGGACGGCGGGCCACCATGGTTGCCGGGCTCGTGCTGGGGGCATGCTCGGTGGGCGCGCTCGCCTTCGCCCGCGCCCCTGCCCTGCTTGCGCTGTTTGCCTTTCTCGCCGCCGCCACGGGCGATCTCTACCGCCCGGCCATGAGCGCCGCGGTCGCGGACGTGGTCCCGCCCGCCGACCGGCCCCGCGCGTACGGGCTCGTGTACTGGGCGGTGAACCTCGCGCTGTCGGTCGGCCTGGCCATCGGCGGACTCGTCGCGGAGCGGAGCTTCGTCGCGCTGTTCCTCGCCGACGCCGGAACCTCCCTGGTGGCTGCCGCCATCGTCCTCTTCCGGGTCCCCGAAACGCGCCCTCAGGGCGTGGTGCACGAGCCCGCGCTCCGCGGGCTGGTCAAGGTCTTCGCCGACGGACCCTTCCTCTCCTTCCTCCTGCTCCACCTGGCCGCGCTAGCCGTCTTCGTCCAGTGGCAGCTCGCGCTGCCCATCGACATGGCCGCGCACGGTCTGGGGCCGGCGGCCTACGCTTTCCTGATGGCGCTGAATTGCGCCGGGGTGGTGTTCCTGCAGCCCCTCCTCTCGCCGCGCCTGTACCGCGTCGACGCCGCCTTGCTGCTGGCCCTCTCGGCCGCCCTGTTCGGCGTCGGTTACGGCGTCAACGCCGTTGGCGGGAGCCTGGCCGTTTACGGCGTCGGGACCGCCCTGTGGACGGTGGGCGAGGTGATCGGCTTCCCGGTGGCCTCGACGATGGTGGCCAATCTCGCTCCCGCCGCTCTGCGCGGCCGCTACCAGGGTGCATTCGCAATGTGCTGGGGCGCCGCGTTCACCGTCTCCCCGTTCGCCGCAGGCGAGGTGATGCAACGCTTCGGCGCCCGCGCTCTCTGGCTCCTCTGCCTCGCCGTGGCGCTCGCCGTCTCCGCGGGCCACCTCCTCACGGCCGAGCCCCGCCGCAGGCGACTCGCAGCGCTGGAGCGGTCCGAGGCTGAGCAGCTGGGGCCGGAGGCCACGGGAGGCGCTTGAGCGCGTGTAGCCGTGGCCAGGGGCATTCCGGGCGCGTCCCAGCAAAGCATGCTCGCCTTGCTTGCCTCCTCCATCGTCGGTCTCAGCGCTTCCGCCGGTTTTGGCAGCCCGTACGACTACGTTGGCGTCAGGATGGATCTACACGTCTGGCACCTTGCCGTGAGCGCCGCGCTCGGCTTGTCCGGGGTGGGCCTGCACGACGAGGCGACCTACGGCGTGCGCAACGTCCACCTCGCACCTGCGCTGGGAGTCCGTGCCTTCAGCGGGGACGGGGAAGGATTCGTGGCCGCGGTCACGTGGGCCGGGCATCGCTACGAGCGGTCCTACGACAACCCATTTGCCTTCGACCCGACTGCCCGCATGGACATCTTCACCCTGACGGCCGGCTGGCGCTTCCTGTGGAACTCGGGGTGGTTCCTGGAGGCAGCCGCCGGCGGCGGCATGGTGATCCAGAGCGGCCATCCATCGGCGACCGGGTACGATTCGATCCCTGGCCCGTTCCGCCGCACGAGGTGGCGCATCGTCGACATCGTGCTCGGCGTCGGGTACCACTTCTAGGTCGCTCGTACACTTCTTCCTGCTGGGGATGCCGGAATGCTCGAACTGAGACCCACCTGCGAGCAGTGCAACAAAGCTCTGCCACCCGAGTCGCTCGAGGCGCGCATCTGCTCCTACGAATGTACGTTCTGTGCGGCGTGCGTGGACAGCGTCCTGGGCAACGTCTGCCCGAATTGCGGAGGCGGGTTCGCGCCCAGGCCCATCCGCCCTTCGAAGAACTGGAAAGGCGAAAATTTCCTCGGCAAGAACCCGGCGAGCACGAAAGTGAAGCACAGGCCAGTCGATCCCGCAGCCCACACGCGGTTTGGGGCAGCAATCAGGAAGATTCCACCGGAAAAACGTTAGCACTGAGTGTATCGGAGATCGAACCCGAGCTGCTTCGTTTTCCTCCGAGGCATCGATTACGGCAGTAATCGATTTTCCCCCGGCATGGCATCGGTCATCTGACGTACGCAAGGGAACCAAATCATCCCTGGGGCACCCGCCAGTTCGGCATCCACCGACCTACCCGGGCGCGATACGCCGCGTAGTCGTCCAGCACGCGCGCCGGGCCGAAGACCAGCACGAGGCCACGAACAGCGACGCAAACGCC
>WNGG01025263.1_pt1 | contig 20588 bp, 24 predicted proteins | sample 5400661 | NCBI WGS metagenome assembly WNGG01 (sample SAMN13153372, study PRJNA577476) | soil metagenome | isolation source: 100 cm soil or saprolite under Garry oak tree replicate 1 | place: USA:California | collected 2016-06-15
CATGCGGGACTTCGGCATCGCGGGCGGCGGTGGATTCGAGAGTCTCTTTGGCGGCGGACAACGGGGCGGGGGGGGGCGCGACCGGCGCCGCGGGCACGACATCAAGGTCGGCTTGAAGCTCACGCTCGCCGAAGTCGCCACCGGCACCACCAAGACGGTGCGCATCAAGAGTCTCGAGTCGTGCCCCGAGTGTGCAGGCACCGGTGCCAAGCCCGGCACGCAGCCCCTGCAATGCGGCACCTGCGGCGGGAGCGGGGAAGTGCGGCGCCAGGCGCAGTCGCTCTTCGGCCAGTTCCTCACCGTCTCACCGTGTCCCACGTGCGCGGGTGAGGGCACGGTGGTCCACAGCCCGTGCCACCGCTGCGGCGGCGACGGTCGAGTCAAAGGTGAGAAGACGATTCAGATCGACGTGCCCGCCGGCGTGGCCGATCACCATTATCTGACTCTGCGCGGGCAGGGAGTTCCGGGCCCGCGCAACGGCCCGCGCGGCGATCTGATCGCGGTGCTCGACATCAAAGAGGACGCGCGTTTCGAGCGGCATGGAGATGACCTCGTCTACGACCTCGGCATCACCTTCACGCAGGCCGCGCTGGGCGCCGAGGTGCAGGTGCCTACGCCGTTCGGCCAGACGACGCTGCGGGTCGAGCCCGGGACACAGACCGGCATGGCCTACCGCCTGCGCTCCAAGGGTCTGCCGCGCCTCGGCGAGGGTGGCCACGGTGACCTGCACGTCCGCATCCACGTCTGGACGCCGACCAAGCTGACCGCGGAGCAGCGCAAGCTGCTGGAGAAGCTGAGCGAAGTCGAAGACGCGCCGCCCGAGAAGGAAAGCGGCAAGTTCTGGGACACTATTCGCCGAGCACTGGGGCAGCTTTGAGTAGTTGTCTGTTTTGCAAGATCGCGGCGGGCGAGATCCCGGCGACTGTGGTCAAGCGTGGCGACGGCATGCTGGCATTCAAGGACCTGAATGCTCAAGCCCCCACACACGTTCTTGTCATTCCCACGACGCACGTCGGCACGTTAAACGATGCCAACGATGCTGCGACGCTCGGGAGGCTCCTCACGTTCGCGCGGGACGTCGCACAGGAAGCCGGGATCGCCACCAAAGGCTATCGCGTCGTCGTGAACACGAATCCGGACGGTGGCCAGACGGTATTTCACCTCCATCTCCACGTGTTGGGTGGCCGGCCGATGAAGTGGCCTCCCGGGTAGCCTTGCCCCGATTGGAAACCGAAGCTAAGTTCGTGTGTCGCTAACCACTTAGGAAAACGGAGCCTTATGCCGGAAGTCATCATTCACGATGACGAAAGTTTTGAGCGCGCGCTTAAGCGGTTCAAGAAGAAATGCGAAAAAGCAGGAATTCTCGCCGATCTGCGCAAGCACCGTCACTACGAAAAGCCCAGTGAGCGCAAGAAGCGCAAGATGAATGCGGCGCGCCGCAAGAATCGCAGGCCGCGCTACGCGTAAATGGCTGATCAGAGCTTAGCGGACCGGCTGCGCGCCGCGATGAATGAAGCGAGAAAGCAACGCGATCAGCCGCGCACCCTCCTCCTCTCCACGATCCTCTCAGACATCAAGAACCGGGAAATCGAGCTGAACCACACTCCCACCGACGACGAGACGGTGGAGGTGCTGCGGCGCGGCATCAAGAAGCGCCGCGAGTCGGTGGAGATGTACGACAAGGGGGGCCGCGCCGAGCTGGCCGCCACCGAGTCCGCAGAGATCAAGGCACTCGAAGCGTTTCTTCCCGCCGGTGCACCTCCCGAAGAGATTCGCGCCGCCGTGCGCGAGGCCATTGCGAGCGGTGCGAAGGACATGGGCAAAGTGATGGGCGCCGTCATGCCGAAGCTCAAGGGCCGCGCTGACGGCTCGCTTGTGAATACGATCGCCCGTGAGGAGTTGGCAGCATCGAACAAGTCTTAGAAACACTGGAATTCCCGCAGGCCCTGGCGCGCGTCGCTGCGCACGCCGCAGGGCCGCTTGGTGCCGCCCGCATCGCCGCCCGTCGCCCCGCCACCGATGCCGCACCCATTCGCGATGCGCTGGCCCAGGTCGCCGAGCTGGCGGCGCTGCTGATCACGGACGAGTCGATCCGCGCCGAGCCGGTTCCCGATATCACGCGATCGCTCGAGCTGCTCGACGTGCCCGGCAGCGCGCTCGAAGCCCCGGCATTGGCCGAGCTCACCGTCGCGCTCGCTGCGATGCGGGTGGTTGCCGCCGGTCTTAAGCGACTCGGGACCACGCACCACGCACAACGCTCGGTCTTAATCCGTGTCGACCCACCGGCCAGGGAGCTCGAAACCAGGCTCGTCCAATCGATCTCTCCAGACGGTCAGGTGCTCGACAGTGCGTCGAAAGATCTGGCGCGCGCCCGCCAGCGCGTCCGCGAAGCGCGCAAGCACGTGATGGACAAGCTGGGCGCGATCCTCGCATCGCTCGATCAGACCGAGCGCGCGCCCGATGCCGCGGTCACCGTGCGTGGCGGGCGGTACGTCATCCCGATCCGCTCGACTGCGCGCGCGCGCGTGGGCGGGATCGTGCACGACGAGTCGGCGACGCGCAGCACCGTCTTCGTCGAGCCGCCCGAGATCATCGAGCTCGGCAACGAGCTGCGCGCCGCGGAGTCGGCCGAGCTGCGGGCAGTGCTGCGCGTGCTGCGCGAGCTGACCGATCTGCTGCGCCCGCATCGCGCTGCGATCGCGGCGGCGTGGGAGATGTGCATCGCGTTCGATGACCTGTGTGCGCGGGCGCGGTACGCGGCTCTAGTCAACGGGTTCGTGCCGGAGATGGGCGGGCACCTGAAGATCAAGGCAGGACGTCATCCGCTCCTCGAGCACCCGGTTTCCTTCGATCTCGAGCTGTTCCCCGACGAATTCACCATCCTGGTCTCCGGCCCCAACACCGGCGGCAAGACGGTGCTGATCAAGGCCGTCGGTTTGCTCGCGCTGCTTGCCCAGAGCGGCATCATCCCGCCGATCGGACCGCATTCGTCGTTGCCGGTCTTCACCGAAGTGTTCGCCGACATCGGCGACCGGCAGTCGATCGCGGCGAGCCTCTCGACCTTTTCGGCGCACGTCGCGGTGCTGCGCGAGATTCTCGATGGCGCGGGAGCGGGGTCGCTCGTCTTACTCGACGAGATCGGCAGCGGCACCGATCCTGCTGAAGGCGGGGCGCTGGCCGCCGCGACGCTCAAGACGCTCACACGCCGCCGCGCGATCACGCTCGCGACGACGCACCTCGGCGCCCTGAAGCAGCTGGCCGCAGAAACCGTCGGCATCGTGAACGCCTCCTTGCAGTTCGATGCCGAGACGCTGACGCCGACCTATCGCCTGCTCAAGGGTGTGCCGGGGCGGTCGTACGGCCTGGCGATCGCGCGGCGCCTCGGCGTTGCCGCAGGCGTGTTGGCCGAGGCGGAGCGCGGGGTGCCCGAGGCGGAGCGGACGCTAGATCGGTTGCTCGCGACGGTGGAGGCGCGCGGCCGCGAGATGGATGCGCGGGCGGCGGAGCTGGAGAACCGTGCGGCGCAGCTCGAGGTGCAGCGCCAGAACCTCGGCGACCTCGAAACCCTCGAGACCGAGCTGCGCGCGCGTGAGAAGGCAATGGACAAGGACGCGCGCGAGCGGGCGCGAGCCTACCTCCTTGAGGCACGCAAGACTGTCGAGGCTGCACTCGGCCAAGCGCGGGCGGCGGTGAATGAAGCGACGGCGCGCGAAGCCCGAAGGATGGTCGAGGAAGCGATTGAAAAGACGGGTGGACGGCCTGACGGCCGGACGGTCGGTGCGATCGGTCTCAAGATCGGTGAACGAGTCAAGACCGGCGCGGGTAAAGTGGGAGTTGTTGCAGAAATCCGTTCAGATGGTCGCGTCGTGGTGGAGATCGGCTCCGTCAGATTGGTTATTGCCCCCGAACTTCTCGAGCGCGTCGACGGGCCGTCCGGCCGTCCGGCCGTCGGGCCGTCATGATACCAGACGAGATCATCGAAACCGTCCGCGACGCCGCTGACCTCGTCGGAATCATCGGCGAATCGGTCGAGCTGAAGCGCACCGGCGCCGACTACCGCGGCCGCTGTCCGTTCCACGGCGGCACGCATCGCAACTTCGCCGTCATTCCCAAGAAGGGGATGTTCTACTGCTTCGTCTGCCACGAAGCGGGTGACGTCTACACCTTCTTCATGAAGAAGCTCGGCATGGACTATCCCACCGCGGTGCGCGAGGTCGCGCGACGCGTCGGGATCACGATCCCCGAGCGTTCCGGGCCGACCGGGCCCGACCCGCGCGAGCCGCTGTACGCCGCCGTCGCGACCGCCGCCGACTGGTTCGCGCGCCAATTACGCGAGAGCCCCGAAGCAGAGACGGCGCGCAAATATCTCGAGTCCCGGCACGTGACGATGGAGCAGGCGCAGCTTCAGGGACTTGGGTTTGGGCCCAGGGGCTCGGCGTTCCTCGATGCGATGAAAGGCTTGGGGCTGCGCGAAGAAGTGTTGCTGGAAGCGGGGCTGCTCGTTAAACGGGAGGATGGCTCAAAGACTCCGCGTTTCAGAGGCCGGCTGTTGTTTCCCATTCATGACCTGCGTTCGAGAGTGGTAGCGTTTAGTGGAAGGATTTTGGGTGAAGGTGAGCCCAAATACTTGAACTCGCCCGAAACGCCGATTTTTCACAAGGGCCAGCTGCTCTACAACCTGCACCTCGCCAAGCACGGCATGCGCAAAGCCGAGCGGGCGATTCTGGTCGAGGGGCAGTTCGACGTCTTGCGCCTCACGCTCGCGGGCCTGGAAGAAGTCGTCGCCCCGTTGGGCACGGGCCTGACCGACGACCAGGCGGCGCTGCTGCAGCGCCACACGGCGCACGTGATTTTGCTGTACGACTCGGACGATCCCGGTCTCCGCGCCACGTTCCGCGCCGGCGATGTGCTGCTGCGGCACAAGCTGCGCGTCAGCGTCGCGTCGCTGCCGGAGGGCGAGGATCCCGACACGCTGGTGCAGAACAAGGGCGCGCCGGCACTCGAGCAGGCGCTCAAGGATTCGGTCGACGTGCTGGAGCGGAAGATTCAGATCCTCGAGCGCAAAGGCTTCTTTGGGAGTTTGCCAGGAAGAAGGAGAGCGCTGGATCGTTTGCTGCCAACGATTCGGGCAGCGGCGGATCCGATTACGAGGGATTTGTACATCTCGCGAGTTGCCGAGGTCGCCGGGATACGGAAGGACGTGTTGCAGCGGGAAGTGGATCCCAAAGAGCAACCTACCGCCCCTTACCGCCCCTTACCGCCCGTTACCGCCCTGCCATCCAATGCCGAGAAAGCTCTCCTCCAGCTGATGATGGCCGGCGAGCCGTGGCGGTCGCGCGTCGTCGATGCGGTTGATAGCGAGGAAATCGAGTTCCCCGTCTATCGGGTGCTGTTCGAGGCACTAGCCGACGATGCTCCCGACCGGCTCGACGAGACCGCCGCGCGCGCGTACGAATCGTTGCAAGCGGAAGGGCTCGGCACCGAGCAACCGGATGCGCTATTCGAGCGCGCCGTGAACCAGCTTGAAGCCCGGCGCCTGGATCGGGAAATCGAGCGCATCAATCGCGCGCTGCCGTTTGCGAGCGATGCTGAGAAAGCGACCCTCGCGCATGAAAAAGTCCGCCTCGCCGCTGAGGTGGCCAGCTGCGACGCCCGGCTGAAGGCGCTGGAGCCGGAGATCCGTCAGCTGGACGAGCAGATCACCGCCGCCGAGCGCGTGGTAGAGCAGGCGCGCGCAGGGATCCGGGCGGCGGTCGATCGGCGCGACGGCCTCGAAGGCAAGATCCAGAGCTATCGGACGATGCAGGAGCAACGCCGGCAGCGGCTCGAGTGGGTGCGCGGTGCGAAAGAAGCGTCGACCCTGATGGCTGAGCTCGACCTCGCGCGCACCGTGCTCGCCAAAGAAGAAGCCGAGTTCATGCGGTCGGGCGACGCGGTCGGCGAGGCGGAGCGCAAGACGGCGGAAGCGGAGAACGCGCTGCAGAATGTGCACGACGCGCAGGCGGCGCAGCGCGAGGCGCTGGCGGGCCGGCGTCAGGAGATCGCCGCTGAGCGCGAGAGCGCGGTGCTCGAGCGCGAGCGGGCGAGCCGCGGTGTGAACCCTGCGTTGCTCGCGCGCTACGACCGCATTCGGCGCGGCAAGGCGCCGCTCGCGATCTATCCGTTGCACGGCAGCTCGTGCGGGAACTGTTTCACGGCGGTGCCGACGCAGCGGAAGGCGCTGATCCAGCGCGGCGCCACGATCGAAGGTTGCGAAGCCTGCGGCGTGTTATTGTACGCCAAGGAATGATTCCCCCCCGCTGGATTGTCACGGCTCAGGCTGATCCCGACGCGACGCGGTCGCTGGCGTCGGAGCTCCGCATTCCCGATGCTCTCGCGGCCATTCTCATACAGCGCGGACTCGGGTCCGCGAATCTCGCCAAAGCGTTTCTGCGCCCCGACCTCGAGCGCCTGTCCGACCCGCACTGCTGAATGTGCGTCGGCCATGCTCACGCGCATTCTGCGCAGCGCCGGCGCGACAGTGCATCCCTTCGTGCCCCACCGCATCCGCGACGGCTATGACTTTGGGCCTGCCGGTCTCGCCGAGGCGCAGCGCGTTGGCGCCGGGCTGATCGTCACTTGCGATTGCGGCATTACGGCGGTGGATGCGGTGCGGGCAGCGAGGAATGAGGGAATCGATGTGATCGTCACCGATCACCACCTGCCCGGCGACGAGCTGCCGCCCGCGAACGCGGTGCTCGACCCGCGCCGCTCCGACTGCAAGTCGACCGACAAGAACCTCTGCGGCACCGGTGTCGCCTTCAAGCTCGCGCAGGCGCTCGTTGAAGTGCTCGGTTTGTCGCCCAATCTGCCGCTGCATTTCCTGGACTACGTCGCCCTCGCGACGATCGCCGACGTCGTCCCGCTCGTGGGCGAGAACCGCATCCTGGTGCGCTACGGCCTCAAGAAGCTCGCCGACTCGCGCTGGGTCGGCCTGCGCGCCCTGATCGACACGGCCGGGCTCGGCGGCAAGCCGCTGCGCGGGGCGCACGTGGGGTTCATCCTTGCGCCTCGCCTCAACGCCGCGGGCCGGATCGGCGACGCGAACGACGGTCTGCGACTGCTGCTCACGGAGGATCCGGACGAAGCGGCGAAGCTCGCGCGCGAGCTCGAGACGATCAACGCCCGCCGCCAGGAGATGGATCAGCTGATTCTCGACGAAGCGATCGAGCTCGTCGACAAGACGCTGAATCCCGCCGACGCCGCCATCGTGCTCGGCAACGAGACGTGGCATCCAGGCGTCATCGGGATCGTGGCCTCGCGGCTCGTGGAGCGGTACGGCCGGCCCACGTTCCTCGTCGGCTGGGACGAAGCGGGCGAGCTGGGCCGCGGCTCGGGCCGCAGCATTCCCGGGTTTGATCTCCACAGTGCCCTTCACAGAGTGGGTGCTCATCTTGAGAAGTACGGCGGCCACACGATGGCGGCGGGCTTCACGATCCGGCGCGACAAGTTCGACGACTTCCGCGTTGCGTTCCTCGGCGTCGCGGGCGAGCTTCTGACCCCCGACGACCTCGCGCCGAGCCAGCGCATCGATCTCGAGCTGCCGCTCGCCGCAGTGAGCGCGGATCTGGAGCGGCTGATTCGGCATCTGGAGCCGTGCGGGGCGGGGAATCCGGCGCCGGTGTTCGGCGTGCGGAATGCGCGGGCGGTCGGTGCGCGCCGCGTCGGGACGAACCACCTGCGGTTCACGCTCGACGACGGCTCGGGCTTGCTCCCGGCGATCGGCTTCCGGTGGGCTGACGAAGTGCCGCAAGACTGGCTCACGAACCCACTCGACGTCGCGTTTCGGCTGGAGCGGGACGACTGGCAGGGGAGGGCGACCATTCAGGCGCGAGTGGCGAGTCTTGCTCCGCATAATCGCGGGTGAGTTCAAAGGCAGGCGCATCAAGACGCCGACTGGGAAGGTGCGACCCACGGCGGATCGAGTACGCGAAGCCTGGTTCAGTATCCTGCAGCAATCGATTCCCGATGCGCGCGTGTTGGATTTGTTTGCGGGGTCGGGTGCCTTGGGATTCGAAGCGCTGTCGCGGGGCGCCGTTTCGGTCGACTTTGTAGAGACTCATCGGGTTGCACTCACGGCCTTACGGGCGAATATCGAGTTCCTGAAGGTGGAGGATCGCGTGACAATTCACCGTATGGACGCGGTGCGGTTCGCCGAGCGGCTCCAGCCCGCGCAGTACGATGTCGCCTTCGCCGATCCACCCTACGCGAGCGACGAAGCGGAACGCCTCGTCACGCTGTTTCGGACGACACCGTTCGCGCGTGCGTTCTCCATTGAACATTCTGCAGACAAGGCATTACCGGGAGACGACACGCGCCGCTACGGCGACACCGCGATCACGTTCGTGTACGCGCCATGAAGCGCATCGCCGTGTACCCCGGCTCCTTCGATCCCATCACGAAGGGCCACGAAGATCTGATTCACCGCTCGTTGGAATTTGTGGATCAGCTCATCGTGGCGGTGGCGGTGAACGTCACCAAGCAGCCGCTGTTTTCGCTCGAGGAGCGCGTGGCGCTGATCAAGCAGGCGGTGCCCGACCAGCGCGTCGACGTGCAGTCGTTCGAAGGGCTGCTGGCCGAGTTCGGCAAGAAGGTCGGCGCGTCGGTGATTATTCGTGGGTTGCGAGCGGTGTCGGATTTCGAGTACGAATTCCAGATGGCCCTGATGAATCGCAACCTTGCCCCCAAGATCGAAACGGTATTCCTCGTGCCCGCCTTCGACCTGACCTTCGTAAGCTCCAGCCTGGTACGCGAAGTGGCGCGGTTCGGCGGCGACGTGTCGCCGCTCGTCGACCCCGCCGTCCAAAAAGCGCTGAAGCGCAAATTCGGGAAGTGAGCTTCTTAGACCGCGTCTACCAGCGGGCGCGGGATACGAAGCCACGCGTCGTCTTTCCCGAAGGCGATGATCCGCGCGTACAGGAGGCGGCGAAGCGCGTCGAGCGGGAGGGCATGGGCGTGGTCGAGGTGCTGCGGCGCGCGCCCGATGCACGGATGCCGCTTCTGGCGCGGCACCTGCGATCGCGTCGTGCCGACCGCTTTCCCACCGATGCGTCGGCCGCCGAAGCGCTGGAGCATCCGCTCACGCGCGGCGCGTGTCTGGTCGCCATCGGGGCGGCCGACGTCATGGTCGGCGGTGCGGTGTACCCCAGCGCCGACACGATCCGCGCCGCGCTCTGGGCTGTGGGCCTGGCGCCCGCCATCGCGACCGTCTCGGGTGCGTTTTACATGGTCAACGGCGACCACGTACTCACGTTTGCCGACTGCGCGGTCGTCCCGGAGCCGACGTCGGTCCAGTTGGCCGACATCGCCATCGCCTCCGCGCGCGATCGGCGCCGGATCGTCGCGGACCAGCCCGTCGTCGCCTTTCTTTCGTATAGCACGCGCGGCAGCGCCGAGGGGCCGCGGGTCGAGCGGGTACGGGCGGCGATTACGGAGCTGCGTGCGCGCCAGCCGCCGGCGGACTTCCCATTCGACGGCGAGTTGCAGGCCGACGCCGCACTCGTGGCGGAGGTCGCCGAGCGAAAGGCGCAGGGCTCGGCCGTCGGCGGCCGCGCGAACGTGATGATCTTCCCCGATCTCGACGCCGGGAACATCGGCTACAAGCTGGTGCAGCGCCTCGGCGGGTGGGCGGCGCTCGGCCCGATCCTGCAGGGACTGGCCAAACCGATCGCGGACCTGTCGCGCGGCGCGACGGCCGATGATATTGTGAACACTGCGGCGATCGCCATTCTCCAAACGCGGAAGGGGTAATGGGATGCGGTTCACCCTGAAGAAGGACAAGAGCGGCATCGTGATCGTGGGCGTGGAAGGCCAGCTCATTGTGGGCAACCGCCAGGAGCTCAAGCAAAAAGTCCTCGATGCGCTCGAGGAAGGCTCGCGCAAGTTCGTGATTGATTTCAGTAAGACGGGATACATCGACTCGTCGGGATTGGGTGTACTCGTCTCCCTGTCAAAAAAGATCCGTGAGCAGGGCGGAGAACTGCGGCTCGCGGGCCTCAACGCGGATCTCCAGACGCTGTTCGAGCTCACCAAGCTCGACACGCTGTTCGCCATCACCCGGACGGCCGAGGAGGCGCTCGCAGCGTTTTGAGTTTACGACTTGATGTGACGTCGAGCTCGATGCGGCTCGACGTCCCGAGCGATCTTGGGATGGTGGGCGACGCCGTCGAGCTGGTCGCCACTCATCTGCCCCCGGGTACGCTGTCTCCCCGGCGTATCAGCTTCAATCTCCGCACCGCTCTCGCCGAAGCCCTCGGGAACGCGATTCGCTATGGGAACGGCGAAGATCCCGATCGCATCGTGCGCGTCTCCGTGGAGCTCGGCCGCGACTTCGTCCGGATTCACGTGGACGACGACGGCCACGGCTTCGACCCCAGCCGTCTGCCCGATCCGACGCACCCTGAGAACCTCGAGCGCGAGTATGGGCGCGGGCTGTTCGTCATTCGTCACCTCGTGGACGACGTGGCCTTCAACGAGAAAGGCAACGGCATCTGCCTGACGCTCCGGGCGGGGTGACACGGCTCGAGCGCCTGCTCCCGGTGCTCGCGGCGCTTTCGGGGACGACTCTGCGTTTGTGGCGTGCCAAGAGCCCCGGCGGGCGGCTGTTACTCGTCGGCGGTGGTTTAGGAGAGGGACGGGACGAGCCGCACTGGACGCCGACCCCCAATGGTGGTGGTCGTCTCGAGACTCCCGACGGACCCGCCTGGTTTCAGCCGATTCCCAGTACCCGCGATACCTGGCTCGAGGTGAAAGGCGAAGGCGAGGGGGCCGCCGTCGAGCTCGCCGAGGTCATCGGCGCGGTGATGGAGGCGGAAGAAGAAACGGGCCAGGTCGCGGCCGAGCTCTCGGGGCGGTACGAGGAAATCGATCTGATCTATACGATCAGCGAGATTCTCGGCCACACGATTCGGCTGGACGAGGCGGCGAACCGGATTCTGCGGGAAGTGTCGGCCGTCGTCCGCGCGCGCCGCGCCACCCTGCTGGTGCACGACGCGCGCGCGCACGTGCTGCGGCTCGTCGCGGCCCGCGGTGTCGAGCTGGGCGAGATGGAGCCGATCGAAGTGGACGATCCGAAGTCGATTGCGGCGCGCGTCTTTCGCGAAATGCGCATCATCAGCTACGACCCCCACGACCAGCGCGCCCAGAAGCCCCCCAACCCGATCGAGCGCGGCTATCGTGGCCTTGCGTTTCTTTCGGTGCCGGTCGTGTACGCGTCGCCGGGGCGCGTGCCCACGCCGATCGGCGTCATCAATCTCACGGACAGGACGGGAGAAGACGCGTTCACCGCCGGCGACCGCAAACTCGTCGCGGCGATCGCCAATCAGATCGGTGCGGCGATCGAGAATGCGCGGCTGGTGGAGCGCGACCTGGGCCAGCAGCGGGTGCGCCGCGAGCTGGAGCTGGCGCATGATCTGCAGCTCAAGCTGCTGCCGTCGCCCGCGGTGGTGGCGACGAAGGGCGATGTCGCGGCGCGATGTCGGCCGGCAGAGTCGGTTGGTGGCGACTTTTATAACCTGCTGAGCCTGCATGGGGAACGGATCGGCGTCATGATCGGCGACGTCTCGAGCCACGGGTTCGGCGCCGCGCTCATCATGGCGCTGGCGATGGCCGCCTCCGGTATTCATGCCGAGACTGCGGAGTCGCCGCACGAGGCGCTCCGGCGGCTCGAGATGTCGCTGGCGGAGGAGCTCGAGGAGACGGAGATGTTCCTCACGCTCTGCTACGCGGTCGCCAACCCGGCGCAGGGCACGCTCATCTATGCCAACGCCGGGCACCCGCATGCTTTTTTGGTCTCGACGGAATCGGGCGCGATCACCCGGCTCGACGCGACGCGGCCGCCGCTCGGCCTCGGCGACGGTGGCCAGGAGCGCGTGCTGCCGTTCGAGCGCGGCAAGGCGATTCTGTGTCTGTTCACGGACGGTCTCGCGGATGCGCGGGGCCCGAACGGCGAGCGGTTCGGCGAGCCGCGCGTGCTGAGCCACGTGGTCAACCTTCGGGGGCGTCCTTCCCGGCATATTCTCGAGGCTGTGTTCACCGATATTGCCGCGTTTACCGGCGGCGCGCCCGCCAACGACGACCGCACGCTCGTTCTGCTCAAGGTTTGAGACGGCTCGGCCAGCATTTTCTCAGTGATCCGGCGATTCTGGCGAGGATCGCGGACGCGCTCGATCCCCAGCCTGGAGAGACCGTTGTTGAGATTGGGCCAGGGCAGGGCACCCTGACTGATGTTTTGCTCGCTCGGGGTTTGAAGGTGATCGCCATCGAGAAGGATCGCGGACTCGCCGCCGCGCTCGGCGGGCGGGAAAACCTGACGGTCGTCACCGGTGACGCGCTCAAGGTCAATTGGCCTGCGACAAAGGTGATCGGAAATATCCCGTACTACATCACCGGGAACGGATTGTCTTTCTGGTGCAGGACGAGGTCGCCGACCGCATCGCCGCCCGGCCCGGCGGGAAAACGTACGGGGCGTTGTCTGTGGGCGTGCAAGCGGTAGCCAAGGTGGAGAAGCTGTTCACAGTTGCGCCTGGGTCGTTCCGGCCGCCCCCGAAGGTGCGCGGCGCGCTGATACGGCTGACGCCGCTCGCGCAGCCACTGGTTATGGATGTCGAGGTGGCGCCGCTGCGCGCGTTTGTGACCGCGTGCTTCAGTAAGCGTCGCAAGCAGCTCAAGAATGCCGTGCCGGGTCTCGCGGAGGGGGACCTTCAGGAGATGGGCTTCGATCCAACGATCCGGCCCGAGCGCCTCCCTCCAGAGGCATTCGTGCGGCTCTTGCGCCGGAGTCGCCAATTGTGAAATAGTTCACAATGCGGAAGATCTCCGACAGCACCGTACGGCGGCTGTCCGTCTACCTGCGCTTTCTCGAGCAGGCCAAGTCCCCCACCATCTCTTCCGGTGAGCTGGCCCGCCTGGGTGGCACCACCTCCGCACAGGTCCGCAAAGACCTCTCCTTCTTCGGCTCGTTCGGCAAACGAGGCCTCGGCTACGGCGTCCCCGAACTGACCCGCCGCATTCGCGACATCCTCGGCCTCGAGCGCGGCTACCGCGTCGTACTGGTCGGTGCAGGCCGAATGGGCGGCGCGCTGGTCCAGTACCACGGCTTTCGCCAGCGCGGTTTTCACATCACCGCGATCTACGATCAAGACGCGCGGAAAATCGGGTCGCGCTGGAATGGCCTGGTCGTGCGCGACGTCAAACATCTCGAATCGGACCTCAAGAAAGACCCGAGCGACATCGCCATCGTCGCGACGCCCGCCGAGTCGGCGCAGCAGGTAGTCGATCGATTGGTGCGGAGCGGTGTGAAAGCGATCCTCAACTTCGCGCCTGTGCCGCTCAGTGTGCCGCCGGATGTCGAAGTCAAGACCGTGAACATGGCGCTGGAATTGGAGACGCTGAGCTACTCTCTGGCTAACCGTTAGCTTTCCTGCATGCCCCGCGTCCACGTCACGTCCGAAATCGGCGCGCTGCGGTCAGTTCTGGTCCACACGCCCGGCAAAGAGCTCGTCGCCGTCACCCCTGGGACGCGCGAAGACTACCTCTACGACGACATCATCGACCTCGAGATCGCGCAGCGCGAGCACCGCCGCCTGGTCGCGGTCCTGGAACGCTTCGCCGAGGTTCATGAGGTGCGGGACACGCTGGTCGAGATTGCGGGACGGCCGGAAGTCCGCGAATTCCTCACCACGCGCGCACTCGAGGTGATACCCTCGGACGCACTCGCCAAACAGATGGCCGCGCTGTCCTCGCAAGATTTCGTGGCGCTCATGGTCGAGGGTGCGCTGGAGGACGGGGGGCCGATCGCACGCGCGCTGAACGAGGTCGCCTACGCGCTCCCGCCGCTGCCGAACTGTTCCGCTACGACCAGACGTTCGAGAACGCCGGCATTCTCTACGACGGCTCCGACGAGAAGCGCATCAACTACACCCTCGAGGGCGGGGACGTGCATCCCATCCGCCCGGACTTGCTGGTCCTCGGCTTCAGCGAGCGCTCGAGCCCGGCGGCGCTCGATCTGCTGTGCGACCTCGTCTTCGCCAATTGCAATGTGACCGACGTGATCATCGTCGTGCTGCCCGCCGAGCGCACCGCGATCCATCTCGACATGATATTCACGCAGGTGGACCGCGAGCTGTGCATCGTCTACCCGCCCCATTTCGTGGGGCCCGAGCGGCTGGCGGTACTGCACCGCCGCAAGCGCTCCAAGGGCGTGAAAGAGGTCCCCAACTTCTTTGCCGCGATGCAGGCAGTGGATCAGCCGCTCGAGCCGATCTTCTGCGGCGGCAATCAGCGCACCGTGCAGGAGCGCGAACAGTGGGCGTCTGCCTGCAACTCGTTCGCGGTGCGGCCCGGCGTCATCTTGAGCTACGACCGCAACGACGCCACGCTCAACGAGCTGACCAATGCCGGCTTTCGCGTGATGACGGCCGACGAGACTCTGAAAGATGGCGAGCGGGCGGTGATTACGATCGAAGGCAGCGAGCTGGTGCGCGGCGGTGGCGGGCCTCGCTGCATGACCCTTCCCCTGCGACGAGACGATCTCTGAACGGACTGGGAGTCCTTCCGGCCGATCGCATCGCGGCCGCGCTGCTCGCGCCCGATCCACGCTTCGGACGCACCACCGACGGCCGGTGGACGGTGGCCACGCCGCTCAGCAGTGCCAGTCCGGCCCTCGAAGCCTGCCGTTGGGCGGTCGTCGACGTCGAAACCACCGGCGTCCGCGCCTTTAGCGGCGACCGCATTATGGAAATCGCCGTCGTCATGCTCGACGGCACCGTCGCCTTCCACTCGCTCGTCAATCCGGGCATCCCGATTCCGCAGTTCGTCGCCGGGTTGACCGGGATCGACGCGAAAATGGTGCGCGCTGCGCCCACGTTCGACGCCATCGTCGATCGCCTGCTCGCGGCGCTCGAGGGCTGCGTCTTCGTCGCGCACAACGCGCGGTTCGATTGGGCGTTCGTGTCGACCGAGATCGAGCGGGCGACGGGGCTGCTGCTGCAAGGCCCGCGCGTCTGTACGGTGCGGCTCGCGCGCAAGCTGCTCCCCGACCTGCCACGCAGAAACCTCGACACGGTGAGCTATCACTTCGGGATCGAGATCGAAGGACGCCACCGAGCGACAGGAGATGCGGTCGCGGCGGCCAAGTGCCTGGCGCGGTTGTTGAAATTGGCTCAGGGAAACGGGGCGGTTTCCTTGGCTGATCTCTGATGCATACGACGTTCACAGTCGGGCGCCTCACCTGCCACGCCCTCGAGGCCGGCAGGCAACACCTCGACGGTGGCGCCATGTTCGGCATCGTCCCCAAGGCGCTCTGGGCCCGCCGCGCTCCGCCCGACGATCGCAATCGCATCCCGCTCGCGTTGCGTTGCCTGCTCATCGAGCACGACGACGGCCTGGTCCTCATCGACACCGGCATCGGCAACAAGGAGAGCAGCAAGTTCATCGACATCTACGGCGTGGAGAACGCCGGCACGGGCGGAAGAACCAAGCTCGAAGATGCGCTGAGCGAGTTGGGTCACGGCCCCGACGACATTCGCTGGGTGATCAATACGCACCTGCACTTCGATCACGCGGGCGGCGACAATTGGATCGACCCGTCCGGGAAGATCGGCCTCGCCTTTCCCAAAGCCCGCTACGTCGTGCAAAAAGGCGAGCTCGACTTTGCGCGGCATACCAACGAACGCACCGCAGGGAGTTACCTCGCCCCCAATTTCCAGGGCGTCCCGTTCCAGCTGATCGACGGCGAGGTGGAAATCCTGCCGGGCATTCGGGCCCTCCCGACGCCCGGGCACGTGCCGTATCACCAATCCATTCTTATCGACAGCGGCGGCGAGAAGGCCTGCTTCGTCGCCGATGTCGTGCCGACCGCCGCCCACCTCCCGCTCCCCTGGATCATGGGCTACGACCTCCAGCCGCTCGTGACGCTCGAGACTCGCCGCCGGTTGTACCAGCGCGCGGAGGCCGAGCAGTGGCTGCTCGTGTTCGAGCACGACCCGACGATTGTCAGCGGCCGACTGGGAAAAGAAGGGAAGGGCGTCGGGCTTGTGAACGAGAAACGACTGGACTAACTTGCCGTCCACAATATGGTAAGTGGGCGTGATGACGCCCCACCCATTGCCTCTCTCGTGGAGAGAGTGCTCCAGGGTTCCGAAACCCCACTGCTAGTGGCGTGGGGCGCAGCGGATCTGGGGCAACCTGGGTCCGTTTTTACTTAGTAGAAGGAGACCGCACACCTGCCACCTCTCGAGAACAACAGCAAAGCACCGCGCACCCGCGTCAATCGGCAAATTCGCATCAGTCCTGTGCGCGTGATTGCGGACAACGGCGACCAGCTGGGCGTGTTGACGATCGATGAAGCGATCGCCGCCGCGAATGAACGGGGCCTGGATCTCGTGGAAGTCGCGCCGCTCGCCCGGCCCCCCGTCGTCAAGATCATGGACTATGGGAAGTTCAAGTTCGAGCAGGCAAAAGCGGCGCGGGCCGCCAAGAAAAAGCAGCACGTGATTCATCTGAAAGAAGTGAAATACCGCCCCGGGATCGACGATCACGATTTCGACTTCAAGACCCGGCATGCGCGTGAGTTCTTGGAGGACGGCAACAAGGTGAAGGTGACGATGATGTATCGCGGCCGGCAGATGGCGCACATCGAGCTCGGCCGTGAAGTTCTAGATCGCGTTGCCCAAGAGCTGAAGGACATTGGGAAAATTGAGCAGGAACCAAAACTGGAAGGACGAAACATGTCCATGGTTCTTGCACCGAAATGACTTTCTAACCCCGGGCGCAAGCCCGGGGAGGACACAATGCCAAAGATGAAAAGCAAGCGCGCCCTGAGAAAGCGGATCAGGCTCACGGGCACCGGCAAGCTACGCCGTTACCGTGCCTACAAACGGCACATCCTGACCTCGAAGCATCCGAAACGGAAGCGTCACCTGCGCAAGGCGACGCTCGTCTCGCATGCCGATCGACGCCTCAAGCGCCTGCTGCTGGCGTAGGGAGAGCTCATGCCTCGCGTCAAAAGCAACGTCGCGCGCCTGAAGCGCAAGAACAAAGTGATGAAGCTCGCCAAGGGCTACTGGGGCGGGCGCAGCAAGCTCTGGAAGGCGGCGAAAGAAGCGACCGAGCGGGCGGCCAAGTACGCCTATCGTGATCGCCGCGCGAAAAAGGTGGAGTTCCGCCGCCTCTGGATCACGCGCATCAACGCCGCGGCCCGGCTGCACGCCCTCTCGTACAACCGGCTCATGAACGGGCTGCGCAAGGCGGGCGTCGAAATCAATCGGAAGATCCTCGCCGATCTCGCCGTTCGGGACCCGGCGGCGTTTGAACAGCTGGCGGAGGTCGCGAAGAAATCCTTGCAGCCCTAGAATCGCTGCGGGAGCGTCTCAAAGAGATCCCGCACGCAGACGAACGCCGGCTCCGGGAGCTCAAAACCGAGCTCCTGGGCCGCAAGGCTGGTACCCTCACTGAAATCCTGAAGACCCTCCCCAGTCTCGACCCCGAGACCCGCAAGCGCGTCGGTGGTGAGGCCAACGCGCTGAAGCGCGAGCTCGAGCGGGCCATCGAAGACCGCGAGCGCGACCTAAAGCGCGGCGCCACCGCGCTCGCCGACGTCGATCTCACGCTGCCCGGCCGGCCCCAGTGGCGCGGCGGCGTCCACATCGTCACGCAGGTCGTAGACGAGATCTGCGACATCTTCAAAGAGCTCGGCTTCACCCGTGTAGTCGGCCCCGAAGCCGAGACCGAGCACTACAACTTCTACGCGCTGAACTTCCCCAAAGACCATCCGGCGCTCGACGCGCAGGACAGCTTCTATCTGGGTGGGGACGTCCTGCTGCGCACGCACACCTCGCCGGTGCAGATCCGTACTCTCGAGACCTATCCACCGCCGATTCGCATCGTCGTCCCGGGGCGCTGCTACCGCCGCGACCCATTCGACGCGTCGCACTCGCCGGTGTTCGAGCAGATCGAAGGTTTTGCAGTGGACCAAGGCATCACCTTCGTCGACTTCAAGGCGACCCTGGCCACCTTCGCGCGGCGGATCTTCTCGCCCACGACGAAGGTGCGCTTCCGGCCGTCCTACTTCCCGTTCACCGAGCCGTCCGCCGAGATGGACGTGCAGTGCCAGATCTGCGGCGGCTCGGGCTGCGCGCCCTGCAAACAGACGGGCTGGATGGAAATCCTCGGCTCGGGGATGGTCCATCCTGCGGTCCTGGAGAATTGCAAACTCGACAGCGAGAAGTACACGGGCTTCGCGTGGGGCATGGGACCCGAGCGCATCGCGATGCTGCGCTACGGCATTCCCGACATCCGGCTCTTCTTCGAGAGCGACGTGCGGTTCCTGGAACAGTTCATCCGATGATTGTCTCGCGCCGCTGGCTCGAAGCCCTGCTCGGTCGCTCGCTCGAGGGCAAGGATGTTGCCGATCGCCTCGCGCGCCAGGTCGCGCCCGTCGATGGCGTCGTGCCGATCCATCAGGACCTGCGCGACGTGCTCGTCGCGCGCGTGCTCGAGGTAAAGCAGCATCCCAACGCCGACCGGCTCTCGCTCTGCGTGGTGGACGCAGGCGGCGCCCCGCTCGAAGTCGTCTGCGGCGCTTCCAACGTCCAGGCAGGGAAGTCCTACCCGTTTGCGCCCGTCGGCGCGACGCTCCCCGGTGGGCTGAAGCTCGAGCGCCGCAAGATCCGCGGTGTCGAGTCCAACGGCATGCTCTGCTCCGCCAAAGAGCTCGGCCTCGGCGTCGACCAGGCCGGAATTCTGGAGCTCAACACTGACGCTCCGCCCGGAACGCCGTTCCTGGAAGCGGTTCCGATCGCTGATGAACAGATCCTGATCGATGTATCGGCCAATCGGCCGGACCTTCTCTGTCATAAAGGGGTCGCGCGGGAATTGGCTGTGAGTCTTGGAGCGACCGTGAAGCTCCCGCCGATTCCAGCGTCCGGGAGCAAATCACGAGTTACGCGCAAGGACGGTGGTGTCGTGGATGGTGTTGGGGTGCGGGTCGACGACCCCGAAGGTGCGCCTCGCTACATGATTGCCGTCATCCGAGGCGTCAAAGTAGAGCCTAGCCCTCCCTGGTTAGCGACCAGGCTACAAGCCATCGGGCAGCGCTCCATCAACAACATCGTCGACGCGACGAACTATATCCTGTTCGAGGTCAATCAGCCGCTGCACGCCTTCGATCTCGCGAAATTGCGGGGCCCGGCCGTCGTCGTGCGCCGAGCCAAACCAGGGGAACAGATCGTCACCTTGGACGGAGTGAGCAGACGGCTGACGGCTGAGATGACCGTCATCTGCGACGCCGAGAGGCCCACGATCGTGGCCGGCGTCATGGGCAGCGCCGAGTCCGAAGTTACCGACAGCACCAGTGACATCGTGCTCGAAGCCGCGTACTTCCAGCCGACTCGCATTCGGCGCACGCGGCGCGCCCTCGGCCTGTCGAGCGAGTCGAGCTATCGTTTCGAGCGAGGGCTAGACATGCTCGCCATGCCCGACGCGCTGGGACGCGCCATCGACCTGATCCGCGCGATCGCCGGCGGCGAGATGCGCGAACCCCCCATCGACCTCTGGCCCGAGCCGCAGAAGCCGCGCTCCGTCTTTCTGCGCGAAGCGCGCGTCAGTCACCTCCTCGGCGTGCCGGTGCCTCGGAAGGAAATCGAGCGGCTACTATCCTCCGTTGGCTTCGTCGCCGCGCCCAAGGACGACCGCTTGGCGGTCCAGGTTCCCGGCTGGCGTCCCGATGTCACGCGCGAGGTCGACCTGATCGAAGAGGTCGCCCGGCTCCGCGGCTACGACTCCTTCCCGGACGAGCTGCGGCCCTATCGCCCCGGCACCGTCCCCGACGCGCCCGCCGAGCTGACGCTGCGGCGCATCCGGGAGCAGCTCGTGGCGAGCGGGGGCGGCCTCCTCGAGGCTCGGACCCTCCCGCTTGGTCCCGCCGACGGCCCCGACGCCGTGCCGGTCCTGAACCCGCTCTCCGCCGAAGAAGCCCATCTGCGCAGCCGGCTGCTGCCCGGCCTGATCCGTCGCGTCGAGCACAACTGGAGCATGGGACAGCGTGACATCCGCCTCTTCGAACTCGGCACCGTGTTTCGCAAATCCCCCACTGGGGCTCGTCCTATAGAAGAGCTGCATCTCGCGATTGTGCTGACCGGGGCGCGCCATCCGGCCCATTGGACCGACAGTACCAACGCTGCGAAACTACCTGATATGGACATATGGGACTTAAAGCAGCACTTTGAGTTAGCTGTAGGGCTGGCAGCGCCCTCGCACGACGTGCAACCGGTCGCCAATGGCTCGGGTTGGGTCGCGTCCGTGGGCATGGCCGCGCCACTCGAAGCGGACGCGCCCAAGTGGGCCGCGCGGCTGTTCGGACTCGAGGTTCGGATCATCGTCGCGCCGGCGGGTCCGGTGCGCTATCAGTCGTTGCCGACCCAGCCGCCCGTCGTGCGGGACATTTCGCTGGTGCTGCCGGGAGGCGTAACGGCGGCGGCGGTGGCAGCGGTGTTGGGCCGTGAGGGCGGCAGGTTGCTCGAGCGGCTGGATGTGCTGGACGAGTATCGTGG
>WNGG01003624.1_pt1 | contig 20584 bp, 18 predicted proteins | sample 5400661 | NCBI WGS metagenome assembly WNGG01 (sample SAMN13153372, study PRJNA577476) | soil metagenome | isolation source: 100 cm soil or saprolite under Garry oak tree replicate 1 | place: USA:California | collected 2016-06-15
GCGACACGCACGGAGGAACTCGCGGTCATGTTCGATACGCAGCACACACTCGAGTTGACCGAACAAGCGCTCAAACTTGACGACGAGCAATATCCGCAGAGTTGGCTCGATTAGCAATTGTCGATCTTGCGCACATCAAATTCTGAAATTGAAACTGAGGATCGGCTGGCGCGCCATGCCGAGCCGTTGCCGCCGGGTCAGATCGGCAGGCTAACGAAAATCTATGGCGATTTGCTCGATGCGATCGGCGAAGATTCCTCGCGACAAGGACTGGTAAGGACACCGGCACGTGCCGCGCGCGCATTGGAATTTCTCACGCAAGGTTACCGCCAAAGCGTGGAGGAGATCGTTAACAACGCTATCTTCGATTCCGAGGCGAGCGAGATCATTTTGGTCAAAGACATCGAGCTTTACTCATTGTGTGAGCATCATTTGCTGCCGTTCATCGGCCGCGCACACGTCGCCTACATTCCGAACGGAAAAGTGATCGGCCTTTCCAAAGTCGCGCGCATTGTCGATGTTTTCGCGCGCCGCCTGCAGATCCAGGAAAATCTCACCACTCAAATCGCCGAGTCGCTCATGCGCTGCCTGGACCCGTCGGGCGTGGCCGTGGTGGTGGAAGCAAAGCATCTTTGCATGATGATGCGCGGGGTGGAGAAACAGAACTCGATCATGAAAACGTCCTGCCTCCTCGGCTCGTTCAAGGACGACGCGCGCACGCGCTCGGAATTTCTCTCGCTCTTGAAAGAATAGCCCGCGCTGCGTCATGCTTCTGACGGTCAGCAAACGCCTCGAATTTTCCGCTTCGCGCCGCTTGTTTGTTCCGCGCTGGACCGACACCGAAAATGCGGTCGCTTTTGGTCCTGAGACAGAGGCGCTTCACGGCACCGGCCGTAACTACACCGCGTATTTTGTCTTTACCGGCCCGGTGAACCCAGACAACGGAATGCTTATTAATATCAGCGAAATCAAGGAGCGGGCAGGCAAAATTGTCCACGATCATTTCGATCACAAGTTTTTGAATGAGGACAATCCCGCGTTCCGCGAGCGGCCGCCGACGTCGGAAAATATTTCACAACAACTCTACCTCGATGTTGCGCCGCTGTTTTCCGGCGTCGATGCAAAGCTCGCCGCTTGCCACCTCACCGAATCGCCTCAGCGGAGCGCGACATTTTATTCCGATGGCGCGTGTGAAGGAAATTATTGGTTCGAATTTTCAGCGGCGCGTCAAACCATGTCGCCGCGTCTTAGCGAGGAGGAAAATCGGCGACTCTTCGGTAAAGCGGCATCAATTCATGGGCACAATTATCGTGTCCGCCTCACTTTCCGCGCGGAAACAGGACCTGGCGAAAGCCCGCTTGTTCGTTTCGACAAGGTCGATAATTGCATTCAATCTCTGCGGTCGGAACTCGATCACCGGTATCTGAACAAGGAGGTTGCCGGGTTGAAAGGCCGACCCATCACGACCGAAAGTCTCGCCGGTTACATTTACGAGCGCGTCAACGCGCTCGTGCCGTTGCATCGCGTCCGCTTGCATGAGCGCGACGATTTTTTTGCCGAGGTTTGGGGTGACGAAAGCATTTTTCTTGGAATGCAGATGCCGTTTAGCGCCGCACATCGCCTCCAGACTGCTTCGCTTTCTGATTCGGAGAACGCGGAGTTGTATGGCCGGTGCAATAACCCGCTTGGCCATGGCCACGGCTATCTCACCGAGACAACGATTGGCGGAGAATACGATATGCAAAGCGGCACGCTCTACGATTTCCTGGCGCTCAAAAGCGCCATCGAAGAATCGCTGCGGCCCTGGCAAGATCGACATCTCGACCTCGACGTCGCCGATTTTCGGGAAATGCCTTCGACCGGTGAAAATATTGTGCGCGCGCTCTGGCCGAAGATCGACGATCGCCTCAATCATCAATTGGTGCGGCTGCGCTTGTGGGAAACAGCGAACAATCGGTTTACGTTGCGAAGACTGTAGCGGCGCTCTATAAGCGCCGAAATTGGAAAGGTCGGCGGTCGCAGACCGCCGCTACAGTATAAAACATGAAACGCTACTTGATCACCGGTGCGAGTCGCGGGATCGGTCGCGCCATTGCGGAAAAGCTGGCCGCGCCAGACGTCGCACTGCTCTTGCACGGTCGCGATACGGTTGCGCTGGCTGAGACCTGTAAATCGGTGAAGTCCGGTTGTGCGCGCGTCATTCCACTCATTCATGATCTCGCTCTTCCAAAAGGAGTTTCCGATTTGATTGCCGCCGTAGGAGACGAACCTCTTGATCTTTTCGTAAACAACGCCGGCATCGCAGTGGTAAAGCCTTTCGGCGAAATCACCTCAGTCGAATGGGAGCAAACACTCGGCGTAAATGTGACCGCGCCGTTTCAGCTCATCCAGCATTTCGCGCCGCAAATGCCCCCGGGCGCCAGCATCGTGGAAGGAAACTGGCCGCGCGACAAAATGATAAGTCGGAGGCAAGTGGCAGACGCAGTTGCGTTCTCCCTGGCCCAGCCGCCGGATGTTCTCGTCGAAAATATCACGCTCGGCAATCTAGGCGGCGATTTGTAAAGTTCGCGTCAACCAGCACACATGATCAAAGGCAGCGACATTACCGTCAATCTGATCGCGTCGATCATTGCGTCGCTCATTCTGCTCGCACTCGGTTTTCTTTGGGGAAAATACAAGGAGCGGCGCAAGTTTGGCCGCAATCTGGAGGAGTACGATTTTTATCCGTACACGATCAATCGCGACAATGTGCCGGAGTTTAACCTGAAAGATTTCCGGCTCGGCATGCATTACTTTTTGAAGAACAACGATTACACCGCCGCGCGACAATTGATTTTCATCGGCGAACAAAACAACGTGCGCGCGCAGCTTGAGCCGGCGGAGCAAAAAGTTTACGCAAAACTATTCGACAAATACGAAGGCGGGAAGATCGCTGACGATACGACAGAATATTTGGAAAATTATGTGCGCATCGTTCGGCTCATCGGCAAATCATTCCCGAATACCGGAATCGAGATTTTACTGCACAACCTGGCCGATCCGTCCCATTCGCTTATCGCCCTCGAGAACGACGTGACCGGGCGGCATCTGCGCGACGGCACGACGAGCCTGCTCATCGATTTGAAAAAGCGGCAGATGCAACATGAGGATAAACTGAATTACGAGCTCAACATCGGCGCACGGAAATTCAAATGCACGACGATCCCAATCCTTCGAAAGGAATTCGGCGTCGTCGGCGCGATCTGCATCAATGTCGATACGAATTATCTCACCGGTGACGTGATGCAGAACAAAGAGCGGATCGAGGCGTTTTTTAAGAACCTTTGCCGCACGGACATGCAGCTCGATGAAAATATCAAAGGCAAACGCCACTTCAAGGACGAAGCGTTCTGACGCTGATACGTAATCCGCGCGGAGCGCTCATCCAGCTGTCATTCCGAGCGAAGTCGAGGAATCTCTCATTGTTAAAAAGAGAAGCAGTAATCCCGCAGCCACGGGAGACTTCGCTCGACATGACAAAAACGACGACGAATACGTCAAAGCGCTCAAAGGCAACGTCACTTCAAGGACAAGGCGTTTAAAACGCTCCGACCACGTCCATCTGTCATTCCGACCGAAGTGGAGGAATCGCTAACTGTTCTCTGCCCGTAGCGAACGGTTGCCTACGGAAACAGTGAGAGATGTCTCGACTTCGCTCGACATGACACAAGCAGAATGCTTGTGTCACTTCCGCGACGCGGCCAGAGCTGCCTGGTATTCCGGTTTCTTGTGGTACTCGACCAAGCGGAAGCCCCAACTGATTAGCGTCGTTAGATCTTTGGTCTGCGCTTTTTTCTCGTTGAGGAACTTCTCGATTCTCGCTTTCAGTTCCGGTTGCTGGTTCGTCACGTCGAGAATTTCGTAGATCTCCATCGACAACAACCAGTCGCCCGGATGTTCGGCTTGTTGGGTTTCCCAGATCTCCCCGACTCGCTCGTAGCCTTTCTTCGTCTCGCGAATCTTGCGAACTTGCGCGTAAAGATTTTCCAATTTCTTCCGCTTCGCGTCCGATGGAACCTTGATCGTGCGCTCCTTCGGCACGAGCGCGACGTGCTTGTAAGCATCTTTGTCGGCCGCGCCGTTGAACACCGAGACAATTTTATCGCCGACGGCCATGTCGTAATTTCCCCAGCTCGGGTCGAAAAATACGCGATCGCCGTATTTCGCGGTGCAATTTGAAAACGTGATCACCAATAGTTTGCCGTCGCGCTTTAGGAGATTGTCGATCTTTCCTTCGATAGTCACGCCGCTCTCGAATTCGAGTTTTGTCTTTTTGCCCTCTTTGATTTCAACTGGTTTCCAATTGCCGATCGGCGATCCGAATCCATCCTTGTGATAATCGCGGCCGTGGCCTTCGAGTTCTTTGTCTTTGAAGGCGAGCGCGCATGGACCTTTCGCGTGCAAACAAATCGGCGTCCGAGCCGGACTGGCAGCATTGTTTTGATCGACAATCACTTCATCGAAGACGCCGGTAACCTGCAGCCCCGATGAATACTGGCACGTCGCGGTGTTGTTACATTCGATCGCTTTGTTGATTCCCTCCAAGCCGCCGACTTGATAGGCCATCTTGCTCGCGAATTGCTCGAGCACGTCTTTCAAGTGTTCGAAATCGCGGCAAACAAAGAGCTGCGGCTGCTTCGTGGTGATGTCGAACGGCATATTTTGCGCGTCAATGGAGTAGGGGATTTTTTTCACTGCCGGCTCGAGACACGAAACCGATTCGCCGATCGATGAGAGCAATCCGGCGCCGTAAATCTTCGGGTTCTCCATCGTCCCGATAAGTCCGTACTCAACCGTCCACCAATGCAGCCGCGAGAGCAGCGCCATCTCGGAAGGCTCGCCCAGATTTTTTTGGCAATACTCGACTTCCTTTGTCGCTTTCTCGATCTCTTTTCGATCGCCGTTCGGCTGCTCCTTCAAAATCGACAAGTGCCGAATCGCTTGATAAAGCTCGAAATCTTTCTTCGACGACATCGCTTTTGCGCCCACCTCGCCGAAGCGCTGCAAATAATTTGAGTATTCGCGATCGACAATGATCGGGGCGTGCCCGGCCGCTTCATGGACAATATCGGGCGCCGGGGTGTATTCGATGTGGTGGATTTGGCGCATGTCGCAGGCGATCACGAGGACTTTGTAAGCCTGAAATTCCATGAATGCGGCCGGCGGAATGAATCCGTCCACCGCCACCGCGCCCCATTCGATCTTCGCAAGGATATCGTTCATTTCCTGAATGCGCGGGATGCGTTCGAACGAAATCCCGGTGTTGAGCAGTCCCTGGAAATAAACCTTGTGCGCGTATTCGCGCAGGAAAAAAATGTTCTGTCGCATGATGAAGCGCCAGACGGCGTGATCGACTGGCGTGTAATCGTCGTAACGTTGATCGACGGCGAACTGCAGTAAATGTTTCGGTGTCGCGGCGACGGCCGCATTATCCAGGCTGATACCGCTGGTTGCTTTCATCGACATCCTCCGTGCCTCTTAAAATATGACTCGTTTGCGAAGCGGGCAAGAGTGATTCGCTTTTCTGTAGCGGCGGTCTGTGACCGCCGAATTGCAATTAGATCGGCGCTCACACAACGCCGCTACAGTTAAAAAATAATCACGGTGTTGCCCACGCTCACCAAATCTTTAACGCGCGCAGCATCCCAGTTGGCCAGGCGAATGCAGCCGTGACTGGCGGCGCGGCCGATCGTTTCCGGATTGTTCGTGCCGTGAATGCCGATACCGGTTTTGTTCAAGCCCATCCAGAGAACGCCCACGAGATTATTCGGGCCAGGCGGAAGATTGTAATAATTCTCCGTGCGCACGCCGTAGTTGAGCATCCCTTCATCGTAGCGAAACCACGGCCAGGTGGCCGCGCCGACAATTTTCCATGTGCCAACCGGCGCCGGCAAAGTTGTCGATCCAGGCGTGATCGGGAAAACGCAGACGAGCTGATTATTATCGAAGACTTCGAGCAGGTGCTCTTTCGTGTCGATGTAAATTTTGCGCGCGGCGAATGCGGGATTTTCAGGAATTTTCCCTTCCGTGATTTTTTCAATCTCAAACGGTAACACGTTCGGCACGGTCAGCGTCTCGCCGGGTTGGAGATGTTCCCAGTTCTTCCCGGGATTCAGTTTCTGAATGTAGGCCTCGGCCGAATGAAAACGTTCCGCGACAAATTCGAGGAGCGATCCATACAAGAGCGCTTTCAATTTCGCCTGCTCAGAATGGCTGGTCGGCACGGGTCCGATGAATTTCAGATCGTCCGGTTTGATCGTGTAGGTCGTGAAGGTCACCGGCACTTGATCGAGCAACCATTGATCGACAAAGCCGGTTTCGCGCACGAGATGCGAATGCTTGTAGGAAATGAGCGCCTTGCGAAAAAACTCGCCCATTTTGCCATCAATCTTTCCCGGCCCAAAATCATTGTTATCGAGAAAAATCTGCAGCCGGGTTGCCGTCTCCTCATCGTAATTCGGCAGCGCGACGTAAATTTCGGGGGTCGCCTTCGCTCGCGGCGAAGCAACTGGTGCCGGCGCCGCGCGACGTACAGGCGTCGGTGTCGGTTGCGGTCGAAGACGCCACCATTGCCCACCGACCGCGTCGACAGCGAAAAGAATCGCAGCGAATGCGATGGTGCTCACGAGCGAGAATCTCATTGGCGGAAAGTAATGCGCTGGAGAATGCAATTGCGCAAATTTGCCTGGCTCAGCGGGTCGAATTATCGATTCGCCCCCGCTGGGAACATGACTTTTTCCGGCGCGGCGTTTAGCGCGGTGAGGAGTTTTGGAATCAAGCGCGTTTTAATCGAGCCGGCTTCCCGCGGTGGCACGAGGTAACGCACGATGGCATCGATCCAAGTCACTTCGTCGACCCGAAAGATGACGCGCGGCCGTTCGTGGACTTGCAGCTCGTCTACAGGCGTGCGCGCGAGCAGGTCGCGATAGACACCGACTCGCTCAATCATCTCCTCGCCGATCTCTTCTTCAACAACGCGCTGCATTGTCTTGGCAACAAATTGCAAATCGCTTTGATACGCGATCTGAAATTTAATTTCGTTCCAGATGTAGGGAAAGAGCGCCCACGAATAATTATAAATGATCGAGTCGAGCACTTTCTCGTTCGGGAAGCGTATGGTGCGGCCGCTTGGGTGGTCTCCGGAAATGTATTGGCCTCCGAATTCCCAAAGGGTCGTGTCAAGATAACCGACATCGATGACGTCACCGGTGGCGTCGTCGATTTTGATGCGATCACCGACGCGAAATGGTTGGCGAACGAGAATGTAGATCCAGGCGATGAAGCTTTTCATCGGCGTCTGCACGGCAAGACCAATGATGATCGATCCGACGCCGAGCGCAGCCAATGCTGGGTACCAGTTGACGAAGACTACGGATACGACAACAAGCGCGATAATGAGCGCCGTGATTAGATGCTCGACGCGCTGAAGCGTGAAACGTGTCGAAGCATCATCGATACGGCGGAGCGCATAAACCGAGATTGCTTTTGCAATCGCCAGGACAAGGACCACCAAGGCGACGCCGCGGATAATCCGATGCGCCAAATCGACCTGCGGTGGCGAAAGCGGGACGAATTTCGATTCAACCAGGTAATACAAAACTGCGCAGCCAATCAGCAGCAGCCCATGCGTCACAAACCAGAATTTGTCCGTTCCTCGCGCTTTAACTTTTTCGCCAGGCTTTTTTTCACCGCCGGCTCGAGCCAGCTCTTTGCGGACTTCCGGCTTTTGCTCGAGTTCCTCCTTCGTTTCAGGCATCAATTATTGAATCGCGGGAGCGTCGCTCGGCGCGCGTCGCAAGTGATTGTCGATTTTGGAGGGTGCAAGGGCGGCTGTCCTCAGCCGCAAATTAGATCGCGCTGCGCGTGAGGACACGCGCCGCGACACCAATCTCCTCAGGCGGTCTTTGCCCAGGCGCGCAAAACTTCCGCCACGCTCCATGCTTGCGCGATGCAGCCGCCGGCCATGTGCGGCTCGCGCGCGTCGAAGACCTCGCTGATCGTGCCAATGCCGTTGTCGCTCAGATGGACCGGGAAAACTTCAAGAAATTTACGCGCGGCGGCTCGATCATGAGGGTGAACTTTCAACCATGCGTCGATAAACGGCCCGATCAGCCAGGCCCAAACCGTGCCCTGATGATACGCGCCGTCGCGCGAACGCAGATCGCCCGCGTAAATCGGCTTGTATTCCGGATCGTCGGGCGAGAGCGTGCGCAAACCGAGCGGCGTGAGCAATTTTTTTTCGACGATGTCGATCACCGGCTTCCAGCATTTCGCGTCCAGAACCGGATGATCAAGCGAGATGGCGAACAATTGATTAGGCCGGCAGGACGAATCGTTCTTTGAGCCGCCGTCAACATCGACAACGTCGAAAAGATAACCGCCCTCCGCGAACCAAAATCGATTGTTAAATGAAACGCGCGCACGTTCGGCGTGTTGAGCGTAGTGTTGCGCAGAAGTTTCATCGCCGGTTTCGCGCAACCAATTGGCAAGCAGGCAAAGCGCGTTGTACCAAAGCGCGTTGATCTCGACCGTCTTGCCGCGCCGCGGCGTCACGATCCAATCTCCCATCTTTGCGTCCATCCAGGTGAGCTGATAGCCCTCCTCGCCTTGCACGAGCAGGTCGTCGTTTGGATCGACATGAATATTGAACTTGGTGCCGCGCAAATGATGCTCGGCGATGTCGATCAACACCGGCAGAAGAATTTTCAACGTTGTGCGGTCCGCCGTCCGCTCGAGATACCGGCCAAGTGCATGAAAGAACCAAAGCGTTGCGTCCGCGGTGTTGTATTTCCCTTCCTTCGCGCCATCGGGAAACATGTTTGGGAGCAAACCATCGCGAACATAGTGCGCGAATGTGCGCAAGATGTAGCCCGCTTCGAGCCAGCGCCCGGTAATTAACGTCAGGCCTTCGAGACTGATCATTGTGTCGCGCCCCCAATCTGTGAACCAATGATAGCCGGCGATGACGGTGCGCACTTCGTCGCCGGCGGCATGTGCGCGCGCCGCTTCTTCGAACCGTCCGGCCGGCGTGATGACAAATTGGTCCGCTGCGAAAACCAGCTCCGCCGGAAAACTTTGACGTGCCTTCGGAATGGCGACGTGAAGCAGACGCGCGCGCCGCTCACGTTCGGCCGCGAGAACGTCTTCGGGGCCGAGAACGTTGATAATGTCCCACGGCTCAGTTGAGCCGACTAACGTCGCTGTGCTTCGCTCGGTAAGATCGACTCGAAAGAATCCCGGGCTCCAGAGCTCGCCTTCGTATGCATAGCCTCGCTGCTGCTCGATGCGATAAACCACTTGAGGAATTTTCGATGGAGCAATCGTAAAAGCAGACTCGCGACCATGGAGCTGCATTCGGAGCGGCGGTAACTTTCGGCGGGCCGCGGTGATTTCGTAACGACCATCGACGGCGGTGAGTTTGTAAGGCGCGGCCAAATCCGCATCGACCGGCGCTTCATGATGTCGGAAATGAAAAGCGGGACGCAATTCGAGCCGCGGCGGCGTTCCTCTCGAGATCACTTGGTAGCTGACGTGAACGGTGTTCTGCAAATGAGGAAGCAACACGCGCTTTTCGACCACGACCTCGCGCACGTGATAAGTCCAGACGGGAAGCCCATCCTCGAGTCGGAACTCGGTCAAGTAGTCGGCGCTTTTTAAATCAAGCTGTCCGCCGGCGCGCTCTTCCGCGCCGAGAGAAACAACATCATCGTTACTGAAGCGCAGAAATTCCGATACGTGACTCCACATCACGACGCGCCCGAGCGGTCCCGGCAGCGCCGCGATGAGTAATCCATGATAGCGACGTGTGACTGCGCCAGACACAGTGCCGGAGGCATAACCGCCGAGTCCGTTGGTCACGAGCCATTCGCGATTGAGCAAAAGCTCGCGCGACATGTGCGCGCCGTCCCACGGCATCGAGCGGATCACTGGCTGGCTTGTTTCAAATTGCCTGTTCATCCATTGTCGATGCAAACAGCAAACTCGATCAGCCCAATTTTCTTCTTTTCGGTTGGCGGCGCGGCTCTTTCTCCGGGATGAGCCGCAGTGCAATGGTCGTTTCCGCCGGCAAAGTCCAACTGTCCTGCGTCGCGACGGTCACTCCTCCTGGGCCGCCGTAAGAAACCGATTCGCTCGACCACAGAGTTTCCCATTCCAAGCCCAGCGGTGGTGCGAGCAGCGGTTCCGGGACAGGGGTAAGCACCCGGCCTTCGCCGAGGTTCACGACTAGTAATCGATCGTCGACGTTTCCTTCACTAAAATACCGGAGAACAAAACTGGACGGCCCGAGCACGGCCCCGTCAATTCTGCCCAATCTCTGTTTTTGGAAGCGCGAATCTTCCCGGCGCAACCGCAAAAGATCGAGATGCAGATCATAAAGTTCCTTGTTTTTCTGCCGCTCGGAAAAATCAAGCTTGCAGCGCACAAAAACTCTTGGGTCAGACGGCACCGGCAATGTTTTTTGTGTTTCCTCCGTAGCCAGTGACGGGAATTGAGCGAGAAACTCGAAGCGCCCTTTGCGGATGGCCTCGCGCATCACGCCATCGCCCACGTCCGTGAAAAATATGAACGGGGTCGACGCGCCGAACTCCTGACCTTGAAAAAGCATCGGTGTCCATGGCCCGAGCAAAAGCAGCGCGGCCATGGCGCGATATCGTCCGGGCGACGTTTGGAAACGTAACCGCTCACCCGCCGCCGTGTTTGCGACCTGATCGTGATTCTCGATGAAGGCGACGAACGCTTCCGGCGTCGCCTTAAACGTCGGCGTGCCGCGCGGCGCTTCCTGCCAGGAGTACGGTTGCCCTTGAAAGAGGTAGCCGTATTTGGCCGCGGAAATGAATTCCTGCGGTGAGCCGAGATAGTCGGTGTAGTAAGCCTCGTTGCGCCCAGTCAGTGCGACGCCCGCGCTGTGATGGAAATCGTCGTTCAAGAGTCCGTCAAGATCATCGCCGCCTTCACGGCGCGGCTTTATTAATTTCGTTTCCTGTCGTTCATTTTCCGCGATCAAAATGATCGAGCGCTTTCCCGCGGTTTTGCGCGCGGCGCGGCCGATGGCGCCGATGATGTATTCCTCGGATTTATCAAAGATGCTCTGCGTCGCATCGAAGCGAAATCCATCGAAATGGAACTCGTCGATCCAGTAGCGACCGTTGGTGATGAAAAATTCGCGCACCGGTCCCGAGTTTGACCCGTCGAAATTAATCGAGTCGCCCCAGTCGTTCTCCTTCTCGCGCGTCAAATAATCGTCGGAATAAACAGCGAGATAATTGCCGTCGGGGCCGAAGTGATTATAAACCACATCGAGAATCACGCCTAGGCCTAACGAATGCGCGTGATTGACAAAGGTGCGCAGATCGTCCGGCGTGCCATAGAGGTGCGTTGGCGCAAACAGATCGACCCCGTCGTATCCCCAGCCGAAATTTCCCGGGAAATCGGCGATCGGCATCATTTCGACAACCGTGATGCCGATCTTCGCGAGCTCCGATAGCTGTTTTGTGGCCGACTTCCACGTGCCTTCCGGGGTGAATGTGCCGATGTGCATTTCGTAAATGATCTGGCCCTTCATTTTCAAACCTGGCCATTGCGAATCCGTCCACGGAAACTTCGTTGGATCGACAATGCAAGAGGAACCGTGCGGCCCATGCGGCTGAAAGCGAGAGGCCGGATCGGGATGAAAATGTTCGGCCTCGTTTATACGAAAGCGATAAAAGGATCCCGCGCCGATGTTGGCAACGCCGGAGAAATAACCGCCGTCCTCAGCTTCGAGCGGATGAAACGTTCGCTTCGCATTTTTCTCCGCGCTCTCTTCGATGACCAGGTCGACATCTTGCGCTTTTGGCGCCCAGACCCGGAAGTGCGTTTCCTTTAGGCCGATCAATTCGGCACCGATTGGATAACGACGTTTTGCGAGCTTAGTCACGCCACTTTTTCGCCCACGGGCGGTCCGCTGGTTGTGCACGGAAGTGATTTCGCTTTTCATCGGAAGATTGACAACAGACACGCGGACCGTTGCCAAGTAAACAACCGCAGAGAACGCCGAGTTCAGCGGAGCAAAGCAAGCCTAGAGAATTTTTCTCTGTGTTCTCTGCGATAAATCGAAATGCGGTGAAACCCCAACGTGCGCGCCGCCAGGGTAATCGACCACCCGCTGCTCACCGCGAAATTGTCGATCTTGCGCGCGAAGACGACCGTGCCTGAGGAGTTCCGTCGCAATATGCAAGAGATCGCGATGTTGATACTCTGCGAAGCTGGAACGGGATAGCTACACTTCCGTTATCGACCAAAATTTACGGAAGGCGCTTGGCCAGGTGCGATCGATGACGCTTTGTCGGGCTCGATTGCCCATTCGCTCTCGCAGCGCTGGATCGACCACCAACGCTCGGATGGCGCGCGTGAAATCTTCCACATCATGTGATTTGGTGATGAGGCCGTTTTCATTGTTCTCTACCAATTCTTTCGGTCCGCCGGCATCCGAAACAATTACCGGAACACCCGAAGCCTGCGCTTCGATGATGACGTTGCCGAATGTGTCGGTTGTGCTTGGGAAAACAAAAACATCCGCCGACGCGTAAGCGGTAGCCAGTTCTTTGCCGGTCAAATACCCCGTGAAACATGCTTCGGGCAGTGATTCTGAGAATATCTCTGAATACGGGCCGTGGCCGACCACGAAAAGCTGAACCGACAATCCCTCGTCGCGCAAGCGGCGATAAGCGCCGGCCAAAACATCGAGATCTTTTTCGCGTGAAACCCGGCCGACGTAGAGAAGACGAACCTCCCCATTGCATGCGCCGAATTTTTCGAAGAATAGCGGATCGCGTCGCTTCGGATGAAACAACTCAGTGTCGAGGCCGCGCGGGAAAATTTTCAACTTCGTCGGATCGAGCCCGCGCTTGATCCAGCTTTGCCGGTATTCTTCCGAGTTTACGAAGACGGTATCGAGCTGGCCATAGAACCAGTGCATGTAACGCCAGGCCACGCTCTCGAGGAAACTGTCCTCGGTGAGGATGCGGATGTATTGCGGAAAATCGGTGTGATAAATGCCGCTGGTTTGCAGGTTGAGCATCTTGGCCGCGAGCAGCGCAGTGAGGCCAATCGGTCCCGGCGTGCTAATGATGATTTCGGTGAATCTTTCTCGTTGGATGTAATCGAGCATTTGCAGAATCGGCGGGAAACTCAGCTTTTGGAGTTCGTACTCAGGCAATTCAAATTCGCCAATCGGTCGAAAATTTTTGATTGGAATGTTGTCGATTTGCAGCTCGCGTCGGGATGTGACGACGATCAGTTCTTTTCCGGCCGCGGCTCCGGCCGCAGTCATTTTCCGGATGGTGGTCGCGACCCCGTTGACATCTTCGAGGGTATCCGTGAACCAGGCACGCTTTCGGTTCTGCAGGACCTCTGGAAGTTGCCCCGTTAGCTCTTCAAAAATGTGGCGCAACCATCTACGTGACGGCGCCTGGCTGTGAAACCCGTAAATGTAGGGCGTGAGGATGACCAGGATGGGGGCGATGGCGCTGAGCGCCTGCATGCTTTCCACCATGTTGCCGGCGGTGATTTGCTGGACGAATTTTTGGAAGAAACGAAACGCAAGTTGCTCCGCGACCATGTTGGCCATGAGAAATGCCCGGCGCTCTGGCTCGGCAACTGTGTTGAGATCCTCCGCGAGCTTCGCCTTCACTTCGGCCTGCGCGAAATAACCGGAAAGCTCTTTCCAGAGCGACACGTTCGCCGGCTTCGCCAGTTCAAAAATTTTCCCTGACAAAACGCCTTGCGCGACGAAGCTCACTTTTTCCGCGAGCGTGAACTCGGTCGGATCTCGTCCCTCCATAAAACGCGAGAACATCTGTTCGAGCAGCGTGGCGTTTGAGCCCAGTTTCTCGTGGAAGCGGTCCTGGATAAAACAGGAGACGGTGTTGTAAAAGCCATGCGAAAGGGCGAGGGGGGTCCCGCCCTGACCCTGGGCATTGCATTGGCCTTCGCGTACATGTCCGAGAAATTTCTCAACCGAATTGGCTGGCGGCGTCTCGGTGTAGGCTGAGGCGACGAACATGCCGCCGTGGTCGTCGGAACCGCCGATGAAAATCTTTCTCCAAGGCTCGGGGTGAGTGGGCGCGAGATTATGCTTCTCGGCTAACTTGTCGATATTGCCGGGAGTGAGAGAGCCAAAAAGAGTTTGGGCCAGTTCGCTTAAAAGAGCGTCGCGTAAACCATTGATCCCTTCGAAGTGCTTGAAGAGCAGGATCAGTCGCTCCAGATGCGAGGCTTCCAGTTTGCCATTGATACTGTAGAGCGGATGCGCCACCGCATGCGCGATTTGTCCGGCCTGGAGGTAGCGTTGCAGCGCAAAAATATTGTCGCTGACGACTCCTATGTCGGCATGCTGTGCTTCGGAAATACCCCAAACCAGGATGTGAATCTTGCACGGATCTTGCGGAAAATTGCTTGTAACCTGCTCACTAATAAAAGATTGAGGCAGCTCCGATATGCGCAGACAACCCTCGATCGTATCATGGTCGGTGATCGTCACGTAATCCATCCCCCGCTCGAGCAATTGTCGATGCAGCTCTTTGGGATCGGAATAGCTGTCGGGAAAATCGAAGCGGCGGAATAACCATTCCTCGGAACGCGCGCTGTAGCGCGAGTGAATATGAAGATCGCACTTGCTCATTCCTTATACGGCGCGGTCTGTCGCTGACCTCTGCTCGGCGATCCAATCTCGATACGTCGTCGCTGTTCTCGTTCCGTCCACTGCATCAATAAGATCGACAATCTGGCGCCAGATGGTCCGATAAGAATAATCGGACGGATGAATGCTTAGCCTCAGCAGAGGCGCACCTTTTACAAATTGGAGAAGCGCGGCATTCCAAATGAGACTCACACCGCGCCGCCAATTGCTTCGAACGCTGTAAACGAGCGATCTTGCCGGGAAATCTTCACCCGAGCGCAAGTCGCGCACCGTGCGCAGCCGTGTCGTGTATTCCAAGTCGGCATCGCGGGCGGCGCGCTCTTCGTCCTTGCCGAGTAACCAGGCGGGAGCAATAAAACCGCGCGGGGTCAGGCCGTTTGCCAGAAATTCATCGCGCGCGGCCGTGATTCGCCGGAACGCTTCCTCATAGCCGAGATCGTAGAACTCGCCTTCGTCGTTGGTGTAGAATCTCGTCAGGAATTTCTCTCGCAAGGTTTCGTCTTGGCCGCGTCGCCGTTCGTGAAAATAACCGTGGATCACGATCTCATGGCCGGCCGATTCCAAATCTCGCAGCCATAAAGCGAATTGTCGATCTTTCATGGCCGCACCCTGGTGATGATAATCAGGGACGACGAGAAGGGAACACATGCGCACGCCGCGATGACCTAGTTCTGAAATAATCTTCTCCGCGACAACCTGGCTGGAAGGAGAAATGTCGTGCAGCGAAACCACAGTACGATTTTGTGCGGCGCCGGCAGCCGCGACCACCGGCAGGAATTGAGTTGCGACCGCCGTAGTCATCCCGATCAATTTTCAATCGCTTGCGCGCTATCAACAAGCGCAAAAAAACTGTAGCCGCTTCGCTCTGCGAAGCGCGCCGATGATTATGTTAAACATCCGCCTACGTCGCCCAGAGGGCGACGGCTACGGTCCGCCCATCCGGACAATTGCACGAAACTCGGCAGCGCCCAGGGGCACGACAGACAAACGCGATTGCCTCACCAGTTGAATCTTTTTCAGGCGCGGCTGGTCTTTGATTTGACGAAGCGTAACTGGTCGGCGGAGTGGACGAATCGGTGCAAGATCGACAGTACTCCAATCTTCTTCTGGCGCCGTCGGATCGGGATAAGCCGTTCGCGTGACCTTCGCCACGCCGACAATAGTCTTTTCATCCCCACTGTGATAGAAGAGAATTTCGTCACCTTTGCGCATACGGCGCAAATTATTGCGCGCCGCGTAATTTCGAACACCGGTCCACTTCGTCGCGCCGTCTGCGATGAAATCCGACCACGAGTAGGCGGACGGCTCCTGTTTCACCAGCCAAAAATTCTTCACGATCGAGTAGTTAATCGTTTCTCGCGCATTCGACAACTGCATCGGTTTGTTTCACAATCGATCTGATGCCGCGCCTCCCATTCATCACCTTTGAAGGATCGGAAGGATGCGGCAAATCCACCCAAGTGCATAAGCTTGCGGCGCGTCTTGAGCAAAACGGTGTTCCATTTCTAGTGACGCGCGAGCCGGGAGGCACTGCGATCGGCGAAACCATTCGCGAGCTTCTTCAGTTTGCTCCGCACGGGGTTGGCATGACAGCCGAAACCGAGTTGCTCCTTTTTGAAGCCAGCCGAAGTCAGCTCGTCCGCGAAATCATCAAACCCGCGCTGGAACGCGGCCTCTGCGTAATCTCGGATCGTTTTTTCGATTCCACCACCGTTTACCAGGGTGCGGCCCGAAAGTTGGATGGACAAATAGTTGCGCAACTGAACGCTTTCGCAGTGGGCGATTGCGTTCCCGACCTTACCTTCGTGCTCGACATCGATCTCGCGACGGCGCAATCGCGGATGCAGTCGCCCCGGCAGCCGGACCGGATGGAGCAGCAATCGGCTGAATTTTACGAGAGAGTTCGCGCAGCTTATCGGGAACTTGCCGCGCGCGCACCAAATCGAATCGTCTTGATCGATGGTTCGCAATCGCAAGACAAGATCGACAATCAGATTTGGCAGATTGTTTCGAACCGTTTTCCGGCGCTTTCGCTGAAATCGAAAATCTAAAATTCAAAATCTAGAGATGGCGTTTTCGCACACAGCAGCGCTTGAATATTTGCGACGGGCCTACGAGCAGAATCGGCTCGCGCACGCCTACTTGATTTCTGGATCGCCCGGCAGCGGCAAACGCTTGCTTGCCGCGGAGCTGGCCAGTCTCGTAAATGGCACGAAGCCGGGCGACGTTTTCTCGGCGAGCGCTCGGGAAATTTCTGTGGCCGAGCCTGAATCAAAATCCCGGCGCATTGTGATCGAGCAAGTGCGCGCGCTTGAACATGCGTTGCAAATGCGTGCGACAGCGGGCCGTCGCAAAGTAGCGATTATTGCCGAAGCCGATCGGCTTCAACCGCAAGCGGCAAACGCATTTCTCAAAACGCTGGAAGAACCGCCGAAAGATTCGCTGCTGCTTCTGCTTAGCGCACTACCCGAGGCCTTGCCCGATACAATTATCTCGCGTTGCATTGCGATTCCACTCGCGACCAGCGACGAACAACGCGTTACGGCTGAAGAGGCAGAGTTGGTAAACTTGCTCGGAGACGCGGCCAACGAGCAGACGTGGAGTGTTCAATACGCTTACCGGATCACCCAGGGTTTTCAGCGTCTGCTCGGCGCGATCCGCGAGCAAATCAAAACGGAAAATGCGGAAATGCTGAAGCGCGAAGAAGCGCGCTATCGAAATTCAACTGATGGTGCGTGGCTCGAAGACCGGGAAGACTATTACAAGGCCCTGGGTGAAAGTCTTTATATTCAGCGGCGTGCCGCGCTCATCGAAACGCTGCTCAAATGGTGGTCGGACGTTCTGAGGGCGAGCAGCGATTTGAACATGCGGGATTTGCCAGCCGCGAAAAAGCAGACTGCCGCGGTAGCAAAACGCTCCATCACGCCTGAAATTCTGCGCCGAATTCGCCGGCTCGAGGAATTGCGGGATCATCTCGGCCGCAATATCCAGGAAGCGCTCGCGATCGAAGTGGCATTTCTCGAAGTCTTCGGTTCGTAAGGCGCAAAGGGCGAGCTGATTCTGGTTGTCGATGATGAAGAGAGCATTCTGCGTGTTACAAAAATGATTCTTGAGAACCACGGCTACCGCGTTCTTTCCGCACGCGACGGTTCTGAAGCTCTCGCGATTTTCGCTAAGCAGATGAATTCAATTGGCGCCGTCCTCACCGATATCGTTCTACCCTTTATGGATGGAGTGACGTTGATCCGGACGCTAAAGAAAATGAAAGCCGACGTCGCATTTATCGCCTCCACCGGACAGAGCGAACATTCGCACGCGCCCGAGCTTCCAGCGCTTGGGGTTAATAATCTACTGACCAAGCCCTACGACACTCAACAATTACTCAAGACCTTGCATGACGCTTTGGCTGGGGAAGCCGGAAAACTCTCCGGCTTGCCCTAAAATGCGTTGCGACTGACCGCGCCACGCATTGATTGACAGCCTTGCGCGACAGCGCAGGATTGCAGCTTCAGGATGAGATTTGAAAACCAAGTTGCGGTTGTCACCGGCGCGGGGCGGGGGATCGGACACGCAATTGCGACGCGCTTGGCGAGCGACGGCGCGCGCGTCGCGTGTGTGAGTCGGAACGAGGAAAATGCGAAGCGCACGGCGGAAGAGTTGAACGCTGCTCGCGCGGATTCGGCGAAAGCGTACGCGGTCGACGTCGCGGACCATGCCGCGGTGCAAGAAATCGGCTCAAAAATCCTCGAAGGTTTCGGCAAGATCGACATCCTCGTGAACAATGCGGGCATAACGCGCGACGGACTCAGCATGCGCATGTCGATCGAAGATTGGGACACCGTGATCAACACCAACTTGCGCGGCGCATTCAATTTCGTCCAAGCGGTCGAGCGCGCGATGATCAAGCAGCGCGGCGGACGTATTATCAACATCAGCTCCGTGATCGGCTTGATTGGCAACGCGGGACAAACGAATTACGCCGCGAGCAAGGCCGGTCTGATTGGTTTCACAAAATCGCTCGCGCGCGAGCTAGCCAGCCGCAACATCACGGTCAACGCGGTCGCGCCGGGGTTTATCACCACGGACATGACGAATGCGCTTTCAGAGGAAGTGCAGAAAAACATAATTAGCAGGATTCCGCTCGGGCGTGTCGGTGAGCCCGAGGACGTAGCAAACGCCGTGGCTTTTCTGGCATCCACGCAAGCCAGCTACATTACCGGCCAGGTGCTTTGCGTAGACGGTGGCATGGTGATGTAACTCTTCTGTAGCGGCGGTCTATGACCGCCGATGAGTTAGTGCGACCTCACAGAGCGCCGCTACAAACAACCATCGCAACGACTCGCCTTGCGCACCAAGCATTTCCATTTCATCGTCCGGCATGACAGAGAAAGCGACATTTGGGGCGGGCTGTTTTTGGGGCGTGGAAGAAACTTTTCGTAATCTAAAGGGCGTAACTTCAACCGCGGTCGGCTACGCCGGTGGAACAAAAGATAACCCGACCTACGCAGATGTTTGCACCGATGAGACGGGGCATGCGGAAGTGGTCGAAATTGAATTCGATCCGTCGAAGATTAGCTACGATGAACTGCTTGATGTTTTTTGGTCAAATCACAATCCGACCGCGTTGAATCGACAGGGGCCCGATGTCGGCACGCAATATCGCTCCGTGATCTTCTTTCATTCGCCCGCGCAAAAGGCGGCGGCGGAAACAGCGAAAGAAAAGATCGGCCAGAGCGGACGTTTTCGCCGGCCGATCGTGACGCAAATTGAGCCGGCCCCGAAATTCTGGCGCGCGGAAGAATATCATCAACGCTATCTGGAGAAACGCGGCGAGTCGCATTGCGCGATTTGAGTGCATGGGCCGCGAAATTATCCGCACGAAAAATTTCGCGGCCGATGCTGTGAATTTCATTGTCGATCTTGCCCGCAAGTCGCTGGCGGAACGCAACGAGTTTCGCATCGCCCTTTCCGGCGGGAACACGCCGCGCCCGGTTTACACGAAACTGGCGCGTATCGGCCGCGATCTGCCGTGGGAAAGAACGCTCATTACTTTTGGCGACGAACGCTGCGTTCCGCCGGATCACGAGCAGAGCAACTACCGCATGGCTCGCGAGACGCTTGTTGTTCCCGCGCACCTGCCCGACAAATCGATCATGCGGATGCGCGGCGAGTTCGAGCCACAAATTGCGGCGCAGGAATATCAAGATCATCTCGACCTTTTGGCGACGCAGCGCGGCGAACACGTCTATCGGCACGATTTGATTTTGCTCGGCTTGGGTGACGACGGACATACCGCTTCTTTGTTTCCGGGGACGGCCGGGCTGGAGGAAACGGCCCGCCGTGTGATCGCGAACTTTGTCCCGCAATTCAATTCCTGGCGATTGACCTTTACGTTTCCACTCATCAATCATGCGCGGCAGATTTGCTTTTTAGTGAACGCGACAAAACAAGAAAAGCTGATTGACGGCGTGCTCAAAGGCGATCCGAAATATCCCGCCTCGCGAGTGAATCCGAGCGCGGGCGATGTAACCTGGTTTCTTAGCCAACCATCTTGAGTGATTGTCGATCTTGTCGTCGCCTAAGCTAATACGAACAATTATCGTCACCGGATCCGCGGGATTGATCGGTTCGGAAACAGTCAAACGATTTAGCCAGGATGGCGCGCATATCGTGGGGATCGACAATGACTTGCGCGCACAATTTTTCGGCGCGGAAGCTTCGACGAAGAAAACGCGCGACAATTTGATCGCAAACGTTCGCGGTTACGAGCACCACAACATCGATATTCGCGATGCGCCAGCAGTCACGGATTTATTCAAGCAACACGGCGGAAAGATCGACGCGATCGTGCATACGGCTTCGCAA
>WNGG01002545.1_pt1 | contig 20582 bp, 25 predicted proteins | sample 5400661 | NCBI WGS metagenome assembly WNGG01 (sample SAMN13153372, study PRJNA577476) | soil metagenome | isolation source: 100 cm soil or saprolite under Garry oak tree replicate 1 | place: USA:California | collected 2016-06-15
AGGTTGCCTTCGCCGAAGACGACAAGCTTGCCGTTGAGGATGCGGATGGGTTGGACGACGTGCACGTGCTGGCCGACGATCGCGGTGATGTCGGGCGAGCGGGTGAGCTTCTCGGCGAGTCCGAGCTGAAAGCTGCTTGGCTGTATGACGTCCTCATCGCCCCAATGAAGATTGACGATTACTACCTTCGCGCCGTGCATGCGTGCGCGGTGTGCGTCGGAGAGGATCTGCGCGGCGCTGGCCCGGTTGACCGACCATGGATGAGGTGAGGGGATGCCATTTGTGAGTTCGGTGTAGGCGAGGAAGGCGACGCGGACACCCTTGACTGTCATGATCAGCGGCGTTCTCTGTCCGGCCGCCGACGAGAATGAGCCGGTGTGCAGCACCCCGGCACTATCCAGCGCGCGGATCGTGTCGTCGACTCCCGTCTGCCCTTGATCGAGGGTGTGCGTCGCGGCCGTCGAGCAAGCTCGCCACCCGGTTTGACGGATCGCGGTGGCGAGCTCGAGCGGCGTGTTGAACACCGGGTAGCCGGTGGGAGGAGCCGGCGTCATCGGCGTCTCGACATGGCACAGCGGAAGGTCTGCGCGCCGGATGTAGGGCTTGATCCTCCCGAACAAGGGAGCGAAGTTGTAGTGGCTGCCACCACCCAGGACCAGCGCCCGCTCAAAGATTGCGGAATGGATCAGCAAGTCTCCGCTCGCCTCGACCACCAACCGGACGCTATGGCCCTCGCTACGACGGTGCAGCGGGGCCGCCACCGCGTGGGCGCGGGTGTGACGGACTGCGCGGCCGCCCGCGCGCCCGAAGGCGACCCATGCGCCCGCAGCGATGGCGAGCGCGAACACGCCGGACAGCATGATCGCGCGCCGTCGCTGCCCTGCGCGACGCGCCCTGGCGCTCATACGTCGCTGCCGGAGCTCCTCCACGGGCCGAGGCTGACGCTCGGGCGTAGGCGCGCTTTGATTCACAACGCGTGATCCTAGCCCCGGAGGTGGCGTAGAACTGGACGTCAACCGGAAGCGAACCACCATGTGCTCATCGGAGCGGGACGGCGGGCAAACGGTCGCTTCTGCCGTAAAGCACACTGACTGACTAGAGTCAGCAGCGAGCAGCGACCGCGCTTGAGCGGAGGCAGATGTGGCCAGTTCACAGCTGACCGTCGGATCCGGGGATCGCCATGTCCTCGCCGTGCACGGATGGTTTGGCTCGGCACGCGGATGGGGCTCCCTGCCCGATTTCCTTGACTGGTCGGCGTACACCTATGCCTTCATGGACCTGCGCGGCTACGGCGGCCGCAAGGAGGTCAGCGGGGAGTTCACCATGGAGGAGGCGGCCACCGATGCGCTGGCCGTCGCCGACGGCCTGGGATGGGAGCAGTTCTCGCTGGTCGGGCATTCCATGGGTGGAAAAGTAATCCAGCAGGTGCTGGTGCAGGCGCCAGGACGGGTGCGGCGGCTAGTAGGCATTAACCCGGTCCCGGCGGCGGGGGTGCCCTTCGACGAACAGGGGTGGGCGCTGTTCTCAGGCGCGGCGGATAATCCCGGCAACCGGGCGGCGATTATCAACTTCACCACCGGTAGCAGGCTGACGAAGACCTTCATCGACCATGTGGTGCAGCACTCACTGAAGCACTCGGCCGTGGAGGCGTTCGGCGCCTACCTGACGTCATGGGCGAAGACCGATTTTTCTGAGCGGGTCACGGGCAGCAGCACTCCCGTCAAGGTGATCGTGGGCGAGCACGACCCAGCGCTGTCCGCCGAGGTGATGAAGCAGACATGGCTGGCGTTGTTTCCCGGCGCCGAACTGGCGGTGCTCGCCAATGCCGGGCACTACCCGATGTTCGAAACCCCGGTGGCGCTTGCGACGTCCATCGAGGAGTTCCTGGGGCGGGGATGACAACGGTGTCCGAGTCCACCCGGCCGGACACCGAGGTGGTGTTTGACCCTGCCACCTACGTGGCCGGCGTGCCTTTCGACGCGCTCGCCCGGCTACGCCGCGACACGCCGGTCGTGTGGGTAGCGGAGATTCCCGTCCTGGGCTGGCCGGGAGGCCCGGGGTTCTGGCTGGTGCTCCGGCACGCGGATGTCGAGTCGGTGCTGACGGGGGCGCGGCTGTTCTCTTCCTCACTTGGCGCGACCCAGATCCGTGACCCGGCAACGCCTCAGGCGCTCAGCTATGTCCGGCGGATGATGCTCAATATGGACCCGCCGGAACACTCCCGGCTGCGGCGGCTGCTGAGCCGGTCGTTCACCCCGCGGACGGTCGCCCAGCTCGAGCACCGTATCCGCGGTCATGCACGCGCCATCTGCGATCGCGTATTCGCTGGCCGATCGGGCGAATGTGACTTTGCCAAGGACGTGGCCGCGGACCTGCCGCTGCTCACCCTGGCCGACGTGCTCGGCGTGCCGGAGCAGGACCGCTGGCTGCTGTTCGACTGGTCCAACCGGGTGATTGGCTACCAGGACCCTGACTATGCCTCCTCGGCCGAATTCGACCCGGCCGCGGGGACGCTCATGGCAAGGGAGGCGCATGCCCTGCGGCCAGCACCGGACGGTGATGGCAGAATGCCGGACCCGCGGACTCGCGAAGGAATGCCGGACCTGTACGCCTACGCCCACCTGCTGGCAGAGGAGAAACGGCGCCGCCCGGGAGAGGACGTGATGTCGATCCTGCTGGCACAGGCCGACGACGACGGCGGCCAGGTGTCGGTGGCCGAGTTCGAGAACATGTTCTGGCTGTTTGCTGTCGCCGGGAACGAGACCCTGCGCAACGGCCTGCCCGGCGCGTGCATCGCGCTTCTCGACCACCCGGACGCACAGGACCGTCTGCGCGCCGATCCGGCACTGATGCCCGCCGCGATCGAGGAGATGCTGCGCTGGTGGACGCCGGTTATGACGTTCCGCCGGACCGCGACCTCCGGCTGCGAACTCGGCAGGCAGCGCATCCGTGAAGGAGACAAGGTGGTTGTCTCATTCACCTCAGCCAACCGCGACGAGGCGGTTTTCGCAGATCCCGGCCGTTTCAACATCTACCGCCATCCCAACCCGCACCTGGTGTTCGGTCACGGCCCGCACTTCTGCCTGGGTGCCCACTTGGCGCGTGCCCAGATGCGCGCGCTGTTCAGCGAAATACTGGCCCGCACGTCATCCCTCATCTCCGCGGGCCAGCCGTCTTACCTACGATCAAACTTCCAGCGCGGCGTCAAGTGGCTGCCAGTCGCCTGGACCGCATAGCTGTAGCTGGGCCCAGCCGGCCTTCCGCCGAAGTGGCAGCGGGTTAGCTCACTGTGACCGTCAAGACACAAACAGATCCTTAACGGCTGCGCGGGCGTTTCGCGCCAGCAGGGGGCGCACCGTGACCGTGGCCGCCGCCCTGCGGGACGCGGTGCGCTGCGCACGGCCGCCCACAACGGCCGCAGTTCCCGCAGGTACCGCCTCGCGCCCTGTTCCGGGACGTCCAGGAAGCCGGCCCGGTCCAGGGTCAGCAACGCGAAGGTCTCGGCGTCCAGCCGCGTCACCCGAGTGCCCGGGGTGCCGCCCAGCATCATCTGAACCAGTTCCATGCTCACGTCGGGTACCAGGCGCTGGTCGACCGATACACTTCTCCGTCCCCGCCCATGACGATGTGCGCGGCCAGGCTCGCAACGATGTGCGCCTGGTGGAAGGGCGAGCTGTGCCGTTCGTAGTAGATGTAGTCCGCGGCAGCCGTTCGGGCAAATAATCCGGCTTGGCCGGTCGGTTCCAGCGCGGCCGGGACGAGGCGGATCACGCGGTGCCCGTGGTGCTGCAGCCGGGCGATGTCGCCGGGTGATTCCGCCAGCGCCGCCAGGCCTCCGGCGTCCGCCGACGATCTGGTGTGGGTCGGCTGCCCCGGCTAGCAGCATGATCCGCGCAACGCGCACGACCAGAACGATCATTGCGGCGGATGCGGGCGTTCATGTGCGCGCCCGTGTTGGTTTCGCCGCCGGGCATCATCGATGTGGGTCCAGGAGGGCGATCGACAGTTCCGGGCTCTGGACGTGTGCGTTGTGACCCAGGCCGGGGAGCGTGACCGTTGGGGCGCCCAGCCGGGCAAGTTGCTCATCTGTGTTCATTGGGTCGTGCTCGCCGCGGGCCAGGGTCACCGGCGCCTGGGATCGCGCCAGCAGTTGCGCCATGTCGGGCGCCCCGACCGCGAACGCACCCGGATCCATGGCTACCCGCCATCGCCCGTCCTGCTGACGCAGTCCGGCGTCCACGGCTGGGTCATCGACGGCCAGCAGGCCGGCCAGACCTGACACGCGCAGGTAGCGGGCGGCGGCGTCGTCGCGTGAGGCGAACCAGGCCGGTGACCGGCGGGCCGCGGCCTGCGCCCGATCCAGATCCGCATCGGTCCAAACGACCTTGATCCCCAGGCCGATGACCGCCTGCACCGACACGGTGAACCTGCCGCTGGCCAAGGCAAGGCCGACGACGCCGCCCAGCGAATGTCCCAGCACAACGGTGCGGGCACCGGGCTCGACGATACCGGCGACCGCGGCGGCGAGGGTGTCGAAGGTGTACCCAGATAGCGGCCGTGAGCCGCCGTGACCGGGCAGGTCCGGCGCCAACCAGCGCCCCGGCCACCGCCGGGCAAGCAGGGGCCACCACCCATCCCACACGCCGCCGGTCGCGCCGAGGCCGTGTAACAGCACCAGCAGGGGCTCCCCGCTGCCGCCCTGGTGAACCCGCAAACCGGCGTCCATACCCCGCAGTCTGCCACCGCGCACCCTCGGGCCGGGGCCACCCAGGCGGAGCACGCGGGACGCTGACATGGCCCGTTTGCGAGGAGATCGCCCGCGCGGAGCGTGAGCTTGGCCTGCACGCCAGCGACACTGCCGCGTGAGCGCCCTGATCCCGTACGCGGCAGCGCTGGCCGCCGTGGACCGCGATGACCGGGCAATGATCGCCCGGCTGCGCGCCGCCGAGCAGCATGGGCTGGAGCTGCGCACATACGCGATGGTGGTCCCGCAGGTGTGGCGCGGCCGGCAAGGCCGCCAAGCCCGGCTGGCGCGGTTGCTGCGCGCGGCCGGCGTCCGCGCAATTGAACATCAAGATGGCAGGAACTCCGGTGTGCTGCTGGCCGCGACCGGTACCGCCGACCCAATCGACGCCACCGTAGTGCTGCTAGCCGCAGCGGGCGACCGGATCGTCACCAGCGATCCTGATCACCTGAGCCGCCTGGCCACGGCAGCTGCCAACCGGGCCGTCATCATCCCTTGCTGAGCACGTACCGGATACATGACGAGACCCGTGCCCGCTGCCTGCGCACCGGCAATAAGGCTTCCGAACGGCCGTCAGGTCCGCGTGGTCCGGCTCCGTCCCGGCGACACTGGACGCGGCGACGCGCCTGGTGACGCATCAGGGCTTTCGTCCTACTCCGCACATCCCGGGCACCTCGCCGGGGTCTGCGAAGGAGGTGGGCTCAGGCCGCCAGCTCGTCAGGTCCACTACTCCGGGTTCTACCAGCTGCAGGCCATCGAAGAATCCGGTGATCTGCTCAGGGCTTCGCGGATGGTATGTATTGGCTGAGTTTTCGTTGTAGTGCCGTACGGCCTCGGTGAAGGTCTCGCTGGTGTTGATGCCGTCGCTGAGGGCCAGGTAGCTGCCAGATGGCATGGCTTCCATCAGCCGCTTGATGACCGACTGCGGATGGTCGGAGTCGGGGATCTGACCCATGATCCCCAGCAGCATGAGCGCTACGGGCTGGGTGAAGTCCAGTGTGTTGGCCGCTGCCGCCAGGATCTTGTCGACGTCGCGCAGGTCGGCGTCGATGTAGTCGCAGGCGCCCTCGGGGGTGCTGGTGAGCAGAGCGCGGGCGTGCACCAGCACGAGGGGATCGTTGTCCACGTAGACGATGCGCGATTCCGGTGCGATGGCCTGGGCGACCTGGTGGGTGTTGTCGGCGGTCGGCAGGCCGGTGCCGATGTCCAGGAATTGGCGGATGCTTGCCTCGCCGGCCAGGTACCGGACCGCGCGGCCCAAGAACGCCCGGTCAGCGCGGGCGAGGCGGGTTATGTCCGGGAACATCGCCATGACCTGGTCACCGACGGCGCGGTCGACCTGGTAGTGGTCCTTGCCACCCAGCCAGTAATTCCACACCCGCGCCGAGTGCGGCACGGATTGGTCGATCGTAGGGTTCTCACTGGAGGTGGACGAATTGTCGGTCATGGGTCGCTTCTTCGGTTTGTGCAGCGATTGGGGGATGTGGCGAGCGTAGTCGGCTTGTTGGTGCCCTCGACCCTGCAACCGCGGATTTGTGTCGGCGGCGTGACCGGCAAGGACTCGCGGGAGCAGGTCAGCGGCTTGGTACTCTTGCCCGTAGATCGTGATGTTTATGGGTCTCGGGCTTGCCGGCAGGTGCCGGGCACTCCCGGCATCGCAGGGGAACCGTCCCTCCCGCCCGCCGGCTCGTGCGGTGCGCTATGCGGACAGCCGTCGTTGCAGGGCGGCCAGGGACTCGGCGATATCACGGCGCATCTTGGGGGCGAACAGCCGCAGCAGCGGCCCGGACCCGCCCTGCACGCCGACCCGCTTGACCACCCGGACACGTCCTCCGGCGACTGGCTCCACCAAATGGTCGAAGACAACCTTGCCCAACGGCACTGGGCACTCGCTCACAAACCGCCGCCCAGCCTCCACCGCCGTGATGGTAAACGAGCCGCCCAGGCTGCCGCGCTGCTTCGCCCAGCCGCAGACACCCGGCTGGAACGGGCCATCCAGCCGCGCGAACTCCTTGCTCACATCCCACTCTGGCCAGCGGGCCACGTCGATCCACACCGTCCAGACCGCAGCTGGCTCGGCCTCAAACGTTGCCTCGCATTCGAATAGGTCCATGCCCGCCCCTTGAGTGACGCTCGGCCGACATCAAAAGCTAGCGCGCTCACGCCCTCGAATACACCTGTTCGCAGACTGACTACATCCGGGGCGCACCCGGCGGGCGTCCACAGCGGTCGGCTCTCGTCGGTCGCGAGCATCCGCAGAGACACTGGGGTCTGGACATGGCCCTCCCATCTGGCGCTGGGGAGGGCGTCGAGAGCGGTCTCTGAGGTGTCTGTATAGGCCCCATCACCGGGCGGCCCTTTACGGGACACCCTCTGGCCGGCCACCCCCTGGCCACCCCCTCCGACCTGGAGTGTCGTCGTTGAGGGTTCGGCCTGCGCGAAGTAGAACGTGGCCTACTGAGGAACGCGTACATTCCACGCTCGTTCGATCTGTCGCATGAGTGCTGGATAAACAACCCAATGCCGGAACGGCCTGATGAGCGCCATGTATCCGTTCCCGAGCCGGCCGCGTGGCTTGACGTAGACGGCCATCTGTCCTTGGTAGCGGCCTTCGCCCTGATCGACCCAAGCCAGGTGCATCACGCCGTGCACGGTCCGGTTCGACAGTTCCGCGGCAAATTCGACGTCGGTGCGATAGAGGGGCGCGAAAGGCAGGGAGCCGAAATCAAGATCCGCCGCCGTGTTGCGCAGATCGTCTGGCAGTCGGTCGGTCAGTGAGGCTTGGTTCGTACCCGGAATCGGCAGTTCGCCTGCGGCATCATCCCAGCCGAACCAACTGCCGAGGCGAAAGCGGACACGCCACAGCACGCGAGTCGCGAGGGACTCCGCGTTGGCCGGATCTCCGGAAGTCATTAGCTCGAGCAGCGTTTGGAAGTCCTCGGCGCCACCGTGCACGGGAAGGGCCCAGACATCCTCTACGGTGAAGTCTGGCGCGATTTCGCGGATACGCCAGGGGCGAGATTTGTGTGCTGCGTTCGGAAGCCTCATGCTGATCTCCGATCCATGCGACACCGTATCGATGTTAGGCAGGGTCGCTTGCGTCCGTCAGTACGGTGCCGTGTAAATATGCCGGTGGCCAACGTCCGGACTCCAGCGGCGCATGGGTCGACGCGGCGCTGCAGGCCCTGGCAGCAGGAGGCCCGGATGCCGTGCGGGTCGAGGCGCTGGCGGTGTGCCTGGGGTGTCCAAGGGTGGCTTTTACGGCACTTCACAGGTCGCCAGGCGCTGCTCGAGGAGATGCTCGACACCTGGGAGAAGGCCGGGACCGAGGACATCATCGCGCGCGCCGGCAGCCAGCCGGGCGACCCGCGAGCCAAGTTGCAGCAGTTCTTCGGGTCAAGGGCCGCAGGAACTCTATGATCCGAAGCTGGGCGGGTGCGGCACCTCACAGCCGCCCCAAACGATCCTGAGTCAGATGGGCATAAATCCAGCGCGTTAGTAGCCAATCGTGGAACTGAGGACTGACTCGATCTCATTAGTCCGGCTGTGTATGCCAAACGCTCTTGCAACCGCAACACAAGTAGGCTCCTTTAGGGTTCTCCAATCTTCCTTCAGAGCCTTGAGAATAGCGTTGCCCAAACGCTCAGCATAGACCTCGACATTAGGAGATTGTCTTCGATCAGCTCGCCAATGTCAGGTGTTACAAGATCGGCCGGCCCCGCCCCGATTGGTCGCGATCACTGGGACCCCGCACGCCATAGCTTCTATTAGCGTCATACCAAAGGGTTCCGCCGGCGAAGTATTGACAACAACTGATGCCGTGTTGCGAAGAACTTAAGACCACATCGGTGTAAGATCGCTGTGTGGCGAGAGCTGGGCAGCAGGTACAGGGTGACCAGGGCAGGCTTGGGGACCGGATAACAGTTGGCGTGCTGGCGAAGGCGTTCCCCCGGCAGTTGGTGGAGGAGGCCGTCGACGCCGCCGGGGCGCGCGAGCAGCGCAGCCGGATGCTGCCGGCCTGGCTGACGGTGTATTTCGTGCTCGGGCTGGCGCTGTTCATACCATCGGCCCCGGGGAACCGTCGCGTTCCCTGCCAGGCCACCCTCAGCCTATTCCAGTGGGAGAGGGTGGCCTGGTCTTTAGCTTGAGGTTTGCTGTTACGTAGTTACTTTCTTCGCTTGCTCGGTTATCGTTCGTTCCCTGTGTGCTTCCAATTGAGCGACTAATTCGTCTTCGTTGTCGGCGGATAGCAAGATCCCAGGCTTGGCCGCCGTCAGCCTGCCGCTATCTCTGATTCTTATTTGCCAATCCGGGTACCTGTCGCGCATAAAGCACAGGTTGGTGACAGTCCGATGGTGCGGATCCTGCCAGCCTGAACCCTGGCCAGTCGGCGCGTGGCCGATCCTGAAGCCGTTCGGCCGCAACGTCACGCCTGCTTGCAGGAGGCGGTCCCGCGTCTGCCAGTAGCTAAGGCCGAACAGGGCTGCGCAGTCACGAATGCTTCTGCCTGACTCATAGAAGGCCGCGATATCGCTTGCCGCCTCGTTCGCGCGGTTCACGGCATCATCTGGGCGGATTTCTGCCGTGATTCCTGAACAGTCTATCCTGACCACCTCCTGTCCCGGTTTCTCGTTTCTCGAGAGAGGGATAAGTTACGTTCGTTCGCTTCCGGGCGATGGTAAGAGTTCATTAAGCGTGCCGAACGGGATGTTTACCTCGATCACGAGCAAGCCAGAGCCCGGTTCCGCCTCGGTGGCCGCCCGGGTGTAGACCGACACTGATAACCCATCTGGTCTAGCTACTCCTGTTGATTGCTTCATACCCCTCCCCTCGTCTGGCAAATTGCCCACACTACCTTCCCTCCTGTTTCTCTATGGCGGTACCAATCCCATTTATCGCTGAAAGACTCAATAAGCAGAAGCCCTCTTCCGCCTTCAGTCTCGGGATCACTATGGACGCGTATTGGCGGCTGCTGGCACGCGTCCCACACCAGGACGAGCACACGTTCCTTGTCCGATAGGAGCCACAGGCGTATCGGTGGCCTGTCATGCATGGCTTGCGACGCTTTAACCGCATTGGTCGCCAGCTCCGAGACAATAAGCTCTACGCGCTCGGCTGATTCGGCGAGACCCCATTCCCACAGTAACTGCTTGGTTCGGCTCCGTGCGCATCCCACGGCGCTGGGCAACGCACCCAATTCTATGAAGTCACGCAGCGGCCACTCGTCCGCCATGGTTGTCCCTTGGTATTGAAGCCGCGAAGGCAGGGATGACGTCGGCGCAGGGCTCAGCAGCTCCCCGCCTCGTGCATGCTGGGTGGAAACGTGGCACAGGTCAGCGTGGCCGGCTGCGGCCTTTTCGGCACACGCTGCCTGAGTCATGCTGATCACCTCCCTGCGTCGTGCTGCTGGCGTCGTCGTCGCGGGCCTGGCCCTGCGCGGGAGGATCAAGGGTGCGCCCACCTTGACTGACCGCGAATGCGTGCCATGGGTGATCATCTATGCACGGTATGCATAATCCTGGTCACTGCCGGGCGCGTCGGTGAGTACACTCAGTGGGCACGGCTCGGGTGAGGGAGGGGGCATGCTGGTCTAGGCCGATGGACAGACAAGACCAGGTTCGCTATTGCGCATGCGGAACTCGCCTTGCCCGTGATAACCGGGGTGTTCTTTGTTCCGCCTGCCAGAATAGGGCGCGCAATACTCTTCTCGCCGTTCCGAGCGTTCCGCCTGCATTTTGGCTTACCGATCGAATGCGGGACGCATTCGCCAATCGCCACATGGGCCAGATAATCTACGCCTACCGGACTCATCCATTTCACGGGAAGGTAGTCCCGCAGGAAGTTGTTGCCCGATGGGCGGGCATTAGCCAGACGCAGCTTAGTCGCGTTGAGTCCGGCTCGCCTCTGCTTGACCTGAAACGGCTTATGCATTGGGCGCATACTCTCCGTATTCCGCCGCGGTTACTATGGTTTCATCTCGACGAGCCGGCCCCGCGTGGCGAAGTCTCCGCAGATGCTCGTCCGCGTGGCGGCCAAACGGAAGAGGTGAGTACGTCGCTACGCCGGCACTTCGTAGCTCTGGGCGGGTTCGCGGTCACCAGCCATGTCCTGGGGATGCTCGAAAGCGAGCTAGACCTGATGCACATGACTCTCGATCGTGGCACTACGAGCGAGGAAAGGACCTCCAACATTGAAGGGATAGCCGGGGATCTGGGAGTGCAGGTCGTAAAGACTCCGCCCGAGGCTATTCTTGACCCTGCGCTGAAGACCCTTCACAGCATTCGCGCGCTTCTGGAGGAACGCCAGCCAACGCGTCACCAAGTTCGTCTCGTGCGAGCCAGCGCGAGGCTGAGCATCGTCATTGGCGAGATAATGTTTACGCTCAACCGATTTGGGTTGGCGCACGAGTGGTATAGGACGGCCGAACACGCCGCGCACGATGTCGGTGACGGTGATCTGGCTGATACTGTCCTGGCTAACCAAGCAAATCTTCCGACATATTCCGACGATCCGCGCGGTGTGCTTGCACTGTTGTCGCCACGGCTTGAACGAGATACTCCACCCTCTCCTGCTGTGGCGTGGCTTTGGGGATTCAAGGCCAGAGCCCATGCGGCGCTGAACGAGCCGGACGAGTTCTGGCGGTCGATGCACCAGGCGCATGAATCCTTGGCTCGCTCGCCAGGTGAACGGATCACCGGTGGAATTTTGTCGTGCCCGCCCGAGCGTCTCGCGTTCTACGAGGCGACCGGGGCGGCGCGCCTGAATGACGCAGGCCGGGCTGTCAGCGCGGCAGACCGTGCGCTGTCGTTGTATGACCCGTGCGAAACCACCGAGCCGGCTCTTGTCAAACTGGAGCGGGCGAGCGCCTTGGCTGGGGCAGGAGAAGTGCCCGAAGCGTGCCGGGTGGCCAGCGAAGCGCTTCTTGACCGCAGCACGTATTATTCGGTATCGGTCCGCAATTACGCTCGCAAATTCGACCAACGGATACGCGGCATCCAGCTGCCTGAGACCCGGGAATGGCGGGAGCTGCACGCAGAGGTCGACGGCCGGAATGGGACTGCTTCTAAGAGGCGTGAAAGGGACCTTTGATGGACGCTGCGCGCCGGATATTGCAAGAGTATGTCAAGGTTGGCAAGCTAATGCAGGTAGCCAGTGTTTCCGGCACGGGTGATCCAGCGATGTGCCATGTGTGGTATCACGCCCGGTTCGGGCCCGATCGACTTTACTTCATCTCACGGCGCGATCGTGAGCACTCGGTAAATATCCGCAATGATGAGCGCGTGGCCGGCGGGATAGTCGCTATTCCGCTAACAGGATTGGGGCAAACGGTTCGCGGTGTAACATTCAAGGGCCGCGCGCGTGAGTTGGGCGCAGACGCGAGCGCGGAACTTCAAAGCTTTCTAGAACGTTGGCCACAGGCTCGTAGCGCTATTACGCTGGAGAGAGTCGCGGGCGATGATACGCATTCGCGGCTGTACGAGATCCGCGTCAGCCAGTGGGTGCTGTTCGACGAAGAGACCTATCCTGAATCCCCGCGATGTGAAGTCCGGGCAATATAGCCGTTTGGCCGATTGAAAATTGATGTGATCCGGTCAACGTGAGGACTGGCAGAATGCAGATAACTTTTGAAGCTGCTCATCATTTCGCGCTGACTGTGAGGGATTCCGAGGCATCGGCTGCGTTCTATGCGATATTCGGGTTTAAGGTCACGCTCCGGTGGGCTGCACAAGATGGATCGCTGGTAATCGTCCATCTTTCAAGAGGTGACGGCTTCATATTGGAGATGTTCCAATATGAAGCAAACAAGGAACGCCCACCAGCCCGCCTCGCAATCGGCAACGACCTCGACGAAGTCGGTGTAAAACACATCGCGTTCAGGGTCGCTGACGTGGACGCGGCTCACGCTGAGCTTGGGGCGACGCAATGCGGAGAGTTGACGGGAGTCCAGCAAGGCCGCACGGGTATTGAATATTTCTTCATTGCTGACCCAGACGGAAACTGGGTGGAGATCGTGCAAGATGACCGCAGGCTGGACCCAGGCAATCCGGTCTCCTTGATCTCGTAGCTGACCCGGATGCAGAACGATCAGCCCCGTGATCGGATGAGGGCGTCGAGGATGAACCATTGACCTGCGTAAATACCGTGATCGGTTACTGACTGTGGCCAACGAGAGGGGCGTCGCTTAAATGGGCGTTTCCCCGAGGTCGCGGCGATCCTAGAGTCAGAGGAAAATCAGGTTTCTTACCGGCCTGTAACTGCCATAAACGGACATGACGCGCGTGATCCGCGTCACGCTCACCTGTTCGAATCTTGTCGTTTACTCGCATAATACCTGCTTAACGAGTAGATCCTAAAGAATCTTGTTTAAAATACTGTACATATCGGCGGTTCTATGTGCGTGCCATGACTATGGATCGGCCACGCTCTGTGATCACCTTGCGAGCACCGGCCGCACCCCTTTCGCCGCGGTGATGACCGCGGCCTCCACCGCGGCGGCACTCTGGTCCCGCTGAGCCCGGCGGCGTCCGCGGTGGCTGTCGCGGCGGCACGGTCGGCCGGGTCCTCGTAGGGCCTGCGCCGCGGAGCATCATCTGAACCAGTTCGGTGCTCAAGTCGGGCACCAGCCGCGGGTCGAGCAACACGCCTTCGTCCTGGGTCATGACGATGTGCGCGGCTAGGTTCGCCACGATGTGGGCCTGGTGGAAGGGCGAGTGTGCCGTTCGTAGCAGATGTAGTCAGCGGCAGCCGTTCGGGATAATAATCCGGCTGGGCCGGTCGCTCGAGGGGACCAGGCGGACCACGCGGCCACCGCAGTATTGCAACTGCGCGGCGAGCCCGTCCAGGCTGAACGGTGCCGCAGGCCGAGCCCGGCGACCGCTGCTGCGCCGCCGGGCCCGGCGGCGCAGCTCGAACCGCACCGGACAGGCTTATGCCAGGACGATCCCGATGAAGTTGAGGCCAGCGGTTTCCCAGCTGACCAGTACCTTTCGGCCTCCTTGGTTGGGCGGCATTGGCGTTCCGAAAAGCTGGCCAACCTTTGTCTGCAAGGTCATTCTGCTCATGACGTCATCGACCTCGGCCGAGGCGCGCGTATCGGCCGCGGCGCGCGTATCGGCAGACTCAGACGGCACGGCATACTGCGTGCTGGCTACCCCTCTCTGCCAGGGTTGCCGACCCTGCGCGTGCCGCTGTCCGCTTAACGCCGCCGACCCCGCGGGCGCCGCTGTCGCCGTTAGCTTTGTCGGCCCTGCGCGTGGCTGGACCGGCCATGACGGCGGGTGCCGCCAGGGCGGCACCCGCCAGGAGCATCGCGATGGCGGTACGGAAGCGCCCGCGGGTCATGGCCACCTGCGGTCAGCGGCCATGGCCGTGGCGGGCTATGGTGCGTTGACGGTGAAGTGCGCGGTGACGGATGCGGCGCCCGAAGCGCTGACGGTCACCGTGGCCTGGTAAGCGCCCGGCCTCGCGTAGGTGTGCGCGCCACCGATGGCGTAGAGGCTGTTGACCGTTGTCGAGGTGGGCGCCGTGCCAGTCACGGTTCCGGCTGAGCTGGTCCCGTCACCCCAGTTGATCGCCGCCGTGACAGCGCTGGGCGCGTAGCCGGGCGCTGCGAGTGTGGCGACGGTTCCGCTGACCTGGTCCTGGCTGTTGGCCATCAGGTCGGGCGCGGCAAGTGACAGGCTCCACGACACCTCGGTGGACGGGTAGAAGTTCACCCCTGCGGCCATGAGGCGAGCACCCTGCGCCGCAAGCCGCCCGATGAAGTCGCGGTACGCGGGGCTGCGGACATTGATCCGGTCAGCCTTCGGCGACCATCCGAGCTCGGCAAGCGCCGGCAGGCGCGGGAAGACCATGTAGTCGACGTTGCTCAGATTGACCACGGTCTCGCCCCACATCGCGCCTTCCACGCCGATCACGTTCGTGTCCGTGACCCCGGTGACATAGCTTCCCGGGTCCCAGTCGTAGAACTGGTCGACATCGCAGCCCTTTGTGCATGCCCAGGTCAGCCCCAGCGTCGGTGGCACGTTGCGCTTGTATTTCTGGTCCAGGTACGCATGGCTGGCGGGCGCCATCACGATCTTCATGCCCTTCTGCACGGCTTCGGTGGCGGTGATGGTGCCGCTGGTGGATCCGGAGGCTGGGTTCCAGTACTCGGCGACCGATGGGCCGGTGAGGTTCGTGCCGGGGCCGGCGATGTCGGCCCAGCCCATGACCGTCTTGCCCTGGCCGTTGATGATCCCGGCTTCCTGGTTGACGAACGAGGCGTATTGGGACTGGCTGAGCAATGTCGTGGGCACCTCATCGCCGCCGACGTCGTAATAGGGCCCCGGTGACATCGCCGTGAGCTGGTCGATGATCGCGGTCATGATGGCCCAGGTGTTGGTGCTGGCCGGGCACATCGCGCTGTAGCCGACATCCTCGGTGTAGTCCCACACGGGCGGATTGTTCGCCCCGCAGTTGATGTCTTGCGGATGGCCATTCAGCAGGGGGTTTGTTGTGTCGTTGTACTCGGACATGATGATCGCGTTGTTGTGGCCTGGCGAATCGACTTCTGGCACGACGGTGATGAAATGCGCGGCCGCGTAGGCAACGACGGCCTGGTAATCGGCTTGTGTCCAGTAACCGCCCGGGTCCATGGTCCGGCCGCCCGTGCCGACCGAGCCTTGCCCGCCGATCGTGGTCAGGTTGGGAAAACCGTTGATCACGATTCGGAATCCCTGGTCATCGCTCACGTGCAGGTGCAAGGTGTTGATCTTGTATGCCGCGGCCTGGTCAATGAGCTGCTCGACAGCGGATGGCGGTTCGTAATGGCGGGCGATGTCGAGCATCAGTCCGCGGTATGTGTACCGCGGGTAGTCGGTGATCCGTACCACGGGCATCGTCCACGGTCCTGGCTGAACCGACGAGCTCGTGATCCAGGCCGACAGCAGCTGGCGGATCGTCTGGAGGCCGTTGTACAGGCCGTGCGTTGTGGGCGCCTCAAGCGTGACGCCACCAGCCGTGGTGTCGAGCTGATAGCCCTCGCCGTCCGGGTCGGCCTGTAGCCCTCCTGGGTTGCCGAGGATGAGCTCGATATCACCGCTCTGGACGCCTCCGGTCACGACGGGAAGCGAGTAGCCGGTCGCGGGCCGCAGGTAATCAGAGAGATCTTGCGCCACAGGCAGCGCGGCCTCCGATCCTGAAGACACCACAATTCGTGCGCTCGCGGTCAGCGTGAAGCTACCCTGCCCCACCGTCGTGGAGACCGGTTTCGGTATGACCTGCGGCACAGAAGTAGCGGGCGCGAGGTCCGCCGAAGCCGGTGTGACCTCGGCAATCTGCGCGGCGAGAGAAAGTGGCAGGCTCACGGCGAGGCAGGCGGCGCAGGCGAGCGCGGTGAGCCACGAGCGTCGCGAGCCGCGCACATTGCTGGTCCATCGCGTGGATCTCGTTGTTCTCATAAACCCAACCTCCAGGGCGGATTAGTGAAACGGCTGATACCGCCGCAGGCCGATCTGGCACAGGGGATGCAGACAGGGCCGAGCGCCAAAGGGTAAGGAACGGAGTACGCGGGCCAGGGATAACAGCGACTCGGCTGCTGACCCTGAACTTCCCCAGGCCCGCCGCATGGAGACCCTCCACGTCTTGTTCACCCGGTTGTGCGCATTTGATCCATTTGTGCGGATAGCTGCGCGTATTTGAGCAGTTGGGCGCATCGTCGCGCCATTTTGCGCGCCTGTCAACACCAGCACGGCAGCGCAGCGGTGTGCCCGATCGGCGGCGGCAAACGCACCCGGCGTTCGCCACATAGTGAGGAAAGGACATCGCCGGAGGCGGATGCACAATGTGCTCAACCAACGGGCTGTGCATTTCGTCTGGAGGATCTCGCGCTTGCTCGGATTCTGCCAGGCAGGATGCCAGCTGTGGAGACGGACGATGGGGCGGCGCGGCAGTGGCAGCGTGAGCTCGGCCGCCGGGGATACGACGCGATTTCCCTCGCTGACCGCAGCGATGACGGCGAGGCGGCCAGCTCCTCTGGAGAGGATGTTGGCCGCTATGCCGGATGGGTCGCGGAGTTAGCCGACCTCTCCTGGCGATCGTCGGCGCATGCCGGTGGACCGGGACCGAACGCTACCTCGGTGCCGAGATGTTCTGGGACCACGCAGACACCGGAACCTACCTTCGCTGGCTCCAAGCAGCACGGTTGCCCGGCAATCTGGCACCGCTACATTCCGGAAGGAGACACCGGGCACAGCCTCATTTTATCCCGCGCTTCCTAAGCTCGCTCCCGCAGCGGCAAGAGCGGATGGTTTCGGGATGGGCCGGCGCTCGTGGCCCTGTCGCAGGTGACGCGGAAGTGGGGTCACCTCTGCTGCCGAAGGGTCGCTGCCCGCACAGCGAGGTAGTCCCGTTCCGCAGGACTAGGCGCGAGGGCGGCTGCGGCGTCGTATGCGGCGACAGCGTGCTCGACGCGGCCGAGGCGGCGCAGAAGGTCGGCTCGGGTGGCGTGGAAGGCGTGGTAGTCGGGCAGGTTCAGCCGGTCGACCAGGTCCAGGGCAGCCCGCGGCCCGTGGACTTCCCCCACGGCGATGGCCCGGTTCAGCGCGACTACGGGAGTCGGCGCGAGGGCCAGGAGCTGGTCGTAGAGGGTGAGGATCTGCGGCCAGTCGGTGGCCTGCACCGACTCCGCATCTGTGTGCACGGCGTTGATCGCGGCCTGCAGCTGAAAGGGGCCAGGTCGGTTGCGCCGCAGGCAGGCACGCACCAGCGCGTGACCCTCCTCGATCAGGGCGCGGTCCCATCGGGAGCGGTCCTGGTCGCGAAGTAGCAGCAGCGCGCCGTCTGTGGTGACCCGGGAGCGGAACCGGGATTCAGTGAGCAGCAGCAGGGCGAGCAGCCCTACCGCCTCGGGTTCGTCGGGCATCAACGAGGCGAGGATCCGGGCCAGCCGGATCGCCTCGGCGCGCAGCTCGTCGCCGGCCGGTGCAGGCCCGGGATCGGCGCCGGCGTTGTAGATCAGGTAGATCACGGCGAGAACGGCCCGCAGCCGATCCGGGAGTTCGTGGTCGCGCGGCACCCGGTACGGGATCCGGGCGAGCTTGATCTTGCGTTTGGCCCGGACCAGACGTTGGGCCATGGTCGGTTCGGCGATCAGGAAGGCGCGGGCCACCTCGTAGGTGCTCAGCCCACCGAGCAGCCGCAGGGTCAGCGCGATCTGGGCTTCGGGGGCCAGCGCCGGGTGGCAGCAGGTGAAGATCAGCCGAAGCCGGTCGTCAGGCACCGGTCCCACCTCCTGCGCCCCCGGTCGATGCGGATCCTCGAGCACCGCGAGATCCTGGAGCAGCTCGCGGCCGCGGGCGTCGCGGCGCAGCCGGTCGATCGCGCACCGCCGCGCCGTCGTGGTGATCCAGCCGCCCGGGTTGGGTGGCAGGCCGTCCCGCGGCCAGAGGCGAAGCGCCAACCCGAACGCATCCTGGACCGCGTCCTCAGCGATCTCGATCTGCCCGAAGACCCGGACCAGGGCAGCCACCGACCGGCCGGACTCTTCGCGGAAGACCCGGCCGATCGTGGCCTCCCCCACACCGGCCGGGGCGACCCCGGCCCTCTCGACGCCGGTTCCGTCGCCCGCGGACGGGTCACTCATCCGGTCAGGCTCGACTTGTGTCCCAGAACGGGCGGACCTCGATCGGCATGCCGATGATGGCGCTCGTCTTGGTCGCCCAGCCCAGGGCGGCATCAAGATCGTCAGCCTCGACGATGTAGAAGCCGGCCAGGTGCTCCTTCGACTCCACGAACGGGCCGTCCGTCGTCACGGCCTCCCCTGCCGACACCCGCACCACGGTGGCCACGTCAGGCCCGGTCAGGCGACCGGAGAACAGCCAGGCCCCGGCCGCCTTCATCTCCTCCTCCAAGACCTGCATGTGCTGGGACGACTGCCGCATCTGCTCCGGCGTCATCGGCTCGGCCCGCTGCGCGCCGCCGTCGGCGCCGGTGTGTACGGACAACATGTACTGGGTCATCGAAACGCTCCTCGTCCAGGCGGGCAACTCCCACCTGCGCCTCACTACGAACGGCCATCGGCCAAATCGACAGCCAGCTGGCGGCGGATTGCCTCATCGCTGAGGGCTTCCTGGGATACGATCCGGTCGAGGGTGACCCAGGACATCTTCACGCCGGTCAACGAGGAAAACCCGCTTCGTCGAGGCGGTTCTGCAGGCCGGGCCTGGTGGGGTACTGGGCGCGCAGATCCAGCATGCGCTTCTTGAACGCCGCGGTCTCGACCTCGCCTTGGCGTTCGGCGAGCGCCCGCAGGTCGCGCAGCAGGGCCACGGCCTGGTCGTATTCGCTGATCTTCTTGGTCGCGATCATGTCATCGACCTGCTTCCATGCGGCTTCTCCCATGGCCGCGAGGTCGTCGAGGCGCTTGGCGTACGCCGCCGCCTTGGCGGCGGCTTTGCGTGCCTGCGCCTCGCGGCGCCGCTGTTCCTCGGCCTTCTTCCGCTCCTCCGCTCGAGTCTCTGCCGCTTCAAGCAGTTCCGCGGCCGTCCGGCCCGGGCTGGAGTGACTGGCCGGTCCTGCGGCATCCGCGCGGAAGCGCCGCAGCAACAGTGCCTGCACCAGCGCGCCTTCGCCGTCGGCGACCATCGTCAGGAACGAGTCCTTCTCCGTCGCGGGGAGCGAGGCGATCCATTCGGCCAGCCCGTCGTCCGACGGTTCTTCGGCGGGCGGGCTTGCTCCGGCCGCTACGGCTATCAGGTCCTCGTCGATCTCCAGGAAATCAGCGATGGCCTGGAGCGGCGCGCTGAGATTACCCAGACCCGCCGGGACCGGCGGCTCGATCTCGTCTTCGTTATCTTCGTCGTCCTCGTCGGGCCACTGGACCGACAGCAGCCAGGCGAGGTACAGCAGCCGAAGGTCCCCGGCGGCCAAGTCGGACCGGGCCTGCGCCATCGTCCCGAGCTGACCGTCACCTTCTACCCAGTCGCCGTCGGGGTCGCGGTCCAGGTACAGGCTGATGATCACGTGATCGTCGGTCACGATCACGGATGCGGCGTCCGTGTGGCAGTACTTTCTGGCTGCTTCAGCGTCGAGAAGGGCGCGCGGGAAGCGGAACATCAGCCGGCGCGTGCCCCAGTTCGCCAGGTAACAGAACGCGTCGAAGTAGCGTTCCATCAGCTTCTCAGGGTTGCCGCGGAAGTCGCCGTAGTTGTACTCGTTGACGAACCTGGTGGCGGTTATCTCCGCGCGACTCGACAGTTTCCGCAGCTCAGCACGCTGCTCGTCGGTGAGCGGTTTGTCGAGCGCGAGGAATTCGTAGTACTGGTACTCACTCACGCGAACCTCGCCCAGTGCCGGTAGGCGGCGATCCACTCGGCGCCCTTCGGCGGCGGCTCGGGCAGCGGCAGGTCAAGGACATGGATCGCCTGGTGGTGGCCGTCGCGGACGCAGTCGGCCACGATGCCCGATGCCGTCAGGGTGACGCCTTTGACGATTGCCGTGACGCCCAAGACCGTGGTCTCGAAGGGCATCTCCAGATTGTCCTCGATCATCACGGCGAAGCCGCCCAGCTGCTCGTTGTCGCCGTAAGCGTCGATCGTGGCCTCTTCGACCAGCGCGTCCAGTCCTTCCTCGCTCAGTTCCTCCACGCGCCACAGCCTAGGCAGAAGACCACCGAGCCCGCTCCCTATCGGCCGATTTGAGCGCGGCTGGGCTAGGTTGTGCGGGAAGATCGACTCGGGAGTCGGAGCGCCGTGTCGGCGAACCAGGTGCCGTAGCGTTGGGCCGTCCAGCCGCGGTCGTTAGTGAGCCGGTCGAAGACGGCGGGGTCCATGAGCAGCCAGACGGTGTCGATGGCCCG
>WNGG01002635.1_pt1 | contig 20567 bp, 30 predicted proteins | sample 5400661 | NCBI WGS metagenome assembly WNGG01 (sample SAMN13153372, study PRJNA577476) | soil metagenome | isolation source: 100 cm soil or saprolite under Garry oak tree replicate 1 | place: USA:California | collected 2016-06-15
AATTGTTGCATGAAGACATAGGTCTGTGTAAGTGTGGCTGTCTGGGTCGAGTTGAGATGTAACTGGCTGGCAATGTTCAATATTGATGTGGCTGTACCATTTGCGACTATGATAGTCGCATTCCGTGTACCCATAGCCTGGATAATCTGTGCTTCAGCGAGTCCTTGGGCTTGAGCGATAGTCGCGTTCGCCTGTCCCTGTGCCAGCGTGATTAGTTTCTGCGCGTCGAACTGTGACTGTAAAAGTGCCTGTTGAGCATTAAGCTTGGCTTGGATCGCGTTGAGGAAGCTGTTAGGTAATGTGATATCAGTGATTTGGGTTGAAACAACTGTCAGAGAATCTTTGAGTGATGTGTCATTGTTCAATCGAAAGGCAAGCTCTGTTTCTACACCCGCCTGTATCTGGTCCCGGACTATCTGTATCTGGTCTGCCGGATAGCCTGCGACAATATCCCGGAAGGCAGCCCGGATGTGTGGAATGATGGCGCTGTCCTGCCAGTTCACAGAGGGATATTTCCTGTAAAGATCGATGGCATGGTTCGCGTTGAGCTGGTCCAAGGTGCCTTGGCGAAGAACTGTGTAGTGGGTCCTGCGATTGGGCCGCTGACTTCGCCACTGTATGTGTTGACTAGTATTCCGACTTCAGAAATGCCAATGCTATAGGTTGTAGTGACTCCGATAATTGCGACTGCGATGAGTGTTATGACGAGAAAGATGAGAATCCCTATTCCTCGTGCTGAAAGTCGCAGTTCTTCTTCTGTTCTCCGGCTCATGGTTTGCGCCCTTCGAGAAGATGCTTGATTACACCGTCAAGATCTGTTCGTCTACCGATGCGTCGTTGTAGTTCGCCTTGAACTTTCAATAGCTGTTCGTGAGTCTCGTCTGATACGCTGATAGTTTTCATAGTGAATAGTACTAATACTGTTACTCTTATAATGGTTGTGATGGAAGTAATAGTTTTAAATCCTTGACGAGATGGGATTCAAATCCTCAATGTGCACTCCTGACAACTACAAGCATCTCTGGCTAGAACCGACTCACCATGCCCGGTATGTGGACCCGCACGACAAGAACTATGAGCTGGACCTGTGGCACCGCTCGTACCTCCCACCCGACGGCGTAGAAGGCAAGACAGTAGTGGACATGGGCGCAGGCTGCGGCGAGACCGCCCAGTTCTACCTGTTACACGGCGCCAAGCATGTGATAGCCATAGAATCAGAAACCCACTTTGTCGATTTTCTCAAACACAACTTTGCCCAGGACCCCCGCGTCACAATCGTCCAGGCGCATATCGACATGGTCAAGATGGACATTGAGGGGGGCGAGAAGAACATGCTCGTTGAGACACACTTCGTGCCCTACTGGAAGCCAGTCGGAGTAGTAGGCCGGGGTAGGGCGGGTCCGGCTGAGCTCTGGCGCTTAGAGAAGCACAGGCACATGTCGAGACTAAGCGGCTGGATCCATATGCGACGGATAGGCTGGATACACGCGTTCAAGCTGTTGCTCAGAAACATATGATTCTTGATGTTGGATGCGGAGAACATCCCCATGGCGATGTTAACCTTGACGTTGGGAAGAGGATACTGGCAAGCGACAGCGGACCCATTGGCAAAGCGAACATCTATGCTTCCGTCTACAACCTGCCGTTTATCGATAATAGTTTCGAAGTCGTCCACTTCGTCGGACTACTACATCATCTCGACAATCCCCTTCAAGCATGGCTCGAAATAGTCCGGGTCGCAAAGGATATCATAGTAGGCGAGGAGCCGAGCAAGTTCAACGTCAAAGCATACCTGGACAAGTACCATGTTTATCACGGCTTCTGGAAGAGACAGCTTAGAAGGATATGCCAGCACAATATTCGGGACCTGCGGGTCCTCTATTACTTCAACAACCTGTCAAGAATCAATCTTCACATAACAGCGATAAAGCGGGATGTAGTTTCTTCCAGTGCTTCCTGAGCTTCCTTGGGAGACTGCTGCTTCTATACCTGTCCGTGAACCAGTCATGACAGAGTCTACACTGAGCCACCACAGTATAGCGTGTGCCTCTACCCTCCCGTGTCTGATAGGCTGGATCATAATAGCCGCATCTGGGACAGACTCTCATCAGTCCTGCAGCACGTTCACGTCGAACTGGTAGACTCCAAAGGTCCCATTGTAGGAGAGGTCGAAGACATAGTTGTAGCCGTGGTTATGCTTCCACGTGTAGGGTCCGAACAGCCAGTTTGACCCTATCGTCCCGTTGAGACTATAGACTACGCTTGAGACTCCATCCACGACTGTCGTGTTGATGAACTGGTTCGAAACGTCGTTCAGGCTGACAATCCTGACTGAGTATTCGAAGAAGCTGGCGTTGCCTCCGCCTGCCTGGAAGAGGACGCAGACTGTTGGGCCGCCGCATCCGAGAGTCCATTTCACATGGCTCGTGTTCGAGTTGGCAGTGTAGGATACTGCTCCGGCGACGAGGACGACAACCAAGATAGTCATCAGGCTACCAGCGATGAGATAGTGAAGCTGCCGGAGCATTATCCCCAGCCAGTCTATCGGACAGTTTTTAAGCCTTAACCCATAGTGTTATATCCGGTCTGACTCGCCACTTTCTAGTGGGTACCCCGAGAGATGACGACCACAATCTGCCCCCCTCCCGCCACGACCTCCTATTCGAGAAGCATCCGCATGATCATATTGTCTGTGCATGTGCTACTGCGAATACTGCATGACAGAGAAAAATTCGTCTAAGTCGATTAGAAATCTTGACAAATAGTCTTTTCTGTCTAGCATTTGCGTGACACATACTGTTGGGTTGAAATGCCCGCACTGGAAGAATACAGCCGGACAGAGCTTGAAAGACTAGAGCATGAACGCCAAGAGGCGATCAAGGCCAAGGGCGGCTTGCCATTTCTTCCGAAGCTACAGGTAGGCGTGACACGGATCTATCTTGAGGCAGAGATGCCTAAGGAGAGTCTTGATCCGAATGGGAACATGAAGAAGCTGTTCACTGTGAAGCTGCCCAATGGCACCGACAAGTTTGCTTGGAGCATAAATCCACGATCTCCACTCTACCGTGAACTGCTTGTCGCTCTTCCTAAGGCTCCCGTCTGGCTGGATGTGATACGGACCGGGGATTCGAAGACTGATACCCGGTATAGTCTGAGGATAGTCGCTTGAAGCGTTCCACTATCCTCTCCCCTTTTTTTACTCTTCTCCCTAGAGAAAGTACCCGCGATAAATGTATGTATGTATACATACACATTTACAGGATGCGAGCTTGTGAGTAGAGAACGTGAATCGCGTGAGAGTGAGACTTGGGAGTCTCGTAATCTTTTTCCTGATAATGCTGAGAGAAGACGTGACAGGTTGAAGCGGTTGGTTACTAGGATTCAGACTAATCCTGGTTTGGCAACTGATGCTCTCGTAAAGTTGCTTGTTGCATGGTTCGGCTTGTCTGGGAAGACTGCTAGGGGCTATATTGACGAGCTGGCCCGCTACGAGTTTATCCGTCAAGAAAGACTTGGCGGGTGGCGGCCTGATGGTAAGGGTGGAAGGGTTGAGGATGCTAATGCTGACTTAGGCATGGGCTGGTTTGCTAACGATTCTTGCCGGGAGTTTTTCAAGTGAAAGCAGAGTCTCTTGATCTTAAGACGAAGACGATCATCCTCTCTTGCGGCTGCAGTGAAGAGGTTCCTATTTGCAGATGGTGTGGGCGGATTTGTCAACATTGCGACTATGAGATTCCACATTTACACAAGCATGTTCATACTCCGCTTCAAGGAGTAGTTTCACTTTCACAGAGGCATTTGCGTGACACATAGTAGTGAGGAGAAGAAGAGTATGGCATTGGATCTGAGTAATGGTCCTGAGAGGCGATCCTATGATACGCTCAAAGGCCTGATTCTCTCATTGAATACAGGTGAACATGCTCGGAGTATTCTGGAACGTGAGCTTGATACTCTCTATGAAGCATGGTATCGGCTGAAACAGGAGGAGGCCTCAGGAAGATGACGCTTGGAAACGGTCTCTACACTCGAAGCCAGTCGAGCAAGAAAGGCTACGTCCAATTCGCCATATCTCTCCCGCCTGAGCTGCATGATCGTATGGTCAGAGAGGGGGAGAGGCGGGGGTTGAACCGGATGAACTATCTGCGACTCTTGATTGCGGAGGCGTTGGAGAAGAAATGAGAGTTCATTGTGCATGGAAAGAAACTGGTAAGCCGTTGCCGGAGAATAGAGTCGAATGAGAGAGAAAGATAGGCGGCTTAAAATCGTCCAGGAGATCGATGTTCTCTTCGCGGAGTGGATTGGCTCGCATGGAGTAGATAGTCTGCCCTCGGAAACATTCCCTATGTTATTCAAACTCTTGGAGATCATGAAAGAATGAGCTGGCAGAGTCCCTATGTCCAGATGAAAGAGGCTAGGAGAGAACGAAGGATCATGGCTAAGCCTGTCTGTCCGAGCTGTGGCTGTCGCTGCGATGTCTGCTTCAGAGAAAAATCATGCTGTCTGGATGAGCTCGAAGAATGAAACCGCGTTTAGTCAGAATCAGTTGGCAGAGGGAAGCATTTCAAGGAAACAGACGGCGAGGCCGACACTATCTGCCCGACAAATTCACCATCGCACAGGCTGAAGCCATCAAAGACATGCTGAATATCGCAAACTGGTTCATGGACGTTAAGGCGACGATTGTTAACAGGAAACCGGAAGCGAAAGAATGAAGGTCTTTTGGGTCCAGCCAGACGAGAAGGCAGAGATCGAACCGCATTTCAATTGTAATGCCAAAGACAAATGTCCTGATAGGCTGAAAATCTCCTTCCACGAAGGCGAATGGACGGTCGATAGCGAGGCTATGATTACGAAGGAGAAACTCGAATGAAAACAAGAGAACAGTATAATGCTGAAAGAGAAAGGAAGGACGAACTCAAGAATCGTTGGGGAATCTGGTGTCCAGTCTGCGGAGGACCTCCGAATGATATGCAGTTTGTTCAATGGGTAGATGGGAAGGTTACATATGCTGTAAGATGCTGGTCAGGAAACATCAATCGCTCTCGACAATCCCACACTTTTCTAGCGCATATCAAGCTACCTCTTGAAGATGTAGAGATTGACCAACTCAAAGAGGCAGAAAAGAGAATCCGAGAACTTGAGGCACAGATTATCGGAGAAGAGCCAAAATGAAATGCGACGTATGCGGGAAACCGGCGACTCGCTTCGTAGTCAGCCGCTGGGATTCTACATGGGACTGGCCTCTTGAAAGCATAGTCACTAAGAGTATTAGTAAGAGCAATAAAATCGGTAAGCGGCTCTTCGAAGAGAGCCGAAAACTGGGATTCAAATCCCCGAATGTCGGATTGGAAGTGCTCTGTTACAAGGACTTGTATCAAGCATGAAAACTGAGCCTATGAAGATTCCACCAATGTGCACCTGTAACCATTCAGTCAACTGGCATAGAGGAGACAACGACAGTTGCCAGTTTCCACGTTGCATCTGTGGAGGTTTCAAGGAGAAATGAAACGGGAAATCAATCTCTCCCCTGAACAAGTCAAAGCCATACTCGGAGAGGCGAAAAAGAACAGCCTACGCGACTATCTCCTTCTCAGGACCCTAACGGTCGGAGACTTCCGGGTCGGTGAGGTTGTAGGCTCCGCAGCTCGGCGCTGGATCAAAGAAGCCAAGAAATGGGAACCTGCTGAACCCAACCTGAGGGGCCTACAGATTCAGGATCTCCAAGAGAAAGGAATCTGGGTTGAGGGAAAGGGATGGAAGAAAGCCAGGAACCCAGCCCCCCCGGCCTTCATTCCGCTTCCACTGGAACTAATCAAAGACCTGAAAGAGTTCTCTGGGACCCGGAAACAAGGCCGTATCTTCGAGATCTCCGAGAGCAGAGTTGAGCAGATGACAAGGTTTTACGCCAAAAGGGCCGGGCTAATTGACTGGAAACTAGTCCATCCTCACCGTTTCCGTCACTTCACGACTACTCAGATAGCTCGCAAGCATGGGGTCCTAGCGGCTCGTGATGTGGCTCGGCACAAGAACATCAGCACGACTAACCGCTATGTTGCTGAGATTCCAGACGAGGAGAAGCGCGATATCATCGAACACCAAGCTGAACTAATCTCGATGTGATTCATGTTTGAAAATCGTAATCCCATGTGATTTCGGAGATTGTTGGGATGAATCGACGGTCTGGACAGGTTGCTTAGAAAACTATGACAATGGATTCATCATTGTCAAAAGGCCCTATTGTGAGAAACACAAGTCTGATCACGGGATTCATAATCTACCTCCGGCAATCAAATATGAGAATGAGAAGGATCATCTATCTATGTGCAGATGCGAGAAGCGGTTCTTTCCGATTTTTACCGAACAATCTGCGGAGAAGAAATGACAGTAGAACATAGAGTCTGCAAACACTGGTCGAATATGTGCTCTTGCCGTTGTCCTCATCCTGAATGTGGCAAGAAGGTTAGATACTATCAGATTTCCGATGCAAAATCTTCGGAGAAATCATGAGTGACTTCTGCCCAGTGTACGATTGGGACTATTCGAAGATGGTTCCCATCGTTCATTATCACTGCATCCCTCTAATCTACTGGCTACCTTACTTCTTCGGTGGTGTAGCAGTTGGACTCGTTCCTTTCATCGTTTCAAAGATTCGGATTAGATGGCAAAACCGGAATGACAGGTCGAGGAAGTACCCATGAAGGCGACGGAGGCTGGCCTTACCGCGACATCAAGGGCGAACAGAAAGAAATCGAAAGACTTCGGAGGATTGTACCTTCAGAGGACAGAGTTTATGGCATACAAACCAGAGCCATGAAGGTTCTAGACCTGTTCTGCGGCATGGGTGGATGGTCGATAGGATTCCATCGTGAAGGCTTCGACTGTGTCGGCATCGACATTGCGGATGTAGGATACCCTTATCGTTTCTACCAGCAAGACATTAGAGACTACCATTACAATGGAGAAACCAAGCCTGACATCGTTGTAGCCAGTCCGCCATGCACAGAGTTTAGCCAATTACTATTCCTGTCAGTCGCCAAAGGTCAAAGGCATCCTGGAGACCCAGAAAAGGGAATGGAACTGGTCCGGGAAGCTAAACGAGTCATTGATGAGGCACAACCGCGATGGTGGCTGATAGAAAATGTCAATGGCTCTATCCCTCACATTAGCAAACTCCTCGGAAAGCCGAAGATGATCAAGCGCCCCTATATTCTATGGGGCGAGTTTCCACAGTTTCTCATGCCACAGGAGAATCTGCCTCTCAAAACTACGAAGGTACCGAGCAAGGGACATTCCCACTTCAACGAGAGAGTCAATGCTGACAACCGTTTCAATCCGATGAGAAGCTGGCTACGAGCTCGTATCCCTATACCATTAAGTCTCGGCTTGGCTAGAGCCTGCAAGGCTACGATTCTCGGTGGATAATCCGAGCCTCTTCTGAAAGCTGTCCAGCAACAAAACAACCCTCTGGTTTTGGTTGAGAAACCGGAATACACGCTCAAACATGAGAAGCTATCTCTCAAAAGTGGGGTCAAGTCCAAGGCATATAATTAACTATCTAGTAGTAATACTAGAAAGATGAGAGGGGCCATGCGTTGTCTAACATAGCAGACCCGAGAAGTAGCCAAGGATACAAGCCTCGGTTCGAGCTATGGATGAACGTATTCCTACACCAGGCATTGCTCAATGTCGTCAACTCGCTCTCAAGCCTAGAAGTGACAACCAGATCAGCCCAAGGACTGATGATATCAGAGGTCAGAGTCCCAGTCGATAGGCTCATCTGGAATGTTAGAATTCTTGATGCTCTACTCATTGATGAGTGGAAGATTGGCGATAAGGTAGCCGATTATGAGGCCATGGTGAAAGACATCAATATTGAGGATGAGCCTGATCGCTATTTCCATCAGCTCGTTCAGCTTCTACAGAAACGGAGGATGTTAAGGTTCAAGCCTCCTAGGAGTCTAGCACCATCTCATGACTAACGATTACTGGGAGATAGATCCATGGTTCTGGGAAGAACTGGATGAGCGCCGCAAGACTGGAGGCAATGTTGTCGCAGTAGCGACAGGTCCTAACAATGCTGGGAAGAGCTACTGGTGTCTCGAACTGTGTAGGCAGCTCCATCTGAGCTATGGGCTTGAACCTTTCACAGATGAGGGTGTTGTCTTCAACTCTCGCCAGTTCTGGGAGAGGATGCAGGGGTCCTCATCGGAAGCATGGGCTTTATGGGATGAGCCGAACAAGGGATTGAGTCATCGAGACTGGTATGAGGAGATGAACAAGGCAGTTACTACTTTCATCCAGACTTTCAGGTTCAAACGGAAGAGCCTCCTGCTCGCACTGCCTCATGTTAGACTCCTAGACAAGTCAGCACGAGCCGTTCTTCTCTTTGAGGCGATGATGAAGCGTCCTGGACTGGCAAGGGTCCACCAGCTCGAGCCGGATTATTTCGGGAATCATGAATTCTACAAGTATTTCCGGGGAGAAGTCCAGCTAGGAATGCCTCCGGTAGCCCTCTACCGTCCTTATGAGCTGAAGAAGGACGAGTTCCACAAGAGCGACTTTCCTGAGGAAGCATTCAATACTCCAGCACAGAATGCGATTGAAGACCTTCGCGGATGGCGGAAGGTCTATGCACAAGTCAAAGAAGCACGTGAAAAGTTTCTTGTCCAGGACCCGAGAAATCCTCAGGAGCCTGGAAGACTCTCAGCACGGAAGATTAGTGCCCTTCTCGACTGTAGCGACAATACTGCTCGAAAAGTAGTGACCAAGATAGAGTATGAGGCTCAAGGCGAAACTGCTATATGCTGACTGCTTTTAAGACTGCGACTAATCAACGCTGAGACTGAACATGAACTGATATCCATCTCAAAATCAAAACTACTAACTGTCTCAATCGTTCTTCTTATCGGATCAACATCATTCTATCTTGGAAAGGTTCTAGCTGGACCCGCACCCTCTGTAGGCATCATAGTGACTCCTGGAGTTGAAGGTCAATGTGATTATGTTATTTGGCAAGATGGCACGACCCCAGTAGCACATTTACAGACGGATGTTGCTGGGACGCCAGGCGACAACCTAATCGGTACGCCGGGACAGGACTGGGGAGCTTTCCTCAACAGTATTACCAGCACATACCAAGTCTACTGTTTCGCTACCGCAGATAATTTTCTCATGTCAACAGCCTGGGTACTCCAACAGGGTGATACTGTGCGAGGCTTAACTGATAACGGTCCAACACTCAAAGGTAATGCGAACAATATCGCCCTGATCGAGAGCCCTGGTGTTCATGGAACTCAGGTTGGGACTGGGAATATACGGATTTCGAATATTCGCCTAGATGCCAATGGGAAAAGCGGAATCAATGGCATCAACATGAACATGAGCCAAGCGGAAAACTCAATCCAGAACCATTACGATCATATTCATTTTATCGGCAACTTCCAGTTCACACTGATTCTTGACGGAGCAGAGGACTCGACAGTATCGTACTTGTACCAGTCAGGAACAGGCGACATCTCAGGCAAAGTATGGGCGGGCGAGATAATCTGGGATCACATCATCATGATAGGATTCACACTAGCACCATGCATGAGAGTCTTTGGTTGGACAGTCATAACAGAGTCAATAATCAACTGTGTCATCGAAGAACACGACTTTGGAGTACCACCCGGCGGCGGGCCGGATACGAAACATCTTGCATCAACTCAGCTTGTGATAGAGAACAGCTATCTCCTAAACCGGAATGCGAACAATGACAAAGGCAACGCTTCCAGAATATTGAACCATACAGGATATGGCGACAATGTAACAATCAACACAGTATATCTTATCAACGATGGAATCTCCATGGGAAACAATGGAGCACTTTTCATGTCAAGTGGGCCTGGAACAAGTCTAACAATCTATAATCTAGTCATCAGTGGCTGTATCTTCACAAACTTCAACAGCCTCTATCCTGGGACTAACTCTTACTGGGTTAAGGACTGGAATGGTGGATTGGTCTCGATACGGAACCTTTCATGGGAACGGTCGTCAAACAGTAGCGGAATCTTGCCCGGTGATGCTGTGACGACACCGTTTGGAACAAATTATTATTTCACGCCAGAACAGGCAGGCTTCGCCCAGACAGCAGTAGGATTCTCAGGAAGTACCCCGCCACTTCCTGGTGGAACAGGATCTGCAAATGCCAAGTATGATTTCTGGCCATGGCCCCAAATAATTAACATGAACATCACAACAAGTGCCGGAGTAGTCCAGAAGACGGGAATCCATGTCATATCGATTAGTGGAACTGATATTGCACTTGTAGGTAACCCAAGCCAGATAGCCCTCTTCCCAGGAGAACGTATCTACTTTGCAACATTTATCCCGTATGCTTGGCAATGGTATGGGGATCAGTGGTAAGATTTTGCGAGGAATATTTGAGGGATACTAGTGTGGAAAGCCCTAATTCTGCTAAGCCTCATATTTCTGTTGATTCCAGAAGGTCATTCAGCATCGGTCCTTGTCACTCAGAATGTGGTTCTGCACAACCAGTATGGGCAGCTCACAACCAAGCCGCCTAACCAGCAGTACGGCAGCTTCACGCTCTATGCGAACGGGACAATGTTCTTCGACTATCGTTCATGGGAGGGTCCTGTGGGTATATTCAGCTTCACAGCAGAATCCTATGGAAACGGGACCCTACAGCTCCGGTTCAAAGGGATCCAGCCGACACAGGTAACACAGTCGGCCGCAACATCGACATATTCAGTTCCGAATACTTGGCAAGAGATCACCTATACTGCTAGCCAGACATCCCCCCTAATCATCGTCTTCGGAGTCGGACCATCATTTCCAGGCTTTGGAGGACTCGGACTAGCCTTCGTAATCGGATTCATCCTCATCCTGCTTTTCATCATCGTCTCACAGGTTACGAGGAAGGCTAAGGATGAGGAGAGTGAGTTCCGCAAGTTCATCGATAAGGGTCCTGCTGGGAACCAGCCTTCTACCAATCATCTTATATAGAGAGCACTCGAATCTTGCGCCAATCAGCTTCGAGGTCAAGCATATACAATCAACCAACCAGACCAGTTTTGACTTCCTAACAATGCTCAGATACGCTTTCAACGTTGGACTCTCAGGAGCCTCATGGGAGGATTTCAAGACCAACATTCTCATACCAATCATGGCCTTCGGAGCTATCGCAGGCGCCGGAATCGCCCTAATCATGATCGTCATCTTCTACGCCCTCGGAGCACTACTCTTGACAATCATGGGCGGAATATTCACCAACGCGACCATCGGCAAACAGTTTAACGTTGCAGCCTACAACATGGGCCAAGTAGCCCCCGTCGTCGGTATTCTCGGCGGAGTCGGAGTCGTACTGGTCCTCGTCAACAGCTTCCTCAGCCACGACTAGAGGCGACCAAGCCCACGCCTCTAGCCGAGTCTGGGAAGAACCACCCTATCAACGATAGGGGACCCGCGAAAGGCTACCAGAACGACGCCTTGAAAGGCGTCAAAATCCCCAATTTCCAACAGAAGATAAAGAAGGCAGGTAGTGGGCAGATGGCTAAGAAGATGAAGAAGGGCGCCTATGAGTTTATTGATGAGATGATCTTCGGCGAGAAACATAAGCACAAGAAGCTGAAGTTGAGATTTTGAAGTATGGAGACCCGATCTTCGGCAAGCCAGCGAGGAAGTTTAAGCCGAGGAAGGCACGAGTCTACAACCGGTACGGGCTGAAGGCGATACATGCCACGCGTGGACATGGCCTAGCCCAGCCAGCACCCTATGTCAAGAAGAAGTGGCTGAAAGACTGGGATCCCAGCAAGCATAAGCGGCTCCTGCTCGGAATATTCGTGCTAGTCGTTATTCTGGCAGGAACAGGCATGTATGCCGACCCCAACAATCAACTGTTTCACAATTATCAGACGAATCCTCAATATGGAAAGCCGGATCCGATAAGTCCGATCTGGTTCGATAGTCTAGCCGGAACTGTTGCATATCCACCTGGCTCTGCTTCACAAGCAGGATGGAAGTGTAACTATGGCAGTCTCTTTTTCACAGGTTCTCCTTCTAACATTATAGACTTGGCGACTAATACAACCACAACATCGATCTGTATCTCGACACAGAGCATCGACTTGTCTTCGGTCACCGGAAAAGTCTTAGAATTTGACCAGTCTTATGAGGCTGGAGTAGCCAATCAAAATACTGCTGGAACAATGAACAGTTTCGGCTTCTTTCTCACAAATAATGATACGGGAATCCTACCCTATGGTAAACAGGACTTTGGAGCCTGTTCATCAAATGTCTGGAAGCCTACCTGTGATTCGAATATTTACTTCTCAGTCACATTCTCATATGTCATAACAGGAACGAAGACTCTAAACATTTTTGTTTCGGAAAAGACGAGTTCCCAATCGACTGGGACAATCTATCAGACTGATGTTGGCTGTGGCCAAGCCACTGTGATCCTCTGCACAAGCATGAGTGGAAGCGGTGGCATTTTCAACCAGAATCCTCACACATTCATTCAGCTAAACTATACAGGCTCATCCTATCAAACATCCCTGAATAGGGTCGAACTGGATGATGCTGTCGGAGACACGCCAGGTCTGGCGACATCGTTCGTGTTTCCTCAGCTCAACCTGAACCAGCACTATCACTGGGGATTTTTCATGTCACCGCTTCCGGCAAGTGGAAGCGCACCACAGGTACAGGTCGTAGAGTTCTTTGGATCTTTGCAACCACCCGCGAATGGTGCTGGACTAGTGAATCCTAGTTGGAACAGCTTGACAGTTTCAACTTTCACTCCGAACCCGCCGAACACGCAGCCGCCACCATATACTGATGCGGGAGGATTGTTCGGGCCAGTCATCAACGCACTTATCAATGTCGGAGTCTATATTTTGCAGAACATTATCAGCTTCTCAACCTTCCTCTATAGTCTGTATATTATAGCATTGAACTTCATCGGAGGCTTCCTTGGACTAGGCAATGTAGGAACCAACTTGGACAGTTTCCTCCGAGCCTTCGTCCAGTTCATGGCGCAGATGGCCAGCATCATCGCCAACCTTGGAAGCGGAATCACGGTCCTCGTCAATGATATCAGCTTCGGAGCCACCTTCATAGTCGGCCTCCTCACATCAACAGCATCCTGGCTCTCAGCAGCCGTCCTGCTAGGAGGAAAACTCAAAGACATATTCGACCTCGTATTCCGCTACGGCAATAACATGCTCTGGATATTCTTCTGGTCGACCTTCTTTCTCTACACGGCCACAGGCGAGGGCTGGTCTGGGACCCTGGAGTTTTTCAATGCTGTCAACTGGGCATCCTCACTGGGCGCCAACTTTGTGATCCGTATGGTCAACTTTGGAGTACAAGCCATCGCCTTCATCAAAGGCTTCATTCCCACAGAAGCAGGAGCACCGCCCCCGACATCGCCTGTAAGCGAGGGAGGCAAGCCTAGTGGGGCTAGTCTACAGAGCACAGCAAAGCCTGTTCCTGCACAGCCGTCACGTTTCAAGGCCGGATTCTCGAGATCCAACATCCAGAGAGCTCGGGGCACTACTGCTACAAAGTTCAAACTGTCTGCCAGTCGGCCCGCCGCTCCAAGCTTCTCTGCAGCATTGGAATGGGATCCGATAAAAGTTATACTCTTACTAGGAGGATTGTTGTTGCTGATGCTCTGGATTGGGGGAGGACTCTCGCCCTTCGGCACAGCCTCCGCAACATGCACCAGCACGACAGCGCCGACAGCAGGCAATACTGCACGCTGCTTCCAGACAAGCTATGATATTCTCAGCCAGATAACGGCGCCGATACTGTTAATGTTCGCGAGCATCGGCTCGATAACGTTTCTCGCGGACAAGTTTGGTATGATAGGATCCACCTTCTCAGGTCCTGCGACTTTCAGGGCTGTTCCACGGAGGCATGTCAGGCAGAGGCGGGAGCTGATGAAGCTACGAGCAAGAGAGAAGCAGTTGAGGATGGAGTTCAGGAAATGATACAGGACTTTGAGCTTGGCTATCTGCTCGGACTATTGACGATTGTGGGACCGATTGTCGGCTTGAAGTTCTGGGCTATGAAAGCCTTCCTGGACAAGCATATCAAACGATTGGAGGAACTGGGCGAGAGCCTGGAGAACAAAAAATGAAATTTCTTCTCACTACGCTTCTCCGTATCTGGAATCTAGTTGGCAATATTGGCTTTTGCATAGGATTGATAGTATTCAATCCAGTTCACAGCTTCTCATTCCAAGTTCCGATATTAGGCACATTCTCAATCGTGAATGCTTCAATTATGGGCTGGTGGTATGTCCATGGATTTATCAGCAGGAAAATCTTGCATTTGACGAGACAATCTTTCATTTCAACTTGGACGATTCGAGAGAAAAGCCAAACCTGGAATGCTAAACAAGAGGTTAGCAAATGGATGGATAAATCATGATACGCGAGTATGTTCTCTCTACCAAGGGCAGCAAGGTCGAGATTGAGCAGAGCCATGTTCAACGGGTCGAGGAGCTTACCCGTGTCATGGACAAGCTCCGGGTTAACGGTGACAGTATCCGGCTTGAAGTCCGGGACAAGAATGATGAGGCTGAGAAGCATAAGAGCATGTTCGGAGACTCGTTCGCCTTGGCCAAGAAGGAGTTTCTGAAGTGGATGGAGGATGCTAAGAAGGAGATGAACGAGCGTTATCCATAGTTGACATTCTCATCATTGGCGGATTGATTGGTGGAATAATCGCATCCGCATACGTCTTCTCATGGTCGAGCAAGTACTATGACCATCTAGACTCGCCACTGTTCAAGTATGAGGATGAGGAGACATTGGCGGAGAAGCGGCCATGACTAGTGCAGAGCTCATGATGATTACAGCACCTCTCATATTGATTAGTTTGCTGATTCTTTTGGTATTAGCCTTTCCAGATGGAGATGGTTGGACTTGAGGACTGGGCAGAAGATTGCATGGATCATGTTCGCCTTCTTCAGCTTCCTAGGCGTCTGGCCAGTCTTCTTCTTCCTCGGACTATCCAACTTGGCCCTCTGGAACCAGCTCATCAACAATGTGGGAAGCCCTTATCCTCAGCAGGACTGGTTTGTCGCCAGCATGTTCTTCGGCGAGATCAGCATAGTCATATTCGGAATCTTCTGGATCGGGATGACTCGTTCACGGTAACAGTCTTCCCAGGCTACATGCTTGGTCTGCCTATCGACTGGTGGGTCATAATCGGATGCGCGTTCATCAGCCTTACAACAGTCCTGGCAGTTGTTGCCAAGAAGCGGCAGAATAAGAAGAACGCCAGGCCCATCCTCCGGAAGATACTCACAATCATCCCAATAGCAGAAGGCAATAGCCCCCAGCTCGGAAGAGCAGTACCCCTCATAGGCCAGAGCGAAGATACGATACGGGCATTCCATCCGGACTGGGAAGACCCGGATACCCAGACAATGGGCGCCACTCTGGAACTGGATACGACTGTGAACGGTGTCAAGATTGTGCCCCTGCGATACTTGGATCTTGACGGCAAGACCAGCGTGGAACAGCATATCGGCTTCGACGATGGAGACGTCCGGCTTGCCAGTATCACCAGTCTCCTTGCTCAGAGTGCCCCTAGGCCCGACCGTCTGATTGCAGACCCGAAGAAAGTCGGCCAGTACTATGCCCGACAGAGTCTCGGCGGTAGTGCCTGGGGAGACTTTTTCAGCCGGAAGAACCTCTGGCAGTTGTTGACATTGCTCGGGTTCGGCGTCATGTTTGGTGCTGTGAGTGTCGGTTATCTTGTCTGGCATCAGCCTCCTACAGTGGTTCATACGCCATGAGTCGGAGAAAGGGTCCTAGCGCTATGGTCTTACGCGAGATGCGTGAGCTACCTCCTATCTCAACGCGATACCACAAGGTGATTGAAACACGCTAGGACCCCTCCATGACAACTGAGCAAGATTCTGAGCGTCGGAAGGCCGACGAGTTCACAGGAGTCGTCAGCGACGCAGCCAAATCCAAGTTCAGCCAGTACGAGTTCTTCCCCACCCAACGCTTCAGCGAGATCCATCCACACGAAGAGTTCGACAACATGTTCGGAGCCGAAGTCTGGCGGCTATACGTGGATGGGGGAATAGGCCAGATGGGACCCGTAAAGGTCAAAGAGCTTCTTGATGTCTGGAATCATGATACTGGGCAGGACCTCAAGTATGACTGGAACCTGCCTAGCTATGAAGAGCCGAATCTTACAGCAGTCCGGAATGTCTTCCAGTTCAAAAACCAGAACGTGATGTGGGGCCTAGCCTTCCATGGCCAGCATTTCAACTGGTTGAACAGCCGTCATGCGATGGACCGGAAGAGCAGCGGAGAGGTCCTGGAGAGTATGCGGGCTATCTATCCTCACCAGCAGAACATGCAGGCGCAGGAAGCGGCAAGGCTTATATTCGCAACTACAAGCGAAAAGAAGAGACATTGGTGGCAAAGATGAGAACTGTAATCATGATAGCTTTGGCTTCGGCGGAACGAGAAGGGAGGAAGTCTCCCCGGTGATGAAGCCGGCTTGAGCAAAGCTGAGACAGTTGGCCAGTCTGTCCCTAAACAAAACTGGCACCAATTCTTGCCAGACACAATCGAGCCAAAACCCACAGGGCATACCAAAGAATGCGAGGATTCAGAATTGAATAAGTGCATCTGCAAATGACAATTAAGAAGCTAGCGAATGGCCAGTACAGAGTTCTATCTTCCAAAGGCAGAAACATGGGGACCTATGATACTAAACATGAGGCTCATGTACGATTGGGACAAGTAGAGGCTTTCAAGAAGAAAGGCAAGAGGTGACAAGATCTGCACATTGCCAAGAGAGAACTCTATGGGGCAGAAGAGGAAGAGATAAGGCGAGAGGTCAATAGGACCAAGGATGAGCTGGAACGGCTTCACAAGCAAGCTGCTCACTCTGCTCGGCCCAAGTAAGCCCTACTGGACTCCAAGCCTAGTACTATCATTCGAACTGCTCAAAATATTCCAAGCCTTCAACCCGTCCTATCTGGGGAATGCCGACTATAGCGGCTGGCTGATCGGATCATTGCAGCATCCTCCCTGGACCTACTGGTTTACCAGTGTAACATTGTGCAGTCTCAGCCTAACAGAGTGTCACCATGTCGCGATAACCTATCTTGCAAGTCCCTACAGCATCTTCTGGTATACGTTCTACAAGCCACTGGCAATGTTTGGAATGGGAGGGCTCTTCGCCTTCCTCTATCTTATCGACAAGGGAGTCCTCGGACTCGTGCTGAAATATTCGAGACAGTTTCTACTACCATACGCTATCGGCAGCCTCTTCTTCTACAAGCTCTGGCCACACGACATGCTCATTTTCTGGCTATTGATAGGAGCCTACTACTGGTGGCCACTCCTGATGATCGCGCCACTGGTCAAGCTACCGGTCGGCGCCCCCCTATCCGTCTGGCAGTACATCTTCAACTCTCCATTGTCAATCCATGATCCGCAGAATTGGCTGAGCTATGGCGCTATGGCATTGTTCTGGCTTGGCGCTTTAATAGTCAACATTAGGAGATGGCGGCATGGCTAATCTGGGAATCATGCTCGGAGTCCTAGCCATAATGTTCAGCATTGTCGGAACAGTCATAGGCATGGGCAGTCCAAAAGCTCCAAGTAACGACTGTACAATCCAGACATGCTATGTTAATCCTTCCTACTGGGCGATAACTCAGAACCAGGAGGCAGGCAACGGGATCTGCACAACGAGTGCGTCATATGTGGATGCTGACAATGCTGCCTATGTCGTGCTGACTACCCCATCGTCGCCGCCTGTCAAGCCACAGTCAACCTTCTGGGAGTATGTCACATACGACTTTGACATCCACATCACCATTCTAGGCACATCCGGCAAGCTGAGCATCTTCGACAATGACCTGGGCCTCGGGACTGCATTAAGCCGTGAGATAAGCATAAGCGGCTTCGGCGCCAATGTGGAAGAGAGTGCCAGTCTCCAGATTACCGGAGGATTCAACGTGGGAGCGGGAGTCACTGACCATTTCGGATTGGAGATCTACCGGACTGGCGGGACTGGGAGTGTCTGTCTTGATGACTGGGAGGGCTCAGGCTTCGTCCTGGCATCTGGGGGAAGCGTGGCTTAACAGTAACAAGTGTTCACGAGCTGGAAAAGGCGTCTCAAGAGGACTGGAAGGCGATGTATCTTGCCAGTCTCTGGCTTCAGGAACAGTACCGGCGAGAAGCGACTCGGATGACCATCCGATATGTCGCGTTGAGGAAGACATTGGAAAGGATACTGAGGCTGACATTTGTCTGAAGAAAAACCCCAGATACTGCGGGTCCTGGACCCTGATAGTGGTCGTGTTCTGATAATGACTGTGAAGAATGGCCAGATTCTCAGGATAGAGTATGGGGAATGAGATTCCAGATTGTTGATCTTGAACGGGACTGGTGGGGCAAGATAGAAGACTTTTCCATAGTCCGGAACAGGTTTCTGGACACTCTTAACGATGAGGATTACATACTGTGGAAGAGCAGGGATGAGGAGTTGTCCGAGACTCTGCTGGAGTATATCCGGGGATTGGAGCCGGAGTATCCCTACTACTGGATCCGCCGTTTCAACCTTGAGGATGGATGCTATGCTGAATGGGCGAATCCTGAGTATTCTCCCCATCTCGTCAGCAAGCGGGTCCGGTATCATGGCCGGGTCCATGAGCATGTCAAGCCCAAGAATCCCCATGGAGTCATCGATATCCCGATAGTTCACAACCATACGGGCCCCCGGCCCTATGATGGGGGCTGGAAGGCGACCAGTGCCTATCGTCCAATCCTCGCCTTCAAGAAGAGCCTGGACGTTATGAGGGGAAGATGAGGCTGCGCCGATGCTGGATACTCTTCCACGACTGGAAGGGTTTTATCCGAGACGGAAAGCGATGGGCGCGGTGCACAAAGTGTCGGCGCGAGGCTAGGATGGAATGAACAAGGCTTGGATATTCTTTCTAGTCTTCGGCTATGCGGCCTCGTTCTTCATCTTGATTGTCAAGCTGGAGGAGAAGAAGGCAGAGAGAATATACTGGAGGCGCAATGTGGCACTCCTGGAAGAATGCTAAGCGTATGCGATGAGAGGCTTCTTCTCCCGCAACCGTTGAATCGCCCTATCCATCATCTTCCTGAACTCCTTATTGCTTAATTCCTTGGCGGCTTCGTCACAGTCCTTGCCTGTCTCAGTCTCGAAAGCTCTATCCAAGTCTTTCTCGCTCACATCTTTCGGAATGTTCACTTTCAACTTGTGAACACGGTTCCACATGATATTGCTCATTCCCGGCTATCACCATCCTCTTCTCTCTTCCTCTTTCTATAGAAGAGCCGATGCAGAAAACTATCTCCCTTATCGTCTTCACAAGTATCGTTTCGAGAATGTGGCTGAACATCATCGCTCAGGAAAGAGCTGAGGACTCGAACTATGATCAGGATTGGTATCAACATAAACATGATTGGCAATATGCTATTGAGCTGTGAACATACTCTGTCACTAATAGTCTGGTTTGCAATGATGCCACCTAGACAATCTGTAGGTTGGGGAGTTAGAGTTGGTCCCGGTCTCGATACGAGCCAGAATATTTCAACTATACTCTCAAGATTCATTCTTCACGCGTCACCGCGAAGATGGCTATTGAGACAGCAAACCCGAGGAGGAAGCTTCCCAATGCCATATATGGCCGCATCCAGTCCTTCCACTCCCGCCACTCAGACCTGACTAGTAATGATGTGGCAAACAGGATTGTTCCCACTCCTATCGCAATAAACGACTTCTTCACGATGATCATGCCTACTAGGACCCCGGTGAGGAATCCTAGCAGGGCAAAGATTATGCCTACAAAAAGGCGGAGGTTTGAGACTCTTGGTCGCGGGTCGAATGTCTTCAAGGCTTCTGTGTTACTGGAAGCTCGAAGATTGTTCCTGTGGATGGGCTGCCGATGAACATTATCATGTTCTGGCATGGATTGTTCGTCTGTATGCAGAGAGCCTGTAATTGTTGCATGAAGACATAGGTCTGAGTCAGGGTGGCTGTCTGGGTCGAGTTGAGATGTAGTTGAGTCGCAATGTTGAGTATCGAAGTTGCTGTACCATTTGCGACTATGATAGTCGCATTCCGTGTACCCATCGCCTGGATGATCTGTGCCTCTGCCAGTCCCTCGGCTTGAGCGATAGTCGCGTTCGCCTGTCCCTCTGCCAGCGTGATAAGCTTCTGGGCGTCGAACTGTGACTGTAAAAGTGCCTGTTGAGCATTCAGCTTTGCCTGTATCGCATTGAGAAAGCTATTCGGTAGTGTAATGTCGGTTATCTGTGTAGCGACTACTGTCAGAGAGTTTGCGAGAGACGTGTCATTGTTTAGACGGAAGGCAAGTTCAGCTTCTACTCCTGCCTGTATTTGGTCCCGTACAATCTGTATCTGGTCTGCCGGATAGCCTGCGACAATATCCCGGAAGGCAGCCCGGATGTGTGGAATGATGGCGCTGTCCTGCCAGTTCACAGAGGGATATTTCCTGTAAAGATCGATGGCATGGTTCGCGTTGAGCTGGT
>WNGG01002552.1_pt1 | contig 20555 bp, 15 predicted proteins | sample 5400661 | NCBI WGS metagenome assembly WNGG01 (sample SAMN13153372, study PRJNA577476) | soil metagenome | isolation source: 100 cm soil or saprolite under Garry oak tree replicate 1 | place: USA:California | collected 2016-06-15
GGCGCACCGTCGCTCGCCGACAGTGGCCCTGGGCCGTCAGATCTCGGCGTACAATGAGTCTGAGGGTGCGTCATGACTGAGGTGGTGCTCGAGGTTCCGGATGACATGCTCGTCGCGTTGAAGCTGACGCCTGAGCGGTTCCGTGACGAGTTCCGCCTGGCGGCGGCGGTGAAGCTCCTCGAGCTAGGGCGCCTTTCTGCGGGGGCGGCGGCGCGTCTTGCCGGCCTTCCGGTCCCGGTGTTCCTCGCGAGGCTCGCCGACTACGGCGTCGCGGCCTTTCGCATGACGGAAGCGGAGATACGCGAAGACGCTCAGCGTGCCTGAGGTCATCTGCGACGTCTCACCCATCCAGTACCTCCACCAAGTCGGCCTCCTCGATCTCCTGCGGCTTCGGTACGGCGCCATCACGATCCCGACAGCCGTTGCCGCCGAGCTCCGCGAGGGCACGCTGCGCCGCGTGGACCTTCCCGCCGTCGAGGCGCTTGATTGGATGAGGATCAGGCAGCCAGCCGGCGGGCTGCTCCTTCCGATCGTCGCTGACCTGGGAGCCGGCGAGAGGGAAGTCCTTGCGCTCGGCACGGAAACGCCGGACTCCCTCGTGATCCTAGATGACGCGTTGGCTCGCCAGTACGCGCGCATGTTGAAGCTGAAGCTGACCGGCACGCTCGGGGTCCTGCTCAAGGCGAAGGAGACAGGCCTCCTCCCAGCCTTGGCTCCTGTTCTCGAGCGCCTGCAGGACCTGCGGTTCCGGATGGACCCCGAGACACGCCAAGCGGTCTTGAGGCTCGCTGGCGAAGTATAGGCAACAGCGAAGGTCAGGTTTCCTCCCGCGAAGTTGCTACCACGCTGCTACCATTTCCTCCGGCCGGGGCGGGTTTCAGCCGGTCTCGTCATCCGGCTTCTTCGTTACGGGAGAAGGACTTGGGTCCGGGTGAGACCTTGGGGGACTCCCCCTCGGCTTCGTTCGGGACCAAGAGGTCGGAGGTTCGACTCCTCTCGCCCCGACCAACATAATCAGGGACATACGGGGAGCGCGAGTCGCTCCCCTTCGTGTTTGCTCCACAGTCCGCGAGAGACGGGAGGTCGAGCCGGTCGACGGCGCCTGGGGTCTCCACCCGCTCACGCCGTCCTGAAGAAGCAGGCTCGCGAAGGTGTGCCCGGGCCGTGCAACAATGCAGAGGCTGACGAGGTCCGCGCCGGCTGGCGGACAGGCCCTGCGGCAGAATAGGGAGCGCATGGACAACCAGTACACGGGCGTCTTCGAGCAGGTTGGGGAGTGGTGGATCGGGCACGTCGAGGAACTCCCCGGTTGCAACGTGCAGGAGCGTACGCTCGAGGAGGCTCGGGAAAGTCTGAAGGAAGCCGTACAGCTCATCGTGGGTGCCAACCGGGAACTGGCCAGGCGGGAAGCGGAGGGCCACCACGTCGTCCGAGAACCGCTGGCAGTCCCGGTGGAATGAAGCGGACCGAGCTGTCGCCTCTTCGATCATTTCTCTGAGCCTGGCCTTGCTGATCGGGGGCCTCCCAGTTTCCCGCGTGACCTCGGCGTGTTCCTGGCTCCCAGAGCAGCCTCATCAAGAGAAGTCGAAGGTGTCTGGCCCATTCCGGGCTGCGGGCTCGTATTCGATCACCACCTCGTCGCTCGCCTCACCAAAGCCGAGGGGCGCCTCGCCGCGCGCGTAGCCGATGGCTCGATAGCCGCGGAGCCGCCTCTCGAACATGCGCAAGAGCATCGGCACCTGGCGGTCCACATAGTCGTAGATCCGGACCTCGGTCTTGCCTGCGTGGATGCGATGCAGCCGGCCGGTGTACTGGACGAGTGTGCCCTTCCAGGAGACCGGCAGCGCCAGAAACAGCGTGTCGAGGCGGGGGTCGTCGAAGCCCTCGCCGATGTATCGACCCGTGGCCAGGACGAGGCGCTCTTCGTCGGGAGGGATCGCGGTGAGCTGTTCCTTCGCGGCGTTCCGGCCACGAACGGTCATGCTCCCGTGGAGCACTACGAGGTGTCTAGCGAACTTCTGCAACCGCTCGGCGAAGTACGCTAGGTGGTCCTTCCTCTCGGTGAGGAGGATCGGACACCGCCCTTCCTCGAGAGACGCGATCACGTCATTGAGGATCAGCTCGTTGCGGCTCTTGTCCGCCGCGAGTGCCGCGTAGAGCTCCTGAATGCTCGGAGCTCTTGCGCTGGCCGGCGACCTGAAGGGCGTCTCCCGCACGATGAGACGGTGCGCGAATGGCCGGCGGGCAGCCTCACTCTTGGCGTCCACCACGAAGCGGACCGGCCCGAGCTGCATTTCAGTGATGGGATGCTGGCCGTCCCGGCGCAGTGGCGTCGCCGTCAGGCCCACCACGTAGCGGGCCTTGACCTCGGCCAGCACCCGCTCGAACGACACGGCTGGCACGTGGTGGCACTCGTCCACGATCACCTGGCCATAGCCGGCGACCAAATCGGCCACCTTGCCCGCGCGCACGAGGCTTTGGATCATCGCCACGTCGAGGCGTCCGTTCGCCGAGTGTTGCCCGCCCCCGATCTGGCCGATGGCCTTGGGCTCGACGCCCAGGAAGAGCGAGAGCTGGGCGCGCCACTGGTCGAGGAGGGGCCGGCGGTGCACCAGGATGAGCGTGCTGCAGCCCCGCTCGGCGACCAGGTACGTCCCCAGGACCGTCTTGCCCGCGCCGGGTGGGGCAACGAAGGCGCCGATCTCGTGGGCGAGGAGGGCGCGGGCTGCCTGGCGCTGAAGGCGCGTCAATTCGCCGCGGAAGGAGACCCGAAGGGCCTCTCCACTCTCCCTCTTGTCCTCCACGTCGAGGGTCACCCCGTGTTCGCGAAGCAACGCCTCCAGTTCAGACCGGCATCCCCTTGGGAGGCCAACGTGCTGGGGCAGGTCCTCGGCGCAGGAGATCACCCGCGGCGTCAGGACGGTGGAGAGGCGCATGTTTTGCTTCTTGTAGAACTCCGGGTTCTGGAAGGCGGCGAGGCGCTTGATCTGGTTCAGGAGCGGAGAGGGCAAGCCAGCCTTCTCGACAAAGAGACGCTGCGAGAGGACGCTGCGTACTCGCTCCGGAAGCGGCTCCGTGATCCGGACGACGCGCGGCCTGCCCGATGGCGGGCGAGCCCATGGCTCGCCTTCTTCCTCGTCAATCGGCTCTGCCCTACGAACGCCGATGACCGAACCTTGCCGCACCGCCTCTCCCGCGATTCTCTCGACAGTCCGGCGATCGATCCTGGTCAGGGCCGCCAAGTAGGCCCACTGCTGTTCGCCCGCCAAGACCTGGAACTGATCGTCGAGGAACACGGAATTGGCCTGCTGCCGGGGCCCGTGTTGAAGAGGCAACGCAATCAGGTTGCCGAAGCCACCTCTCGGCATCGTATCCTGGCTCGGGAACAGACGGTCGTAGGAGTCCATGCTGAGCTCGTGACGCCGGGACATCGTCTCGGTGATGAGAAAGCAGCCCATCCTTCGAGCGATCACGGCAGGGACAGGCTCCCTGAAAAAGAACCAGACATGGGCGCCGTTCCCCGAGCGCGACCGCTCGACCGCGGCCGGAAGGCCGACATCCCGACACGTAGCGACGAACGCCAGGACGTCCTCCGTCCAGGTGCTCTTGTCGAAGTCGACCGCCAGGAACCAGCAGGTGTCGTCCTCGAGGAGTGGGTACACCCCCATGACGTGCCGGCCCTGCAGGTGCGCTAGCACCGCCGCGTCGTCCACAGGAACGAACGCCTGGTTCGGGCATTCCCCGCACTTGATCTTCGGAAGCTCGCAGACGCCCCGGACGAACTTGTTCGTGCAGGCCGGCGCGTACCCCGGCTTGCCGGTCTTCCTGCTCACGAACCGAGTCGGGAAGACATCTGCACGACCGCGGAAGAGCTGCCGAAACAGCCTGACTTTCTCCTGGGGGCTCCGGGGCACCGGCTGCGACGGAGTGGGCGGCAGGTGGACACGAATCCCGGGCTCAGCCCGCCCCTGAAGGCCAGTTCTTCCCGAAGCGCCGCCACGCGAGCCCGCGCCTGCTCTTGCTCACCTTCGAGGTGGGACAGGAGCGCTTCAGCCTTCTCGATCTCCCCGATCAGCTCGTCCCTTCGTCGCACCCGCCGTCCTCCGCGCGTCTGAGTCGGTCTACCGTACCACCGCTGAGGCACCTCGGAGGACCAGCCAATGGCCACCGGCGAGATCGCGCCGACAACCCCGAACGGCACTCTCATTCAGGCGAGATGGCGGACTTGGAGCGGATGCGGCAGCGCCGAGAAGTTGCTACCACCTTGCTACCATTTCCTCCGGCCGGGGCGGGTTTCAGCGGGTCTCGTCGTCGGGCTTCTTCTTGTCGGGAGAGGGACTTGGGTCGGGTGAGACCTTGGGGGACTCCCCCTCGGGATCGTTCTGGACCAAGAGGTCGGAGGTTCGAATCCTCTCGCCCCGACCAGAATAATCCGGGACATCCGGGGAGCGGGAGTCGCTCCCCTTCGTGTTTGCTGCCTCGCGGAGCCCCTCGCCCGCCGCGAGAACCGTCGCTTCCACCATCTTCGGAAGGACGCCGTCGTCGTTCCGTGCTAGCGTGAAACTCCCCCTGGGAATGGCCACCGAGGGGTGGCCCCCGAAACAAGAGGTGGATTCATGAAGCGCATTGCGTTGATTGTCAGCGGCTCCTACGCGCTCGCTTCCCTGGTCCTGGCGGGCCAGAAGGCCACGTCCGCGGAGGCGCAGGCATTGCTCGACAAGGCGGTGAAGCTGGTTCAGACCGATGGCGATGCCAAGGCGCTGGCCGCCTTCAACAACCCGAAGGGCCCCTTCGTCGACCGGGAGCTGTACGTCTTCTGCTATGGTCCGGACGGGAAGATCACGGCGCACCGGGACCCCAAGATGGTGGGGACCGAGGTCGCGGCGGTCAAGGACGGCGACGGCAAGGAGATCGGGAAGCAGTTGCTTGAGCTCGGCAAGAAGGGCGGGGGGACCGTCGAATACCGCTACAAGAACCCCGTTTCCGACAAGGTCGAGCCGAAGGTCAGCTACCTCAAGAGAGCCGGCGACCAGGTCTGCGGGGTCGGCGCCTACAAGTAGTCGATCAAGTAGTCGATGAAGACGGGGCGGCCCGCGACGAGTCGCCCCGCGCTCAGCTGTTCTACGGCGGGATCGTGCGCGCTATCGCCTCTCGCCCCGCCATCTGGCCGTGCGGTGCAAGGTGGCCGGGCCGGCTCAGACCGTGGCCGCTCGGGCTTCGGCGCCGGCCGGCAGCGGCACGACGACCGCGGCCAGGCCGAGCAGGGCCACGACCACGGCCAGCGTGTAGAAAGCCGCCGCGTAGGAGCCCGTCCACGCCACGCACTGGGCGAGGAGCAGCGGGCCTACCGCCGAGGCGAGCACGGTCAGGATCTGGGCGGCCCCCTGGATGCGGCCGAGATGGGCGCGACCGTAGCCGCGTCCCCAGAAGCTGAAGAACACGACCATCACGAAGCCGCCCGCCAGGCCCATGACCACCGCGTAGGCCATCACGTGGGCCTGGCTCGTCACGTGGGGAAGGGCAGCGAGCGAGAGGGTCAGGAGCAGCATCGCCACTGCCAGCAGCCACCGCAGGGAGCCGCGCGAGGCGAAAGCGCCGCCCGCGACGTTCCCGAGGAGGGCGGTCAGCGCGGTCACGACCAGGGTGCGGTAATAGGTCGAGGCGTCGAAGGCGCGCTCGGCCAGGATCGACTCGTTGAAGAGCCCGATCCCCGAGGCCACGAGGCCGTAGACGGAAGCGGCGAGCGCGAAGACCCAGAAGGCCGGCGTGGCGAGCGCCTCCGTCAGGGTTGCCCCCGTGGCCTCCGCCGCGTCCTCGGTGGGGGCGCGCTGGCCGTCCAGCTCGAGGCCGACGTCCTCGGGTGTCGAGCGCACGAACAACCAGCAGAGGGGAGCGAGAACCAGGACGAGAGCGAGACCGACCCCGGCCCAGGCGGAGCGCCAGCCGCCCGCCTGCACGGCCGCGCCCACCGCCGGGAAAGCGCCCATGAAGCCGATGCTCATGACCAGCGCGTACACGCCCATGGCCAGGCTGAGCCGGCGCGAGAACCACTTGCCGACGAGGGCGAGGCTCGCCACCGACAGCGCGCTCTGACCGAAGCCGCGGGTGAGCGTGATGAGCACGAGGAGCGGCCACACGCCGCGGGTTCCGCTGGTGGCCAGCACCACCGCGCCCAGGCAGAAGGATACGACCGTCAGCACGAGCCGGCTGCCGTTGTGGTCGATCAGACGGCCGATTCCGAGGTGGTCGATCAGACGGCCGATTCCGAGGCAGAAGAGCGAACCCACCAGCGTCGCCACCAGATTGATCTCCGCGAACAGCACCCGGTCGATCGAAAGGTCGCGCATGAGCGGCTCGGTGACGAGCCCGAGACCCTGCGTGCGGCCGGGCAGCGTCCCGACCATGGCCAGGGCGGCCATCCCGAGGCTCACCCAGCCGTAGTAGAAGGGCCAGCGAGCCACCCCCAGGCGCGGCAGCGGCCCCGTCCCGGTCTCACCCATGGTCGGCCCTCTGCGCCCCGCGGCCACGGTACCACGCGGCGATGACCGCCAGCACGGCGGCCGTGCCCGCGACGCGTATCGGCCCCTGGCCGAAGACGACCGCCCCATTCACGAACATGAACAAGGGAAAGGTGCGCACCGCCCGGTCGAGCGCTTTCGGCCGGCGTCCGAAGGTCTCCGGGTTCAGCCACCACCAGCCGGCGTCGGCCGTCCAGACCGTGAGGAAAAGGTAGTTCACGTAGATGCCGCCGCCCCAATCGAGGCCGGTGACGGCCGCGGTCTGGCGCGCGGTCTCCGCGAGCGCGGCCGTGTGGCTCCAGCCGTGGCGGAGGTGGAAGGCGGCGGCGGCGTGGCCGAGCGCAGCGAGGGCGCCTGCGGTCCACTCGGTCCGACCCGCAGCCTTCGTTCCTCGGTGCGCGGAGCGCCGCCATTCGCCGACGACCCAGGCGAGCAGGCTCAGCCAGATCGTGCCCCGGACGAGGAGATCGCCGATTTCCATTCCCTGGCTTATTCTCTGCTCGGCAGGAGCTATGATGGACTCATGAGAACGCTGCGCCATTGGCTCGTCGCCGCGGCGTTGGCCACCCTCTGGGGCTGCGGCGGCAGCGACAGCAGCAATTCAGCGGGGCAGACCTCGTGGACGGCGGGCGTGTTCCAGCCCGCGTCGACGTTTACCGCACAGTGCGCGACTCCGCGGGCCGGCACCGACCCCACCACCGGCAAGGCCTACCCCGACAAGCCAGGCTCGACCCTCACGCAGAACAACTGGCTGCGCTCGTGGACGCACGACCTGTACCTCTGGTACCGCGAGGTGCCCGACCTGAATCCGGCTTCCTACGCAACGGCCGACTACTTCAACCTGTTGAAGACCTCCGCGACCACGGCGTCCGGCAACCCGAAGGACAAGTTCCACTTCACCTATCCGACGGACCAGTGGGTGGCGCTGTCGCAATCCGGGGTGGAAGCCGGTTACGGCGCGCAGTGGGTCGTCGTGTCCTCCCGGCCGCCCCGCCAGGTGGTGGTGGCCTACACGGAGCCGAACTCGCCGGCCACGGCGGCGTCCGCCAATCTCGCGCGCGGCGCGCAAGTTCTGACCGTCGATGGGGTCGACCTGGTGAACGCCACGGACAGCACGAGCATCAACACCCTGAACGCGGGGTTGTTCCCCTCCGCGCCCGGCGCGTCCCATTCCTTCTCGATAGTCGATCTCGGAGCCGCGACCCCGCGCACCGTGACCATGGTCGCCGCCAACGTGACGTCGACGCCGGTGCAGAGCGTCGAGACCATAAGGACGCGGGCGGGAACGGTCGGGTACATGCTGTTCAACGACCACATCGCCACCGCCGAGCAACAGCTGGTCAGCGCCTTCAGCCAGCTCCAGGGAGCCGGGGTGAGCGACCTCGTGCTCGACATCCGCTACAACGGGGGCGGTTATCTCGACATTGCGAGCGAAGTGGCCTACATGATCGCGGGGCCGGGCCCGACCACCGGCCAGGGATTCGAGAAGACGGTGTTCAACGACAAGTATGCGACGACGGATCCGGTCACCGGGGAGCGGCTGGCCCCCATACCCTTCCACGGCACATCCCAGGGGTTTTCGGGCCCGAAGGACCAGCCGTTGCCGACCCTGAGCCTGCCGCGCGTCTTCGTCCTCAGCAGCCCGAACACATGCTCGGCGAGCGAAGCGATCATCAACGGCCTGCGCGGCGTCGGCGTGCAGGTGATCCAGATCGGCACCACCACCTGCGGCAAGCCCTACGGCTTCTACCCGGCGGACAACTGCGGCACCACGTATTTCTCGATCGAGTTCCAGGGGGTCAACGCGCAGGGGTTCGGCGATTACCCGGACGGCTTCTCCCCGGCGAATACGGTGAGCAGCCCCGGCGTCGCCTTGCCCGGCTGCTCGGTGGGCGACGACTTCGGCCACGAGCTCGGCGACCGGGACGAGGGCCGCCTGGCGGCCGCGCTGGCTTATCGCCTGGATCAGGGCTGCCCGGCCGCCGCGACCGCATCCAGGAACGCGGACCTGGTTCGGGGCGCGTCGGCGACGGACGGCCTCGCCCACAAGTCGCCGTGGCGCGAGAACCGGATCCTGCGCCGCTGACCGGAGGGACGCGCTTGCTGGCCGTGCGGACGCTTGCGGGACTGCTCTCCATGGCGGCGTGCGCGACGGGGTCCGCGGGGAGGGATGTGCCGGCCGTGCTCACCACCCCGACCGCCGAGAGCCGCGCCGAGCTGCTCCGCGTGGTGAGCCGCGCGCTCAACCGCGTGCCGCTCGCGCTCGCCGAGGACGCGCTCACGCACGACAGCGCGCTGATCATCGAGCGCGCTCGCGCCCGCGACCCCGAGGGCGCGCGGTTGGACGGGCGGGAGACGGGGCGGCCGGAGCGTTTCCGCCTGGTGAAGAACGGCTCGCGCTGCGTGCTCGTGCACGAGCGCACCGGCAAGCGCTTCAGGCTCGCGTCGGCCGCCTGCGCGCCGAAATAGGGGTCACACGGGCGCGGTCGCGCCCTGCCTGGCCAGGGGCGGCAGGAGGCGCTTCAGTCCGCCCAGCACCACCCGCACCTGGTGCGTGCCGCCGTCGTCGACGAGAGGGATGGCGCCGGAATCGACGGGAACACCGTCCAGCTCCGCCTCCGCGATCCCGCGGCACCGGCGCTCCGGGTTCGAGACCGCGATCTCGTAGCGGGTTCGGCCGAAGCGCCAGACGATCGCGTAGTCGGGCCAGGAGGACGGGATGCAGGGGTCCATCTCGAAGGTCGAGCCCCGGCGCCGGAGGCCGAGAATGCTCTCGAGGCCCGCCCGGTGCATCCAGGCCGCAGAGCCGGTGTACCACGTCCAGCCCCCGCGGCCGGCGTGGGCCGGGTGGGCGTAGACATCTCCGGCGACGACGTACGGCTCGGCCCGGTAGCGCTCGACGTCGGCTGCGGTCCTCGTATGGTTGACGGGATTAAGCATGTGGAAGAGCTCGACCGCCTCGTCGCCGCTGCCGAGGCGCGCCATGGCCATGACCACCCAGAGAGCGGCGTGGGTATACTGGCCGCCGTTTTCACGCACCCCCGGTGGATAGCCCTTGATGTACCCCGGGTCCTGCGCCGATCGGTCGAAGGGCGGGGTGAGCAGCAGCACGACCTGCGGCCCGCGCCGAATCAGGTGGGTACGGAGGGCGTCCATGGCCCGTTCTGCGAAGCGCACGGGAACCGCGGCCGAGAGCGCCGCCCAGGACTGTACGATCGCATCGATCCTGCACTCGTCGTTCTGGGCGGAGCCCAGGGGGGTGCCGTCGTCGTAGTATCCACGCCGATACCACTCGCCGTCCCACGTCTGCTCGAGCATGCCCCCGAGACGCCGGGCCTCGCCGCGGCAGCGCTCGGCCCGGGCCTGGTCTCCTCGGGCTTCGCAAAGGGGAGCAAGCTCGAGGAGGACGCCGTGGAGGAAGAAGGCCACCCACGTGCTCTCCCCACGCCCTTGCCGTCCCACGCGGTTCATGCCGTCGTTCCAGTCCCCGCTCCCCATCAGGGGAAGGCCGTGGGCGCCCACGGTCAGTCCCTTGTCGATGGCGCGCAGGCAGTGCTCGAAGAGGGACCCCTCGAGCGCGGAGACCCTCGGCTGAAAGTAGGCCTCGGCTGCATCCGGGGCAAGCAGGGGGGCCTCGAGGTACGGCACCGGCTCATCGAGTACGCCCGTGTCGCCCGTCGTCCGGACGTAGTGCGCCACCGCGTAGGGAAGCCACAGCAGATCGTCGGAGCAGCGCGTGCGGGTGCCGCGGCCGCTCGGCTCGTGCCACCAGTGCTGGACGTCGCCCTCGACGAACTGACGGCTCGCGGCTCGCAACAGGTGCTCCCTGAAGAGGTCCGGCCGGGCGAGCGAAAGGGCCATGACGTCCTGAAGCTGGTCGCGGAAGCCGAACGCACCGCCCGGCTGATAGTAGGCAGACCGGGCCCACAGCCGGCAGCTCACGTCCTGATAGAGCAGCCAGCGGTTCATCAGCAGGTCGAAGGAGTCGTCCGGCGTACGGACCCGGACCGTGTCGAGGATGCCGTCCCAGCTCTGGCGCACGGCTTCGAGGGCGGCCTCTGCCGCCTCTACGCGACCGTGGCGGCCCACCAGCTTGCGGGCCTCGTCCACATCCTTGCCTTGCCCCACGAGGAACACGAGGCGGCGCGTCTCTCCAGGGACCAGCGTGAGGGGGACGTGCAGCGCAGCGCAGGGATCGAGCCCCGCCCCGAATCGGCCCGACAGGGCTTCCCGGCGAAGGGCCGCCGGCTGCGCCAAGGACCCGTTGCGACCCAGGAACGACAAGCGGTCTCCCGTGGCCGAGCGCACTCCTTCGCTCGCCTGCGCGAAGGCCACGCGTCCCGCGAACTCCTGGTTGTAGGCGTTCCGGGCCAGGATCGCCCCCGTCGGGGGGTCGAGCTCCGTCACCACGTGCGTGCTCTGGCCGGCTCGCGGCGGCCCCAGGACCCACTCGTTGTAGGCGAACACGCTCAGGCGGCGCGCCCTTCCACTCTCGTTCGTGAGCGTGAGCAGGGAGAACTTCACCGGGTCCTTCGCGTCCACGAACAGGTCCAGGTCGTGGCGCAGGCCGTGCGCTACGCGAGCGAAGCGCGTGCGCCCGGCGCAATGCCGGATCACGAAGCGACCGTCCGCACCCGTACGGGGCATGGGGCCCGGCGTGGGCGACCACGCCTCTCCCGTCTCGTCGTCGCGGACGAAGAGCGCCTCGGCCGTGGGGTCGGTCACGGGGTCGTTCGCGAAGGGCGTGAGGCGGTTCTCGCGGCTGTTCTCCGACCACGTGTAGGCCGAGCCCGAGGCCGTCACCACCGTCCCGAACGCGGGGTTGGCCATGACGTTGGCCCAGGGCAAGGGCGTCTCCTGGTCCGCTTCGAGGATGATCACGTAGTCGCGTCCGTCGTCGGCGAAGCCGCCCATTCCGTTGGCCAGGGCGAGCGGAGGCACGGCTACCTCCGCCCGCGACGCGGCGGCGGACCTCGGCTCCGCGGAGGGCGCTATTTCCCCCGGTTCCGGCCACTCGGGATCGAGCCGGTCGAGCTGGTTGGCCAGCTCACCCCGCTCGCCGCTCAGGACGGCGCGTGCCACACCGGCGAGGAGGATGCGCTCGGCTTCCGCCATGCGGTCCCCCCGCAGCAGGTACGCCCCGCCGGGCCGGTGCTTCCAGGTCCGCCAGGGTCCATTGTCCAGGAGGGCCGTGAGCTGTGCGTGCATCTCGTCGAGATAGCTCACGGGGTGCTCGTTGAGGATCACGACGTCGGCGCTCAGCCCCTTCAGGCGCCAGTACTCCTGCGCCTGCAGGACCTGGCGCACGAGCGGCAGGTCGTCCTCCTCGACGACCCGCACCAGGAGGATGGGGAGATCGCCCGAGATGCCGTGCGGCCAGAGACCTTCCTGGCCGAGCGTGCTCCGGGCCAGAAGCTCCGGGCTCGCGCGGAGCGATCCGTCGGCGTACAGCACCCGCGAGGCCAGGCGTTCGAAGAGCATGGCCTGGTCGCTCGAGATACCGAGATGCCGGAGGCCGCTCTGCGCGTGCGCGAAGGCGAGGGCGAAGGTCCGCGCGGCCGCGCTCGGCTCGTGGTAGCGCTGGGCGAGGGCCACCGCCGTCTCCCGGGAGGGCGCCATCCCGGTGGCAAGGGACAGCCTCATGAAGCCGCCCGGTGCCAGGCGGATGCGTTGGCGGAGGCTGACGACAGGATCGAGCACGAACCCGGTCGTGCCGGAGAGGGTGCGTCCGTCCAGGGCCTGTGGGTTCTCGGGACCGCGCCCCCGACCCAGGAAGCGCGCGCGGTCGGTCTCCCACTCCACCGGCCCCTGGGTCCGGCCTTCGAGGCTCAGGACGTGAACCGCCCACGCCCCTGGCTCGTCCGGGGCGCGTGGCCGCCGTTGGCAGAGGAGGGCGGCGCTCTCCGGAAGGTATTCCGTTTCCACGAACAGCTTCCCGAAGGCCGGGTGGGCCAGATCGTCGGCCGACGGGGCGAGGACGATCTCGGCATAGCTGGTGACCTCGATCTCGCGGGGACGATCGCTGTGGTTGGTCACCGCCAGCCGGCGCACCTCGACGTCGTCCTCGGTCGAGACCGCGATGTCGAGCTGGGTGGCGATGTCGTCGTCGCGGCGGTGAAAGGTCGCCTTCTCCGCGAGGAACGAGACCAGGTAGTCCTCCGGCTCCTTCGAGGTGGGGTGGAAGGTGGGGGACCACACGGAGCCGCTCCGCACGTCGCGCAAGTAGAGGAACTGGCTTCCCGGGTCGCGGGTGGGATCCTCGCGGTGCCTCGTCACCGCGCGGCCCCGACAGAAGCTGGCGCCTCCTCCTGCGTTCGTCACCACCGCGGTGTAGTTGCCGTTCGACAGGAACTGCGCGTGAGGGAACCGCGTATGCGGCGACCGGAAGCGGCGAATCGCGACCGCGGGCACCGGGCCCGCCCGGCGGGTCTCTTCGACCGGTCGCGGCTGGGTGATGGGGGCCTGGCGGGGGACGCGCTCCTGCAACAGCAGCTCCGTGGCCTGCACGCGCGGGTCGGCATGGAAGCGCTTCACCATGGGATCGCCGAGGAGGGCGTTGGCGAGGGACACCAGGGTCATTCCCTGGTGATGGGCCATGAACGCTCGCACGACCGTTCCCTGGGAGAGGCTCGCTCTTCTCCCGGGGCTCCCGGGCTCGTCGGCTTTCCCGTGCGTATAGTCGATGGACTCGTAGTAGCCGTACGCACCCTCGAGTCCTTCCGCGGCCAGGCGCCGCAGGTTGCGGGCGGCCTCGGACGGGTCGAGCATGGCGGCCAGCGCGGTGGCGTAGGGAGCGACCACCAGCTCGTCCCCCAGGCCTCGCTTCAGGCCGAGACCGGGGACCCCGAAGGCCTTGTACTGATAGTTGTCGTGCCGGTCCACGAGGTTGTAGGCGGACTCCGAGATCCCCCAGGGCACGCCGCGATCCGTCGCGTACTCGATCTGCCGCCGCACGGCCATCCGGCACGTCTGGTCGAGCAGGGTCTCCGGATAGCCCTTCATGAAGAGGAGCGGCGTCAGGTACTCGAACAGGGTGGCGCTCCACGACAGCAGGGCGGGCGTCCCGTCGACGCTGGTGACGAGCCGTCCCAGGTGGAACCAGTGCGCTTCCGGGAGGTCGCCCTTGGCGATGCCGACGAAGCTCGCCAGGCGCGCCTCCGAGGCCAGGAGGTCGTAGTAGGAGGAATCCAGACGGCCCGGCCCCGCGTCGTCGGCGAGACGATAGCCGATGGAGAGGATCCGGCGCTGCGGGTCGTAGAGGAACCGGAAGCTCATCCCGTCTGCGAACGCGGCCGCGCGCCGCGCGAGGTCGGGCAGGCTCAGCTGGCGCAGGCCTTCCGCCAGGGTCATGAGAGCCCCGGCGAGGTTGCCGCTGTCGACGGTGGAAACGTAGCGCGGCGGGAGGGGGGCCAGGCTCTGCGTGTCGTACCAGTTGAGCAGGTGGCCCTCGAAGCGTTCGAGGCCTTCCATGGTGGTGAGGGTGGCGTCGATCCGGGAGGCGAGATCCTCCGTCCCGATGAAGCCCAGATCGTGGGCGGCCAAGGCCGCGACGAGCCCCATGCCGATGTTCGTGGGCGAGGTCCGGTGGGCGATCCGGGGTGCCGGTGTCTCCTGGAAGTTGTCCGGGGGCAGAGCGTGGTCCTCCGGGCCCATGAACGCCTCGAAGTATCGCCACGTGTTGCGGGCGATGAGACGGAGGAACTGGCCGTCCTCTTTCCCTGGCTCGACCCGCCTCGGTAGCACGGGCCGGCTCAGGGCATGCGCGATCAGCGGCGCGGCCACCCACAAGGTGAGGACCGGGACGGCCGTGAGGAGGGCTTCCGGGCGCGCCATCCCGATCAGGAGGAGGCCCATGAGCGCGATCACCGGGCTCGCGATCATCTCGAGCAGGAACTGGCGCGCGCTCGTTCGCCTCGCCAGGCCGGCCCCTCGGGCCGCGCTGGCCGCGGCCGTCTCCCACTCCAGCAGGCGGCGCTGGGTCGCCCCCAGACGAACGAGGGTCAGGACGATCGCGTGGGCCCGCTCGTAAGCCTGGCTGGCCAGGAACGTGACCTGCAGCGATGCCTGGGCGAGGCCGGTCTTCCCGTCCTCCCACACGGCGCGCAGGAAGACGCGCCACGGCTGTTGTGGCCAGGGGCCAGAGGCGGCCTCCAGGAGCAGCGGATAAAGGGGAAAGGCGACCGCGGCCAGGATGGCGGCCGTCCAGACCGCCGGGCTTCCCGGCAGGAGCGCCCAGACCAGAAGGAGCAGGGCGACGGTCGCGGGGGCCACGAGGCTGCGCCTCAGGTTGTCGAAGATCTTCCACCGCGAGATGAGGGGCAGGCGGTTGCGCGTCAGGCCCGAGCGGGTTGGCACCCAGGGGAACAGCCACCAGAGGATCTGCCAATCGCCACGTACCCAACGATGCTGGCGCCGCGCGTGGACGAGGACGCTCGCGGGATAGTCGTCCACCACCTCCACGTCCGTGACGAGCGCCGTGCGGGCGTAGACCCCTTCGAAGAGGTCGTGGGAGAGAAGGGCGTTCTCGGGCACGCGCCCGTCGAGGGCGGCCATGAACGCGTCCACGTCGTAGAGCCCCTTGCCCGTGAAGATCCCCTCCCCGAACAGGTCCTGGTAGGTGTCCGAGACCGCGGTGGTGTAGGGGTCGACTCCGGTGTGGCCGGCGTAGAGGCGGGCGAAGAGCGAGCCGGCGGCGCTGGCCATGGTCACGCTGACCCGGGGCTGCAGGATCCCGTAGCCCTCGGTGACGCGGCCGAGGTGGACGTCGAAGTAGGGGCGGTTCAAGGGGTGAGCGATGATGCCGATCAGCTTCTTCGCGGCGTCTCGCGGCAGGCGCGTGTCGGAGTCGAGGGTGAGGCAGTATCGCACGCGGGGGAGGATCTCCACGTCACCGACCTGCACGGAGAAGCTCGTGTCCGTGGCTCCACGCGCCAGGCGGTTCCATTCCTCGAGCTTCCCCCGCTTGCGCTCCCAGCCCATCCACACGCTCTCCCTCGGGTTCCACTGTCGCGCGCGATGGAACAGGTAGAACAGATCCGTGCGCCCCTCGCCGAAGCGGGCATTCAGGGCCTCGATGCCCGCACGGGCGGCCTCGAGGATCGCCTCGTCCTCCGGCATCTCGCGGGCGGGGGCGTCGACGAAGTCGCCGAGGATCGCGAAGTGGATGCGCGGGTCGAGGTTCCCCAGAGCCAGCACCTCGAGGTGCTCGAGTAGCCCGGTCACCGCGGGCACGCTCGTGAGCAGGGTGGGCACGACCACCATGGTCCGGGCGTCGTCCGGGATTCCCGCGGGGAACTCGAGGCGGGGGAGGCGTCGCGGCGGCGCCCAGCGGGCGGTCAGGCGCTGGACGACGGCGATCGCCACCTCGCTGGCCGGCAGCAACAGGAGCAACGCGGCGCCTGCCCACACCCAGGGTGACGCGCCCTGCCCGTGGAGGTAGCTGAGCCCGAGGCTCAGCAGGAGGGCCGTCACGAGCCCGATCAACCCGAGATAGACGGCGGTGGCCTGCGCGAAGAGGAAACGCCGCGCCCGCCGGCCGAGGCGTGGACGATAGGCGACGTCGGTCTCGAGGCCGGGACGGCCCTTACCGATGAGGTGGTGGCCGACGTGAGCGGCGCGATCCGCCACCTGCCCGCTCTCCGTGGCCTGGCGAGCGCTCTCGACCGCCCGCAGAGCCACGCGTAGCTGCGCTTCTCCGGTGGGCTCGGCCAACTCCTCCACCGCCTGGCGGTAGCGGTCGCGGCTCAGGAAGTCCATGCTCCCGTAGGCCCCGGCCGGGTCGCGCTGCAACACGCGCTCGATCAGGCTGACCGTCTCGAAGTACTGGCTCCAGTCGAGGGTTGCGCAGAACCGGAGGCTCGTGATGGCGTTCGCCACGGAAACCTGGGCCGCGGCCTGGCGCTGATGCTCACTCCGGATGGCGTCCTCGGAGGTCATCTCCTGGGCGGAGAGGTGGGTGTCGACGCCGGCGCGGACGGCGGAAAGGCGGGGGCCGTACTCGCGCAGGCGTTGGAGCAGCTGAAGGACATAACCCGGGTGGAGGTCCTTGGGCAGGGGCGGCGGCCTCCCGTGGGCGGCGTCGATCCCGGCCACGTAGGCGTCGGCCGCCCGGACGGCCTCGCGGGCCTCGAGGGTCTCCTCCGCGAGCCGCCTCAGGTTCTCGATGAGGGCCAGCTTCAGCATGCTGGGCCAGGCCCACAGCTCGCCGATCGTCAAGGGGGCCACGGCCTGGTAGCTGTTCATGAAGCGCACGAGCTGCTGCCGGTCCAGGCGACTGTCGCTGTGACGGATGAGCTCCACCGCCATGGCGTAGACGCGGGCGTCGCCCGCGAGCTCCCGCAGAGCGAGCTTGGGCAGCTCGCGGTAGTAGCCGGGCGGGAGGTTCCGACGTACGCCCAGGACCTCGGAGGCCACGAGATGGAAGTTGTCGAGGAGCCATTCCGCCGCGGGGGTGACGAACTCGCCCCGGTGCACGTCGTCGGCCATGGTGAGATAGGCCTCGCGCAGGACGCGGGCGTTGTCGTCGAAGCGGGGCAGGACGTTCCGCGACGCCCGCCGGGGGTTCGGGTCGAGGGTGAACCTGGCCGCGAGGGCTCTCGCCCTCTCTTCCAGTCGTTCGATGCTCAGAAGCTCGTCGCGGAGGGGCTTCTCCGCCCTCCGCGGAGCGCGGCTCCCGAGCAGGCCGAACGATGCTTTCAATGTCCTCCCCGCGCTGGGTCTCTCCGGCCGCGTGCTGGGCAGGCGGGCGCCCGTCGCCGGAAGGCTCAGTTTGCTCTGGGGTTGCCGCGAAAACAAGCGTCGCGCGGCGAAGGAGACGCGGAGCCGTGGAGAGACAGGGTGGGGGGTCGATGAATGACTAGCGCCCACCCATCAGAGGAATCTGCGAGCCGCAGCCCCGGTACGGCAGGATCTGCTTGAACTTCTCCGGGTCGATCGAAGGGCCGGGCCTGGTGCAGTGCTCGTCGAAGGCCTTCCGCAGTGCCACTGAGACCTGCTGCTCGTTCATCTGCTGAAGGTCGGAGCGGTGGAGCATGAAGACCAGCTTCCCATCTTTGAAGAGGCCGATGGAGGGCGACGAGGGGGGATAGCCCGTCATGTACTCCCGGGCGCGCTCCACCGCGTCGCGATCGACTCCGGCAAAGACCGTGACGTAGCGGTTCGGGATCACCGAGTTCTGGAGGGCGAGCATCACACCGGGGCGAGCCTGCCCGGCCGCGCAGCCGCAAACGGAGTTCACGATGACGAGAGCGCTCCCGGAGCGGGCTCCCAGGAGCTGGTCTACCTGCTCGGGGGTAGTCAGCGGTTCGACCCCGACCGCGGCGAGCTCCTGCCACATGGGGGCCACGGTTTCGGGGTCGTAGATGGGCGGTAGGGCCATTCGATCCTCCTCGTTGAGGAAACGCGGTGACCCCGCCCCTTGCGGGGCGGGGTCGGGTTCGCGTCGTCTACGACTTCTTGGCGCGCGCCCTTGCGCGCACCAGGGCATAGCCCAGGTCGTTCTGGTTCCAGGTGGCTACTTTAGCGTACAACCTGGCCGCCTCGGCCTGGTCGCCCTTCCGTTCCTGCGCGACGGCCGTGTAGAAGAGATCGTACGCACTCTCCGGGTCGGCCTTGGCGAAGTGAGCCAGGGCCTGGTCATTGTGGCCCTGCTCGAGCTCGAGCATGCCGAAGACGCCTTGAAGGGCCCGCTCCTCGGCGGGATTCCGGCTGGCGTCCACCATGGCCTGGCACTTCACGACCAGGGCCTTGGCCGAGTCGAACTCGTGGACCGCGGTGAGGATGCGCGTGCGCGCCAGCATCATCCGGAGGCGGGCCGCTTCCTTGGTGGCGGTGGGGAGCGTCGACTCTTCCACCAACCGCGACGCGGCGTCGATGTGCTTGACCGAGCCCGCGAGGTCGCCCGACTCGGCCAGGATGAAGGCAGCCTGCTCGTGGGTCCCGATCACGGTCGGGACGAGGTTCTCCTTCTCCGCGAAGACACGCTGCTGCTCGATCGCCTTCAGGGCTTCCACCACGTTGCCCTCATGGACGTAGGAGGTCGAGGTCCAGAAGAGCGAGCCCGTCTTGCCGCTGACGTTCGGCGACTGATCGAACTCACGCTGGTAGGACTGGCGGCCCTGGGCGAAGTCCCCCTTGAATACGTCGTTGTGGCCGATCCCGGCCAGCGCGCTGCTGAACTGGGGATCCTTCTCCAGCGCCTTCTGGTACTGCGCGATGGAGTCGTCGTAGCGGCCCATCTTCATGAGAAGCTCGGCGTAGGAGTCGTAGGGGTTGGGAGAGTCCGGGCGTAGGGCGATGTACTGCTTGAACGCCGTTTCGGCCGCCGTGTAATCGCCGAGCCGGAACTGGGCGTAGCCGATCCCGTTATAGGCGGAGGCGAACCGGGCGTCCAGAGTGGCCGCCTTTTCGTAGTGTCGGAGAGCGGCGCCGAGGTCCGCCGGAGAGTCGCCGAGGAAGTTCCCCGCGAGCTGCGCGACCCGCTTGTCGTTCGGATAGAGGTTCAGCAGCTCATCGCCATGCGTCTTGGCCTTCGGCAGGTTCCCGTCGGACCGGGCCTGCTGGGCCAGGATCCAGAGCCGCTCGCCCGGCGACACCTTGTCAGCGAGGACGACCGCCTTGTCCAGGTCTTGGCGGAGGACGTTGAAGCCGCCTCCCACGAAGGCACGGTAGGCGTACGCCATGGCAAAGTTGGGGTCCTTCTGGATGGCCTCGTCCAGCAGGGAGGCCGCCGTGGCGGTCTCGAGGTTGTCCATCTTCTCGCGGGCTTGCTGGAAGAGGGCCAGGGCCGGCTTCGACGAGGTGGTGATCGTGAGCTCGCCCGTCTTCGTCTGGGCGAGAAGCGTGGCCGGGGTCAGGAGCAGCGCCAACAGGCCTGCGGCCGCGACGTAGAGACGCAATGAGGGTATCCTGTTCATTTGGTACAACCGCCTTTGATGGAATCGAGGTCCCCCTGTACGCCGAGGGCGAGGGGACGGCACCGCGGGTGACGGGCACGGGATCCCGACCCCGCCTGTCACCTTGGGACGTTTGTCGGCAACACTCACGTTAGACCCGAAACGCGGGAAGTCAAGGCAAATCGGCGCTGACTCTCCAGAGATCGCCCACCGCCCGCGATAACCCGAGGACGCAACGCGCGTGTGGCTGCGGTCAGAAGGCGCCTCGCAAACCGTGGAGCACCCGCTCAAGGTCTACGCTCTCGTTGGACGGCCTCCAGTTTGTGCTTGCGTTATCGGCGGAGCAGGCGTAACATGATTGGCTCGTAGTCCGCTTTCCTGAGCGCTGTCGACGCAGTCCCGTCTCCCGACAGCTCACCAAAGCAGTTCTGAATCGCTGGAAGGGAGACTTCCATGAAGGACTCCGTGTCGAGTCGCCGGCTCAGTGTCTTTCCGTTAGTCGCGCCGTTGGTCGCGGCCCTCTCGGTCGTCTGGGTCGCCTCCATGTGGATCAAAAGGAGACAGACATGAAAGTACGTCCGCTTCACGATCGCATGGTCGTCCGCCGCATCGAGGAGAAGGAAACGGCGAAGGGCGGGATCATCATTCCCGACACCGCCAAGGAGAAGCCCCAGGAGGGCGAGGTCCTGGCCGTCGGGAACGGCAAGATCCTCGAGAACGGCACCAAGATCGCCCTGGACGTCAAGGTGGGCGACAAGATCCTGTTCGGAAAGTACACCGGGACCGAGATCAAGATCGATGGTGAGGATGTCCTGATCCTCCGCGAGGACGAAGTCCTGGCGGTGCTGGCTTAGTCGTCCCAAGAAAACACTGAGGAAGCAGGCAAGAACATGGCGAAGCAGATCACGTACGGTGACGAGTCCCGGCAGTCGATCCTCCGCGGGGTCAACCGTCTGGCGGACGCCGTCAAGGTGACGCTCGGCCCCAAGGGCCGCAACGTCGTCCTCGACAAGAAGTTCGGTTCGCCCTTGATCACCAAGGACGGAGTGACGGTGGCGAAGGAGATCGAGCTCAAGGAACCCCTGGAGAACATGGGGGCGCAAATGGTGAAGGAGGTCGCGAGCAAGACCTCCGATGTGGCGGG
>WNGG01006118.1_pt1 | contig 20545 bp, 17 predicted proteins | sample 5400661 | NCBI WGS metagenome assembly WNGG01 (sample SAMN13153372, study PRJNA577476) | soil metagenome | isolation source: 100 cm soil or saprolite under Garry oak tree replicate 1 | place: USA:California | collected 2016-06-15
CACTTTTTATTGGGTGCTCCAAGAGCGATCAGGCGCAGGCCCCACACATCGGTTCGCAGAAGTAAGGAAAGACTTATAATTCAAGACTTGACCCCTTTCGCGATTGACCCCTTTCGCGATGACCCCTTTCGCGACCCCATGATGACTGCGGACTTCGACTTGGAGCAGCCACCTGGGGGCTGTCGAGTGCTCTTTGACTATGCCCAAGCCAGAATCCGCTTCTACGCTGACGTGTTTTGGACCAAAGCGTCTATCGGGCAAGAAACACTTGATCTTTGGCTGGATACATACCAAAGGGGGAAAGATTTCAAACGTAAGGGAAGCGACCCGGCAAGCTGCGACGGGTCAGGCGCCAATGGCGAATCTGCTCACCGTTAAGAGTAGGTGGGGCGGCCGGAGAGTAACGGTGATGAAAGGCGAGTGCCTCCTCACACCAACGGAGATGCTCACTAGGGTCAGGCTGCGCAACGGGAGGTGGCAAAGTTTCTTCCCACCGATGGAGTTGTTGCCAACGCTTCTGGTGTACTCGCCACTGAGCCGCAGTGCGTGTCATTGCCGTTGAACTCTGGCAGAGACAGGGGCTTTCCAGAACGCGCTTTCCTCGCTTGGTCAGCAAAGCGCCAGTGCCCCGCAAAACCCCCTACTCCTCCCTTCATCGCACGGCCAGGGCTTCTCGCAAATGCTGAGCCGCAACTACCATATTTTTGAGCTGGGCGAGGGTCTCTTTGCGTCCTCTGGTCTTGAGACCGCAATCCGGATTAATCCAGATCCGCTCTGCGCCAACTTTCTCCAACACCGCTTTGGGAATAACCTCCATCTCCTCCGGGGCAGGCACCCGAGGACTGTGCACATCAAAGACCCCCAGGCCAATGGCACCGCCATAGGCCCCAGCATGCAGGCTTTTGGCCAGTTCCCCTCCCTTTTTGGAGTCTTCGATGGAGATAACATCCGCATCGAGGGCATTGATGTATGCGATAATGTCGCTGAACTCCGAGAAGCACATGTGGGTGTGAATTTGCGTCTCCGGCCGAACGCCACTTGAAGCTAAACGAAAAGCCTTGACCGCCCAGTCAAGATACTCCTGCCATTCCTGCCGCTTGAGGGGCAGCCCCTCCCGAATCGCCGGTTCATCAATCTGGATAATTTTAATGCCGGCGCGCTCCAGCTCCTGCACCTCGTCACGAATAGCTAGGGCAATCTGATAAGCTTGGTCCCGACGCGGGATATCGTCCCGGTTGTAAGACCAGTTCAGAATGGTGACCGGGCCGGTGAGCATGCCTTTGAGCGGCTTCTTCGTCAGGCTCTGGGCATAAACAGCCCACTCCACAGTCATAGGCTTGGATCTCAGGACGTCTCCGTAGACAATAGGCGGCTGAACGTAGCGGGTCCCATAGGACTGTACCCATCCTTGGATGTTGACCATGCCCTCTAGGAGCTCAGCGAAATAGGCCACCATGTCAGCGCGCTCAAACTCACCATGCACCACAACATCCAGACCGAGCGTTTCTTGGATGCGGATCCATTCGGTGATCTCTTTGTCCAGGAAGGTCCGGTATGCCTGCTCGGTAATCTTTCCCTCACGGTACTCCTGCCTCTTTCTGCGTACCTCGGCGGTCTGGGGAAAACTCCCGATCGTCGTAGTAGGAAGCGGGGGAAGCAACAGGCGCTCCATCTGCGCCGGATAACGATTGTCTCTGGTGACGCGCCGTTGAAAGTCTTCAGGCTTCAGGTGACTGAGCCGCGCCTGGACTGCAGGATTGGTCACCGCCTTATTATCCTTCTTGTGATGCAACCTTCTGGTACTTTCACTCACGAGGCCTCGGAGCTGCTCCTGCTCTCCGGAGAAGTAGCGGGTCAGGATGGCAACTTCCTCTAATCGCTCGTAGGCAAAAGCGAGCCACTCCCTCATTTCAGGGGCAAGTTTGCTTTCATCCGCAACGGTGTACGGCAGGTGCTGCAGGCTGCAGCTGGGCTGAATGAGGATCTCCCCGGGGCACCGGCGCAGGATCTCTTCCACCAGAGAAACTGTAGCGTGGAGATCGTTCTTCCATACTCCTCGTCCATCCACAACTCCAATCCCCAAGATCTTTTCGCGTGGGAAGCCGTGGCGCCGCAGGGCATGCAGATTTTTAGTCCCCCTCACCATATCCAGCCCCACCCCGTCCACCGGCAGAGAGACTACCTCCTCATAGATCTCCTCTACATCTCCAAAGTAAGTCTGCAATAGGATCTTTGCCTTCCCTTTGACCTGACTGAGTGCGGACAAAAACCTGCGCAGCTGCCCCATGCGAGTGCTGTCACTCCATGTAACTATCACTGGCTCGTCGAGCTGGATCAGTCTGGCTCCTGCCCGCTGCAGCTCCTCAACAACCTGGCTATAGAGAGGGATAAGCTCCTCCAACAGGCGCTCCTCGGGTACCGCTCGCCGATTGAGGGCGTAGTGGAGCAGGGTCAAGGGGCCAATGAGCACCGGTTTCGGCTCAACGCCCACCTGTTTCGCCTCTGCAAAAATCTCCAGGGCGAAGTTTCTGGTCAATACCAAGGGAGCCTCGATTTCAGGCTTGATACTGTGATAGTTCGTATCGAACCATTTGGTCATGGCGCAGGCCTGCGCCTTCTCCGAGCCGCGTGCTAGAGAGAAGTAGACCTCCAGATCCACGGCGGCCTGCTGCGGGAGACCAAACCGTTTCGGTACCATGCCGAACATCACCGCATGGCGCAGGAGTCGATCGTACGGATCTGTGTCAAAGACCGGGATCCACTGGATCCCCTGCTCCTTTTGCACTCTATAATTCTCAGCTCTGATTTCTCTGAGGGTGGACTCCACCTCAGCTATGCTCGCCTGTCCCCCCCACAACCGTTCCACGACCCTCTTCGCCTCCCGCTTCCTACCGATCCCTGGCATACCGAGATTCGATGACCAGACCATCCTCTTTCACCTCCTATTAAAGTCAGGCGTAATGTAGTCGCTGATAATATCCGCCGCGCTGAGGGGAATAAAGTCCCCTCAGCGTTCAGCGGGCAGCCGACCAGTTTCGCTGGAGCAGGAGAGGTGTTTGGTGGGAGGGGCACCTTTTGTGGGCGCCCTGGGGGTGTCGGGCAGCCACCTTCGGCTGCCCGACACCAGGCAGGATTAATACGGATTGCGCTGGTCATAATCGCGGTCATACCTAGAGGGGTCATACCCACGGTCATAGGAGTTAGAGCGACCTCCGCGTAGGTCCTCCAATTCCCGGCGCTGGCGTTCGATTTCCCGGCGTTGCTGTTCGATCTCGTAGTCCTGGGTATTCTGTCGCTGCGTCTGGCCCTCCATTTGATCGCCCATCAGCCCACCGCCCAACGCGCCAAGCCCGCCACCGATCAACGCGCCTTTGCCCGCGTTGTGGTGACCGATCGAGCTGCCAATGAGCGCACCGGCACCGGCACCGAGCGCGCCACCACCGAGGGCGCCTTTTTCGCGGGCAGTCAGCGGCGCGGCACACCCACCCAGCAGGGCAATGAGGCTTAACGTACCAATCAGTCGTTTCATGAGTATTCTCCTTCCCTTCTCAGATCACAGTAGATAGTGGATAACACAGCTCTAGTTCTCAATGACCACCTCAACCCGCCGGTTCTTGGCTCGACCTGCCGGGTTGTCAGAGCCGTCAGGGTTGGTGTTCGGCGCGACTGGGTACTTCTTACCGTACCCACGAGTTGTGAGACGCGCTTCCCGCAGCCCCTCGCCGCGTAGTTCCTGGGCCACGGCTTCGGCTCGCTGTTGTGACAGGGCTAGATTATAAGACTCGCTGCCGATCGCGTCTGCGTGCCCCTCGACCGAGACTCGCCGATCCCGAGCCTGCTGTTCGAGGACCGTGGCGATGTGAGCCACCTTGGACTGCGCCTCGGCAGTCAAGCGGGCGCGGTTAAACTCAAACAACACGTCCGGTAGATTGACCACCACGCCACGGTCAGTCTCACGGGCGTCCAGGTTGCCTCGTTTCAGCTCTTCGAGCAGGGCGCGGTTGCGAGCAATTTCTTGCCGTTGTCGCGTAATTACTTGCTCCTGCGTGTCCAGCGCCTGGTCTCGCCCTTCGATCTGGTGCCCCACCAGGTAGCCACCTAGGGCACCGACTCCTGCACCGATGACCGCGCCCGGTCCGGCCTTGCCTCTGTGACTGCCGATAATCGCCCCACTGCCCGCACCCAGCAGGGCACCGGCGATTGCACCGGCGGTAGATTTGTTCAGGCCGAACGGGGTGCCATACCCCGAAGACGGTTGAGGGGCATTTGCAGAGGGGGGCTGGGAAGGGTCATAAGAATCATATCGGTCACGCGAACGCGCCGATCGACCATGCTCATAGGAATCAGCGCCGTAGTCGTAAGGATAGTCCTCGTACGCGTACGACAAAGATGCAGAGATCAACATTAAACCAAGCGTCAGCCCAGCAATGGGGCGCCGAAAACGTAAATATTGCATAGGTGGCTTGCTGCTCCTCGTCAGGTCCCCTGTTCTGCGGCGGACTCTGACAAGAGGAACACCCTGCGAGAAGAAAAGTTGCGTGTGAGGTGAGGGCCGAAGGGGCGGTTCGCGCACCACCTCCCCTGGGCGCGGCTACTGGGGAGGCGGCAGCGAGCGCCACTGTTTGTACTTGCGCTGGAAATCTTCTTTCTCGTCCGAGTTCATCCCCCGGTAGCGGTCGTAATTGCGGCGGATACGCTCTTGCTCCTCAGACGGGAGTTGCTGCCAGCGGTGATACTGCTCTTCAATGCTCCGTTGCCGTTCTGGGGGGAGCTTCTTAAAGCGGTGGTAGTTCTCTAGCGCGCGGGAACGCTCTTGGGGCGAGAGTTCGTACCAGCTCTGGTCGACCGTCTGCCACAAGACCGTCGAGAGGGGGTGCGCCCGCCCTGAGCCGCTCAAGGGCCCTAGCAGGGTCGCGCCCAAGAGAACACTGCCGAGCGTTATCCTCACAACCAGGGGCTTCATAGTTGCCTCAGCCACGGCGCTGCTCGTCTTCGCCAGCCGGCAGATCGAGCACCGCCTCAAAGTTTTGCAACTGTTCCATCTGTTTGAGAATGGGATAGTGAACAAAAAGGCTTGGGTTTTCTACCAGCACGGGGGGCAGGTCTTCTGCGCGTGCCAGTGTAGACGCGTCTTGCGGCGCGTTCTCAAGGGCCGCGACCTCATCGAAGTGGGCTAACTTGTCCAAGTCTGCAATAATGCCATAGTTCACAAACAGTCCTGGCTTCTCGGCTACAGGGGCGGGGACGTTAATCTTAAGGAGAGCCGACGGGGAAGCCGACGGGGTCGTGGTCGTCGGCGGACGGTTTGAGAGCACATAGCTGAGAAATACCAGCAGACTGGCAGCCCCGGCTAGAGCCGGCATCAACTGCCAGCCGGTCAGCCACTCGCGCCACCAGCGGGCAAACCAGCTTTCCCGTTCAACTTGGCCTTCCTGCTCGAGCCGGCGCCAAAAGGTCGCGGCAAAGTCGGGAGACGGCGTGACTCGCTCCAAGTTGGTGAGTAACTGGCTCACGCGTGCCAACCGCGCCTCTTCCCGGGCGCACGCCGCACACGTGCTCAGATGAGCGGCTATCTGCGCCCGGTCTCGCTCTAGCAGCTCGCCGTCGCGGTAGGCAACTAATTCTTTTCTGATCGTTTCACAGGTCATGGTCGTTCAGAATATCGCGGAGCCCCTCTTTCAGGCTCTGGGTTGCGCGGAAGACTAGGCTTTTGACGGCCTTCTCTGTACAGCCCAGTACCTCGGCGACTTCCTGGTATGACATCCCTTCCAGGCGGCTTAACATTAAAGCGGTCCGTTGATTCCCCGGCACCCGGTGTAAAATCTTCTGTATTCTATCGGCTGCCTCTTTTGCCGCCAAGATCTCTTCTCCCTTGCCCGGATTCGTATCTGGCAAGTCGCGCTCCCGCTCGTCCCCCTGCGAATCAACCAGCGGCTCGAGCGATTCATGGGGGACCCGATACTCGCCCTTACGCACCTCGTTCAGACAGTGGTTGTTGGCGATCTTGAACAGCCAGGTCGAGAACTTGGCCTTGGGCTCATAACGCTTCTGCCAGCGGTAGACCTGCAAAAACACCTCCTGGGCAATCTCTTCGGCTCGCGCCCGCGTTCCGAGAAAATGAGCGGCGAAGTTGACCACCGACGGAGAGTACTTGTGGAAGAGCTGCTGGAACGCTTCCACGTCTCCCGTCTGGAAGCGCAGCATAAGCTGTACGTCGGGATCGTCGTATGGCGTAAGCCGTTCTTTCTGCTCCATTCATTAACACTGGGGCACGCCAAAAGTCTCGCCCGGTCCAGACGTTCCCTGCCCATTAGAACAGGATGCTTAAGTCCCTCGCCTGGCGCAACCTTTCCGCCCGTCTGCACACACGGTACCTCGGTCACCATACAGAGGAGGGAGAAAAAAATGAAGTGGTAAGGGGACGTGCGCTGACTGCCGCTGAAGGGACCGCGCAAAAGGGGTATTGTCACAACAAAACAGAGACGGTAGGGGAAAAGGGTAGGAAAGGCAATGCCGTTATGCAACCTTTTTTTGAAGAGCCGCTCGAAGAGCACCTCAAACGCGTCGAGCATTACATGCGCGGCTGTGAGCTACTGCGTTTCCCGCGCGAGAAAAGCCCGTTGCGGACTGAGCTGGCGGCTTTCATGCGCGAACGCGCCGCCGAGATCGTCCAGGAGTGGGTGGCCCTGGTCTCTCCAGTGTTTCCCCTGCTGGCCGAGCGCATCCGGGAGACCACCCAGAATATGTACGATGCGCTGCTCCGCTGGGCCTGCCATATTGAAGACCCGCACGACGTCGACACCTACGTCTACCTCCACGAGCACGCGCGCCACGGCTTCATCGCTCACTGGCCGGCCTCCCGCTTCCTCGCTGGACAGATGAAGATCCGGCTCCTCATTGTCGAACGTTTGCGCCAGGCCTACGCCAAGGACCGGAAGAAGCTGGTCGAGTTGCTGACCTTGCTCGATCAGGAGTTCTACGAACGGCTCCTACACATCACCGACTTCTTTGTCGAGGCACGCGAAGAGGCCCTGAGTGATGAGGAGGAGAGCCATCGCAAGGCGTTGGATAACGCCGCGGCGCCGATCTTTAAGATCAGTTATCAGACTGGGGCGATCCTGCGCGTCAACCGCGTGGCCGAGAAGGTGACCGGGTTCTCCCAGGAGGAGCTGAAAGGCCGGCCGATCTGGGAGTTGCATCCGCCTGAGGAACAAGACCAATTACGCGAGCTGTGCCAGGGGACCAACGGCCACGGCTACTTGAGCCGCGAAGACCTCCGCCTCATTACCAGGAGTGGCGGTGTGGTGCCGGTCTCGGTCCATTTTGGCACCATCGAGCATCGCGGGGAGAAATCCATCCAGGGCATCTACGTCGATATCTCCGACCGCAAGCGGCTGGAAAGCCAGCTCATCCAGTCCGAGAAGATGGCTGCCATCGGTCAGCTCGCCGCCGGTATCGCCCATGAGATCCGCAATCCGCTGGGCATTATCATGAACGCCCTCTACGATCTCAGCGAGATCCTCAACACCGACAATCCTGACGTGCGTGAGGATCTGCGGATTGCCAAAGACGAGATCGTCCGCGCCCAAGAGATCATCACCAACCTGTTGGAGTTCTCGCGCGAGAGCGGCGCAGAAATGGAAGCGATCAACCTCAACGACCTCCTGCGCAAGACCTTGCAGCTCATGCAGAAGTATCTGCAGACCAACAACGTGAAGGTTGTCACCTCGCTGGGGAAAGTCGGTACGTGCCTAACCAATCAAAACGCCCTGCGTCAGGTGTTTTTGAACCTCATTACCAATGCCGTGCAGGCAATGCCGCAGGGCGGGGAGTTACGTTTACGGACCCAGCGCAACGCCAATAAACACGTCCTCATCGAATTCAGCGACACCGGAGTCGGTATTCCTGAACACCACCTCAGCAGCATCTTCAATCCCTTTTTTACGACGAAAGAGCCTGGGCAGGGCACGGGGTTAGGGTTGTCGGTCGTACACTCCATCATTAAGCGCTACCAGGGCAATATCACCGTGCAGAGCAAGCTCGACGTAGGGACGACTTTTCTTATTGAGCTGCCGTGCCCGTGCGCGACGGGCAAACGGCGCAAAGACAAGCAGGCTGCCCAGCTGCAGCCCTGACTCTCTCCTCTATAGGTTTTGGCCATGACCGCGCATGTGCTGTTAGTCGAAGACGAAATCAACATGGCCAAGACGCAGGCCAAAATCCTGCAACGCAAGGGTTATACGGTGGACACCGCCGGCAATGGCCGTGAGGCCCTGCGGCTGCTCGACGGGGCCGCTTTTGACGTGGTCATCACTGACCTCAAGATGCCGGTGATGGATGGGATGCAGCTCTTGCGCGAGATGAATGCCAAAGAGCGGGGCTGTGCGGTCATCGTGCTCACCGGCCATGGCACGATCGAGAGCGCGGTCGAGGCGATGAAGTGCGGGGCAGTCGATTACCTCACCAAGCCGTGTAACCCGGACGAGCTGCTGCTGAAGGTCGATAAGCTGCTCGAAACCAAACGCCTGCGCGCAGAGGTCGAACAACTACGGCGCGAGGTGTGGGCCTACAAGAAGTTTGGCGAGCTGATCGGCCAGAGCCCGGCGATGCGCCAGATCTATGCTGACATCGGCGCGGTGAGCGCAAACAAGAGCACCGTGCTGATCACCGGCGACAGCGGCACGGGCAAAGAGCTGGTGGCGCGGACGATCCATCAAAAAGGGCCCTGGGCGGACCGGCCCTTTGTGGTCATCAACTGCGGGGCCATGTCAGAGACCTTGCTGGACAGCCAACTCTTCGGTCACCGGCGTGGCGCGTTCACCGGCGCCATCGCCGATCATAACGGGGTGTTTCAGGCGGCCGACGGCGGCACGCTGTTCCTCGATGAGATCTCTGAGATCCCGCTCGCCCTGCAGGTGAAGTTCCTGCGGGCGGTCCAGGAAAAAGAGGTCACCCCTCTGGGGTCGAACCGGCCGCTCAAGGTCGATGTGCGGCTCATCGCCGCGAGCAATCGTAATCTGGAAGAAGAAGTGAAAAAGGGAACGTTCCGTGATGATCTCTTCTACCGCCTGAACGTGGTCCCTATCCACCTGCCACCCTTGCGGGAACGGCGCGAGGACATTCCGCTCTTGATCGAACACTTCATCGCCGCCTTCAGCACCGAGTATAAGGTCGAGCCCAAGAAAATCACCCCTGAGGCTCTCGACAAGCTGGTGTCCTACCCCTGGCCAGGCAATATCCGTGAGTTACAGAACGTGATTGAGCGGGTGTTTGCGCTCTCGCGCAGCAACGAGATCACCCTGGCTGACCTGCCCGGCTCGATCACCGGTTTTGAAGAGAAGCCCCACAACTTTGAGGACCTGGCTGAGCTGCCGACCTTCGAAGCCATGGAAAAATCGTTGATCGTCGCAGCCCTGCACAAGAGCCGGGGCAACAAAAACGAAGCGGCCCGCTTCCTGGCCATCGACCGCCAGCGTCTCTACCGCAAGATCGAGAAGTACGGGCTCGAACGATCAGTCTAGAGTCTAGGGGTTAGGGTCTGGAGTCTAGGGTCCAGAGTCCTAACCCCAGCCCCTAACCCCCGGCCCCTAACCCCTTTTTTTGGCCGGGTTAATGCAAACGACGCGGTGGAGCTGAAAGGTGGTCACAATCCTTGCAATCTCCTTGCTGGCGGCCTACAGTAGGCCCCAACGGAGGGGGCACATATGGCCACAGCGAGCGCGGCAACGCACGGTATCCTTGCTGATGACCCGATCGAGCAACTCTACGAGCGTGGCGTCACCGATGGTTTCCCGGTCGTGCCACCGACCCGCGAGCGGGTCGAGCGTATGCTGGCCGGCGCGCCGGGTCGCTCCCGGGACGAACTCATCGGCACGCTCGGCCCCTGCTACGGCGAGGCCACGGTCGAGAAGGTTGCTATCAACGCCGTCATGGCTGGGTGTAAGCCCGAGTACTTCCCTGTGGTGCTGGCCGGAGTTGAGGCCCTGTGCGATGAGCGGCTGTGCGCTCACGGCCTGAACGTCACCCTGTTCTCGGCCGCGCCGTGGGCGATCATCAACGGTCCGGTACGGGTGCAGATCGGCCTCAACTGTGGCCACAACGCCCTTGGCCACGGCTTTCGGGCCAATGCCACCATTGGGCGCGCCCTGCGCCTGGTCATCATGAACATCGGCGGCGCCCGGCCACATGAATTGACCAAGGCGACAATGGGCCAGCCCGGCCAGTACAGCGCAATTATTGCCGAGAATGAGGAAGAGTCACCTTGGCAACCGTTCCATGTCGAGCGTGGTTTCAGTCAGGACGAGTCCGCGATCACCCTGTTCGCCGGCGGCTCACCCCAGCAGATCAGCGACTTTCAGAGTCGCAGCGCTGAGCAACTGGTTTCCTCTATTGGCTTTACTATGGGCGGTGGGCTGTGGAACTGCAAAAACTATCCTTTATTAGGGGATACTATCCTGGTCTTGAGCCCCGAGCACGCCCACACCATCGCTGCAGATGGCTGGTCGCGTCAGGATGTGCGGCAATTTCTCTATGAGACGGTGAAGAAGTCGGTCGAGGATCTCAAGCCCGGCAAAGACGGAGGCGAGGGGTTCGGCGCCAACCTGCTGCGCGCGTTCGAGAAGAGTGGGGTGGTGGTCGATGGCTACGTGCGCAAGTTTCGCTCGCCGGACTCCATTCTGCTCGTCGTGGCCGGCGGTACAGCCGGACGCTTCTCGGTAGCGATCCCCGGTTGGGTCGCGGACGACCTCGGCAGCACACCGGTGAGCAAACGGATCAACGTGGATTAGAAAAGGAGGGACTTTCATGGCAGAAGAAATGCTCAACCCGATTGGTTACGGCGGCAAGGCGGAAAAACCTTTAGCCTCACGGCTTACGAGCTTGCGCGGCAAGACCATGGCGCTCCTGGACATTGGCTTCCCCAACAGCAACCTGTTTCTCGACCGTGTCGAGACCCTGCTTAAAGAGCGGTACGGCGTGGCCGCAGTCGTGCGCCATGCTAAACCTTCGCCCACCCGCATGGTCAAGCCCGAGGTACGGCAAGACATTCTCTCGCGCTGTCACGGGGTGATTGAAGCGGTCAGCTCGTGAGGGTCGTGCATCTCGTGCAGTTCGCACGATATCGCCTACTTTGAAGAGCAGGGTCTGCCAACTGCCAACATTGCCACCACAGAGTTTGTGGCTGCGGCCCGTTTGCAGTGCAAGAACCTGGGCATTCCCTCGTATGAAGTCGTCACCGTCCCGCATCCGATCGTGCCGCTGAGCAAGGAAGAGGTGTGGGCGCGCGCCGATGCGGTGATCGACACGGTCGTCTCGCGATTGGTGGCTGAAGAGGTGCGGGCAGTGGCGTCGTAATCGACAATCACGCTCAGCGCTTCTTGACAAAACCCGAGGGCCAACAGACAATACCGCTCGAGGTTTTGGAAGGAGACACCTGATCGTTTCCTCGCGCTCAGAGAAGAGGCCGAGGGGGTCTACTTCATGAGACCACCCACACTCAAGGAGGAAAGGCAATGCGTGTTATTTCCGCGGATTCTCACATGATGGAGCCAGCCGATCTGTGGCTGGAGCGCCTAGATAACAAGTACAAGGACCGCGCTCCGCGTGTGATCCAGGACTACCAAGGGAAGAAGGGCTACTTCTTTGTCGTCGAAGGGATTCGCCCCTTTCCCGTCGCCGGCGGTTTTGCCGCGGGCAATAAGCCGGAGGACCTGCCCAAGGCCTGGGAGAAAGGTTATGAAGGCTGTCGGCCGAGTGGCTGGGACCCGGTCGAACGGATCAAGGATCAGGACGTCGACGGGGTGGAAGGCGAGGTCCTCTACACCACGCTCGGCATGTCCTTGTTCGGCTTAGATGATCCTGAGTTCCAGCAGGCGTGTTTCGCGACCTACAACGATTGGGTTGCTGAGTTCTGCAGCCACAATCCTAAGCGGCTCTTCGGCATCGCTTTGATTTCTCTGGAAGACGTGCAGGCTGGTGCTAAGGAGTTGGAGCGCTGCGCGCAAAAAGGGCTGCGGGGCGCGATGATCTGGGGTTCGCCGCCGCGCGAGCATCCGTACAGCAGCCCGGAGTACGACCCCTTCTGGGCGGCAGCGCAGGACCTGCGCATACCGGTGAGCCTGCATGTGGTGACCAGTAAAAAGGGCAACCAGGAGAAGAAAACGAGCGCAGGCGCAGAGGCCAAGCCTCGCCCCGAGCGGCGTGGCGTGACGCAGAGCGTCTACATGCGCTTGATCCACGAGGTGCAACAGTCGATTACCGATATCATCTTCAGTGGCGTGCTCGAGCGCTTCCCCAAACTGATCGTTGTTTCGGCTGAGAACGACTCCGGCTGGCTGCCTCACTACATGTACCGTGCCGACCACGCGTGGGAGAAATTCCGCTTCTTCGAGAAGGAGCCGCTGCCGATGCCGCCGAGTGAGTATATCAAGCGGCAGCTCTACGCGACCTTCCAGGATGATCCGATCGGTCCCTCGACCTGGGACTACTTCGGCGCGGATAACTACATGTGGGCCTCGGACTTCCCGCATACCGACTCCACCTGGCCACACTCGCAGGAAGTGATCAAGAAAGATTTCGCCAAAGTCCCACCGGAAGTGACGCAAAAGATCGTAGCCGACAACGCCATCCGGCTCTACCGCATGGCTTAGCCAACCGCAATCAGCAGGGGCGCATGTGCCCCTGCCCTCTACACCCACCTCTTGATCCTCCCTCAGACAAGATCGACCGGAGGAGAGGGTCAAGGGGAGATGGGGTTCACCCGGCTACGCCTGCGCCCGTGCGAGCTGCGAGAATACATACGGGCCGTCGGGAATGACGGCCACGGTCGCGCCGCGAGGCAGCTCCGCGCACAGCGCCTCTACCGCTTGGCAGGGCTCCTCAAACACCGGCCCCCACAGATACGCGCGATCCTCGACCGCAATGCCCGGCGTGCAGAAGAACAGCTGCGCTTTCTGCGCCACTAACGCCAGCTTTTCTAATTGCCACTGGTCGATGACCACCGGTTCATGCGCCATCGTGTCGAGACAAGCCCGCCAGTTGGGAAAACGACGGACGAAGCGGCTGAACTCAGGGCTACCGAGGCCCTCCTGGCAGGCGGCGGCCAGCAGAATCACGCCTCCCGGCTTGACGATGTGCGACGCTGCCGTTACCCCTTTCACGCTCTGATAATAGGTCAGATCCAGCGGGTAGCCGGCGCTGGTAGTGATGACCGCATCCACCGCCTCATCAAGCAGCGCCAAGGTGGAATCCCGGACAAAGGCGACTCCCGCCGCATGGCCAACGACGGGATCACCAGCAAACACCCGTGCAATCTGCCGTGAGCGCGTGAGGGCAACATCCACAATAAAATCATGGCGCGCCATGCGTGCAATCTCCAGCAGTGCGCCACTAACTTTCTCCCGCCCGAAAAGCCGAGCATGAGATGCGGCTCGATGAACCCGAGGGTGAGGTGCAGCTCGCTTTCTACAAACCGCCGGTCGAGCAAGACCCGGGTGCCGGAACGGGTCGTGCCCAAGTCGGTATGCGCGGCCGCGTCGCGGGCGTTGTGGGACGCGACTGCATAGCGACCCAGGATTTCCGGCCCGACAATTTCCTGCAACTCCTGCGCGGTGGCGGCCCGGTGCAGCCCGGTGGCGATGAGAAGGGTGATACCAGTCGGCGGCATGCCGGCCTTTTCGAGAGTGTCCAGCACGTGCGGCAACACCACGCGGTTGGGCGCGGGCCGCGTAATGTCGCAAATCGCAATCGCTGCGGTGCTTTTGCCCCTCGCCATATCGAGCAAGGCAGGAGCCCCCAGCGGCTGACGCAGCGCTTCGGCGAGCGCATCATCCGCCGATGCCACCGCTTCAGCAAACTTTGCTTCCAACACCGTCGCCCGCACATGCGCCGGCAGGGCGATTGCCGCGCCCTCGCGACCAAAAGCAAGCTTGACTTTCATGATCGACAGAACTCCTTACTTTAGGTTACAGGAGACAGGTTCCAGGGGACAGGGGGAGTGTCTCTATCTTCTTTCCCTATAACCTGTCACCTTGTCAGAAAAAGGAGTAGGAGGGGGGGACTCATCACTCATTACTCATCACTCATCACTTTTTTTACATCACCGTGAACCTTCCCCGCTTAAGCAACTTTCCCCTTCCCGCCTGCCCCAATACTTTGCCGTTGTCGACAATCACCTCGCCGCGCGAGAGCGTCAAGACTGGCCAGCCGGTTACCTGGAAACCCTCATATAGCTCGTAGTCCGAGCGGGAGTGCATGTCGCGGTGCCGGATCGTCACCTCTTTCTTGGGATCGAAGACCACGAGGTCCGCATCCGCGCCGACGGCAATTGTGCCTTTCTGCGGGTATAAACCAAAGAGCTTGGCCGGATTGGTCGAGATCACCTCCACGAAACGATTGAGCGAGAGCCGGCCTTTACCCACACCCTCCGAGTAGAGCATCGGCAGCAAGGTCTCCAGATTCGACATACCCGGCAGCAATTCGTCCACCGTCTTCCCCTGTTTTTTCTGCGTCAGAGTCCAACCGCAGTGGTCCGTCGCCACGGTCTGCAGGTTGTCGGCACGCAGGCCGTCCCACATTGCCTGCCGCTGTGAGGCTTCTCTGAGCGGCGGCCAGCCCACATAGCGCTCGCCCTCCGGCTCCTCAAACCGTTCGCGCGAAAGATGGAGATAGATCGGCCGGGTCTCACCATAGACCACCTGCCCGCGCGCCCGCGCCTCGCGAATCGGTGCCAGCGCTTCTTCGCAAGACAGATGCACGAGATAGATTGGCGCTTCAGCATAGCGGGCCATCGTGATCGCGCGCTGCACAGCCAAGCCCTCGGCCAGGCGCGGCCGGGAGTCGGCGAAGTGGCGCACGCCCAGCTTCCCCGCGGCGGTGAACTGCTCGCTCAGATAGGAAATCAGGCACTGGTCCTCGGCGTGGATGTTGGTGAGGGCGCCAAGCCGGCCGGCCTGAGCGATGACTTTGAGATACTGCGGCGCCAGCTCGTCGAAGCGGGCCATACCAATCATGAAGAGTTTAAAGCTCGTGTAGCCGTCGGCAACTGCATCAGCCATCTCGGCGACGATCTTCGGCGTAGGTTCGAAGATTGCCGGGTGCAAGCCGTAGTCGATCACCGTCTTTCCTTGGGCTTTTTTCTGCCAAGCCTCGATACTCCCCTGAATCGATTGCCCAGGCTCAGGCAGCGCGTAGTCTACAATCGTTGTCACTCCTCCACATGCTGCGGCAACAGTACTGGAATAGAAATCATCGGCTGAGCGATATCCTAGCAACGCGAAATCCACGTGCGTGTGGACGTCTACTCCACCGGGAAAAAGGTACTTGCCACCGGCGTCGATCTCCTTGGCGGCCGGGCCGAGCCCGTGGCCGATCTGCTTGACCTTGCCCGCTTCAATGCCCACGTCCGCCTGAGAGATTTCACCAGCGGTGACCACCGTGCCGTTACGAATGACGAGATCCATAGACACCTCCTTCTCGCGCGTGACGATTGTCCGTGCACAGGCGGCGCAATTATAGGTCCAGGCCCAGCGCCGGAGCAAGGAGGAACACCGGGGGGCTCTGCGTTGACGGCGCGCTCCTGGCCGTGCTTAAATCTTCGTAAAACGTAAGGCGTAAAACGTAAGTATGGAAGTTGTGGTATTATGCGTTACGTTTTACGTTTTATTGGTATGAGCATTAAGCACTCATCGCCTCCAAGTGCGTCGCAGCTGACGTACAGCGACTACCTCCGCGTCTCTGAACTCACGCGCCTCCAGCACCCGCAATCTGCACCGCCGCACCACGACGAGCTGCTCTTCATCATCATCCACCAGACCTACGAGCTGTGGTTCAAGCTGCTGCTGCACGAGCTGGACGCGGTGGTGGCAAACCTGCGCGCAGCGGCCGACAATCCCGGCTCGCGGGATGAAGTCTATGAAGCCGCGCGCCTGCTGCGGCGCTGCACCGAGGTGGCGCGTGTGTTGGTCGAGCAGTTTACCATCCTGGAGACGATGCTGCCGACCCACTTCCTCGCCTTTCGTGGTCTGTTGCGGCCGGCGAGCGGGTTTCAATCCGAACAGTTCCGCGAGATCGAGTTTCTGTGTGGGCTCAAGGATGAGACGTTACTGCGCCTCCACGAGCCAACGCCGGAGATGCACGCCGCGCTGGAGCGGCGGCTACACGAGCCCTCCCTGCGCGACGTGTTCTTCGCCGCGCTGGCCGCGCTGGGCACCCTGCCGCAGGTTGGCGCCGAGGCCACCGAAGCAGAGCGCTTCCAGGCGCGCGCCCAGGCGATCCTGGTCCTCTACCGTGACGAGCGCGGCCATCGCGACTGGATCGACGTGTGTGAGCGGCTGACCGAGTTCGATGAACTGCTCGTCAGCTGGCGGCTGCGTCACATCCAGATGGTCGAGCGGACGGTCGGGATGCGGACGGGGACTGGCGGCAGCAGCGGCGTTTCCTATCTCAAAGGCACGCTCGACAAGAAGTTCTTCCCTGAGCTGTGGGAAGCACGGTCGTTGATGAGCGAGGGAACAGGGTGAAGCGTTATGGATGAACTCCTCTCCTATCGGAAGGAATTTCCGATCCTGGACCGCACCACCTACATGATCAGCCATTCACTCGGGGCGATGCCACGGAGCGTCTACGACCGGTTGCGTGAGTATGCCGATATCTGGGCCACACGCGGGATTCGGGCGTGGGCTGAAGGCTGGTGGGAGATGCCGGTGACAACGGGTGACAAGCTCGCGCGCATCATCGGCGCCGATCCGGGCTCGGTGGCGATGCACCAGAACGTCTCGGTCTGCCAGTCGATCATCCTCTCGTGCTTCGACCTCACGCACAAGCGCAACAAGATCGTCTACGAGGCGCTGAACTTTCCGTCCGTGATGTATGTGTATGCTGCGCATGTGAAGGCGGCGGGGGCGCAGCTAGTCGAGGTGCCAAGCGAGGACGGCATCACCATAGACACCGAACGCCTGCTCGCCGCGATTGACGAGGAGACCCTGCTCGTTCCCATCTCACACGCGCTCTTCAAGAGCGCCTACATCCAGGATGCGAAGGCCGTGATCGACAAGGCGCACGCGGTTGGCGCACGGGTCGTGCTTGACGTCTACCAATCGGCGGGCACCGTGCCGCTCAATGTCACGGCACTCGACGTGGACTTTGCCGTCGGGGGCTCGGTGAAATGGTTGTGCGGCGGGCCGGGTGCGGGATACCTGTACGTGCATCCCCAGCTGCGGGCTACGCTCGAACCGCAAGTCACCGGGTGGATGGCGCACCGCGCGCCCTTCGCCTTCGAGCCCGGCGCGATTACCTACGCGGACGACATCCACCGTTTCTTGCACGGTTCGCCTGCGATCCCCGCGCTCTACGCCGCCGAGAGCGGCTACGATATCATCAACGCTATTGGGGTCGAAAAGATCCGGGCCAAGTCCGTCCGTCAGACTACGCGCTTGCTCGAGTTAGCCGACGAGCAGGGCTGGCGCGTCAACTCGCCGCGCGACGCTGCCAAACGCGGGGGCATGGTCGTCATAGCCGTCCCGCACGCGACCGCCGTTGTCCAAGAGCTCGCTCGGCGTGAGGTCCTGGTGGATTGTCGCCCCGGTGCCGGCATCCGCATTGCCCCGCACTTTTACACCAAGGATGAGGAGCTTGATATAACCTTTGGTGAGATCAAAAACATCCTCGACACCAGGGCCTACGAAAAGCACCGGGCGGGAGGAGAGGCGCAGGGTTAATCACGAGAGGGGCGCAACGCGACCCGGGGGTGGGCGACAGCCCGGACGCGCTCAGGCAGCAAGGACGCCCGGGGCGAGACTAGGAATTGTGAGGACGCAGGGCAGTCGGAGGACTGCTCTCTACCGCAGGGTCGGTTGCTGAGATTACGACCTCGGCCTCCCGCCGGCGAAAGGTCCGCTTATTGAGACCGTGCTGGCGCATCTTGCGGTACAGGGTTTTGACATCCACCCCGCAGCTACGCGCCGCCAAGCTGATCTTGCCCCCGCACGCTTCCAACTGGTGGACTAAGTACTGCTTCTCCTGCTCATTCAACCACTCGCGCAACGGTAGGGTGGGCGAGCTGTGTTTGCCCTCGACGCGGACGACCCCTCCCGGCTCAGGGACATCGACCCGTTCGATCACCCGCCCGCTCGTCAGCACAATGGCGCGCTCCAGCACGTTTTGCAGCTCGCGCACGTTGCCCGGCCACTCATACTGCATCAGCCGTCCCATGGCCGGCGGCGCCACTCCAGCGATGCGTTTGCGTACGGCCAGCGGGTGGTGATGTAGAAAGTCTTGCACTAACAGCGGAATATCCTGGCGCCGTTGCCGCAGGGGAATCAGGTGAATGGGGATCACATTGATGCGGTAATAAAAATCGCTGCGCATCCGGCCTTGGGCGACCAACTCCTCCAAGGGCACGTTGCTCGCGGCAATCACCCGCATGTCAATCTGCACCCGCCGGCTCCCCCCAAGCCGTTGCACCTTTTGATCTTGCAGCACCAGCAGCAGCTTGGCCTGCATGGCCAGCGACATACTCTCGATTTCGTCCAGAAAGAGGGACCCGTTGTGGGCCAGCTCGATCTTACCTGGCCGCGCCTGATCCGCCCCGGTAAAGGCTCCCCGCTCATAACCAAAGAGTTCACTCTCCAGCAAGGTCTCGGGCACCCCCGCACAGTTAATGGTCACAAAGGGCCCCTTGCGCCTCGCGCTCTGGTGGTGGATAGCGCTGGCTACCAGCTCCTTGCCCGTCCCCGTCTCTCCCTCGACCAGCACCGTGACGTCCGTAGCCGACACCATGCGGATGGTCTCAAAGACCCGGTGCATCTCAGGCGTCTTGCTGAGCATGCCGCCAAACTCATACCGGTCCTTCAGGGTTCGCCGCAAATGGCGAATCTCCATGAAGACCCAGGCCTTCTCCAATACCGCCCGCGTCGATTCTTGAATCGCGGCGGCGGTAAACGGTTTCACAATGTAGTCGCTGGCCCCCAGCTTCAGCACATCCACTGCCGTGCCAATGTCGGCATGGCCCGTGATAACGATCACAGGCACGTCCGGGCACTCGCGTTGGATCCACTCGGTTAACTCCACCCCACTGACGCCGGGTAGCCGGATATCGGAGACCACCATATCGATGTCCCCCTCCTGCAGCCGCTCCATGGCTTTTTCCCCAGAGGGAGCCACGACTACCATGTAGTCACCGAGGGTATAGAGACGTTCGAGTTGCTGGCAGATCAGCGGGTCGTCGTCCACCACCAAGATGCGAGGGATCGGCGCCGAGAGGGGAGCAGTAGATTCAGTTTGTTGTACTATTGCAGGTTTCATTTCGCCCTGCCATGGCTAAGCATAAAACTAGCCTAAAGATATTACGAAGAAACATCAAGGCGCAAAGAGTCTCATTTTTGGGCCTCTTTTGGGACCCCAGGAACAGGTAAAGGGGGGACAGATCCTCGTGGTCAAGGATCCCGTCTTGCCCTGCGCAATGAATACTGTGTACAGAGATACAGTTTGTAACTGTGCCATACTGAGCCGGAGGCGAAAAATCTCACACAGGCACGAGACCCTTCGTTTCGCTCAGGGTGACGACTACAGGGGGTGAGTCACCTCTCTGACCGCAACTCCGTATCAAGAAGGCGCCCCCCCGTCAAGAGATAGGGCTACGGCAAGGAAGGAAAAAGTGAAGGGGTTCTGCACTCACTCGCCCTACCGGCACGGCGGCCAGTCGTGCCGTAGTGCAGGGCTCACAACGCGCGCAAAAATGGCAAAAGTCGAGCTTAGGGGACCCTGAGAAGCAGGGTAAAACACACCTGGTTGGGACTGAGCTTGCGACAAGTCAGCTGCCCCTGAAAACGGTCCACCATCCGACGGACCAGTACTATACTGAGCCCCAGCTGGTAGCCGCGTACCCGCAAAAAAGGCGTGAAGACCTCGGCCTCCTCTACGGCCAGGGGGATCGCTCCTCGGCTACTCACCTGCAGCTCTACATACCGCTGTGCCTCCACCTCCCGCAGCCCGGCCTCCACCCTCACCTCGCCTCCTTCGGCCGGCAGCAGTGCGTACGCACAGGTCAGGAGCCGCTCCAAGGCCTTCCCCACTTGCTGCCAATCGAGCCGCAGGGCCGGCAGGGGATCCCGGCAGACCACCTGCGGCTGGACACCTTGGCGCTGCCAGTGCTGTTGTATCTGTTGGGTGACGTTGGTCACCACCGCCGCCAAGCTCTGGATCGAGTACCAAGGCTCAGGCGGAAAGAAGTACTCGCGTAGCTCCCGCAGCAGCCGGCTCGCCCGCTCAATCCCCTGCCCTACCGTTTGCCCTTCCAGCGGGTCAGCCTGCGTCAACCGCAGTAAGTCCAAGCCCATGCTGATGCCCTGCAGATGGTTCTGCAGGGCATGCACCACCCCCTCCAGGATTTCCCGCTCATCCGTCACGCTGCTCTCCTTGCGCTCCTCGGCCCGGCGCACCTTGCGGCCGGCGCTCTCCAAGTACACACTGAGGATGCCTTGGGGCTCACCCTGCGGACTGCGATAGGGCACGGCCACCTCCCGCAGCCAGATTTCGTGCTGCGCCCCGA
>WNGG01002558.1_pt1 | contig 20541 bp, 18 predicted proteins | sample 5400661 | NCBI WGS metagenome assembly WNGG01 (sample SAMN13153372, study PRJNA577476) | soil metagenome | isolation source: 100 cm soil or saprolite under Garry oak tree replicate 1 | place: USA:California | collected 2016-06-15
TCGGACAGTGATTGATGAGCCTGCGGCTCCTCCACCACTGCCACAGCGTGAACATTCGGGGCAACAGCTACCGGATGCGGGAGCACCCGCCCGTAGCCACCTCTGCCGCGAAACCTGCGGGACCCCATTGCTGGGCTGCCCGCCCCCCGAGTGTCCAATTCTGGTCGGCGAGAGTGTCTTGGAGCCGCTGCTCCGGTGGTGCGGGAGCATGGTGAAACGAGGGACCCGTAGGTCGGTGTCGCCGATCACAGATTGCCTGGCTTCACGTTAGCTGGCGAAACTCTTGCGCCGGTCAGTTCCGGTAGTTACCTAACTGCTCATAGTTTGATCTTTAGGGAGGCGCCGCTGCCGGCAGACTGGCTGCGCGCGCCCCGATCGCAGCGCCCTCACGAGGGCCCGCGACAAAGGCAAAGCCGACGAAAGTCGGTGGCGCAAAGCTTCGAGGCTAACGCGCGGCTGTCGCCGCGCTAAGCTGGTCGAGCCGCCGAACGGACGCATCGTGCAGGGCGCTGACGTTGGTCTCTGCCCTGATCGGTCCCGCCGGGTTGGCTCCGAGCCTTGCACCAGAATCAAGGCGCGCCGAGCGCGCGCCATCCGCTGCTCAGAGCAAACCATCCGAAAGGGTGGGACGCAGAACCACGGGACTACAGCGAGACAGACTCGCCAAGTCCGCCGGGCCGCCAGCGAACCGACCTGAGTCGGGGCTGGCGGCTCTGTTTGTAAGAATGGCGATTGCGGGACCGGAACACGGGGAGAGGCCATGACGTTCAAGCACAAGCTGTCGTGCCGATTGGCGTTGCTGAAAGATCGACGTGTGGTCGTGGCGATGGCGGCACTCGCCGTCGCGACGATCATCGGCTGCGAGAAGCCCGTCCGCTTGACGGATCCAGTGACGAGCTCCCTAGCGCGAGTCGTAGTCTCCCCCAAAGTCCTCACACTACAGCAGAATCAAGCGGCTGACTTCATGGCCGTCGGCTTCACGAGCAGCGGTGACACGGCCAACGTCGCCGTGAGCTGGAGCGTCAGGAGCGGTAGCGTCACCGACACGAGCACGAACGGCGGCAGGCACTACGGTCGCTATAAGAGCGGCTCGGACACCGGGAAGGTCAAGGTCGTCGCGACGGGGAATCCGGGAGGAACCTCCGACACGGCGGTCGTGACCGTGACGCCGGCCCCGGTGGCGTCGGTCACCCTGACCCCGCCGTCCGCGAGTGTGCTGGTAGGCGAGACAGTGCAGCTTTCGGCGACGACGAAGGACTCGGCAGGCAACGTGCTGAGCGGCCGCACGGTCACGTGGGTGAGCAGCAATTCATCGGTCGCGGCGGTGAGCGCCGTCGGCCTCGTAACCGGGGTGGGCCTAGGCTCGGCGACGATCACTGCGACGAGTGAAGGGCAGAGCAATACCGCGTCCGTCACCGTGACCAACGTGCCGGTGGCGTCGGTGAGCGTGACTCCGGCGTCGGCTACGCTGCAGGTCGGCCAGACGGTGCAGCTCACGGCGACGCCCAAGGACTCGAACGGGAACGCCTTGTCCGGGCGCGTGGTGACGTGGTCCAGCTCGACTCCGTCCGCGGCGACGGTGAGCGCGAGCGGGCTCGTGACGGGGGTAGCTGCAGGCTCGGCGACGATCACCGCCGCCAGCGAGGGGAAGAGCGGCACCGCGAGCGTCGCTGTCACGGCGCCGCCCACTCTCGTGCGCATCATTCTCTCTCCGGACACGGCCACGGTGTATGTCGGCAAGACGAAACAGTTCTCCGTGTCCGGCAAGTACAGCGACAGCTCTGTGGCCCCGGTGAGCGCCACGTTTACGGCGACCGGGGGTACGATCACCGTGACCGGCCTGTACACGGCGGGCCAGACGACCGGCATTTTCCGTGTGATTGCCACGAGCACCACGGCGAACCTGGCCGACACGTCAGCTGTGACGATTCAACTCGCGCCCCTGGCGCAGCTCATCCTCGTTCCCGCCCTCGCCACCGTCCCGGTCGGGGGCACCGTGCAATTCCAGGTGTACGGACGGACCACGGCGGGCGACAGCGTCGCGGCGCAGGCGACTTATAGTGCGACCGGCGGTGTCATCAGCTCGGCGGGCCTCTACACCGCCGGCTCGACCGCTGGCACGTTCCAGGTGATCGCGAAGCAGACGAATGGGACGCTCGCCGACACCGCGGCGGTGACGATCGCCCCGGCGACGAGCTGCGTCTCTACGGCGACCATGCTCTGTCCCGGCGACGACATTCAGGCCAAGGCGACTGCGGCGGGCCCGGGTGCCACGCTGACGCTCCAACCGGGTATCTACCGGCTGCAAACCGTGACCCCGCTCAGTGGCCAGCACTTTGTGGGGCAGGCCGGGGCCATCATGTCGGGCGCCAAGCTCCTCACCGGCTGGACCCAGAGCGGGGGCACCTGGTACGTCAGCGGTCAGGCGCAGAATTTCGGGCCCGATGGCGGGATGTGCGCCAGCGGCACCGCCTGCCAATATCCGGAGGACGTGTACCGCGATAACGCGCGCCTCACCCGCGTGCTTAGTCTCGCGGCCGTGACGACGGGCACGTTCTTCTTCGATTATACCGCTGATCGCATCTATGTGGGTGACGACCCTGCGGGGCATGTGTTGGAGGGCGCGGCGACGCAATACGCCTTTTATCAGAGCGGCCAAACCGGCGTCACGATCCAGGGCCTGATTGTCGAGAAGTATGCCAACCCGGCCGGGTCCGGTGCGGTGGGTCGTACCGCCTTAGGCGATAACTGGGTGCTCAGCGGCAGCGTGGTGCGCTACAACCACGGCGGGGGAGTCAAGATCGGTTATCCGCATCCCTGCCAAGTGCTCAACAACTACATTCACGATAACGGGCAGGTCGGCATCGTTGGGAGTGGTGCGACTGGGACGCTGATCCAAGGAAACGAGATCGCCTACAACAACACCGCTGGCTATAACCCCGCATGGGAGGCAGGCGGTATCAAGTTTACCGGCCAGAACGGGGTCACGTTTACGGGCGCCCAGGCGCGGAACAACTTCGTCCACCACAATCATGGCCTGGGGATCTGGTTTGATACCAATTACGACGGCGTGCTGGTAGATGCCAATACGGTCGAGGACAACGAACTGGAAGGCATTGAGTACGAGATCAGTTACAGCGCGACTATCACCAACAATATCATCAACCGGAACGGGGCAAGCAGTCCCAGTAACTATGAGGGCGCCGGCATTCTGGTCTATAGCTCCGGCGGCAGCGGCATCGAGATCAGCGGCAATACGCTGGCCGGGAACAAGAACGGGATCATGCTCATTCAGGCGTCGCGGGGGAGCGGGACGCTGGGGACCTACATCACCCAGAACGCCAACGTCCATGACAACACGGTGACGCTCACGGCGGGCCAGCGCCATGGCGCCCACATCTACGGTGGTGCATCAGGAACATTCACCACGCTCAATAACCATTTCACCCACAACACCTATAACCTGCAGGCGACCGGCACCACGCCCTTCGCCTGGTCGAGCGACGGCACCAATAACGCCGACATCGGGGACGCCGCCTGGCGGGCCGTGCCGAACGACGCCACCGGGACCTTCAATCGCTAGCCGGGGAGGCGACAACGTCCCAATAACCGCCGGCTCCGGCACGACCCTCGTGACCGACGAGATCGCGGGCGTCCACTACCAGCGGGTTAAGCCCTGGACGGGACGCTCGACTCGGCGGCGGCGATCCCGCCGGGACGCCACCAAAGGGGCTCGACGCGGACGCGACCCGACCATCTCGGTCACCGTCTGCTTTACGGCCACGTGGTACTTCGACTACGCGCCGACCAGGTGTACCTGATCGACGGTCCCACCGGGAAGGCCGTCGAGATCGGGTTGCCCCTGGACCGCTTAGAGCGGGTAGCGGGGCTGCGGCGGGCTTCTCGCTTCTCATCGAGGCTGCAGTTCCGCGCTAAACGCAAGTTGAGCGCGGACCTCACCCTGAACACGACCGGCGAGCCTGGGGTACCCGGTGCTCTTGCTTGTTCGGGTCGTGGTTGGCTCAGCCGGCCGGCCCCCCTCCTCAGGACGGCGAACTCAATGCTCCCACCTTGACCTTTGGCGAGCAAACTCGTCTCTTTTCCTGCTCGGGCCAGGAACCACGGCAGCCGCCTCCGTCCAGGCACGAGTTGGGCCCGCCGGTCAACTGCGCTACATGTGTACCGCCCTCCTTGTGGCCTGGACCCACCGATGAGGATTGGGGGTGGCACTTTCGGTTCAGGAACCCGGGTGAACTTCCCCGATGTGCTTGGAAGTTGACCAGCACAAGCCCGCCACCCTCTCTTTGAAAGGAAGCTAAGCATCTGGTGATAGTACTATGCACGGGCATTCTCACGGTCTGTCCAGCATCGGATCATTCGCGCGGGTAGTTTCCTTCCGGTAGATGCCACGACGCACGGGTCAGGCGGCGCAACAGGAGACGATGCGGAACTGGGCTGGCGGGAGACGCGCATTTGGCGAGACTGGACTCTTCGTTTCCGGTCTGGGGATGGGCTGTGCCCGCCTAGGGTCGTCCCTCTGGCAAGGAAGGTCCGACGCCGCCGGGAGAGCTTCTGTTGCTCTCGCGGTCGATCTCGGAGTCTCCTTTTTCGACACAGCAGACGTTTATGGGCGCGGCCGAAGCGAACGGCTCCTCGGGGAGACTCTTCGAGGCCGGAGGGCAGCCGTGGTCATGGCGACCAAGTGCGGACTCATCAGGACGCCGGGGACCTTCGTGAATGCAGCATCGGCTGCGTGGGGGGATGCCAAGTCTCGCCATGGAGGTCTGGCTGCGCCTGCTGCCGCCTCTTGGCGAGCGGTCACAGCCGGGCGGTACTATGCTGCGGAGTATATCAAGAAGGCAGTCGTCTCGAGTCTTCGCCGATTGCGGACCGATTACATCGACATACTGCTCCTCCACAGCCCGCCGTCTGAGATTCTGATTCAGGATTGGTTGCCGGAGCTCTTCCACATGCTGCGCGAGAGGGGAGAGATTAGGTGCTGGGGCGTTTCCGCCCGGACGGATGAAGATGCCCTGTCCGCTCTTGAAATTGCAGGGATCGGTTGCTTGGAGATTCCGCTCAACCTGTGTCGGGCAGCGGCACTCGACAAGGTGATCCCGAAAGCCGCTTCAGGCGGAATCGCCGTGATCATTAGACAGCCATTTGCGTCCGGAGCACTCTTGCCCCAGAGAAATTCGCTTGAGGAGGCGGGATCAGACAAGGACCTCGCGTCTGGGCCCGACTCGGGCGTCTTTACACCGCGTGCCTGCCTTCAGTTTGTGCTTCAAGCTCCGGGAGTAAGCACCGTCATCCCCGGAATGACACGGCCAGAGCACGTTCGGCAGAATGTCGCGTTCGCCAATGCGCAGCCGTTGTCTAGAGACGAAATTCAGTCCATCCGTGATCGAATATGCCGAGACAAGCCCGCTGGCTCTCACTCGGCTTGATGGGAAAGGCTTCGATGGTAGTTCGCCCCGATCTGACACTCAGGGGAATATTTTGTTGATTAACGCCGGGCGAGTAGAGCCCGGAGCGGTCGTGAGCTGCGATGTTTGTGTAATCGGGGCCGGAGCCGCCGGGATTACGTGTGCCCTGGAGCTATCTCGGACCGGTGGGAGCATCGTGCTGCTCGAGGGAGGCGGTCTACGTGAAGAGCCGGCAGCACAGGATACCTATCGTGGGGAGACGATTGGTCCGGGCGCCCTGGACCTTCATCCCGCGTTGGACACAGTCAGGCAGAAGAGGTTCGGGGGCACGACCGGTGCTTGGGGAGGCCGGTGCGTCCCGCTGGATCCGATCGACTTCGAGCCCAGGGATTCGCCGCCAAGTTGCGGGTGGCCGATAGGCCGTCGCGATTTGGACGAGTACTACGCTCGAGCGAACCTTTACTGCGAAGCCGGCGAGTACGAATATGCGAGTGACTCCGCACTTCCCGGCTCTGCTCCTTTCGTGCTCGAACAAGGCCAACCCGCCAGGTTCACGGACAGAAAGCTTCTCAGGTACAGTCGTCCGACTGACTTTGGAAAGGCCTACCGGACTAGACTTCGGAGGTCGCCTCACATTCGCGCGTTTTACCATGCGAACGTCCTCAGACTGGAGCTGGACTCTCTCAAGGAGAGGATAACCACAGCTGTGGTTGCCTCCTCTCCGGGCCGAGAATTTCGGGTGCAGGCGCGCTTCTTCGTCCTGGCCGCTGGAGGGTTAGAGACTACCCGCCTGCTACTGATGACTCGTCGGGAAGCCCGGACGAGCATGGGTGGGGTAGCGCTCGGACACTACTACATGACTCACTTGGACGGATACGTCGGAAGGCTTCGGTTCCTGGGTCCCGCGCCAAGGGCCGCCTACTCATATGAGCGTTCTCACGATGGCATCTATTGCCGGCGATTGCTCTGTCCCACGGAGGACACACTCCGGCGGGAGGCACTTCTGAACTTCAGTGCCGTGCTCTACATGCCGAGTCCTGAAGATCCGTCTCACGGCGACGGACTCCTGTCCGCTTTCGTTCTCGCAAAACAAGGTCTCCACCGTGCCAAGATCGGCTTTAAGGCGAAGAGGCCTGATCCAGAGTTCGCCTCCCTGCCGACCGGAGCGCACGCTCGAAATGTCATGCGGGAGCCCCTCCGCCTCGTGCGATTTGGCCCTTGGTGGCTGCGCGAGCGTGTGCTCGCTTCGCGGAAGGTTCCGTCGTTCCTCACTCAACCCAAGAACGGGGTGTATCGATTCCTATTCAGCGCCGAACAGTCTGCCTCATACGCCAACAGCGTTGAACTGGGAGCGAGCTGCGATAGGTTTGGTATCCCTCGGCTCCGTGTCAATTGGAAAGTTTCGCGATCAGACTACGAGAGCATCGTCCGGTCCCTAGCCCTCATCGGCTCCGAGTTGGAGCGGCTAAGGCTTGCCAACGTCGAGATTCCCGGAACCCCCGAGGAACTGGCTGCCTCGATCGGCGGTGGGTTCTTGGGCGGCACGCATGCCATGGGTACAGCCAGGATGAGCAGATCCTCGGAGCAAGGCGTCGTGGACCCCGAATGCCGGGTTCACGGGGTCAGGAATCTGTATGTGGCCAGCAGCGCGGTCTTCCCCACGGGTGGCTTTGGGGCACCTACGCTCACGATCGTGGCTTTATCGATAAGGGTATGCAAAGTGATCGCGAGTGCTCTTTTGTCGGGACCCATGTCGCAACAGCTCTAAGTCTTGCCGTGGGCCTCCCGAGTTCGCCACCCCGAGGTCAATTGGAGGGGCATCCGCTTTGACGCTTCTCTGCCCTCAAGACCTCGAGGAAGGCCCCCGGGGTCGTGCGCCGGCCCCCGCGGCGCGGCCCGGCGGACGACGGGCTGGCTCATGTCCCGGTCGAGCTGCCCGGTCCGGAGCCAGTGATAGATCACGCGCCGGCTGATCCCGAGCTGCCGGGGGATGGCGCTCTTCGAGAGCCCGCTAGCGAGGTACCGAGCAATTCGTGCCTTGCCGTCCGTGTGACAACTACGTACAGACGTGAGAACCGGCACGGTGTCGCTCATCTCTGCTCTGGGTCTGATGCGCCTATGGGGCGTCGCAGGCGCCATTCTTGGCGGAGCAGCCGGCGATCTCACGCAGGCCGGTCTCCTGTGGGGTTCCCTTCGCGATAAGCCCGCTCGGCCCCTCGCCGAGCGCGTCACGTCCGTCACGAGCAGAAGCCGCCCACCGGCAAGGGACCGATCACGATGCGCCTTCTCATGTTCTCGCCAGCTTTGCCTCCATATGGAATCGATCTATTCAACGCGCTCGCTGCTCGGTGTGACTTCAGGGTCGTCTTTCTTCAGGAGAACTTGCGCAGTCAAAGATTCAACCAGCGGCGGCTCCAAGGTAGACTCGTTGCCGACCATGGTTATCTCCTTAACGGTGTCACCATTAAGAACCGCACGATTCGACTTGGGGTGTACAGAGAAGTGCGGCGCTTCGGTCCCGACGTTGTGGTAACTACGGAGTTCTCGCCCACGACTTGGACCGTGCTGGTGGGTCGAACCCTGGCGGCGCGGCCCTATGCGCATGTGGTAGGGACCGACGACAACCCTGCCTCCGTAGCTGCGGATTCATGGTTCCGCGCCATGTCGAGAGCATTGGTGCTGCCCCGTATCGATGGCCTCATCGTCCTTTCAGAGGGAGCCGCGCGCATGTATCGCGAGCGGTACCGGATACGTGCTCCTGTCGGAATCTCTCCCCTCCTTCAGAACGAGGTTGTGTTTCGTGAAAGGCTCGCCTCAGCCACCGACGAGGTCCAACGGATAGTCATTGGTTACAATCTGATCGGCAAACGAGTATTGCTCTTCGTGGGCCGATTGGCCCCCGAAAAACAGGTGCATCGTCTCATCAGGGCGTTCGGAGAGATCCAGCAGAGCTTTCCGGACGCCATCCTCGCGCTGGTCGGGGACGGTCCGGAGCGGGCCTCCCTCGAAAAGCTCGCGCTCGCGAGCAGCGTCGGCAGCAAGGCGATCTTCGTGGGCCGAAAGGAAGACAACGAGCTTTGCGCATGGTACCGCGTTGGAGCTGTTCTCGCACTCCCTTCAAGTTCCGAAACATTCGGCGCCGTAGTCAATGAGGCGCTCTTGTCAGGAATCCCCGTCGTTTGTAGCAATCGGGCGGGCGCGAGCGGGCTGATACGCGAAGGCGAAACGGGTGCTGTCGTCGACCCAGCTGATGAGCGCGCATTGACCGCGGCGCTAGGGGAATGGATCAGTCGCGCGCGTCCTCTAGATGCCTTGCAGCTAAACGGCTTGCGGCCCTCGCTGATGGCGGCGAACTTCGCGGATGCCATCGACGGGTTCATGGCTGTTGTCGCTGCTTCGACGAGGACACGACGAGCGGATCGGAGATGACCGCCGGCTGGAAGCCCGGCGCCAGGAGGTCCGCCATGCGTGAATGGGTGTCGGCGCGCCGCCACGTTGGGGCACTGGCGTGGACCGGGCTCGACCAGGCGTTCTCGTCCCTCTCGAACGTGGTCGTGTCGCTAGCCCTCGCTCGGGGCGCCGGCGCCCCGGGGCTTGGCGCATTCACCGTCATCTTCGGCACGTACCTTATCGTCCTCGGCTTCCAGCGAGCCCTCATTGCCGACCCGTTGCTGGCCTCGTCCCCGACGATCGCCGATCGGGACGCAGAGCGGGCTGCCCTCGGCGCGGCGATCATCTTCAGCGCGATTGGAGCGCTCCTCGTCCTCGGCATCGGCGCTATCCTTGGCCGGTCGGAGTTCTTCGCCCTCACCGTCGTCTTGCCGTTCGTCTGCGTCCAGGACCTCCTGCGCTACGTGGCCTTCCGGCGGCTGCACCCCCGAACAGCCGCGGTGCTCGATTTGGTGTGGACCTTCGTGGCGGTGGGCGCTTGGTGGTTGATCCGCGCCGGCTCGGTGAGTCGTGCCGTCCTGCTCTGGGGAGCAGGGGGAGCGCTCGGTGTGTTCTTGGGCTTGTTCCTGTTGGGCCTCACGCCAATGGGTATCCGGGCGACCTGGCGCTGGTGGAATCGCGATGCCCGCGTCTTCGGGATGGCGCTCGCCATCGGGGGAGTTGCGTACACGGTATCGGCACAGGCCTCGGTGTTCATCGTGGCGGGCGCGCTGGGGAGCGCCGACCTCGGGGTGCTCCGGGCCGCACAGATCCTCCTGGCTCCGTCGGCGCCAGTACTCGCGGCGTTCGGCGCCTTCGCGCTCCCGCGCATGGCCCGCCGAGCGAGCGAACTGACCCGCCGCGACTCGCTGCTCGCGTCGGTCGCTTCCCTCGCCTTGGCTGCTCCGGTGGCCGCGGGCGCGCTCGTGGCTGCCCACCCCCTCACTCGGCTCCTCTACGGTTCTTCGGTGGCCGTGCCTCGCCAGCTCCTGCTTCCTGTCGCGCTCGCTTCACTCCTCAGCGCCGCGGCGGCAGGTACGATCCTATCTCTCAAGGCGCGACGACGAGGCCGAGCGCTCGTGAGTGCCCATGTCGCCACCGGGGCCTTGGGCCTGGTCTTCGTGGCCGCGGCCCTCCGCGCGGGGGTCACCGCCGTCGCGTGGGCGCAGGCTGCGCAAGCCCTCGTGTATTTCGTCGCCGCCTGGGCCCTGCTCGAAATGAGGGCGACTGCAACGCCGATCGGCAAGGTCGCCGCGGTGGCGCCCGAGGCGCGGGAACTCGGCGGGGGTGAGACGTGAGCGCTCTCCGCTTTGCTCTCGACCACCCGGCGAACCAGTCCCGACGCATGCGGACGGTGCTCCGTTGGTCGCTCCACAACCTGCGTCGACGAGTTGCCCCGTGGCAAGTGATCAGCGTTCCCTTCGGCCCGACAACGGTCGTCGGTCCCGTAGGTCACCCCGTCGTAAGTCTGGTCCGATACGTGTACGGCGGCCTGTATGACCACGACGCGTTCCATGCCCTCATGACCCTCCTGGGACCTGGCGACACGTTCATCGACGTCGGGGCCAGCATTGGTGCATACTCGGTCCTGGCCGGCTCCGTAGTCGGCCCGCAGGGTTTGGTCGTAGCGGTCGAACCGGCACCCCAGGAGCTGCCTCACCTCCGTTCCAATCTGGGCCGCATTGCGAGCCGCACCGTCGTGGTGACGACGGCGCTCGCCGATGAGCGTCGCTCGGTGCGGCTTCGTGGCGGCTCGACACTCCAGCATCTTGAGGAAGCACGCGGGACGGCCTCCTCCGTGACGAGCACTCTCGACGAGGTGCTGTCAGGTCTCGACTTCGACGAGCGGCGGAGTTTTGCCAAAATCGATGTGGAGGGATGGGACTCCGCGGTCGTCGCCGGCGGCCGGGCCTGGCTTGCTAGGCGACCAATCGGTCTGCTGCTTGAGGCCAACGGCCTCGAGTGCCGAAGCCCGGTTGCGTGGTCGGAACTCGTTGCCCTTGTCCACAACGCGGGTTTGCGGTTCGTGTGGCCCGACTTCCGCGACGGGGCCGTGCACGAGTTCAGGGAACCTCCGGCGCGTTCTCCGTTTGACAACTACTTCGCTCTGTGCCCAGAAGCACTGACCCGGCTGTCTCAGGCCGTCGGGCGACCCGCGAGCGGATCGATGGATGCCCAGCAGGGACGGGTCCGGTGACGACTTCGGCCTCGCGCTGCCGGGCCGCGTGGCCTTGTCGGGCTTTGCCTGGCCGCCATCACCGGAGCTGGCGCGTCGGCGCAGATCACCAATGCCGAGCAGAGCCAAATTTGACCATGCTTGCATAGAGTTCTGCGCGTTGGTCCTAGGAGCTCCAGGACGATCCTGGACGGCTTCGTACGTTCCACAATTGAGGAGCCGAGCCACCAGGGTACCGCATGCAGGATCGGACGCCTTCGAAGGCCTTCCGGGGTAGGCTGGCAGCGCTAGCCCAGGAGCAGACGGCAGCGTAGTTGGGACCGACCGATCCCCCCGAAGTGTCCGGAGATCCTGCCTGTAAAGTACAGAGTCACCTTTGCAGAGAACCTAGGGCAGACGGTGCAGCTCACGGCGACGCCCAGGGACTCGAACGGGAACGCCTTGTCCGGGCGCGTGGTGACGTGGTCCAGCTCGACTCCGTCCGCGGCGACGGTGAGCGGGGGCGGGCTCGTGACAGGGGTAGCTGCGGGCTCGTCGACGATCACCGCCGCCAGCGAGGGGAAGAGCGGCACCGCGAGCGTTGCTGTCACGGCGGCGCCCACTCTCGTGCGCATCATTCTCTCTCTGGACACGGCCACGGTGTATGTCGGCAAGACGAAACAGTTCTCCGTGTCCGGCAAGTACAGCGACAGCTCCGTGGCCCCGGTGAGCGCCACGTTTACGGCGACCGGGGGTACGATCACCGCGACCGGCCTGTACACGGCGGGCCAGACGACGGGCATTTTCCGTGTGATTGCCACGAGCACCACGGCGAACCTGGCCGACACGTCAGCTGTGACGATTCAACCAGCGCCCCTGGCGCAACTGATCCTCGTGCCCGCCCTCGTCTCGGTCGCGAACGGTGGCACCGTGCAATTCCAGGTGTACGGACGGACCACTGCGGGCGACAGCGTCGGGGTGCAGGTGACCTACTCGGCGACCGGTGGCATCATCAGTTCGGCGGGTCTCTACACCGCCGGCTCGACCGCGGGCGTCTACCAGGTGATCGCCAAGCAGACGAACGGCACGCTGGCCGATACTTCGGGAGTGACGATCACTTCATCGACGTGCGTCTCGACGGCGACGGCGCTCTGTCCCGGCGACGACATCCAGGCCAAGGCGAGCGCAGCGGGCCCCGGGGCCACGCTGACGCTCCAGCCCGGTATCTATCGGATGCAGACCGTTGTCCCCCTCAGCAACCAGACGTTCGTTGGCCAGGCGGGCGCGATCATGTCCGGTGCCAAGCTCCTCACCGGCTGGACCCAGAGCGGTGCGACCTGGTACGTGACCGGGCAGAGTCAGAAGTTCGGCGACAACGCAGGTGTCTGTGCGGGCTCCTACCCCTGCCAGTACCAGGAGGACGTGTACCGTGACAACGTGCTACTGACGCGAGTGCTCAGTCTCGCGGCCGTGGGACCGGGCACGTTCTACTTCGACTATGCGGCGCAGCGAATCTACGTGGGTGACGACCCGGCTGGCCATGTCCTTGAAGGCGCGGCCGTCGAGTACGCCTTTCAGGGCAGCGCCCAAGGCGGGGGGTCCGGCGTCACCATGCAGGGTCTCATCATCGAGAAGTACGCCAACCCCGCCCAGATGGGCGTGGTGGGCCACACGAGCCCAGGGGACAACTGGGTGATTAGCGGGAACGAGATCCGGTACAACCACGGGTACGGGGTCATCATCGGCCACCCCGGCGTGCAAGTCCTCAACAACAAGATCCACCACAACGGCCAGCTTGGTATCGGCGTGGCGGCTATGCCCTGATTCAGGGGAACGAGGTCGCCTACAACAACACCGTCGGCTTCGCCCCTGGCTGGGAAGCCGGCGGCATCAAGCTCACGGGGCAATCGAACCTGACGGCGACCGGCGAGACGGTCCGGAACAACTTCGTGCATCACAACCACGGGCGGGGACTTTGGGCCGACACGAATCATGACGGCGCGATCTGGGACGGGAATCCGGTCGAGGACAACGACTGGGACGGTCTCGTTGACGAGATTAGCTACAGCGCGACGATCACCAATAGCGTGGTCAACCGCAACGGCGCGGGCAATCCCAGTACCTATGAGGGCGCCGGGATCGCTATCCACGCGTCCGGCGGCACGGGGATTACCGTCACTGGGAATACGCTGTCCGGTAACAAGAACGGGATCATCCTAATCCAGGCGTCGCGAGGCAGCGGATCGCTTGGGTCGTACACGGTCCAGAATGTGAGTGTCCACGATAACACGGTGACTCTCGGGCTAACCAAAATAATGGTGCGGTTCTCTACGGCGGCAACACCGGACTCTGGTCAACGCTCAACAACCACTTCGCTCACAACACGTACAATTTGCAGACAGCCAACTCAGCGCCGTTCCAATGGGCCACCACAGGGCAAACCGTTGCAACGGCGATGACTGACTCTCAATGGAGGGCTGTCGGGAACGACAGCACGGGCACATTCAACCGCTAAACCGGGGAGGCCTCCGAGTGGCCCGCAAGGTCGCTCCCTGGGCTGACGGCCACACCAGCCCCGCCACCGCTGCCGCCGAACCCGAGTCCGCGTGGTCCCGAAGAATGTGCTCGTGGTAGTCCCGAAAGCTCCTGTACCGCTGCTCGGATGCGACCAGGTCAGTGTCACTCCGAGCGCTTAGCCGAACGCGCGACAGACCTTGCCGGCACGGAGGAACTCGACGCGGGCCAATCTCAGGAACGCGAGCGGGCGCAGCAGTACGTGCTCCAGGCCCCGACCGCTATCGGGAGGCTGCGGCGTGCTAGAAGCCCAGGAAACAAGGCACGTCGTTTCGGAGGAACGGGGTCGTTTGCCGGAATAGGACAGACGTGCAGCCCGGATTCCAGTGGCCCGCGAGCTGGCCAATGAAATCCACGCGAGCAAACCCATCTTCGCGGAGTCGTCTCAGAGCTGCGTAGTGCCCCGGGCGGTCGCTGTTGTCGAAGATGACGACCCCATCGGGCTTCAGCCTTGGTGGTGCTGCCGCCGCACAGCCGGGGCGTTCCATCCCATCGATGAGGATGATGTCGAAGTACTTGTTCGGGAAGGCCGCAATCGAGCGCACGTAGGCGCTGGTCATCCCGTCACCGAACTCGTTGGCGTCGGCTGCGGCCAACGTGAGGTCGGCGTTCGATGGAAGACGACCTCTGAGCCGAGCCACCCACGCCGCATCGTTTTCGACGGAGTGGACCTTGGCGGCGTGCTTCGCGAACCAGAGAGTCGAGTGCCCAGCGCCATACTCGTAAATGACGTGGCATGGGAGAACGTAGTGCTCGAGCCATGCGATGGCTGGATACGTGAGCCACGGCAGCGGCTCGCCATGTGCGTCCACCGGAGCATCCACCGAAATTGATCTGCTCCACCCGAGCTGTCTGAAGGCTGACAACAGGCCAAGAGAGCGTTCCAGTTCCCTGGATCCACGGGGGATGCCTCGTACGCGTGTCCTGACCTTCTGAAGAGTCTGGCGGAGCCGTTCAAGTCGACTCACGGATTCTGACCGAGGTCAAGGTATCGCGATTCCCATTCGAGAAGGATTCCGTTGATGTCGTGTTCAAAGCACGCTCTGGTCAGGACGAGTGTTCCGACGGCGAATAACCCGACTGCGCCAAGGATGCGTACAGCGTACGGAAGACGCTCCTGCTGGGGTTTGCCCGGCGTGTGGACGACCATTTGAAGCAACAGCATCGAATTGCCCAGACCTGCGTAGAGATAGCAGACCGCGATTCCGAGACAGTACGAGCCGTAGTCGGCTGCCGATAGCATGCGAACCAGCACTAAGGCGAGGGCGAAATTCGTTGCACTGCTGACCGCTTGGTTCAGGACACTGGTGGACACCGCTCTAACGGTGCGCGACGGCGTGTGCGAGTAGGCGTCCCCGGCTAAGCGATGCGGAAGCAGTGCTCAAGTACATTTCGCGCGATTTCTCTGCTCGTCCCGGCCCGTCGCGGAGGGCTGTGGTCAACGCGTGCGCTAGTCTTCATCGCGGACTCCGGGGCTCGCGGCAAAGCGATTCGGTGTGAGTGAATTGCGCTCACCAGGTACGACCCCTCTCGGGCGACGGGGGCGGCACAGAGGCCGTTGTAGCTTTGCGCCCTTCTGTGACTTGTGACACGGACAGGAGGGGACGGTGTTTTCGTCCCGGGGTTCGCCGGCGTTCGCTAACGCATTATGCCACTTGATCTTCGCATGTTGACCGCGGCGGTGGGGAGCGACATCATCGCCCGACATCTTCGGGCAGTCCAGGGTGTCGATGGGTCGATGACGGTCCTCCCATCCGTAGGAGGCGATTGAGGCGAGCTCTAGTGATCCGTCTCTCAGCCTGGATCGGGCAACGACGCCATGGGCACATTTGGCCCTAAGCGCCGCGTTCAAAGTCGGGCGCTGAGGTCCGTGCAAGAACGCTATGAACCCGAGGGCTACACCCCGGTGGGGCCCTACGCTTCGCGAGGCCTCCTTCTTGGACTATCCCGAGATCGCCCGACTGGAAGCCCGTCATGGGTTCAAGGAGAAAGGCTACGAGGAATGGAGCCATCTGTGGGTGGGTAATCCCGTCTACCGGGAGCTTCACGGGTGCTGGAGCATTGGGTGGGTGATCGTGGATGGCGACAACCACATTGTCGCCGCACTGGGAAGCATACCTCTATTGTACGAGCTCGAGGGGAGGCGCATTCTAGCGGCTAGCAGCCGCTTCTGGGTAGCCGATCCGGAATACAGGAGTGCCTCCCTTATGCTCCTGGATCGGTTGATTCACCAGCCCCATGTGGACCTCTTCTTGAGCAACACGGTCAGCGCGGCGAGCGCAGCAGCCGTCGACAGCTTCGAGTGCCGGCGTGTACCGGTGGGCGTCTGGAACGAGTCCGCCTTCTGGGTCACGAACTACCGCGGTTTTCTCGAGAGCTTCCTCACACTGCGGAGCAGACGGCAGCGTAGTTGGGACCGACTGATCCCCCCGAAGTGTCCGGAGATCCTGCGTGTAAAGTACAGTTTCACCTTTGCAGAGAACTTAGGAGCTCACCATTTGTTTTCTGCAATGCCATACCTTGAAGAGGTCACCGTTAGTTAAACGAAGGAGGCCTTTCCTTTGCGAGATATTCTCAAGTAACTGCCTGAGATTGTTCCACTGGCCCTGCTCTTCTATCTCCCAGCTATGAAAGTAGAGGTGAGCTACACCGCCATGCTTCTCGACAAAGTCCACCGCATGCCTAAAGTGTTCGGACCAATCGTATGCCAGCTTGTGAGTGAAGACGAAATTGAGGATGCCCTTAAAGTTCTTTTCCAACAAGGCATGGCGGATCTGTATCGCTGCCGGATGTGAATAACCGTGAGTACTTACTCCCCACAAGAAGGGGTTTTGGGGAAAGCTGTTCACATTAAGCATGCATGTTCGTGCACCTACAAATCCAGCTTCCCCTACAAGCTTCACGCTTCCTGAATGGAATTTGCCCCGGGGATAACAAAAAGCTGCGACTTTGCCCCCGGTTAGATCTTCGAGCCACTTTTTGCCATCATTGATCTCCGTTCTGGCTTCTTCATCCGACAGGTTTCTTAGAGGCCTATGGTTGAATGTGTGTGACCCGACTTCAAAGTGTTTGGCGACCTCCTGAATCCCTTGCAGAGACATTAGCTCGCGTTCCGGATTACGGGCGGGTATATAAAAAGTGGCCTTAAGTCCAACTCTCTGCAAAAGTTCCGCTGACTGCAGGTCAGTGGGATGGCCATCATCGACACTGATAGTGAGGTAGGCCTGATTACTCATATATACCAGTTGGCTCTCAAGGGTTCGGCTTATGTCTTCAATATTAGGCCCGTTGCGTTCCCCGGCTTATCCACTTGCCACATGCTGTGACATTGTATCCTCTGCGCGGATCGCAGAAACGCCTGAAACTTCGAGCCGATGTTGTTGACAAGCGCGCCTCCTCCTACTGCTAACTTCGGAAAGACGGTCTCGAGCTCGTAGCGCTGCAAGGTATAGACATCCGCGCTGTCGGAAATAAACAAGCCTACTGTGCCCACACTTGATAGAATTGTTGGTAGCGACCGCCAGCTGCTTGCCAGATGGAGGCTCCATCCCTTTTTGAGATGCTCGGGAACGGCCAGCCCCGTACACGAGCCATCCGGGTCAGAGAGTGGCGGGAGATCGATACTCACCAATTCACCAGCGTGATTACGCTCCATTGCGAGCAGCACAAGTGCCGACGTGATTCCGTAGCCAACCCCGGTCTCCAGAGCAAATTCAGGTTTCAGATGCCTGGCGAGGCCATAACTAAGCAATGCAAGAGACTGGTCGGCATTATAGAATGTCGGCAATGGGAGTTTACCACCTTTCTCTGCAGTTAGATTTCTGAAATTCGCACGAATGTCTTCGACCGCTTCCGCAGCTTCTCCCCTAGGTTTGATGATTTGGAATAATGCGGAATCGTTGAGTTCTGATTGAGCGAGGAAGTCCTCGAACGTAATAGTGTCGGAATCAGCAGGGCTGTGATTGAATGGCAGATGATTGATTCGGATCGTCAGCAGGATTTCTAGTCTCTCGAGGCGATCGGAGGCCAGTATGAGGTTCAAAAGTCTTCCACTCTTCTCGCCCACCCTGCCTCCTTTCACCTCCCAGGATCCCGCCAAAGTTGACTCTTGGATTGATACGGATGCCACTATTTCATGGCGCGCATCGCCATCACCTGGGCCCACTCCACGGGACGCACCTCATCATAGCTGCTCCCGCATAGCGTCTGCAGCCGCGCGAAACAACCTGTGCATCGTTCTCCATGAGGCCGGCCACTACGAAGAAGGTGGCGGGAAGCCTCCGGCTGGGGAGCATGGGAAAGGCAGAATCGAGGTTGTCGGCGAACCCGTCGTCGAACGTGAATTGCGACTGCAGGTCGTGCCCAGCTCTGATCTACCGCAGCCCTGGCGACCGGTTGTCCAAAGCCCCGATTTCCCTTTGGGCGGGCAGTTAGCGGTGCGCGTGGGGTTAGAACCGCTAGCAGTGCGTCGCTGCCAGCAAGAGAGCGAGCGCTACGAGGATGACCCATGGGACCACGAGGCCTCGGCAATCCGTCGATAAAGGGCGCTCACAAACTCTCCTTTCTGCTCCCATGCATACTTAGATGCCACTCGGTCTTTGCCAGCCTGTCCCAAGCGGGCTCGCAGCCGGGGGTCCTTCGCCAATACAGCCATTGCCCGGGCCATGTCCTTCACGGCTTGATCTGGGTCTAGAGCGGGGACCTTGAAGCCTGTGTCGCTCGTGACTTGGTCGCCCGGGCCCCCGAGGTCGAGGCAGATGACAGGCTTGCCTGCCGCCATCGCCTCTAGGCACACCCAGCCGCCGGAGTCGTGCAGGCTCGGGTGCACCAGCATGTGGCACAGGCCCAGCTTGAGCAGCGCTTCGGCCCTCGGCAGGAGCCCCCAGAAGTGGACCTTGTCCCCAATCCCCAAGCTGCGCGCTAAACCCTGCAGGTGCATGCGGTACGGTCCATCCCCTACCAGCCAGTACTCCGCGCGGGGGAGGCTCGCTGCCGCGAAGGCTCGCAAGCCCAAATGAAATCCCTTCCAGTGGAGCAAGTTCCCCAGGCTCAGGAAGCGCACTGGCTCCGCTGGTGTGGATGTACCGAGACTACCAAGGTAGGACCGCTCTGCCGCCCTCAAGCCCATTGCGCTGCAGATCTCCACATGCTTGGCACCGATCGCGCTTAGCCGGTCAGCAGTCTCCTCTGTCACAGCCAGAGCCAGCGCGCTGCGTCGTGCCGCGGCCAACACCAGCGGGTCTTTCTCACCACACCAGCGTGCGGCGTTACGCACCACTTCGGACAGCCTCCCACGCCAGCCACTGCAGGCCTGCAGCGACTTCGGTGCCGACTCCCCGCCTCCTACCGGTCCCCACAAGAACGGCACAGGAAGGAAGGGCAGTGGAGTTGGCATCCAGTAATTCCCGAAGGTCACGTGGTGGGTGACATCGAATCGGATCTCTCGATACAGCCGTCGGACAATGGAGTAGCTAGCGAGCTGCCAAAGGTGGTAGTAGAGTCGAGTTCCGCGTGCACCTCGCTTCCACCAGCGGGTCCAGCGCGGCAGGTCGTAGTAGACCATGTGAAGACTCGGTATCGGGTTGCGGGCGAGCTGTGCCTCGATCACTGGCCGGTTATTCGCGCGCGTGATCACCCAGACGTCGTGTCGCCGCGCCGCTTCGACGGCGACGTTCCACCCGATGCCCGGCTCCGAGCCCTCGCCCGGCTCGCAGGCGTACGCCGAGATTAGGATCTTGAGGCGCTTCGTGTCCGGCGCCTCTCCCATGGGGTCGGCCGCCTTCGGCCAGGTCATGCGCCTGCCATCCGGCCGAGGCTTTCACTGACCGCCTGTGTCAGCCGACGATCCCGAGCACTCTCGGGCTGGCTCAGCCATTGGGCCAGCACATAGTCGCGCCAGAACTGCACGGCCTCTTGCGTACCACATCGGTCTGCAGGCCGATGCTCGAGAGCCGCCCGAGTGGCCCGGTAGAAGACCTCGTCCGCCCCCGGTGGGGCCCATCCGGCTTCCTCCCAGTCGACAAGGACGAGCGATCCATCGCGCAGCTGCCGCAGATTCCAGGGGGCAAAGTCCCCGTGCATCGGCCGCCAATGGTCGGGAGTTTCCAGCGGCCGCGGGAGAACCGCCAAGGCCGCCTCGACCTCCGCTAGAATCGCTCTGAGCGGAGGATTGCGGGGCGGACGGTGCAGACCGGGTGGCAGCGGAGCGGAAACCAGGTAGTGCCAACCACCGGTGGAGCCAGATAGGAGCGGTTCCGGGACCTGGAAGGCTCGCGGTCGATAGCTCCATACTGCCTCCATAGCGAGCCTCTCATTCGTGAGGCTCACCGAGTCACCCTGTCGGCACTTTACGAAGGCGATAGGTGAGCCCTTGTGCAGCAACACGAGCGCCAAACCAGTCCGGGAGGCCTGGAGCCGACTATAGCCAGCCATGTCGTCGAAGGCACCTAGCTCGCGCCGCCACCGATCTGAAAGCTCCTGCCACTCCATTTCGCTCACTGGGGTCCATGGGAAGCTCCGCCCTGGGAGCGCTCTCGGCCCAAAGACCGTGACGCATGCCGCCGCAGCCCGCTGAGCCCATATCCCCCTGGTCAGGGACGGAGTGTAGAGTGCCAATCCTCCGAGCGCAGCACTCCTGGAGGACATGGGAACCTTGATGTGGCCCCAACCAGGCGGGAAATCCTTGTAGCGCCGAGTTGAAGCCACCGGAACTCGAATCGTATCGATCGTGCTCACCCCTTTCTGGGCTTCGGATGGGGCACCTGGACGGTCCAAGACGAGAGCATCGAAGGTTCTAATGCGGGGTGGCATCGCAGAGCGCTGACGCTGAGAGAGCGGCCGGCATGGTCTCATCGAGTACCCGGTTGTAGATGTCACGCAGCAACTGGTAATTCCGTTCTGCGGTGTATTTCGCTTCGAATTCGTGGCGCGCGCGCCGCCCCATGTCCGCTAGCTCTC
>WNGG01003783.1_pt1 | contig 20540 bp, 23 predicted proteins | sample 5400661 | NCBI WGS metagenome assembly WNGG01 (sample SAMN13153372, study PRJNA577476) | soil metagenome | isolation source: 100 cm soil or saprolite under Garry oak tree replicate 1 | place: USA:California | collected 2016-06-15
GCCATCGTCTTGTTAAAGTAAGCAATGAAGGCCAGGATACGCTCCCGCAAGTCCTCAACAGACGTGAAGTTCCCCCGCTTCAGCAACCGTCGCACCAAAATGCTAAACCAGAGTTCGATTTGGTTCAGCCAACTGGTATGCTTCGGTGTATACATGAAGCGGATGCGATGGCTGACGTCACTCAAGAACTCGGCGCGTGTCGGCATCGACTCCAAGATCCCCCGTTTCTCCTTTTCGCCGAGATCCTCCTTGATGCCACAAGCCTCGGCGACGAGCCTCACCAAGGCTTCGGACTTATGAATGTTGAGTTGATCAACGATAAAAAGCCACGGGGCCTCTGGATCGGTAGCAATAGTGTGGGCGATATGCCCCGCAAAGTCTTCTTCCGTCCTGCTTGGTCCGACGGTAGGCGCCACGACTTCCCCCGTCGCCACGTCGAAGTTGGCGATCAAACACGGCGTCCCGTGGCGGAGATATGCATACTCGGGACGCTCAACCAGGCCGGGTTTCATAGGCAAGGTGGGGGCGGCCCGCTCCAGCGCCTGTATCCCGGTCTTCTCATCTGTACTGATGACATGGCCGCCTTGCTGGGCGACGGCTGGCGCGTGCTGGTATACTTCACACACGGCAGCCACCTGGGCAGCAAACGCCAGAGGGTCATCTGGCTTGGCGTTGAGCCAGTACTCCACCCGATGCGGCTGTAAATCGGCCTGATGTTAAAAAACGCCCGACACTGCGGGTGCTGATCGTCTCAACAATGCCGCGTTTGCGGACCTCCTCGGCCACCTCACGGGGTGTCCAATGGCTGACGGGTCGCCCAGAATCCGTCGGGGCTTCACACGCCACCGCGACCATCTGGACAATCTGTTCCGCCGTAAAAGTGGCCGGCGTGCCCGAGCGGGGGTGATCGGTCAACGCCTCCACGATCATCGTGGTGAGCACTTTCTCATGGCCCCCATCGGCTTCAATCTGCTCCAGCTTGGGGGCAAGCGCGAGCCATCGCCGGCGCCATGTGTGTACCGTCCCGCGATTGAGGCGCATCTGGCGCGTCACGTGGCACTGGTTGGCTCCCGTCTCCAGCGCTAAAAGAATCTTGGCACGCCGTACCAGCCGCTGGGGACTCGTCTGCCGGCGTACAATCTGCTCCAAGCAGGCCTGTTGTCGTGTCGTCAGCTGCACCCTGGGGGATACCGCGGGGGATGGCGCAATGGCGGTGGGCATACGAAACTCCTTTCGGGAGGACTGGGCTCTTTTTAGCTCCTATGATACCATGCCGCCATCTGTACGGCTACTTCTGCCAAGCACCACTAGGCTATACAATCAGCGCTCAGACAGTGGGCAACATCCTGAAACGTCACAGCATCCTACCGGCCCCTGAGCGCAAAAAGACCGTGACGTGGCAGGAGTTCATCTGTTTCCATCTCAACGTCCTGTTGGCCACGGACTTCTTCACCAATGAGATGTGGAGCTGGTTGGGGTTCGTGGGCTCTGTCCTGCTATGTTTCATCCAGTGTCGTCGTCGCCAAGTGTGTGCCGTAGGTAGGACACTGCATCATGACACGTGGTGGGTACTGTCCCTCCTGTCGAGGGCTCTCGATGTGCATGCTCGAGTCCAGAGATGGAGCCGGTTGGTCAAGGTATCAGTGCGCGTACGGCCCATCCTCATCCCCGGAGGGGTCTTGGGCCATACGGTCTCTGCGTGCGCATCCTCGGCTGACCCCACCGCCCGATCCCCAGCCAGAGGCAAGGTCGTGCTCTTCTGTGCAGCCTCTCCCAGCCAGATACGGGCTGGCCCCATACGACGTCGACACCGGCTCAGTGGGCTGCAGAACGAGCATCGTGAGGCTGCCTGAGGTTTTGCGGATGCGCGTTCCGTGTGTGCACCACTCAGGCCATAGAGGATGAAGCAAGAGGGTGAGGATGAGCAAACAGATTGAGGCCATTTATGAACATGGGGTGCTGCGTCCATTGGAGCCGCTCAGTCTGGACGAGCATCAGCGCGTCACGATCACCATTGCTGAAGATAGTGGAGAAGAGGAAGACTTGTTCGATCCAGCATTCACGCAATGGTGTGCCGAGCAATCCCGCAATGCCCCAAGCCTTGAGGAAGTGCGCCAGGTCCTGTCGAAGATACAAGGTTCTATGGCCGATGTCGTGATTGTTGAGCGTGATGAGCGCTAGATGGCCCGCTCTTTTCTGGACACAAGTGCCCTGGTGAAATACTACCACCCAGAAGAGGGGACGGGAGAAGTCACGCAATTCGTCTAGGAGCGCAATGGGCGTCACTATATCTCCCGCCTTGGCATTGTCGAAGCCCAACACGCGTTTGCAATCAAGCTGCGGACAGGGGACATCACGGAGACAGATTTTGCAGGCCTGCGCCAGCGTTTGCTGCGTGATATCGCGCAGAGTCTCTTTCAGCATGTCCGTGTGACGGAACCGCATTATCGGGAAGCGGAGCGTCTCATCGTCACCTTTAGGCGACGCCGATTCCGTACCTTAGACGCGTTGCAGCTTGCGGTGGCATTAGATTTGTCTCGCCGTGGCATGACAGAGTACTTTGTCTGTGCGGACACCCGACTTTGTGAGACTGCCGAAGAGGAAGGGCTGGTGATTGTCAACCCGGTCCAGCCGTAGATAGCGCACCCCAAGTCCCTTCAGACTTCTCACCGAAGCTGGATGAATATTTTTACCATACGAGGTTCTTGATGTCGACAATACCCTCGGTCGGGTCTGGCACGTATTCACCCGGTCCCAACATGATGGGCTCCCTTGAGAAAAAGGTTAGGACCGGTAGAATAGAAGCCATCGCCTGCCCTGTCTAGAGCGATCTCAGAATCCCCGCTACAGTCTCAGAGATTTTGCTTACGCACCAGTCGAGAGCTGCCGATAAAAGTCTAGGGAGTCTAGCTCCTGGCAGGCGTCATGTGCCCAGCAGGACACTGGCGTTGTAACTGTCGTATAGAGGGCTCGCCGTACACTACGAGAGCGTATAAGGGCTGAGGGGTGTCACATGCCTTCCCACCCGAAGGTGTTGCAAAGTGATGCGAGACACGACCGCATGATTGCGGTGAGCAGGCTCGTGCTGGCGACGTTGGCGTTGCTCGTCACCTACTACGATGGGGTGCAGGACGTCCGTCCTGGCGCTGCCACATACATCGTACTCGCCCTCTACATCGCCTACAGCACTGTCCTCGTGCTCCCTATAAGGTGTCGTCCCTTCCTGGTGGGCATCACGGCGCACTGGATCGACGTGGGATGGTATATGGTACTGCTGGCAATCGGCGGCGGCGCCAGCAGTGTGTTCTTTTTTTTCCTCCTCATCTGCCTCTCCATTCTGGTTGCTTCCTTCCAGGATGGCTTCAGGGCAGGAGTCCGCATCACCTACATCTCGGTCGTGCTCTTCACTCTCGCTGGCCTGGGGATGCAGTATGTCGAACCAGGTTTTGCGCTCAGTCATTTCCTGCTGTGGCCGGTGGGTCTGTTGGTCTTCGGTGGCATGGTGGCCTACTGGGGCGACTCTGAGCTTACCTTCAAACGGCGCTTGGCGCTACTCAAGGACGTCGGCTGCGAGTCTTCTACGATGCTGACACCTGTGTGCTGGTTATGGTTGACCACACGACCGACGAGTGCAGCCTGCGTCGCGCCGACCGCCTTGACCCGCGGGCGGCGGAGCGGGTGGAGTCGATTCCAGCGGGGATGATGCCGCTGCTGCTGGCCCTGCCGGCTGACCAGGCGCTGATTTCCCATGACAGACCCCGGTGCTGGCAGCGCTGGAGGCCGCGGGCCGGCGTGCACGCCTACGAGGTGGCTACGGGGAAGCGCATCGCGGTGCCGCCACAGACAAACGGGATACTCGACGCCGCCTCGTGCGTCACCATACCGTTGCACTTCCAGGGCAAGATGGTCGGGCGGCTCTATCTCACCACGCCGCGCCGGCACACCTTTGGGGTCTCAGACGTCCATTTCCTCCTGCAGGTGCTCGAGCATACCATACCGATTATCGACAACGTCCGGCTGGTGGATCGGCTCGCCTCGGACGCGGCTGAAACCGAGCGCCAGCGCATCGCCCATGACCTCCACGACAGCATCATCCAACCCTACATTGGGCTCCAGCTTGGCCTCGTCGCCGTGCTGCGGAAGTGTACCACCGGCAAAACGGACGTGCGGGACGACCTCGAGCAGTTGCTCACACTGGTGAACGCCGAACTTGTAGACATGCGGGGCTACGTGCAGGGGGTCAGACAGGGGAATGGCTACAAGGACGGTCTGCTGCCAGCCGTGCAACGCTTCGCACAGCAATTTATGGAGGCGACCGGCATTGCCGTGCAGGTCGAGGCCGCCGACGACTTGTGTATCAACGATCGACTCGCTACCGCAGCGTTCCAGCTGGTGGCCGAAGGTCTGAGCAATGTGCGGCGGCATACAGACAGCACGTGGGCGACCATTGGCCTGGCCTGCTGCAATGGGCATTTCCTGCTGCGGATAGAGAACGATGCCGCCGCCGGGACAGCAGGGGTGCCCTTCAGGCCCCGTTCGATCACCGAGCGCGCCGCGGCGCTTGGTGGGCAGGTCCACTTCAGGCGGACAGAAGACGCGAGAGTCGTGATTCTGGTCGATATTCCTCTGTAATCCATGGAGTACTACTTATGTCTAGTACAAACGTACAATCCACCCGCATACTCCTCGTAGACGATCACAAGATCGTGTGCGCTGGGGTCCGCATGCTGCTTGAGAGCCAATCTGGACTTGAGGTGGTTGGGGAGGCCTATTGCCGCGCCGCTGCCCTCGCCATGACCGTCCAGGAGCAACCCGACATCGTTGTGTTAGACCTTGATCTGGGCGGGGATATGGCCCTTGACTGCATTCCCGCCTTGCTCGCCGCTGCCAACGGCGTCCGCGTGCTCGTCCTGACTGGGATGCGCGACCCCGATCTGCACCGCCAGGCCGTGTCCCTGGGCGCCATGGGACTGGTACTGAAGGAGAAAGCCGCCGAGGTGCTGCTCCAGGCCGTCGAGAAAGTCAACGCCGGGGAGGTCTGGATCGAACGCAGCATGATGGCAGTGGTGCTCAACGGTTTAACGCGTGCAGGTCAAGCCCCGGAGGCTGATCCTGAGGCAGTCAAGATCGCCAGGCTCACGGCACGTGAGCGCGAAGTGGTGACCCTGGTGGGCGAGGGGCTGCGGAACAAACAGATCGCCGACCGCCTGTATATCTGTGAGACGACGGTGCGCCACCATCTGAACGCGATCTTCACCAAGCTGAAAGTCCCCGATCGCCTCGCCCTGGTGATGTATGCGTATCAACATGAACTCGCCAAGCTCCCCGGCTAAGTCCGGAGGGCCGGCGCTGGCCGTGTGCACAGGAGCCTGCCAGAGGTCATGGAACAAATGAGCCATATATACCCTGGCCGGTTGCACAAGGCACAGGCCCCAAACGTAGACGCTTGCATCCAGAGCAAAATGGGCTCCTGCATCGATGTGCCCGGTGCTTCCCGGGGGGTATCCTTTTTCTGTACGGTGCAGCGAGCGAGTCGCCGCGAGCCCTAGACGAAGCGGTGCAGCGCGGCACGCAGCAGCACACGGAGGAGGAAACCCCGGGCTGGCGAGGTCAGGGAGGAAGGTGAGGTGCCGCTCGCCACTAGGTGCTGGTGCAGGCAGTAAGAGAGGAATTATGACCAGGCTCATCCAGAGGGGACGGGCCACCAGACGCAAAGTTGAGCCAGAGGCTCAAAGGCAATTTTAGTAAGGGAAAGAACAATGTTGACAAGAATATCTTCACGTTTCCTGCGTTCAGTGAAAAATGAAAAAGGCGTGTTGGCGATCGAATACGCCCTGCTTGTGGCCTTTATTGGGCTGGTAGTTGTGGTTGGGATCACATCAGTCGGTACGCATTTAAATACCTGGTATACCAACGTCGCGACCTTCATTGGTACCCTTGCTAGCTCCAGCTAGTCCAGGCAGCCCCTGGTGGTCCCTGTGTGCGGGGTGGTTGCCCAGTGGAACGGCGCTGGATGCCCGGGAGGTGCCCCTGTTGGTGGCTGACGTGCTGTCAGCGCCTATCCCGTGCCAACTACCCCACTCTGGCTTGTCCCTTCCCCCCTCCCCGATGGGAGCGCCGGAAAGGAGGAGCCATATTTTTGACCCCTTTTTGACTCTTTTGCAAGGTAGGTAGGGTATGGGAAGATACCGTGGATTCTTACTGCTTGGCATTGCTGCTTTAATGGCTGCATTTACTAGTCTATTGATCTATAATTGGTTAGAAGGGCAGCGGATAACTCTGAAGCCCGCTGCCCTCAATGGCGAGGCTGCCGGCGTGCAGACTCAGATGGTGATGGTAGCCGCCACAGATTTGTTCTGGGGGACCAAATTGACTGCTGAGATGCTCACCCCTGTGCCTTTCCCGGCAGGCAGCGTGCCGCAGGGCACCTTTCCAACCGTCGAGAGCCTCCAGGGGCGTGTCTTGATCGCCCATGCGGTGGCGCACGAACCCATCTTAGAGGCCAAGTTGGCTCCCAGCGAAGTCACCAAAGGCGGTGTGGCGGCCGTCACCAATCCTACAAAGCGGGCTATGGCCGTAAAGGTGGATGACGTCGTGGGCGTCGCGGGCTTCATCCACCCGGGCGACAGAGTGGACCTGCTGGTGACGTTGACGCAGTCGCCCCCGGTGACGAAAACAGTGCTGCAGAATGTCCTGGTGCTCGCCACCGGGACCGAGATCGAAAGGCGAGGCAAAGAAGACAAAGCGAACCAGGTGCACGTCATTACCGTCGAGGTGACGCTAGAAGAAGGGGAAAAGCTGGCCCTGGCCGCTAACGAGGGCAAGGTGCAGTTGGCACTGCGCAATTACCTGACTGCGGAACCAGTGCTCACCAGAGGCGCGACCGTCCCTGCCCTGCTGAGTTCGTATCGACTCCCAGAGGCGGAGGCCCCGAAGCGCGAAGCACCGGCGCCCCCGAAGCGCGAAGCACCGGCGCCCGCGCCAGTGCGAGAGAAGCCGGCGAAGCAGGTGCAGGTGATCAAGGGCAGTACAGTAAGTACCCTGACGTTTAACTAGCACTACTTAGCCAGGGAGGAGGGATGCTGTGACCAGACAGAATTGGCCGTTACGACACATAACCGTTGGTGTGCTGGCAGGTGTTTTCTTGTTGCTTTGTGCGCCTCCGGGTCGCACGCAAGACCGTCCCAGGATTCCTATTGAAACCCGCACACCGCAAAAAATACGGCTGGTCATAGGAGAATCCCTGGTGATCGATAGCCCCGTACAGATCACGCGCCTATCGCTGGCGGCGCCCGAGATTGCTGATGCTGTGGTGCTGTCCCCCCGGCAGTTTTATCTCACCGCCAAGGCCGTGGGCGTCACACACCTGACGTTATGGGACGAGGGTGATAGGGTCATTACCGTCTTTGATGTTGCGGTCACCCCCAATGTGACACGGCTGAAAGAAAAACTGCACGAGATCCTGCCTGGGGAGGACATCCAGGTGACTGCCACCCATGATGTGGTGACCCTGTATGGCCATGTCTCCAGCACGGTCCACCTCTCCCAGGCGCTGGCCATCGCCGGGGCGTTTATGCCCGAGAAACCTGAGAAAGTCATCAATCTGCTCCAGGTGGCCGGGGTGCATCAGGTGATGTTGGAAGTACGCGTAGCCGAGATGGCCCGTTCAGTCACCCGCAGGTTAGGTTTCAACTTTGCAATCCTGGCGGGTGGGTCAACATTTGGCCTGAGCTTGCTCAATAACTTGACCTCCCTGGGTACTTCAGGCCTGCCCTCCGATATTAAGGTCAGTCCTCGTGTCAACGCCATTACCCGGTTTCACAGCGGCGATGTGTCGGTGACGCATTTTATCGATGCCCTCAAAGAGAACGGCCTGGTCAAGATTCTCGCTGAGCCAACCCTGGTCACGCTCAGCGGCCAGGAGGCCAGCTTCCTGGCCGGCGGTGAGTTTCCCATTCCGGTGGCGCAACGACTCGATGCCATTACGGTTGAGTTCAAAACCTTTGGCGTCGGTCTGGTGTTTACCCCCACGGTGCTCAGTGAAAGCAAGATCAGCATGCGGGTAGCGCCTGAGGTCTCCCAGTTAGATTTTTCGAATGCCGTCAACTTTGCCGGCTTTGTGATTCCTGCGCTCACCACGCGGCGGGCCGCGACCGTGATCGAGCTCGCCGACGGGCAAAGCCTGGCGATTGCCGGTCTGCTCAATGAAAGTGTGCGCGAGAACATTTCGAAGTTTCCGGTCCTGGGGGACGTGCCGATTCTGGGAGCGCTCTTCCGTAGCAGCGAGTTTCAGAAAAACGAGACCGAGCTGATTATCATTGTCACCCCCCACCTGGTCAAACCCCTGGATATGACCAAACAGACGCTCCCGACTGACCAGTTCGTCGAGCCCAATGAATTCGAATTCTATCTGTTGGGGAAGCTGGAAGGACAGGGTGCGGCCGCCAGGCGCGGTGGGAAGTTGGACGGCAAGTTTGGGTACATCGTCCCCTAGGAGAAGCACTATGCAAAAGCGACTCGGAATGTTACTTGTCAGTGTGGTCCTGCTTGGTGTGATACTGGCTGGCTGCACCCCCCCTACTCGGCTGGAGAGGGATTACGGTACCTCGTACCAGCTCACCAGAGCGCAGCAGATCTTGACTCCTGAGGCCGAGCAAAGCCTCGCACCCCAGGAAGACCTGGACGGGGGAGCGGCCCAGCGCACGCTCGAACGCTACCGGAAAACGTTTGAAAAGCCGCCACCGCCGCCCACGTTTGCGGTTTCCGTGGGCGCCATCAAGTAAGGAGACGGACAATGCGACTGCAGCGTGAAGACGGTATCGTGGCCCTCGAATTTGCCCTCATACTGCCGCTGTTCCTGCTGATCGTGGCGGGCATTATTGAATTCGCGGTCATGCTGTTCGACCAGCAGGTGATTACCAACGCCAGCCGTGAAGGCGCCCGCGCTGGGATTGTCCTGGCCATTCCCAAGCCCTCAGAGGCAAACATTCAGAGCGTCGTCAGCACCTACTTGACGGGCGCCGGGCTGGATGCCGCGAGCGCCACGGTCGACGTGACCGGCGAGGGCCTGGCTTTTGGCAACGATCTCACGGTGCGCGTGGCTTATCCATATAACTTCTTGTTTCTCCCACGCTTTACTGGCGGAAGCGCGAGTATGACCCTGACTGCGAATACCACCATGAGGCACGAATAAAGGGGAGGAGCCTGGCAATGCGTCTGCGGAAGATTGTGTCTGGGCAAGAGGGTGCCGTTGCCCTCATGGTGGCTGTAGGGTTTTTCGTGTTTGTAGCCTTCACGGCCATGGTTGTCGATATTGGCGTGATCCTGGTCACCAGGAACCAACTACACAACGTTGCCGATGCGGCGACTCTGGCCGGTGCCAGGCAGCTTGGCAAGCTTTATGAGGGGCTGGCGCCCAGCGCGCAACAAAGCTACGTGCTCGCTGCTGCAGACGAAACTTTGATCAGGAACGCTGTCCTCGACGCGGCCGGAAAGAATAGCGCCGGGGGCACAGCCATCACCATCAATGCCGCGGATATTCGCATCGGTCAATGGCATACTACTACAAGGACCCTGACAGTGACTACTACCAATCCGGATGCGGTAGAAGTCACAGCGCGCCGGGATGCGACGGCCAATGGTCCTATTACTACCTTATTTGCCAAACTCATGGGGATAAACACCGCCGAGGTCGTCTCCATCTCCCAACGGAGTGGGGGCATATGGACTGGCGTAGAGCGGCCAACGGCGGCGTTAACGGGGGCAGGCACGGTTGAGCCTGGAGACCTCAAGCTTCCCGTCGGGATCTCAAAAAGCTGGTTTACCTCAGGTTTTTGCGACCGGAATATCAAATTCTACCCTACGTCTGCTAGTACCTGCGCAGGTTGGAACACCTTTAACGTGTCGCCGGCCAGCGCCAATAACCTGCGCGATATACTACAGGGAGAGTGGGCCGGCACGTACGAGGCCCCCGGCTTTGCGGTCAGCGACACAATCAATTTCACTAACGGGGTTGCGGCAAGTGATTTGTTCCCGTCGTCGCCCAGTAAAAAGGGTCTCGTGGATCTTTACAACAAGTTCAAGAATGCCGCGGGAGTATGGGAAACGACTGTGCCAGTCTATGACAGTACGGCCTGCAATCCCTCAGGCCCCATCCAAATTGCTGGCTTTGCCTCTGTCGCGGTGACCAACGTCCTGGGGCCGCCTGACAAGATCATCGAAGGGACGGTTAAGTGCCATCTGGTAGAGCCGAACAGCCGCGGTGGTGGTGGGGAGTATGGTACCAAGGGCAGCATCCCAGGTTTGGTGGAATAATGGAGGGCAGAACACCCGTGACTGGAGAAAGCATCACCGTTGGGTTAGAAATACACACTGCGGCCCTACGCGGAGAATTCACCGCTATCCTGGCTACCCAGGCGGCGTTTCGTCTGCAGAACGCGCAGGGTGACGACGTGCCGCAACTCGTCATTGTGGAAATGCACGACGACCGTGCCCGTACGTTTGCTCTCATCCAGGCTATCCAGACCGCTGCCTCGGTAACGGAGGTCTTTCTCACTGCCTCTCGTATGGAGCCAGACATGTTGTTAGAAGCCTTACGGGCGGGGGTGAAAGAGTTCATCCCACAACCTGTGAAACGGGAGGAACTCGAGCAGGCCCTGCAGAGGTATCAAGAGCGCTACCGGCAGCGCACCCCGAGGCAGTCGAAACAGAGCAAGCTGATCAACATCATAGGCAGTAAAGGCGGCGTGGGAACCACCACGATCGCCGTCAATCTTGCCCTCAGTCTGCAACGTCTACACCCCCAAAAATCGGTCGTCCTGGTGGACTTGAACCCCCAACTTGGCGACGCGGCGCTCTTCCTCGACCTCAAACCGGCCCACACGTTCGGTGATATTGCGAAGCATATGTTGCGTCTGGACACTACCTTTTTGCTCAGTACGCTCTCCAGGCACGCCTCGGGGCTGTCGCTGCTGTCGTCGGTGCAGGATATCGAGGAGCTGGGCCTGTTGACCCCGGAGAGTGTCGAGGGGACACTGGAATTATTACAGACGCATTTTGATTATATTGTGCTCGATAGCGGGCATATGCTAGATGATGCCACGGTGGCAGCGTTGCGTCTCGCGCCTACGCTCTTTCTAGTGTCGACCCTTACCCTCCCCGTTGTGCGTAATACTAAAAGGTTACTCGATATCTTTACCAAGTTGGATATTCCCGCAGACAATATCAACTTAATTGTGAACCGTCATAAGTCAATCAATCGGGAAATATCCTTGCACGATTTTGAAAACACCTTGAAAAAAAAGGTGTTCTGGCTTGTTCCAAATGACTACCTGGTCACGTTGAAGGCGATAAATACTGGCCAACCAGTTGCCTTGATGGCAAAGCGGGCAAGAATAGCCAAAAATCTGAGGAAATTAGCCGCTACTATTGCTACAGAAGAGGAGGAAAAATTTTCTCTTCTCTCAAAATTCTTTGGACGAAACAAAGAGGGAGCATAATATATGGCGTGGTTCATTGCTAAATCAGCAGATAATACAATACAGACTCCCATTGCACAGTTGAAAAATGGTCACACTCCAGAGTCATATGAACACGGGAATGAGTATCAAGAGTTAAAGAGTAATATTCACTCAAAACTCATTGACATGATTGATCTCTCTCTCTTAGGTTCACCCAACAAGGAATTTATTAGGCAAGAGATAAATAAAGCGGTTGTAGAGATTCTCAGAGAAGAGATTGTACCACTCAATGCTCGTGAAAGAGAGTTATTGCTCAAAGAAGTGCAAGATGAAGTGTTAGGTCTGGGTCCGTTGGAGCCTTTTTTGCAAGACCATACGATTTCCGATATTTTGGTGAATACCCATAAAAAGATTTATGTGGAGAGATTTGGGAAATTGGAACGCACGGAGGCACGATTTAAAGATGATACTCACTTGATGGGCATCATTGAGAAGATTGTCTCCAGGGTCGGCCGGCGCATTGATGAGTCGTCTCCCATGGTGGATGCCAGGCTGCCGGATGGTTCCCGTGTCAATGCCATCATTCCCCCGCTGGCCATCGACGGCCCTATCCTGTCCATTCGACGCTTTGCCGTGCGTCCCCTGAAGCTCGAGGATCTCGTCAGGCTCAAGACCCTGACGCCCGAAGTGGGGGAGCTCCTGCAAGGGATTATCAAGGCGCGGCTGAACGTCCTGGTCGCCGGCGGCACAGGGAGTGGCAAAACCACATTGTTAAATGTGCTGTCTGGATTTATTCCGGCGACCGATCGCATCGTCACCGTCGAAGATTCCGCCGAACTCCAGTTGCAGCAACCGCACGTGGTGCGATTGGAAACCAGGCCTCCCAACATCGAAGGCAAGGGGCAGGTGACGCAACGCGACCTGGTACGCAACAGCCTTCGTATGCGTCCAGACCGCATTATCGTTGGGGAAGTGCGCGGCGAAGAAACCATAGATATGCTGCAAGCCATGAATACCGGGCACGATGGTTCGCTGACCACTATCCACGCCAACAGTGCCCGCGATGCCTTGATTCGTTTGGAGACCATGGTCTCCATGAGCGGGCTCGATATCCCATCCAAATTTCTGCGGCATTACGTCTGTTCTGCCCTCAACATTATCGTTCATGTCTCACGTTTCAGCGATGGCACCCGCAGGCTGACCAGCCTGCAAGAAATTACTGGTATGGAGGGGGAGGTCATTACCATGCAAGAGATCTTCGGCTTTACACAGACGGGAGTGGCCGCCGATGGCACAGTCAAAGGACGGTTTCAAGCCACTGGGATCCGACCGCGGTTTGTGGAGCGCTTTAAAGCCCTGGGGATCCTCATTCCTCCCGAGCTTTTTGATGCCCGCAAAGTGTATGAAGTCTGAGCCGCTGGAGGGAAGCAGATGCATTATCTCATTGTCATAGCGATCTTCCTCACCGTTGTGCTCTTGATCGAAGGCAGCTATTTTGCCTCCAGGGCGGTGTATGCCCCAGGGCGCCGGCGCGTACGCCGGCGTATGCACACCGTCGCCCAAGACCATGACGACACGTCCATAGGTATCGTCCGGCGCCAGGCCCTGAGCGAGATTGCCTGGGTGAACCGCCTCCTGGTCAAGATGCCCCTGATGCAGAGGTTAGGGCGCCTGCTCGAGCAAGCCAATAGCCGCTATACGCTCGGGACGTTCTTCTTGGTGTCAACAGGGCTGTTCTGTCTGGGGCTCTTGGTGGGTCCATTCGTGGTGCGTATCGCTTACGTCCAGATGCTGGGGAGCATAGTTTTAAGCCTGACGCCGCTCTTGTATATCTTCCGTCGCAAAAAATGGCGCCTACAGCAATTCGAGAAACAGCTCCCGGACGCCCTGGATTTGGTGACCCGGGCTATGCAGGCCGGGCATACTTTTATGATCGGGATCAAGATGGTGGGCGACGAGTTCTCGGAGCCCATCGGCACGGAGTTTGACAAGACGCTCGAGGAAATGAATTTCGGGGTGAGTGTGCCTGAGGCCTTGCTAGGCCTCTCTGAACGGGTGGATTGTCCAGACGTGGGACTATTTGTGACCGCCGTGATTGTGCAGCGGGAAACCGGCGGGAATCTCGCCGAAATTCTCGAAAAAACGAGCCAGGTTATTCGCCAGCGCTTCGAATTGCTCGGGCGGGTCCGCGTCCTGGCGGCAGAAGGCAAATTATCGGCCCTTATTCTGGTGGCGCTCCCCTTCGTCGCGGGTCTCATTCTCTATGTCACCAGTCCGGGTTATCTTACAGTACTGCGCACGGATCCCATCGGGCAGGTGGCAGCGGTGTACGCTGTCAGCATGATGGTCATGGGCATTCTCGCGATCAGGAAAATCATCAGAATCAGGGTATGAGGAACGCAGTGTATGGATACTCCCTTGACCGAGCTGAGGCAGTTCGTGTTCTCTCTCGGGCTGTCATCGTCCCAGTTCAGCTTTGTGATCGCCTCTGTTGTGGGAGCCACTGTGTTACTGTGTGTCGCAGGGTTCTACTCTGTACTCAACTCCCGCCGAGCACTCCAGGCGGTGCGCCGGAAAGTCGAGGGTAGCTGGGAGGGAGCAGGAGCAGCGGAGATGCCGGGGAGTACCTCCCCGGTCAAAGAGGGTGTGTTTCAATCGCTGACGTTTTTAGGCCAGTTGACCAAACCGCGCCGTGAAGAAGATCTCTCACGTATCCGGAAACCCCTGCTGCAAGCGGGGTACAGGTCTGCTGATGCCCCCATGCTTTTCTTAGGCATCAAGCTCCTCCTGGCGGTTGTGCTGCCAGTCTGCTACGTCTTCTTGCGTCCGCCCAGCCTGAGCACGCTGCCTGCTTCGTACACCATGTTTTTCCTCATTTTCACGGCGCTTATCGGTTTTTATGCCCCGGATATCTGGCTCCGGTTGCACGTTCGCCGCAGAAGCCGCCAAATATTCGAAGGCCTGCCGGACGCGCTGGATTTGATGGTGGTGTGTGTCGAAGCCGGTCTGGGACTCGAGGCGGCGATCCAGCGGGTGGGGCAGGAGCTGAAGCTGACGCATAAGGTGCTGCATGAGGAGTTTGCCCTCGTCGGCTTTGGCTTGCGCGCCGGGCAGACCCGGCAGATGGCCTTGAGGGATCTGAGTCTGCGCATTGCTCTGGAAGAAGTCAAGAGCTTTGTGGCGGTGCTGATTCAGACAGATAGGTTTGGGACCAGCGTGGCCCAGGCCTTGCGGGTGCATGCGGATGCCATGCGCCTGAAGCGCCGGCAGAAGGCCGAAGAGCTGGCCATGAAGATCCCGGTAAAACTCCTCTTTCCGCTCATCTTTTTTATTTTACCGAGTCTTTTTGTGGTCATGGTCGGCCCAGCTGCTATCCAGGTCTTCAGGCGCCTTTTACCCATGATGACTAGCAGATAAAACCGTGGCGTTGTGGGCTCGGATCATTAGACAAGGAGGAGCGCAGATGTGGAGCCGATTGTGCTCTTGGGGCCTGCTGCTGGCGGGCACCGTGGGTTTCTGGTGCAGTGGCTGTGCCTCGCACCAGGAGCCCCAGATCACCATGAAGCCGGCAGAGTACCGCAAGCTGCTAGACAAACAAAAGACCGGTAAGCCCTTGGACGAGGTGCTGCAGAAAGAGCTGCCCCCGATGACAGTGGGCGATTATGAAGCGCTGGGCGATACGTATCTCAGAAACGACAACCTGACCATGGCCTTTGTGCAGTATGACAAAGCCTTACGTGTGGATCCTGCCTCCACCCGCATCCGGTATAAAAGTGCTCTCCTCTTTTTAAAAAAGGAGTTAGTCGACGAAGCGATCAAAGACTTTCAGACCGTCTTGCAACAAGACGCGCATTACGCTTTGGCCTATGAGGGGATGGGACAGGCATGGCTGAAAAAGGGCAACCTGGTGGAAGCTGAGAAAAGTTTGCGCCAGGCCATTGCCCTGAATCGAGACCTTTGGCAGTCCTACAACTTTTTAGGCATGATTGCCGATCGCCGCCAGCAGTTTGACGAGGCCATTGCGGCGTATCAATTTGCCATGACGCTGCGCCCAGAGCAGGGATTTCTCTTCAATAACTTAGGCATGTCCTACTATCAAAAAGGGGAGTACGAGAACGCCGTGCAGCATTTTCAGCAGGCCTTACAAAAGGGGTATGCCCAGGAGCGCGTCTATAATAATCTGGGCCTCGCTCTCGCCAAACTTGGCAAATACCCAGAGGCGCTGGAAGCGTTTACGCAGGGTGGCGATAAGGCTAAGGCATACAACAACGTTGGGGTCGTCTGTTTCGCGGACAGAAAATATCCCGAAGCGATTGCCTTCTTGCAAAAGGCCGTGGCATTAAACCCGAGTTATTACGCCAAAGCGAATGAAAATTTGCAAGCTGCACAAAAGGCCCTGGAGGCGCAGGGTGTTGCTGTCCAACTACCCTCGAACTCGTCGAACCAGAAGCAGGGCGCGCCTACGGACCACTGAAGATTCTTCCAAAGATACTAAGAGATACTTCTGATGTGTCAGGCAGTTGTCGTAAGTACCGAGAAACGGCCCCTTATGGCCCGGATTGCCCAGACATTAGAGGTGAGTCTCGATTATTTCGCAGGTCTCAGTGATCTCGATAGCCTTTCGCACATCCGAGAGGAGTCTCTATGGTCTCATCGTTGTCTCCCCAGCCCGTCATGGACAGGCCTGTGCCCCTAGCATCGCCCGTGGCCCGACGGCGTCATCCGGCCCTAGTCCCCTGGATCGTCCTGGGGCTCGTGGCCGTGCTCGATGCCGTCTGGCTCACATGCGCCGGCGTTGGGCTGACAGCGACCCAGCTCCCCTCGCTGCTCCTGCGCGTCGCGCTCCTGGGCGGGCTCCTCGTGCTCGGCTGGGCGGCCCCAGCGGGGAGCTGGCGGGCGCGGTTGGGGCTCCTCGGCGAGACGCTCCTGCGCTTTCTCGCTCTGACCACCAGCGCTGGTATCCTGAGTTATCTTGTCCTCACCCTCCATCGTCCCCTCATTGACCCTCTCCTGGCGCAGGCGGACGCGGCGCTCGGGGTCCCCTACATGGCCTGGTTTGTCTGGGTTGAGGCGCATCCACAGGTCGCCGAGATCTTGACGAGCGCCTATCTCACCACCTGGCTGCAACTTGTCGTCTGCCTGGTGGTGCTGGCATTGGGCCAGCAGCGTGCCCGCCTTCAGGAGCTCTTTTGGGCGATTGCGCTGGCGCTCGGGGTGATTCTTCCCCTCTCGGGCGCCTTTCCTGCCCAGAGTGCCTGGGTCACCTATGGCCTGACCGCGCGCGTACCACCCTGGGCGATGCAGTGGTATCCGCTCTTTCATGGCTTCCAGACGGGCATACTGCGGACCATTGATCTCACGAGCATTGAAGGTCTGATCACCTTTCCTTCCTTTCATACCACCATGGGCATACTGCTCACGGCATCGCTGCGGCCGTATCGCCTGGTCTTTCCCCTGGCGCTTGCGCTCAATGCCCTCATGATTGTCTCCGTCCCCACGCAGGGCGGGCATTATGTTGTGGATGTGCTCGCCGGGGCCGTGGTGGCAGGCCTGGCCCTCTGGGGTGCTCAGTGGCTCCTGCAGGGCGAGACGGCGGTGGGACCGCGGACGTGGAGACGACGCTTCAGGCCGGACAAGGCAAGCGCTACCGCATCGCCTCAGGCCAGGATGGTATCTGATCGGACGGTTTCGCCATGATTGAGACCGTGATCGACATTTTGTTAAATGCCCAAAACCCCGATGGGGGGTGGGGAGCAGTGCCAGGCAAACGGAGCAATACCGAAGCCACATCTCTTACCCTGCTCGGGTTGAGCATATGGCACGAGGTGGTACCGGCAGCGTGCCTCAACCGTGGCCTTACCTGGCTGACCACCAGGCAGCACGCCGATGGCAGTTGGTCGTTGACGGATCAACTGCACGAAGGTTCATGGGCGACAGCACTGGCCATCCTGGCCCTCGATTTTTTCGAGCCACACCAGCAGAGCACTCTCCGGGGAGCAAGCTGGTTGCTGCGTCAGAAAGGCAGAAGACTGGGCTGGGTCGCTTCTCTGCTGTACCGCTTTGCTCCGCACACATTACCTTATCAGATGAATCCCGACTTGCAGGGGTGGTCGTGGGCCGCCAACACCTTCAGTTGGGTGGAACCCACTGCCTACGCCCTGATCGCCTTGCAGAAGCTCGGCTCCTCTCTCCAGGAGACCCTGGCCGCAGAACGCATTCGCGAGGGTGAACACGTGCTCTATGACCGCATGAGCGCGGGTGGGGGATGGAATTATGGCAACACACAGGTACTTGGAGAGCATCTCCCACCCTACCCTGAGACCACCGCGCTGGCCCTCATTGCTCTGCAGAATCATCCGACAGCCGAGCCGAATCAACTGAGCTTGCACGCTCTGCGCACTATGCTCGAGCACGTTGAGTCGGGGCTGGGACTCAGTTGGGCGATCCTGTGCTTGACGCTCTATGGTCACGATGTCTCGGCGTGGCGGACACTGCTCAGGCGTACCTACGAGCAGACAGGTTTTTTGGGCGAGACGAAAACGCTGGCGCTGGCGCTCCTGGCCTTAGGCGATGGCAGCCGTGTCTTGAGGACAACCACACATGCTTAACCGCAGACAGTTTTTCATGGGGGGGATGGCGGCCGTGCTGCCTGCGGCCGTCGCCGGGTGTGCTCGGCGTGAGCCTTGGGGGAAGGCTGCCTACCGCAAGCCAGCACAGTCCCGCGTGGCTATCCTCGGGGCCCAGAGCTACGACATGCCCCTGGAGGATATTCTCCACCGGGGACTGCAACTCTTCCGTCTTCCTCTCCACGGCAAGACCGTGGTCTTAAAACCGAATCTAGTGGAGTATGATCCGGCTGGCATCATCAATACCCATCCAGCCGTCATCGTCGCGGCGATTGAGGCATTCAAGCGTCTGGGGGCGCGCCAGGTCATCGTGGCCGAGGGGCCTGGGCATCGCCGGGATAACGAGTATCTCTTGAGCGCTTCCGGTTTCTCTACCATGCTCAAGGAGCACCAGACACCGTATGTGGACCTGAACTACGACGATGTGCAAGCGCTCCCACTGCGCAGCCATTTTACCACCTTACAGCAGCTCTATGTCCCTGAGACGGTGCTCAAGGCGGACCTGCTTGTCTCTATGCCGAAGCTAAAAACCCATCACTGGGCCGGGGTCACCCTGTCCATGAAAAACTTGTTCGGGCTCATTCCGAGCGCCATCTATGGCTGGCCCAAAAACGTCCTGCACTGGGCCGGGATCGCTGAAAGTATCCTGGACATCAACAGTACCCTCCCGGTACCGCAGTTCGCCATTGTCGACGGCATTGTGGGGATGGAGGGCAATGGCCCTATTCAGGGCATTCCGAAACCGTGTGGCACGTTGATCCTGGGGGACGATCTGGTCGCGGTCGATGCCACGGCGGCCCGGTTGATGACGATCGACCCCGGGAAGATCCCCTATCTGACAGAGGCCGGACGCTTCCTGGGGAATATCGCCCCGGAACATATCCTGGCCCTCGGTGAAGACCCGGCCGCTTTCCGGCAGGACTTTCGTGTCATCGACCGATTTCAGCATCTCAAGGTGCGCAGTGGTTAGTGAGAGTGCTGCCTAAGTCAGGACGGTGTCATGCACTAATCCGGTAGTCGCAACTTCCTGGAGGCGGGCCAGTGGGAAGTAAGTACCCGGACATAAATTTTGGCATACTTCAGGCCGCCTGAAAGTTAATCGTGTAGTCTGTGCCAAAACGGGTGAGAATATCTTCAACTGCTTTACACAGGCATGAGCAAGAGGCATACGCCGAGAACGGTAACCAGTAGTACTTGATAAAGCGCCATAGCATTTCCATCAGATGCAGTTCAGGAGAGTATGCGGGCAGATATTTGACAATTCACCCTTTACGGACCCATTGCGGCATCTGATGCATAAACGCTTTCGACCGGTGCATCGGGGCATTGTCAAGCAGGACATCACGGCGCTTGTCAAGCTGCGCACTCAACTGATCAACACACTCGATAATCACCGCCGTGTCGACGCTGCCTTCGATCATATACGGATGCAGGTCGTTGGTCCGTTTCAAAAAACCGAAGACATGCAGGCGCCGACGATGGCTGCAGGTCGGCACCTCGATGGAGGCGCCTTTTGGCTGCCACGCGTAAGGCCGATATGGCTCGAGGCAGAAGCCAGTGCCATCACAGGAGGTGTTTCAGAGCTGTTGATTCCATGTTAGATGGATCGCCCAAACTCATAGCGATTGATGAACAGCCCAATCACCACGTACTTCTGACACAGTTTGGCAATTATTGATCTAACCCTATGATTTCATTAGTCTAAAAAATAGACATGGCGAATCTTGAGGAAATATACCATCTTGATCCTTCAGGAGGATCGAGGCATGCATAGAACCCAGAGGGACCCAGTTGACGACGTGAGCCCAGAATTTTGGGCTGGAAGAAAGGTGGCTGAAACGCACAAGGCCCTTCTGTGGCAATTCCTCAACGACGATCCCACCTGTCCAAGCCGCCTCGTGCTTCATGCGCTCGCAGAAACACAGGTGCAGATTTCTGTCACTCTCCGTCAAATCAATCGGTTGCGGAAGGCCTGGGGTCTCAATCGAGGGAAAGGGCGGCCACGCCGAGCAGGCTCTCAAAAAAAAATCTGAGTCGCCGGGAAAGCTGGTCTCGGTTACGCCCCGTCTGTCGTTCGTCGGTGTGCATTTGTTGGCCCATTGGCTCGACCAACAGCATGCCTTCGCCCCGGTGGTGGCTCAGCTCACGCAGGCGGTAAATGCCTATAAGCAGACGCATCCGGGCGACGCCTTTGCCTTGTTGCATCACCGCGAGCAGACGCTTTTGCGCCGCTTGCAGGCGCTGTTTTTTGCCCCCTTGTGGGGTATCGACCGCCTCAGCGAGTTTGATACCCACGAGCATCCGCTTGAGACCCTGCTTGGCCAGGGCTATCAAAGCTCAACACTGAGCCAGTTTCTTGGGCAACTTGAGCGCGTCGGGGCCGACGAAGCCCTGATGCCGACGCTGTTACCGGAGCAGGTGGGGCAGATCATCTATGTCGATGGGCACATGATCG
>WNGG01002730.1_pt1 | contig 20537 bp, 13 predicted proteins | sample 5400661 | NCBI WGS metagenome assembly WNGG01 (sample SAMN13153372, study PRJNA577476) | soil metagenome | isolation source: 100 cm soil or saprolite under Garry oak tree replicate 1 | place: USA:California | collected 2016-06-15
TCAGGCAGCATCCAGCCGAGCCTTTGGCCAGTAAGGATCCGCAGCGGGCCAACGACGTAGGCTTCGGCGAGGCTGGGCAATGCGGTGAATTCCGCATCGGCGGGTGCGCCGCCGGGCAGCCGGTGTGCCCGCTCGATCAGCCCGGTGCCGAGCTGCCATGCCGCACCGGCCTCACCGGCCCGCGCGCACTCAACCGCGGCGAGAATCTCCACCGCCATTGCATATGACTCGGCGGCCAGCAAGCCGGTGCCAAACTCGGCTGGGCTCGGCGCGGACGGGCAGTGGCGCGCGATCACCTCGAGGTGATCGAGGTGAGCACCCTCGTGGATGCCACGCCAGATCTGTTGCTGCAGCCTCCCGGCACAGGAGTGTGTCTCTGCGACCGCGATGACCGGCCCGGGCAGGCACATCCAGCAGCGCCTGGCGATTTGGCGCTCTAAAGGCAGGCGCACCACCAAATAGGGTGGCCCGGCGGCGGGGCGATACCGGGCGCCCCAGCTCAACAGCTGTCCGCTGGCCTGGTCGCATGCTCGCTTGGTCGCTTCAGGGCCACCAGACGCCAACGCCGTGGTCGCGATGGTCCTGCCGAACCGTGCCAGCAGCTCAGCGGCCTTCCAGGCGAGCGGGGTAGCCGGCGGGTACAGGCCCGGCCAGCGCACGCAGCTCACGGAGCCTCGCGGCATAGCGGCCCCCAGATCTGACACCTGAGACGCGGATAACCTCGTCGAGGCCGCTGAAGCTGGCAGCTCCGCCCAGAATCAGACATCCGACAGCTACTTCTGCCCAGCTGCGGATCGTCCAGGCCGTACGCTCCCTGCCAACCGCGGGAACCCGGGTCGCGGCAAGCGCAGCTTCGGTTGCCCAGGCACGAGCTGATTGCGCTGTCGGGGGAGGGTTGAGCGGCAAATGTGCGGTGGTGTCCGCGGCCATCAGCAATCCGCCCACAGGCGCACCCTGAGCAACAGGCGTCGCGGGTCCGTAAAGGCCGTGCGTCCGTGCAGCATGCGCAGGTTGTCGATGATCACCATGTCGCGAGGGTCGAGCCAGACCTGCGCCACACCCGGAGCCGTTCGGACAAATTCGGCGAACAAGCGGGCGGCGGCGCGAGTGGGCTTGCACAGGTCGCCGGCCAGGTTGTCAGCCCGCCACCTGATTGCGCATTCGCTCAGCAGCACGGCAGCGCGGAAACCGGGCTCTGGGCTGAACGGCCGGGGAGTGGCCCAGCGCCAGACCGGTTCTCTAAGCCTGGCGAGAAGCCACTCACCCCCGGCGCGTTGCCGCAGCGCGGTTACCACGTCCTGGACGCTGAGCAGCCGGGTCGCGCCGCCATCAGTGGCCCGCCGAATGACGAACAGGCACACGAGTTCCTCGGGTCTGGCGCGATACTGGGCGTCGGTATGAAGTGCCGCTTCGCCGGCTCGCACAGAAAAGGTGGCCAGGCGGTCGTGCTCGCGTGCCGTGACTGGCCAGACGGCCGTGCCGCCGTCGCGGCACGACGGCCGTCCGAACCGGCTGGCAATGTCGAGCACCGCATCGTGGTCACGTCCGGTCGGGTCGAGCGGAAGGTCCCGTATCACCGCCCAGCCGCGTTCGGCGAGCGCCCGGCGAGCGCCGTCCAACACGGCCGTGCTCACCCGGCTGATGAGCTGGGATGGCGCAGCGCCGACCATGATGTCCCCTCCTGGTCCCCGACATCACTGCTCTCTGGTAAAGCTCAGCCGAGTGACCGTCGCGGTGGCTGGGCGCCCGCCGGGCGTCATTGGGGCATTATCCGGGCGAACGCTGAATCTAGATAAATCTCTTTTTGGCCGTGCGGGGTACTCTGATCACAGTTCTCCACGTATGATGATCATTCGTGCTCCCCCCGGATTACCGTGATCGCGAAGCGCGCGGGATGGCCGCCCAGAACCGGCGGCTCGCTGCTATCGCCAAAGCCGCCGCGCAGACCCTGCGTGAGGTGCCTTACCACGTCGTACGGGCGAAAGACGTGGCCGCGGCGGTGCGCTTGCCCCGTGAGGCTGGGCACTCGGCTGGGCGGAGCGCGGTTTGGCTTCATAACGAAGTCCGCAACCGTCGTGTGCTGGTTGGGCTCGCCGCGTTGCACGCCTGGCGCGATTTTCTGACCCGCGCAGACTGGGCCGCTCCGCAACGGGTGGCCTCAGTGACGGCAGCACGCGAGACCGTCGCGCACGCGATGGCGGTGGTCGTTCGCTTCCACCGCGCGGAGGCGATGTTGATGACCCAGGTGGGCTACGGGATCGGTGACATCGCTACGGCGGAAAAGCGCCAGCTCGCCGCTGGCGTAGCCGCCGTGCCACCCGTCTGGCCTGCCAGCCAATGGGGCCGGGTAGCTGCTGCCGCGTGGGACGGCCGATGCGTGGTCTTCGCCGACTTTCTCCAGCCGGTTCTCTGGCAGTGCGTGCAGTCAGTCACCTACGTGTCAGACGCGAGCGCGCTGGCGAGTGCTTCGCGGCTTTCCGACATCGCGTTCCGCACGTGCCTCGCAGACCCCAAGGGCCCGGTCGACAGGCTTGCGCACGGGCTTGCCGGCCTGTGGTTCGAGCTGGATCTGATACCCCTTGCCGGCAGCCTGCCGCGCAACCTGGAAAGCAACGAGGTCGCGTTCGCCACCACCGCGCGCCGCGGCACTGATCCCCAGGCCGAGGCCAGCGCGCTGGCAGGGGTGATCAGGGTGTTGCTTGAAGCGGGAACGCTGCACGCGCGGTGCGCCGACGAGTGCCAGCACGCTCTCGGGCTGTTGCGCAATCTCGTCGAGGCGCCGACCGCCCAGGCGGGCGCCGCCAAGTCCTCGCCCTATGACTTTGAAAGAATGTGCGACACGACGACTCATCTAGGCCTTGCGGCGCTCCGCTATGGCGACACTCGCCTGGCCGAGCAGGCATGGCAGCTTTCCCGCGATGTCGCAGAAGACAAGCTCGGCCGCGACGTGTCCCGTATCGCACGAGCCGACAATAACCTGGCCGCCCTTGCGGCAGAGATCGGGCGCCCAGCTGATGCCTGGACACAAATTCAGCAGGTCTTCCAGGCCCGCACGGTGCTGCTGGACAAGGCTCCAGATGACCCGGCGGCGTGGCGCAGGCTGAGCACGACCGCTCGAACTCGGGCGGAGATCGCCCGGCGCGCCGGACGGGTCATCGACGCTGTCCAACTTGCTGCCGACCTCCTTGCGGACCGGCGCGGCCGGCGACCGGCGCCCGAGGATCCTGACGTTGCCGACGCATTGCTACTACTTGGCCAGGCGCTACTTGTGGGCGGGCACCCGGCAGAAGCGCGCCACCACATCGAGCGCGCCGCTGCGACCAGGCGAAGGCTGTTCGTGCAGACGTCCTACCGTGTTCAGGAGGACGTCGTCTGGCTCGCCAGGACGGCATTGGCGGGCGAGTATCCAGGAACTGCGGCAGGGCTGCTGGCTCGCCAAGCCGTGATCACGACGTGGTTCAGCGAGCGTGTGTCCTTTCGCCTCGGTTATGCGGCCCGGCGCCTGCTCGCACTCGCTCGGGCCAGGCTCGCAGACATCGAGCAAGCGGAGGCGGCGCTGCGTAGCGACCGCGACGGGCTGGTGCGGCTGCCTATCGACGCTGCGGCCGATCCGCTGGCTCACGACTTTGCGCGAGCCATCGGGGAAGTCAGGTTGCTCGCCGGTGATCCCAGTGAAGCCGTCCGCCTACTTGATCAACTCGCGACCGCCGAGGCCAGGTTTAGCTCCGCGACGCCAGCCCACGGCTGGACGCTGATCCTTCTCGGGCGCGCCGCAGACAAGCTTGGCGACTCACGGCGAGGCGAGGAGTGCTTTCGCCGAGTTAGCAACCTGGCGGACAGCGGCGTCGATCCGCGTCATCCCGTCATACTCGCGGCCCGATACGACGAGGCCGCGCGGCGCGCCGCCATTGGCGAAAGCATCCGGGCAGGCGAGTTGCTTGCGCCGTTGCTTGATCGCCGGCAGCTTGGACACGGCCGGCCAGCGCTCGGCGAGGACCACCCCCTGCTTGGAATGGCTCGCGATCTGGCGGATCGCCTGGGCATCGCCGTTGCCAGTACCACGGCGATGCCCTCCGGCACGCCATTGGACAGTGGCGTTGATCTTTGACCAGCTGGACAGTGGCGTTGATCTTTGACCAGCGCGGCAGGATCCAGGAACAGCCGTTGAGCCGCTGCGCGGCCTGTGGGCACGGCGCGTTGATCTTTCCGAGTTGCCGCGCTGCCGCTGGCTGGAACGGCTTGCGCCCGGCGATATGCCTAGCTACGCTCACGTTCATCCAGAGTTGTTGTCTTAGATTCACAAGATAGGTAGATCTAACTTCACGGACAGAAGTCATTCCGTTATCTATCTAACGTAATCCTGGCTGCAGCGTCGGCGCGTCTGACTTTTGACCGGCTGAATGGCTGCAAGGGGGGAGCTGTCTTCTGCCCTGTGTCCAAGGGCCGCACGACCTAAATCAGCCGCACGACGACATCAACTGGTGCTGCCACCAGGCAAGTGGCCGCGCTTGCCATAACGGCTCTTTGGGGGGGTCTGCAGGCTAGCGCGGACGAAGACGGTGCACGTGCGGTATAAGCACGCAACGAGATGCCAGTGGGGGAAGTTCAATTGCGTATTCTCAGCCGCCCCAATGTTTTTTCGTCAGGCCAGCAGCGTGCCGATCGTTTGCGGGCCGTGGCACGGCTGTGCAGGGCTGTGAATGACGGGGCCGTGAGCCGTGTACTGAGCTGGGCGGCAAGGCTGGTCCCCTTGATCGTGATCGTTACGCTGGCCGCAGCGCAGCCCGCGCACGCACTGAGAGCGGGCACGCCAGGCATCAGCGTCGAGGACACGCCCCTCGACGTCGTTCTTCTCGTCGATGAATCGGGCAGCCTTTCCGGTGCTGACGTAAAGCGGGAGATCGAAGCCGCAGGAACGATCGCTCAGGCACCGCTCAACCCTCGTAGCCGGGTCACGGTCGTCGGATTTGGCGGCGCGAACGGGGTAGCGCAGAACCAAGACCCGACCACTGTGGTTTGCCAGCCCACGGTCACCAGCGGTCCGGCCAACCTGGAATACCTCGCCCGGTGTGTAGACAAGCTGCACCGGCGCACGGCGGCCGAGGGAAACAACACCGACTACGCGGCCGCGCTCAGCCAGGCCATGTCCTTTTTGAGCCCAGGCACCTCTGTTGGGCAGCAGTCGCCGTCCGGCGCTACCAAGGCGGTTCTCATGCTGACCGACGGCGGGCTTTACGTCCAAAACGACCCGCAGTACCCCGCTAATTGGCTGCCCGCCGCGCACCATGCCGTCGACATCCAGCTCGCTGCCGCCCGAGCGGCCGGAGTCGAGGTGTGGCCGCTGGGGTTTGGCACCATCTCAGCTGCGAACGAGCAGTACCTGCAGTATCTGGCCGCACATGGCGCCCGCGCGGCCTGTGACTCACGTACGGCCTCAAAACCCCACGCGATCGTGGCGCAGGATTCGGCCAAAGCTCTGAACGCCCTTTACGCCTTGTACGCCGCAGCCGGCTGCATCGGCACGAGCAGCGGCGGAACCACCATCGTCACCGGCGGCCAGAGTCGGCTGCTCACGGTGAACATCCCGGCGATCGCCAGCGATGGTGCCATCACTGTCAACAAGAGCAACCCAGGCGTTCAAGTGGACTTCCTCTCGCCAGACGGCACCGTGATAACCTCAGGCTCGCTCGGCGGCTCCACATTCCAGCGCAGCGGGCAGGACACGCCTGTCGAAGTGCTGCACATTACCAATCCGCAGGCAGGCGCCTGGCGAATCCGGCTGAATGCTCCAAGCGGCCTGCGCAGCCAGCTGGTGAGCGCGACAGCCTTCTGGCAAGGAGCGGTGCGCGTCTCCATCATCGCTTCGCCACCCACCGCCCGGACCAGCCAACGGATCACGGTCACGCTCAGCGTGCTGAGTGCCACTGGGCCGATCACCGACCGCGCCACGCTCAACGGGATACACGTGGGGGTCAGCGTCGCGGGCGATGGCTTGTCCGGGCAAGTTCCCATACCTCTGAGCCAGGCGAGTGGAACCAAAGGTGGCACTCTTGGCGTCGGCGACTATCATGGCGCCTTCACGGCGCCAAGCAAACCGGGGACACTGACCTTCACCGGAACCGCCTACGGCTATGGCCTGCACGCGACCGAAGTGCCCACGGAGGTCACCGTCGGCGACGCGGCGGCACTTCTGCAAGGAACGGTCGAGTTCAGCGCTCCCGACTCGGTGCTGCGCGGCCAGAGCATCGGTGGCCACGTCCTTTTCAACAACCAGACCGGCCAAACCCAAAAGGTGCGGCTCACTCTCAGCGCCACTCCGGCGCTAGCGACCATCACGGCACCTAAGGGCGAGGTGACAGTGCCATCTGGCGCGTCCACCGCTCGTTTTACGATCGCGGTGAGCCGGGGCTCACCGCTCGGCCCCGCCTCGCTCGTTGTCAAGGTGGTCGACACAAGCAACCTGGCTACCGTCTACGGCAATGATCAGCTGCTTGTTACGGTGCGTAAGCCACCAGGCTGGCTCGCCAAGTACCGCTGGGCAATCGCTGGCGCGGTAGCCATCCTCCTGCTGATCACACTCGCCCTCTACGTCCGCCGCCTGAACCGGCGGCGCCGGGTCGACGTGCGCGGCCTTTTCGCCGTGTTGAGCCGCGACGGCGAGCAGGTCGTGCATGAACTGAAAGCGCCCGGCAGGTGGGCAGAGACCTTCCGGTTCGTGATTCATGACGAGGAGAGTCCGCAGCCGCGGCTCGACTACCCACGGCCAGGAGATCGCGCGTACGTGGCCCGACGTGCCGCCAACGGACGGGTAAGCGTCAAGGCGCCCGACGGTGACAGGTATGACATGCCCGCTGGTGGGGCCGGCGAGCGCTTGCCCAGCGGAATTCATCTGGCACTCCGCGACACAGGGCACCACGCGACATCGCGTGAAGCCGATTACCTGCGCGGCAATCCTCGGTCGCGTTGGGACAACGGCTCGTCAGCCTCGCCGCGAACCCAGCAGCCAAGTCAGCCAGCCGTCGACGCTTCAGACGACTGGTGGCAGTGAGGCCGCTTGCGAGATGACCCTGACCGTTGCGAGATAACCCTGACCGGATCGAGATAAGGACTGGATCAGTGACGATGAAGCTTTACCAGCCTGTTCTGTTTGTCGGGCTCGGCGGGACCGGCTGTGACATCGGGGCAGTCGTTGAGCGTCGGCTGCGCGAGGAGATCTGTGGCCCGGACGGCACCGAGTTTGGCAGGAAGCGTGGCAATGCCGGGATGCTGCCTTACCAGTTGCCGTCTTGCGTGCAATTTGTCTACGCGGATATGAACCAGGCCGATCTGGAGCGGATGCCGCTACGGGTCGTGCCAGGTTCCCAGCATGTTCGGGCTGCCCAGCGGAGCGCCCACTACGTGCGTGATCTGGTGCCTCTCGTCGACAGCTACCCCCAGCTCGCCATGAACCTGCGGCTGGAGGCCGAACGCGAGACCGCCTCGTGGCTGCCGCCCGAGCATGGCGAGCCACGGATCAACCCGTTGACAAGGGGCGCGGGCCAGTTCCCCACGGTCGGCCGCGCCGCGCTTTTCGGCACCTTCCTGAGCGGTATCGCGCCAGCCATCCGGGACCTCCGCGCGGCCGTCGGAAACCTGGCAACTTCTGGTGAAGATCTGGTGGCCCTCGGCGGTCGGCCGCCAAGGTCGGTGGACGTGTTCGTGGCCTACTCGCTAGCGGGTGGTACGGGCGCCGGAATCTTCTATGACTACTTGCACCTCATTGGTCACGTGTTCGACCAGAGCCAGCTGCGGGCCAAGATCTACCCACTTGTGCTGATGCCGTCGGCCTTCCAGGACGGTCTCGGGGGCGGCCGCCCCGCGGAACTCAACGCCGGCCGGGCATTGCTTGATCTCTTCCGGCTGGTGGACCAGCAGAACGCGGGCGACGTCGAGCGTGATCTGCGCGGCCACAACGACCAGGCGCCGATCAATCCCAATGAGCAAGCCGTGCACTATCCGAAGACCGGGCGGATTGTGCTGCGCACGGGCACGGTCCAGACCGGATTCCTGTTCTCGCAGCCGGTCGGCGCTGAACGCGTTGATCTGCACCGCTCGATCGCCTCGCTCGTCCTGTCGCTGATCGGAACCGAGCTGGAGCAGGAGGAGGACCGCTCGGGTGAGCCTCACCAGTCGTTCACCGACTGGTGGGTCAATGCGGGAAGTAACCGGCAGGCCCCGGCCGAGAATGGAATCGGCAACCGCGGCGTGTCGACCGCCCTCGTCGCGTCGCTCACAGTGCCGTTCGACGATCTTGCCGGCATCATCGGGGGCCGGTTGCTGCGAACCGCGATCGAGCAACTTTCCACGCCGACCAGCAGGCCGGAGTCGAACCGCGACCACATAGAGGACTTCCTGCGCGCGGCGGGCGTCCACCCGGTCCTGGTCCGCGACGGCGAACACTTCGCGGAGCCTGAACCCGCGCACGGTGCCCGTGAAGTGGCCGCAGCGCTCAATGACCGGGGTGAGGCGATGAAGGCGGGCCTGACTGCGCTCCATGCAAAGCTAAACCGCGACATTCCAAAGATCGTCGCGGACTTCGATCCCCGCAGCGCCGTACGGGAACTGCTCACCAGGCTGGACGTGTTCCGCGTCGAGCGTGTCGCGTTCGGCCACCCTGACCTTGGCGATGACATCGACAAAAACGGCGCGGCCGGCTTGATGCATCGTCGCCGCGCGGCGCCGCAGGCGCCGAACGGGTTTGGCGTCGGGCCGCCCACCGCATCAGAGTTCAAGAACCGCATGGCCGGGGTGATCAAGCTGAAGTGGGCTGACCGGGAACCCGCGATGGTGCGCCAACAGCAGGATGCCTGGTACAAGTGGCGGACCAACGTCGAGTGGGCAGGACCATGGGCCGCCCACGCGGCTCAGTGGCGCCGTACGCTGACCGACGTCCAGACCGAGCTCAGCCGGCTTACCAGGGCGCTTCTCGACTTTGCCCGCACGGACGCGGAGCGATTCGGACCGCGCGCTGGCGAACTGTACCGCCGCCGGGTTGGCGTCTCCTACCTGCTGCCGCCCGGCGGCGCAGAAATGGAGCAGTTCCACCAGCTCGTGACCAGGCGTCTGCTCGACGACATGGTCGCGGAGGGCAGGCTGCATCCCGCCGCCTCCGAGGCCGATCTCGTGCAGGCATTGGTCGGCCGCGATGGTTGGCGCGAAGCATACGAGACAACCTTCGAGCGCAGCGAGGGGCAAGCGGTGGCCGACTTGCTTGACCGCGTGAAGGCCAGCGTGAAGGTTTTCCTGCGGGACACCGCGTCAGGGGGCCGGCGCCCGCTGTTGCCCCGCCTGCACGACTTGCTCGCGGAGGCGGCTGGTCACAGTACGGCGACGGGGCTTCAGGATTACGTCGAAGACTTCCGCGGCAAGCTCGCCGGCCTTGTCCCGGCTACCTTCACCCCGCAAGGAAGTGGCCCGATCAAGGTGCTGATTTCCTACCCAGCCGACGCGAGTAGCCCTGCGATCGAGTCCTACCTGAGGGGAGCAGTCAACCTGCCCGCAGGACCCGGCACCATCTACGACATGAAGAACACCTATGCGGAGTCGATCTCTGTGGTGTTGTTCCGTACCTCGATGGGTGTCACCGAGGTAAACGAGGTTCGCGATGTGCTCCGGCTGTGGGCAAGCGCCTTGGCCAGGCCCGAGCCGGACGACTTCCTGCGCTGGCGTCAGCGGACTGGCTACGAGTTCGGCTACCTGGCAACCACAGAGGAACACCGGGTGGAGATCATGCACCGGCTGCTCTGTGCGTTGTGGAATGGCCGGGCCAAGGCCGACGGGGATGCCGAATCGCCGGACCGGGTCAGGGTGGAACTCGGCGGCGGGGTGACGATGAATCTCCCGCTGATGCCGCTGGAGCGGGCATCCTCGTGGGGGAGCCTGCTGCGCGCCTACGAGTTGTGGACTCTAAACGGGGAGGACACCCACCGCCGGTTCAGCGCACAGCTCATGCGGGAACTCCCTCGAGGCCTGGACGGCAGGTACGCAAAACCGGATTCCCTGTACGAGACGGTGTGCGCTCTCGCGGACACAGAGGTCACGCGCCTCGATGCGATGCTGCGGCAGTCGCCAGCCGGCAGTCAGGGCCGGACAAGTCAGATGCGGCAGTTCTGGGCGGAAACAGTGCCCGCCGCCTTGAACCGTGAGTTCACCGGCGTCGAATCACCAATCCGCGCCAACCTTCGTCAGTTGCACCGGGCGGCGGAGGATGGGGATGCTCGATGACCCGCGCAGTGCCCGTGGTCCAGCTATCAGGCACGTCGCCCGATGAGGCGCTAGGTGTAGTTCACGCACTTCTTGGCAACCGCTTGGTTGCCGACCTGAGCGACTTGCTGGTGCTGGACGACACGGCTGCGCTGCCCGACCATGGCATGGCGTTCGAGCATCTGCTCACGTCGGGGCGGGTGAATCACCTCATCTGCCTGGCTATCGGTCCTCCCGCGCAGCGTGGCCGGATGCTATTGCCTGGAAATATTGGCGCTGGGCACGGCTCAGCGATCCTGTGGGTCGGCGATCAGATCGGCGTCGAGTGGCCCGTTGCCGGATCCGCCGTCGCCGTCGTTCGGCCAGACGGCGCTCCGAGCGGGTTGCAGCACCTCACTGAGGTGCTGTCGTCGGTCGAGATGTTTGACCGGGTGCGCACGCTCGCCGCCGATGTGCCCAACGGCGTCGCCTGCCCGGGCCTCCGGTTGGCCGAGTCAGATGCTGAGGCGACTCCCTTTCCCGCCGCACTGGCCGGGGCCATCGACAGGCTGCTTCAGCCGCATGTCCACATCGAGTCGGGGCACGAGGAGGCGTTTGCCGAGTTGGCGGAGATCCGCCCCGGCGGAGTCCTGGTGAGCCAGGACGGCGCGCTTTCGCGCGCGAGAAAGCGTTGCGTCGCGTCCGCTGACGAAGCCGGAGCAGCGCTTGACGACCTGGTCCGCGTGGTTGGCCCGCTGAGCCCGGGCCAGCACGCGCGGGAAGCGCGCGAGCTTGTGGTCGCGGCGGGCAGGGCACTGACCGATCTTAATGAGCTAGTGGCGGTTGTACTCGATGATCTGACATCCGATGGGCAGACCGGGCGGCAGCGGGAGCGGCTGCGGCACGCCGGACTTTCACTTGGCGACCGGTCCTCGGCCCGGCCAGGCGGAGACCCGTACCCGTCGGCAGGCGTCGCCGCCAAGACAGTCTCCAGCGCCACCATCGTGTCCAAGGCCATCGCGGACGGTTTGCGAAGTGGAGACGATCTGCAGGAAATCTCGGCCCGCCTGGCCGCCACCGAGCGTCACCTGCACCGTAAATGGCGGCGCTACCGCTCCGAGCTCGAGCAGCACTGCCCGTCTGCGCTGAGGGACCGGCTGCTGGATCCGCCGCCGTTCCCAGCACCTCAGCCGTGGCTGCCGCTGGTAGGTGGGCTGGCCGCTGCTCTCGGCAGTGCGGTGGGGATCGCAGGCGGTGCAGTTACTGCGCTGGTCTGGACTGGGATCGTGAGCCTTGCGGTGCACAGGGCCGGTAGCCGACTCAGCGCCGCTCGGCTGCCGCTTGCCGCTAATCTGCTCGCCTCCTTGGTCGGCGCGGCGGCGGGCTACGGGATAACCAATTTCGGCAGGCCATCCCCGCTTGTCGCGCTTGCCGGTGTGGCCCTGGCACTGCTCGTCGTAGCGACAGGGACGGTGAGATCCTGGCGGGCTCGTGCGGAGGAGTGGCGGCTGGCGCTATCGCCGAACCAAGCCGCCGAGTCGGCGGCGGCCTTGATCGACTTGGTTGCCACCGTCGCAGGTCATGTGTCGTCGGCCGATCCTGCCCGGCTCGAAACTGTGGCTCGGGCGAGGATCGGGATCGACGGGATTTGCCGCCAGCTAGGGGAGTACGCCGATGGCGGTGCGACCTCGCGGGGCAGCCAGCAGCAGACGCCGCGATCGGCACGGCTTGGGCACATTCTCCTGCCTACGCTGATCGATCTGATAGTTGCCGTGCTCAGGACTCAGCTTGATCAGCCCGCCACGGATGGCCAAGCGGACTACCGGCACGCTCAGCTCAAAACGACAGAGCTGATCGGCGCGTGGACGGCGCATGCCGAGGAGCACGGGCCGCTCGCACCGCCGCCGTTCTCGACGGTTGGTGACTACGGCGTTGTGGACGCCGCGCAAGCCTGGCAGGACGCGATTAGGGATGCCATCGGCTATGACCCTCGTGGGCTCATGTGGCAGCTCTGCCTGCCCAGCGATCTTGCCATGCTCGATGTCGCAGGCCCGCTGCGTGCGGTGCCCTTCGCCCCCCGAATGACTAGGTCGGCGCTGTCCGCCGTGTTGCCGCCCGACACCGAATGGACCTCTGTTGGGCACCACGCCGGACTGCTGCGGCTAGTACCGCTCAGGCTGACCGGCGTCACCACGATTTGGTCCACCAACGATGAGCGAGAGCAGGTGCGATGACCGTGGGCCCTGCTGGGATAGAGCTGCGTTACTGGTCCATCACGGGCGAGAAAGTGCAGACCCGGGCGGCCATATGCACCGACATATGCTCTGCTCCGCCACTATTGTGCGCACGCAAGCTCCGGCTGGATGACGGCACCGCAGACGGTACTGAGGTACTGCAGGTGCGGCTGAGCGGCGCCCAGGTAACGCTGGGCTATGAGCGGCTCGACAACGAGATCCTGGCCGGGTTCCGGTTGGACAGACTCGCCAGGCGCACCGACACCGCTTGTTACCCGCCTCATGTGAGCCGCCTGCACGGCTACGATGCTGACTCCACTGAGCCATTCGCGCTGCTCCTGCCCTACTGTGGTGAGCCGGTGGGCACGCTGGAGCGCCGCCTGCTGCCCAGGGAACAGCTCCGTTTTCAGGTCGGCCTGCTGAAAGGCTTGCGCTGGATCGCCGCGGCCGGCATCGCGCACCGCGGCATCAGCCCGTCAACGGTGCGCTGGGACGCCGGCAGCCAGCAGGTGCAGATCTGCGATTTCAGTCTGGCCACCGCGGTCGGCGCGCCGAGGACAGTGGTCGGCACGCCCCCATGGGCAGCGCTGGAGCAGCAGCGGTCCCGCCAATGCCGTGGGCAGGTGACCGAGCGCGACGACGTGTGGGCGGCGGGGCGGCTCATCTACTACGTGCGTACCGGGGAGGTGCCCACCGGACCGGGGCAGCTCGCCGCATTTCCTGATCTTGAGGAGCTGCTCGACGGCGTTTTCGGGCCGCCGGACAAGCGGCCCACCGCCCTGGATCTCCTTAACGCGATGCACGCGGAAGACCCGCTTCCACGTGGAATCGAGACCGATCCGCTTAAAGGGGGACGCGCGCGTTTCTACGAAGCCCGCGCAGCCAAGCATGCCGGCATCGCCGCGGGTGACCTGGCCGAGCCGGGCCCGATCTCGCGATCAGCGGTCGCTGCCGGTCCTGGTGAAGCCGGAGCGACCGGCCGGCGGTCTGCGGGACGCGTCGCGCTGGCTATCGGCGGCCTGGTCATTTTCCTGTCCCTCATTGGGCTGGTAATGGGGCTGGTTAGGTAAAGATCGTGGAGCAGATCCGCTACCGCTCGCTACAGGACTGGGATAGCCGCCCGCTGGCCCATCATGCAGGGCGCGCGCCGCAGCCGGTCGTACGGCAGGGCCGCGTTCGAGCGTGCTCACCTGATGCATGTCGGAGAAGACGCCATGAATGAAACAGTGCCTGCCGCGCCGCCGTCGGCGAATGGTCATATCATCTGCCCGATATGCCTTTCCCGGCTTACCTCCTGGGATGAACTTCCCCGGTTTCGCTGGGACAGTGCGGCAACTAGGTACGTCGAATTGAAGGACCCAGTGAACGCGGGCCCGGAGCAGCGGGCCCAGGCTCGGATTGGCGCTTCGGTCAGGTGTCCCGACCCGATCAGCTCAGCGGGTGAGCACTATCTTCCGGCCAACTACGGCCGCTACGGCCAACCCGTCGTACTGGGCTTCATCGGCGCTACGAGCTCCGGCAAGACGCATCTGGTCAGTGCGATGGTGGGTGCGGTGGAACGCGGTGACCTGGCCGTGTTCGGCGCCTCCAGCCGACCTGTGGATCAGGCCCTGCATCATAGCTTCCTGGAGGAGAAGGTGCGGCCGCTGCTGAACGAGGCACGGGTCCTCGCTCCAACTCAGGAGAAGGTTGTCTCCTTCGCCGATGCCCTGCTGATCGGCCCCGATGGCGGGCGCGAGCGCCCGGTGGCATTGTTCGATGTGGCGGGCGGGGAACTAGGCCGCGGGCAGACCAGCAAACATGGCGCCAAGAACTTCCTTGCGGTCGCCGATGGGCTCATCTTTGTGGTGGATCCCACGCAGTTCAGCTCGGGACGGATCGGTGAGGAAACGTTCAACACCGTGCTGGACCTGTTGCGCGAGTCAGGCCGGTTGCCCTACGTCAGCGCGGCCATCGTACTGAACAAGGCCGATCTGTTGCGGTTCGAGGATCCGATCACGCAATGGCTGCGCACCGACATGGTGGAGATAGACCCGGAGCTGACTCTGCGCGAAAGCGCCGACGTATTTGCCTACCTGGATGATTGCGATGCGCGGGCCTGGACCCGTCCCTACCATGATTGCGGCAAGGCGACGTTGCATGTCGCGTCCGCCACCGGAGAGCCAAGCCCTGAGGCGGGAGCTACCGGAGTGTATCCGCGCGGTGTCACGCCACGCCGCGTACTGTTGCCCCTGGTCGCGCTGCTCGCCATGACCGGTGTGCTAACCGGCGAGCAGGCACAGCGGGTGGGGATCTGAGGTGAGCGACCATCAAGGCGTCCATCAGATCGAGTTCCGCTGGCAACCGGACAAGGATCTGTCACCTATCGCCTCGTCCTTCGAGAGCACCGACATAACTCAGAGCTGGTTCGCAAGGTTGGCCGGCATCATCCGCCCCTTTACCCCGGATTCGTCTCTGGGTGTGCCAGGCCGCAGCCTCGTCTATCAGACGTTCGCGGAGCGGAGCGCCGTAATTGTCTGGCGCCATTACGAGACGGATGCGATCACGCTCCAGGACAAAACGGCGCGGCGGCCGCTGGTGACCCGAGCCCTCCTCGGCGACGTCGGCGTCCTGAGACCCGAAGTGGCGATGGCGTTGTGCCGGGCGAATCAAGCCACCGTGCTCACGCCACTCCCTGGACGGGTACAAGTGGGGGCTGGCCTGCCGCTGATCCCCGTCAGAGTATTGGCCTCGCTGCCCACTACCATCATGAGCGGCCTTGACGAAAGCGCGTGCGAGGAACAAGGGCTGAACTGCCTCATCGCCGCGGCACTGCGGCACCTCGACACGCCGTTGTCAATCGTGCTACCGGGAGCGGAGATGTTGCGAGCACCGGCGCATTGCCGGCAGTTGCCGCTCCTGTGGGGGCTGTGGCGAACAACAGCGTCGCTCGTAGCAGAGGCCAGCGCCGTCCGGCCGCGCTGGGCTAGCTGGTCTTTTTCCACCTATGAGCCCCCACTCGGAGACACAGAGACAAGCGGACTGGCCGATATCGTCTTCCGTAGCGATAAGCAGGAACGACAACCGCAGAGCGTGCGCAGGGAAACGACGGTGCGGCCCAGGGACCGGCCAACCAGTACCGAACAAGACCCCTACGACGCGCTGGCCGGAGTGCTCATTGACGCATATCGGGCGCTCGGCGGCTTGGAGCTTGACCGGCTTCTTGACCTGATCGCCAGAGACTATCGGCATCTGAACGACCGTTTGCGGGCCGCTGATGAGCAGTTGGCCAAATTCAAGCTTCGCCCCGCCGGCATCGATGGCGAACGACCGCCCGGCCAGATAACCCTGGCGGATTGGCAACCGTCCACGGTTAGGCCAGCGAGCCATCCCGGTAGTGCCCACGAGCCTGTGTTTCGGACCGAGCCGACCCCGCAATCAGCCGTGCCGACACAATCTGAACACACCCACCAGCCATTTCCTCCAGCTCGCTACCGCCGCGCACGCCGGGATGAGCCGTTGACCCTAACAGCCCTTCTGGACCGGCTTCACGCGGGCCCGAGCGATCCCGGTTTCGCGGCCGCACGGGATTTTCTCTGCCGAGAGCGGCCAAACTGCCCACCCGATGCTCGTGCCAAGGCGCGGAGCATGATGCCCGGCCGCCGCTGGTACGTTCCCGAGCTCATTCTGGACGATCGATGGCATGTCGAGGACACGCTTGAAGCCATCTTCAGAATCACCGTCATTCCCGACCTCGGCAAGGCCGAGGTCGGGGTCCAGCTCACCCGCTGGGCACAGGACTCGCCGGCTGAAGTAATCCGTGGCCTGAGCGCTGCCGCTCATCACGATGGCGCCAACGCAGTTCACCTGCTGCAAGAGGCCCTGCAGCCGGCTCTTTGTCAGCGATGGCTAGCTGAGCACAGCATCCACACCGACCTCGTCGCGGCTGCCGCTGGCGCGCTTCCACCCCAGCACACGCGTAAGCGCCGTCCACGCTGGCAGATATTCGAAACCACACCTCACAGCGGCCCCATCGCGTCCATATTGGCCTGGGTGTGCCTGGTCCTGATCCTTCTCCTCGTGGGCATCCTACTGTGAACCTGTCGTGTGAAAGGCGGTAGGTACGTGAGCAGGGAAACGCTTAACAGCTATGAGCAGACGCGGCTAGTGAATAGCTTGGACCGTCTCACCGATCGTGACATGCTGAAATGGCAGCCGTCGCAGCTTCGTAGTGATGTATTGCACGCAGAGGCGGGTCGTCACAGTTACCAACTCTCGTCGATAGACGGAAACGGCGTGGCACCTTTTCGGCTTGAGGTCTTTGCTGCTGAAAAGAAGGGCGAGATAGCAGTTGTGGAGATGAGACCGCCGGAAGGTGCCGGCGGGGGGGAGCTGAACGAGGCGCTGAGCGGCCTTTACAGAAAGGCTATGCGTGGTGCGCAGCGAACGGACGAGGAGATTCGAGACCTGTTCGAGGACCTGGAGGCATTGGAGAAGGAACAAGAGCGTGATCGCGCGCCGCAGCTGATTGATCAAGCTGTTGTGTTGCAGGTCCGCCGGCCGGTCGGGGCATCCACGCCGCCAACTCACCGGACCACGCACACATAGTTTCCCGAGGCCTCGCGGTGCGACTTCCCAGGCCTGCGTGCCTGGTGGGACCTGATGTTATGACGGGGCGGGTGACGGCTCGCCCGGGTGGGGGTTTGCGATGTTGCGGCTGAATGTGGCAATGGTTGGCGAACGGGCGGTCGGCAAGACGGTTTTCCTTGCGAGCCTGTTCGAGCGGCTCGGGAAGGAATACAGAGGCGACCCAGATCGCAGCCTGTATGTGTGGACGGAGATGGAGGCCACGAACTTCCTCGCCAAGACGTATGGCGAGATCAAGAATCCGACCCTCGACTGGCCGTTCAGCACCCGCCGAGGCGAGACGCGGGAGTTCGTATTTGTACTCTATGGCCGCTCGGCGAACGGTGCGGACTACCCACTGTTCGAGATCGGGTACATGGACTACGCGGGGGAGCGGGGGACGGGGATCAAGGAGGACGCCACTCCGGAGCAGGAATACTTCAAAAGTTATCTCAAGAACGCAGACGTCTTGGTCGGCATGCTGGACGGCCGTAGGTTGCTGTCTCTCATTCGGGAGAGCCCGACCGCCGATGTACCACTCGGCCCGGCAGGGCGCCAGTATGTCGATGGCGTCCTCCAACCGACTCTGTTGGTCATGCTCGACAATGTCGTCCGGTGCCGTGTCCACTTCGTCATCAGCAAGTGGGATCTGCTGGCGGACGCCGGTATCACGCTCGACCGTGTATTAAGTCGGCTGTCGGCCATCGCGGATTTCAGGCGGCTCGCGACGATGAGCCAGCGGTACTCCCTGGGGAGCATCCGGGTCATACCGGTTAGCTCGGTCGGGCGAAATTTTACCCAGCTGTACGAAGGGGAGATGAAAAAGATCCCCAACGGCGAACTGATGCCCGAGAACGTCGAGATTCCTTTCTTTGTCGCTTTTCACGACGTCTACACCCTGATCAGGGTTGAGGAGCGGAGCCGACTCCGGTTGCCAAATCTGCGCACGACAGCAAGGCGAATGCTTTCCGGCGCGGAAGCCATCATTGACCAGTCGATCCGCGAGACCTACGCAGATGCCGACGGAGCCGCGCGGAGACGTGAACTGGCTATCATGCTCGCGAAGAACTCCGGATACGTTGTCTTCAGCCGCGCTCTGACGGGCGGCCAGATGCCGCGCCGTCCTCGCACGCTTCGGCAGCGGAGGCACGAGGACCGGATATCCGCATATCGTCTAGCGGCTCAGCAGTTCAAGAAAGGGCTGGAGGATTTCGAACGGGAGTTCCCTCGGGCCAAGTTGACGCAACGGGAGTCGCGGTGATCAACCCGGAACGCTCAACCCATTCACCAGAGGAGCCGGAGGCGTCAGCCGTGACGACTCCGGCGTGGCCGTTCCTGATCAGCAGCGGTCGCCGCACAGGGTCACGAGTTCTGCTCGCCCCCAGCGTATTCCGCCTCCGGAACCAGGAGCATCTCCTGTGGGCAGCAGCCACGGGAACGGCTCCGGCGCTGGACGAGTTGCGCACAAGACACGTCCACGACGAGGTCGGGGACATGACGCTGGTCTACTGTGATGTACTCGTGGCGCGCTATGTCGGCGTTGACCGACTCGTGGACGACGCTTCCAGAACCATCGTCGCCACGGAAGGGCTGGTGTTCTTCGACCAGCCGAGCGCCGTCGCCGTCACGCCCGACGTCATGGCGGAAGTTCGCGAAATCGTCGGCAAGGTATTCCGGGATTATCTCTCCTGCGGTGAGCGGAGATTTGCGACCCGACGGTCCGAGGCCCTTGCGCTGGTTCCAGCGCTGAGGCTGCACTCTTCCGCACCTTACGTGGGCAAGGTGGCATCGCGATCTGGTGCACCTCGTCCCCCGTCGCGCGCGAAGTTCTTGTTGTACGGGTTTAGAGCGGTGGTCTCCAGCGGATCCGGCCGGGTGGCGCGCGCCCGCGCTCTTCTTCCCCCGCTGCTGGCCCACCCGGACCCAGCGCAGCAAGCCGACTTCTTGATACTCGATCTCCCCGCTCCAGAACCGCGCGTCACCGGCAAGTCAGATGGCTAGCGCATCCGTGCCGCGCCGCGGTGGCGGGAAGCTGCCGGGATCGGCATCCAGGCTGACGTCCGGTAACCCCCAGGTTGACGTACTGGCCAGGCGAGCGACCTGGTGGCAGCCTAAAGCGGTGAGCTTCGATATCTTCCTGGAACTCTTCGGCGGCCGACAACCCGAAGCGGCCCGCCAGGCCGTGGCCACCGTGCTCCGCGACCTGGAGGCGACGGGGCCAAATGAACTCAGCGACTATGAGCTGCCCATCGCGGACCTGCAGATGACCCGCAGCACGTCGGAAGAGCCGGAGCCCTACCTCGAACGCCTCACCGCCCCTGGCCTGGATGGGGGAGAGGAGCTTGACGGCTGCGCGTTCTTTCTGCACGCGTTCTCGCCAGGCATCGCCCAGGCTATATTCCGCATCGCCGATGCAGGCGGCCTGACCATTCTCGCCGTGGGCGACTCCGGGCCGCTCCTGCCACCGTCGGCCCACCCGGCCGCCCTACCGAAGGACTTTCCCGAGCCGCGCCGGGTAACCTCGGGCGAGGAGCTGTTCACCGCGCTCAGCGCGGACTACGAGGGATATGCGCGCTTCCGTGACCGCGTGACCGGGACGGGCGCACGACCGCATCTCGCGGCCTGGCTGACGCCATCAGAAACCTCGGAAGGAAGTCGCGCTGGAAAGGAAGGGCACAGCGCGCCAAGGTCGAGGAAGTCATCATCGAAAGCAGACCTCCATGACAGTCGCAAGATCCAGGGCACCGGCCAGAGGGCTGAGCTGCACCTTGCCGGCACTTTGGCGCTGAGCATCGATCACTGTCCGTACAGGGCACGGAAGGCACTGGTCGCCGCGTCCCGCTGGTTATCTCGCTGCGCAAGCGCCCACGCCCGAGTGGCTCGATCCAGTGCGACGGTGGTCCAGCCGCCGCCGTCCTCGTCGCTGATGTGGATCAACAGGGTGTGGTTGTCGTGCTCGACACGCACGCGATGCGCAGAGTTGCCCTGCTCATGCAGCCCTCGAGTCGGCCGCCCTGCCGAGGGATCAGCAGTGAACGACGTCCAGCGTCCGCGGTTGGTTTGCGGGCGCTGGACGGAGCCACCGCATCCATCCGTCATAGACCCATATTGAACTACTCAGACGCACCTCAATTGGGCAGTGTCTCGGCGCACCCATCACCGGCCGGTGTGTCGAACAAAAATCTGCAGTGGCCGCCACCGGCCGAACTGTCCCACGCGGATGAATACGGCAATGGGCCAGCTTCGGCGTGGCCGGGACCCGCACGGCGCCTGGTTACCCGGGGCCGGCCGGCAGCACGGCGAGCAGCGTCGCGCCGGGCTCATGCCACCGCAGGTCGACCGCCGAGCGCGCGCCGACGCGGTAGGTGGCAAGTGGCACGGTGCCATCGGCCCATTGCTGGTTGTTGTTGAAGCGGGAGGCCCCGGTGGCGAAGAAGACCCGGGTGGAGTCACCGGTCCACATGATCGGCGTGCCCG
>WNGG01002816.1_pt1 | contig 20533 bp, 20 predicted proteins | sample 5400661 | NCBI WGS metagenome assembly WNGG01 (sample SAMN13153372, study PRJNA577476) | soil metagenome | isolation source: 100 cm soil or saprolite under Garry oak tree replicate 1 | place: USA:California | collected 2016-06-15
GCTCGGTGAAGAACATGACGTAGTCGTGAGTCGATGCGATGAAGAGATGCTCGACCCAGTCGTCTTCTTTCTGATGAGCGGCGATCACACCCTTGCCCCCGCGCCGCTGCCGCCGGTACGCGGACACCGGGAGCCGCTTGATGTAGCCGGCGTGGGACACGGTGATCACCATGTCCTCTTCGGCGATCAGGTCTTCGATCGAGAACTCGCCCTGATCCGCCACGATCTCGGTGCGCCGCTCGTCGCCGAAGCCCGCCGCGAGCTCGGTCAGCTCTTCCTTCAGGATCTTCATCCGGCGCGGCTTGGACGCGAGAATCTCTTTGCACTCCTTGATGAACTTGCGGACGTCCTTCAGCTCCTCCTCGAGCTTCGTAATCTCGAGCGCCGTCAGACGCGCCAGGCGCATGTTCAGGATTTCGGCCGCCTGCTTCTCTGACAGCTTGAAGCGCTTCCGCAGTGCGGCGTCTGCGCTCGGCGTGTCCTTCGATTTCTTGATGAGCTTGATGACTTCGTCGATGTTGTCGACGGCGATCTTCAAGCCTTCGAGGATGTGTTCGCGGTCCTGCGCCCGCTGCAGCTCGAACTCGGTGCGCAGGGTGATGACGGTGTGGCGGTGCTCGATGAAATGCTGCAGCAGCTCGAGGAGCGTCAGCTCCCGCGGCGTCCCGTCCACCAGCGCCAGCATGATGGCGCCGAAGGTCTGCTGCATCTGCGTGTGCTTGTAGAGCTGATTGAGCACGACCATCGGGATGACGTCGCGCTTCAGCTCGATGACGAGCCGGATACCTTCCTTGTCGGACTCGTTCCGGACGTCGCTGATCCCTTCCAGCTTCTTGGCGAGCACCAGATCGCGGATCTGTTCGTGCACGCGCTCCGGACTCACCTGATAGGGGAACTCCGTCACGACGATTTGCTGCTTGCCGGTCGATTCCTTTTCTTCCGCGATCGCGCGCGCCCGAATCACGATGCGCCCGCGGCCCTTCTCGTAGCACTCCTTGATCCCGTCGCGGCCGTAGATGATCGCCCCGGTCGGGAAATCGGGGCCTTTGATGAACTTCCGGATGTCCCTGATCGACGCGGTGGGATGATCGACCAGATGCACCACCGCCTGCACGACTTCGCTCAGATTGTGCGGCGGGATGTTCGTCGTCATGCCCACCGCGATGCCCGCCGAGCCGTTCACGAGCAGATTGGGCAGGCGGCCGGGCAGCACCGTCGGCTCCCGCAGCCGGTCGTCGAAGTTGGGGACGAAGGCGACGGTGTTCTTGTCGATGTCCTCCAGCATCGTCATCGCGACGCGGGTGAGGCGCGCTTCGGTGTAGCGGTACGCGGCGGCGGAGTCGCCGTCGACGGAGCCGAAGTTTCCCTGCCCGTCGATCAGCGGATAGCGGAGCGAGAAATCCTGCACCATCCGGACCAGCGAATCGTAGACCGCGATGTCGCCGTGCGGGTGATACTTGCCGAGCACGTCGCCGACGACGGTGGCGGCTTTCTTGTACGGCCGGCCCGGAACCAGGCCGAGCTCGTGCATGGCGTAGAGGATGCGCCGGTGAACGGGCTTCAACCCGTCGCGCACATCGGGCAGCGCGCGCTGCACGATGACGCTCATGGAATAGTCGAGGAACGACTCTTTTAATTCGTCTTCGATGAGGCGCGGAAGAATGCGCTCGCGGACGTTCGGACCGGTCATTTAGATCGGATGTGTGGGAGGTGTAAGATGATAAAAATTAACTACTTAGATCGTTAAAGACAACTGCGCGGAGACCGCCACCACGACTTTCCCCAGTTGCTCGCCTCTGGCCAGCCGTTCGTACGCTTCCCGCGCCCGCGCCACCGGAAACACGCGATCCACCACCGGCCGGAGCTCGCCCTGAGACAGCCGGCGCACGATCTCGGCGTATTCGGCCGCATTCCCCATGGTCGATCCGAGAATGCTCCAGTGATGCCAGAACAGCCGGCGTAGGTCGAGGCTGGCGTGCGGTCCCGAGGTCGCCCCACACGTCACCAGGCGGCCGCCGCGGCGCAGGCACCGCAGTGAGTCTTCCCACGTCGCCGCGCCGACGTTCTCGACGACCACGTCCACACCCCGCCTGTTGGTGAGGGCACGCACTTCGGTGGCCACTTTCTGGGTGCGGTGGTTCAGCGTTACATCGGCGCCCAGCTGCTTCGCCGCGGCGAGCTTGGCGTCGTTCGAAGAGGTCACGATCACACGTGCCCCGACGAGCTGGGCGATGCGCATCGCCGTCAAGGACACTCCCCCGCCGATTCCCCAGATGAGCGCCGTCTCTCCCGCTTTGAGTTGTGCGCGCGTCACGAGCATGCGCCAGGCCGTCAGCGTCACGAGCGAGAACGCCGCGGCCTCCGGCCAGGTAAGCGGCGGCGACAGCGTGGGTCCGCGCACCACGTTCTGTACCGGTACGGTCACCAGCTCGGCCATCGTTCCGGGGAGATGCTCGCCCAACAACCGGTAATTGACGCACAGGGAATGCTCGCCGGCGCGACAGAACTCGCAGGAGTAGTCGGAGATGCCCGGATTGATGAGCACGCGATCGCCGGGCTGCACGCTCGTGACGCCGGGGCCGACCGTCTCGACGATCCCTGCGCCATCCGCACCCACGATGTGGGGAAAACTGCGCACGGTGCCGGGGAGACCGTCGGCGACGAATAAATCGAGATGATTCAAGGCCGCCGCGCGGATAGCCACGCGCACTTCTCCCGCCTGGGGAGCGGGCGCGTCAGGAACGTCGGTGACCTCGAGTTTGTCGATTCCGCCGGTGGCGGTGAGAACGCAGGCGCGCAGGGGGGGCGCCTTGAATCTAGGGCCGGAACGTCGGCGTAATCATCTGCTCCGTGCCCGTGGCGGGCACGGGTATCGGGGTCCCGGAGCTGACCGGCTGGATGTACACGCGATAGGTGGGATTGCGGCGGTTCTGCGGCTCGGCATTGACGACGAGCGCCACCACGTCGCCCGCGGGCGAGACGGCGAACGAGGCGATCGCGAGATCGGTGCCGGTGATTGCGGTCGTCGCGCCGGTGGCCAGATCCGCCCGCATGACCTGCTGCACGGTGCGATTGTTTTCCCGCCGCTCGGCCAGGTAGGCCAGCGTGCCGTCGCGAAGGAAGCGGGGCTCGGACTCCCGCTGCTGCGGCGAGCGCGTGAATTGCCGCTGATTCGAGCCGTCCCGCGCCATCAGCCAGATATCGGTGTCTTTGTTGCGCGTCGAGACGTACGCGATCGTCTGCCCGTCAGGCGAGATGGTGGGCGAGGAATTGACCGAATCCCGTGTCAACTGGGTGACGCCCGAGCCATCCACACTGGCGGCCCAGATCTGCTGCTTCCCGCCGTTGCGCGCTGAATGGAAGAGCAACGCCTGTCCGTCAGGCGTGAATGAGGGCCGGCCGTCGGGCAGCGGGTCGTTCGTGACGCGCGTCGACCCGGTCCCGTCCGCATTCATGATGTAGATCTCGGCGTTGCCATCGCGCTGCGAGACGAACGCGATGCGCGAGCCGTCGGGCGAAAAGGCCGGATCGCTGGCCGAGGTCGTGTCCGGCGTCAGCTTGGTGAGCTGTGCAAGGTTGGACCGCTCGATGGCATAGAGCTGGAACTTGCCGGGCGGGTTCGCCCGCGAGCTTGCGACGATGATCTCGCCCACGACGTAGACGTCCGCGGCCGCAGTCTTGCCGCCGGGCGCAGTCGCAGTGACCTTCGCGTGCCCATACCCGGCGCCGGCAACAGTGCCGTCCTCCCCCACGCTCGCGATCTGCGGATTATCGCTGTTCCAGGTGAGGTTGGACGCGGGGCCGAGCACGTTCCCCTGGTCATCGGCGTAGTTCGCCCGCAGTGTGTGCCGTTGATTCAGCCCGATCCCGACGCGCGGCTGGGTGAATTTCACCGAGCCCGCGATCACGGTGACATTCCACGTCACGGCGAGACCGGCGCCCGGCCCCCGGACCGTCAGCTGTGTTTTGCCCACGGCGCGACCCGTCAGCAGTCCCGTCTGCACATCGAAGCTCGCGATCGCGGGATCGGCGACGCTCCAGCGCAACGGCGCTTCGGGAACGGGCGTGTTGTCCGCGGTCAGCGCGTCCGCCTTGAACCTGGCGGTGCCGGTAAGCGGCACCTGAACTTCGGCAGAGGCGCGGGGCGTTACGGCCAGTTTGTCCACGACCTTGTGCACCGCGACCTCAATGCTCTTGCTCTGCAGCAGCCCCGAGACGGTCAGAATCGCCTTGCCGGGCCCGACGGCGGTGACGACGCCGGCCAGGCTGACCCGCGCGACGCTTTGATCACTCGACGCCCACTGCAGCACGAGCGGATTCACGGTGCGGTTGCTCTGGGTCGCGACGATGACGTGGAGCGTGTCGAGCTCTCCGGGCGAAAGCATCAACGAGGTTCCTTCCCGCACACTGAACTCCGCCTGCTGGACGACGACCGGCGCGGTCGCGGTGAGCCCGCCACCGCCCGAGACCGTCGCCTGGATCGTGCCCTGACCGGGCGAGAGCGCTACGACGTTCCCGCTTTGATCGACGCTCGCCACGTCCGGGCGCAGCGATGTCCAGACGACAATGACGGGCGCCGCTGGAGAGCCGTCCTCCCGCAACGCCCGCGGGGAAACACGCCAGTTCTCGGAGGGGAGCAAATAGACGACCCCGGGCTCGAGCCGCAGCGCCGCAGCGGGCCCACTGCCGGCCGGTTGCCCGGCAAACGGGTCGGGGCCCGGAGGCGCTGCCGGCGGAGGTGCCGCGGGCGGCCCGGGGGGTGCGGCGGCCCCGCCGGTTACCTGGACGGCGGCTTGCCCGCGTCGGGCGCCCACGCGCGCCTCAATGATGGCGACGCCATTGGCGACCCCGGTTATGGTGCCGTTGTTGTCGACCTTCGCCACGTTGACGTTGTTGGACGACCAGATGATGCGGACGGTGGGGATCACGTTGCCGATACGGTCGAACGCCGTGGCGAGCAAACCACTACGTTCCCCGACGCGAATGGTCACCGTAGGAGGGGCTACCTGGACTTCGGCGACGTTCTGCGCAGCCGCTGCGCCCGGGACAGAGCACGCGAGCGCGACGATGAATCCGCGTCTAATCATGGCTGGCGAATGTGTGTCAGGCTAAATGCCGTTGTCAAGCCAACTTGTCACAAGGGACCGCAACGGCAGAGACCCAAAACGCGGTAGTCCGTGTCACTTGCGAGGTCCGAATCTCGCGGTAAGCTATAGGCCACCCACGACGCCCCCGCACCTACCAGCATAGGAGAAGATCCGATGCTTGAGCAGATGGATGTAACGGAGAGTAGTTGGCCTGGACCGGGGTTCATGGAGCCGATGTTCCCGTCGGCGCCCACGCCTGCGCCGATGCCATCGTCGATGCCGGACGAAGACTCGCGCCCATCTTCCAAACCGAAGGCCAAGAAGAAAAAGAAAGCCGCCAAGAAGAAGGCTCGGCCGAAGGCACGGAAGAAGACCGCGAAGAAGAAGAAAAAGGCAGCCAAGAAGAAACGCCGCCGCTAACCAAGTTCGCTATGACACCCCGCGGGAGCGTCTCATCGAGACGCTCCCGCGGGCCACGTTAAGGAGAACAACACCGTGCGTCGTACGTCGTGCGTCGTGCTGCTCTTGATCGCTCTCGCCTGCTCCGCGCCAAAAATACCGCTCGGGAATCCGCCCGAGGAAATCGCCGTGATGCTGCAGCGCTCCGCGTCCGACTGGAATCGTGGCGATCTCGCGGGCTTCATGAGCGACTACGCGCGCGACTCGCTGACCAGCTACATGGCGGGCGGTCACGTCATGTATGGCTGGCAGGCGATGTACGACCGCTACCAGAAGAACTACTTCGCGCCCGGCAAGTCACGCGACTCGCTCTCGTTTGACGAGCTGCACGTCCGCGTCCTGACGCCCGACTTCGCATACGCCACCGCCCGATTCAAACTGTCGCGGCGCGATTCGGTGGTCGCGAGTGGACCGTTTACGTTGGTGCTGCAGAAACAGGGGGATCGCTGGCGGATCCTGCACGACCACACGGCGGCGGATCCGAAGTGACCGTCTCACGTCGGCACGTCGGCACGATGATTCTGCCGCTGCTACTGCTCGCTGCGTGCAGCAAAGTGGCCGACAGGCTCGGCGTTCAACGTGATCGCGTCATCGCGCTCGAGGGCGCGACGCTCATCGACGGCGCGGGCGGCGCGCCGAAGGCGGACGCCCTCATCATCATCCGCAACGGCCACATCGAAACGATCGCCCGCGTCAACGAAATCCCGATTCCCAAAAGCGCCGAGCGCATCAGCCTGGTCGGCAAGACCATCATCCCGGGTCTGATCGACGCGCACGCGCATGTGGAGCGGTGGGCAACGGGGCGCTACGTGGCCTGGGGCGTCACGACCGTACGCGACCTTCACGGCGGCATGGACACCATACTCGCGCTGAAGAACGCGCTGAATCTCGGATCGATCCTGGGCCCGCGCATGTTCAGTGCGGGCGCCATGATCGACGGCACGCCGACGACCTATCCCAACGCGATCGGCATTATCACGCCCGACCAGGCGCGGCGTGCCGTCGATCAACATGCCGTCGCCGGCGTGGATTATCTCAAGATCTACACGAAGATCACGCCGAGCCTGCTGCGGCCGCTGATCGTCGAAGCGGAGAAACTGCGTCTGCCCGTGGCTGCGCATCTGGGGAAGACCGACGCGTTGACGGCGGCGCGCATGGGCGTCATCTCGATCGAGCACATGGCCGGCGTCGTACAGGCCGCGACGGGCGATCCCACCTACGCGAACGCGCACAACAGCTTCCTGACCGGCTGGACGACTGAAGAGAAGGGATGGGCGAGCCTCGATTCGAGCACCATCGCCCGCACCGCACGCGCGCTCGCGCAGACGAAGGTCGCCATCGTGCCCACACTGGTCGTACACGAGATGCTCGCCCGGCTCGACAACCCGATTCTGCTCACGCGTCCCGGCATGGAAGACGTGCCGGAGAGCGCGCAGAGCGTCCGCAGCGTGACCAGCCTGTTGCGCCGCACCGGATGGCGCTCGAGCGATTTCGAGGCGTTCCGGCGCTCGCGCCGGCGGCAGGATCAGTTCGTGCGCGAGTACAAGCGCGCGGGTGGCGCGATTGCCGCGGGCTCGGACGCCGCGAATCAGTTGCTCATTCCGGGGTATTCGTTGCATGAGGAGATGTCCCTGCTCGTCGCCGCCGGGCTGACGCCGCTCGAAGCGATCACGGCCGCCACACGCCGCGGCGCGCAACTGTTGCGTGCCGATTCGCTCGGCATGCTCGCGCCGGGAAAAGTCGCCGACCTGGTCGTGCTCAACGGCAACCCCGCCGGCAACATCGCCGCCACGCGCCGTATCGCGATGGTCATGATCCGCGGCCGGATGCTCCGGCCGGATTCCCTGAGGGCGACATGGAAATGACAAAAGCGCCATCGGCCATCAGCCGTCTGCTCTTCCTCTTAGTGGTCACCGGCTGCGGGATGGGAACGCCCGCGAGCCGCACCGACGGTCCCTACGACCTGATCCTCAAGGGCGGCTGGATCGTGGACGGCAGCGGTAACCCGCGCTATCGCGGCGACGTCGGCATTCGCGGCGACCGGATCGTGGCCGTCGGATTCCTGGGCACGCCCACGGCGCGCGAGACGCTCGACGTGCGCGGTCTCGTGGTCGCCCCCGGATTCATCGACATGATGGGCCAGTCGGAGATCAACGCGCTGATCGACAACCGCGTCTTCTCGAAGGTGACGCAGGGCATTACCACAGAAGTGACCGGCGAAGGCGGCTCGGTCGCGCCACTCACCGACCGGCTGGTGCGGGATGACTCGGATGCCATGAAGAAGTGGCATTACCGCGAAGACTGGCGCGACCTGAACGGTTACTTCGCGCAGCTCGAGCGGCAGGGCGTGGCGCTGAACATCGCCACGTTCGTGGGCGCGACGCAGGTCCGGCTCGCGGTGGTGGGCAAAGAGAATCGCGCGCCGACAACCGCTGAGCTCGACCACATGGCCGCAATCGTCGACACGCTGATGGAGCAGGGGGCGCTCGGTGTCTGGACCGCGCTCGAATACGCGCCGGCGAGCTACTCGAAGACCGAGGAGCTGATCGCGCTGGCGCGCGCGGCAAGCCGGCACGGCGGGATTTACGCGTCGCACATGCGCGACGAGGGCGAGCACATCGATGCTGCGTTGAACGAGGTGTTCCGGATCGCGAAGGAAGCGAGCATTCCCGCCGAGGTCTCGCATCTCAAGCTCTCGGGGCGGAGGAGCTGGGGCCAAATGCCGCGCGTCCTCGCGCGCATCGACTCCGCGCGAGCGGCCGGGCTCGATGTGACCGCCGATCAGTATCCGTACATTCGCGCCGCCACGTCGTTGGATGCGTCGATTCCCACTTGGGCGGAGAGCGGTGGCTGGGATTCGCTCTTGATCCGGCTGCGTGACCCGGCGACGCGCGCACGGCTGCACGCGGAGATCCAGAATCCCAACGGCGAAAGCTTCTTTTCGGCCGCCGGCGGCGGCAGCGGTGTCCTCATCACCGGCACGTTCCAGGATTCGCTGCGCTACATGCAGGGCAAGACCGTGGCCGAGATCGCGGCCGCCCGTCATCACGATCCGATCGAGGCGGTGTTCGACATCGTGCTCGCCGAGAACGGCCATCGCACCGACGCCGTGTACGCCATCATGCAGGAGCCCGACGTGCAGGCCGCGATGAAGCAGTGGTGGGTGGCGGTGAATACCGATTTCGGCGGCGTAGCGCCCGACGGTCCGCTCGGCACGCAGTCCGCGCATCCCCGCGCCTACGGCACGTTCCCGCGGATCCTCGGGCACTATTCGCGCGACCTGAAGCTGTTCCCGTTGGAGTTCGCGGTGCGCAAGATGACGTCGCTGGCGGCGCAGCGGGTCGGCCTGGCCGATCGCGGCCTCGTGCGGCCGGGCATGTACGCCGACATCACCGTGTTCGACCCCGCGACGGTGATCGATCGCGCGACGTTTGAAAAGCCCCATCAGACCTCGGTCGGCATCGAGTACGTGTTCGTGAATGGACAGATGGTATTGAAGAAGGGGCAGATCACGAGCGCGCGTCCGGGCCGGGGGCTCAGGGGTCCGGGATACCGCCCGGCGCGGTAGTGTGACGCTCGGCCGGTTAGTCGTCGCGTGGTTCCTGATCGTCACCTGCTTTATCCTGGCGACCTTCGCAACCGGCTATGTGATTGCCAAGTTGACGCAACCGCCTCCCACCGGGCCGGTTTATACCGCCACTCGTCTGCGCGTATTGAGATGGCGTGTCATCGAAGCGGGTCTTTTGACGCTGCTCGCATCGCTGTGGTTTGGCTCATTGGGCAGCGGTGAGTGGTGGCTGCTCTTCCTTTTGTTGAGTGGGCTCGCGAGCGGCCCGAGGTGGGCTCGTCAGGATCCAGTGCCACAGCGCGTCGTCATCGCGGGCACGTGTTTCGACATTGTCCGATATCTTATGGCCGGAGCCCTGCTCGCCTGGCGTCTTTCGTAGCTATCTTCGCAGGACACATGACAACGATTCGACTGACTGCGCTTTCGCACGGCGCCGGCTGAGCCTGCAAGCTCGGCCCTGCCGAGTTGGCGCAGGTCTTGCGCCACGTGCCGACCCTCACGGATCCACGCATCCTGGTCGATGCTTCGACGCGGGACGACGCCGCCGTGTACCAGTTGACGCCGGATCGCGCCATCGTCGCCACGGTGGACTTCTTCACGCCGATCGTGGACGACGCGTATGACTTCGGAAGAATCGCCGCCGCCAACTCGTTCTCGGACGTCTATGCGATGGGCGGGACGCCGCTCCTCGCGCTGAATCTGGTCGGCTGGCCGCGCGACAAGTTGCCCTACGAGCTGCTGGGCGACGTCCTGCGCGGCGGCGCCGACATCGCCAAAGAGGCGGGCGCCTTCGTGCTCGGCGGCCATTCGGTGGACGATCCCGAGCCGAAGTACGGCATGGTCGCGATCGGTGAGGTGCATCCGCATCGCATCGTCACGCTGGCGCGCGCCCGCGCCGGCGACGCCCTCGTGCTGACCAAGCCGATCGGCACGGGCGTGCTCACGACCGCCTTGAAACGTGATCTTGCGACTGCGGCCGATATCAGCGCCGCCGTGCAATCGATGGCGACGTTGAACGCCGGCGCGGCGCGCGCGATGCGAGCCACGGGCGGCGGCGTGCACGCCGCGACCGACGTGACCGGCTTCGGCTTGCTGGGCCACTTGCATAACATGCTGGCCGCGAGCGGTGTGGCGGCGGAAATCGATGCGGCATCGGTCCCGCTGTTCCCCAATGCCGTCGAGCTCGCCGAGCGCGGCGCGATTCCGGGCGGGACCACACGCAACCGCGACGCGCTCGCGCCTGAAGTAAAGTTCGGTGCCGAGGTCCCCGAGGCGATTCGCGTCCTGCTGTTCGACGCGCAGACGTCTGGTGGGCTGCTGATCGCGGTGGATCCGGATCGCGCGAGCGCGCTGGTGGCGGCGTTGGAGCGGGAAGGGACGCCCGCGGCCGCACGGATCGGCCGCCTGACGCGCGGCGTGGCCGGCGCGATCACCGTGAGCTGACATGCGCGGCCCTGCGATTCCCGAGTACCATTCCTTGACGCCGGAAGCGCTCGATGCGCTGGAGCGGGCCGTGCGCGAGCGGTGGCGGGTGGCGCTGCGGCGCCGCGGCACCGAATATGTCGTGGTGGCCCAGCGCCTCGAGACGAGTGGACGCGACGACATACTGGTTGGCCGGCTCCCGATGACCGGCGAGCTGCTCACGTTCCGGCTGCGCGACCTGGAGAGCTTCGCGGTGCTCCCCTGAGCACCGCCATCCCTCGTGTTCACGCGCCTGCTCGTGGGTCTGGACGGCAGCCCCAACGCCGATGAAGCGCTGGAGCAGGCCGTCCATCTCGGCCTGCGGTTCAAGGCCACGTTGGTGGTCGCGCATATCAGGGAGACGCACAGCATGGGCCGGCGCGCCTCCGACTCCGTCGAGCTGCTGCAGCGGGCAGAGGAGCGCGTCAAAGACGCCGGGCTCCAAGTGGAGACGGTCCTTAAGCATGGCAGTCCCGACGCCGAGTTGGCGGTACTCGCGCGCGACGTCGACACGGTGCTCGTGGGTCGCCGCGGCAGCTCATCGCCGGCCGACGTGCTCGGCAGGACTGTCACGTCGCTGATTCGCATCGCGGAACGGTCGGTCATCGTGTGCGCCAGCAAACCATCGCCGATGCAGTCGTGCGCGATCGCCTACGACGGCAGGGAAACGGCGCAGCGCGCGCTCGCCCTCGTTGCGCGCTTCGCGAGCGTCACGCACAGCACGGTGCACGTGATCCATGCGACCGTCGATCCAGCCATCGGCACGATGGTCATCGGCGAGGCCGAAGCCATGCTGTCATTGCAAGGCGTCAAGTTCGTTACGCACCTCGAGCCCGGCACCCCGGGAGCGGCGGTGGCGCGGGTCATCGAGCGCACACAATGCGACGCCCTGTTCGCCGGAGCGCATGTCGGCTCCGGACGCCGCAGCGACGTGACGGTCTCGCACGCCGAGGAGATCTTGCGGCACACCGATATCCCGGTGGTCATTCAGCCGTGACCACGCCGTTCGTGCTCGTGCATGCGGACGAAAGCTGCCTCGGCAACGATGCTACGAAGCCGAGTCGTGGCGGGAACGCGGCGTTGATCGAGGCGCCGGCGGGAGACAGCGTCGCGCGCTGGGATTTCTACGAATGCTCGCCCCAAACGACGAACAACAAGATGGCGCTGGCGGGCGCCATCGCCGCGCTGGAATGGATTCGCCGCCAATGGCGCCACGCGATGGTGCATTTCGTCTCCGACTCCGAGTATCTGGTCAAAGGGATGCGCGAGTGGCGCAAGGACTGGAAGGCGCGTGGCTGGCGCCGCAAAACGGGCGAGCTCGAGAACGCCGAGCTCTGGCAGAAACTCGATCAGGTCGATGGCGCGCATACCGTGGAGTGGCGCTGGGTCCGCGGACACAACGAGCACGTCAAGAACGAGTATGCGAACGCGCTCGCGATCCGCGCCGCCGATCAGCAGGAACGCTCCAACGGCTTGATTCCATCCGGCTTCGATACGTGGCTCGCGCAGCAGCGGGCACGTGGCAAATACTTGGAGTTCGATCCCGACAAGGAGCTGCATGAGCGCAGCAGGTAGGGACCACCTGGCAGCCGCCGATCCGTTGCTTCCCGTCGATCGGATACCGCTCTACGAGGTGTACATGCGCATGGCGGAGGAGCTGGCCAAGCGCTCGACCTGTGTGCGCCTGCAGGTGGGAACGGTCGTCACCGACCAGCGGCTCGAAAACGTCCTCGCGATCGGCTACAACGGCAACGCGCGCGGCCTCCCCAACAAATGCGACTCGGCGGTGCCCGGCAACTGCGGCTGCATCCATTCGGAGATGAATGCGCTGGTGAAGGCGCCGGGCAACGTTCGCGACAAAGTCGTGTTCGTCAGCGCGTCGCCGTGCGTCATGTGCGCGAAGTTGATCATCAACTCCGGCGTCACCCACGTGTTCTACCGCAAGGCGTATCGCGATCCCTCGGGCGTCGAAGTCCTGCAGCAGGGCGGCGTCGTACCCGTCCTCTACGACCGCTGGATGAACGCCTGGAGAAACGGCGCGTAACTGATGGATGAGCTCGACCGTCTCTTCGGCCTGCTCGTCGCGGCGCTCGCGCAAGAGACACGTGTCGCGGTGCCCTTCCCCGCCTCCGATGTGTACGAGCGGCTCGTCCCGTATCGCTCCAACCGGTCACGGCTGAACGTCGCGACCCATCAGGACTACGAGATGGCGGTGCTGCGGTTGCTGGCCGGCGAGCGCAGCTACGTGCAGCTCGAGCCGGAGACCGTGCGCGAGGCGATGCAGCGCGAGATCGCGACCATCAACCCGGATCCCGCGTACTTCCGCAGTTTCCCTGACGCCCAGGTGATGGTGAACGGCCGCGCCGCCGAGCGCGTGCTGCTCGCCGACCGCGCCTACGCGCCCCCGTCGTCCGCGGACGACGACGATGAAGAGCTGGTGGATACGACGGGCGAGAATCCGGTTCCCATGCCGTTCGTCCCGCCCACGGCGTTCCGAGCGCCCATGGTGAAGCCCAAGGAGGGGCTCGCGTCGAATCAATGCGAATACTGCGGCGGCGTGTTACCTGCGAACCGGGACGCTCGCTTCTGCCCGCACTGCGGACAGCCCCGTGAAGGAGACCTGCGGTGCCAGGGCTGCGGCAACGAGCTGGACGTGGGCTGGGCCTACTGCCTGTCGTGCGGCCGTCCTACAGGGTTTGAGTGAAGCACCGCATCGCGGTAATTGCCGGCGATGGTATCGGGCCCGAGGTGATCGAAGCCGCGATCCCGATTCTCGACCGGGTAGCCGCACGACACAACTTCAGTCTTACGTGGGAACGCCTCCCGTTCTCCGCCGATCACTATCTCAAGACGAAAGAGACTTTGCCCGACGCCGCGTTTCGCCATCTGCGCGACGAGGTCGACGCGATCTTCCTTGGCGCGCTCGGGGACCCGCGCGTGCCTGGCAACGAGCACGCGCGCGACATCCTGCTAGGCCTGAGGTTCAAGCTGGATCTGTACGTCAATTTCCGTCCGGTACAGCTGCTGCATCCCGACCTCTCGCCGCTGCGCGACCCGGGGTCGATCGACTTCGTCATTTTCCGCGAGAATACCGAGGGCCAATACCTCGGCCGGGGTCGCTCGTCGGGTGACGAGCATGTCGCGGAGGAAGTGAACACTGGCAAGGGCGTCGAGCGGATCATTCGCGCAGCCTATGCCTGGGCCGATACCCACGGCAGGCGCCGCGTCACCATGAGCGACAAGTCGAACGCGATTCCGACGCACCGCATCTGGCAGGATCGGTTCAAGGCGCTGGCGCAGGAATACCCGCACATCACACCGGAGCACCGTTACGTCGACGCGCTGGCGCTCGAGCTCGTGCGTGAACCCCAGCGCTTCGAGGTCATCGTCACGAACAACCTGTACGGCGACATCCTGTCCGACCTCGGCGCCGGCCTGGTGGGCGGCCTCGGAATCGCCGCCAGCGCCAACCTCCAGCCCGGATCTCGGCACGGCCTGTTCGAGCCGGTGCACGGTTCCGCACCTGCCATCGCCGGGAAGGGAATCGCCAACCCGATTGCCGCAGTGTTGACCGGAGGCTTGATGTTTGAGCACCTCGGCTACCCGGAGGCCGCCGCGGACCTCAAGCTGGCCGTTCGGAAGCTCCTGGCGAGCACACACCGGCCGCACGACCTGGGTGGTACAGCGAGCACGGCAGCCGTGGCGGAAGCTCTCGCCAAGCTCGTTTGACCCCTGGTTGACACCTCGGGCATTCAGTGATTGTGTCTGGGTAGGAATTAATTCCCACGGGCGAGAGGGTGGTGTGCCGCCGCTGCCGCTAGCCAAGATCCTCAACGTCGCGCTCCCCTCATTAGCGGGTGAAGCCCGTGCGGTCGTTGACGTCCTGGCTTGCAAAAATGGCCTGCTCCCGCCCGCCGGCGACGTCGCCACCTTCCTGGGACTCCGTACTCGCCATCAAGTCGCCCGCACGCTCCGCCGCGCCAGCCTGCCACCGCTGGAGGAGCTGGCCGCGTGGACTCGACTGTTCTATTGGGTGCTGCGGTGGGAGCAAACCGGGGTGTCGTTGTTGGCCTTGGCCCGCCAATCACATCTGGAACCCGCAACCTGCTACCGCCTCGTGCGCCGCCTGATGGGGGAGCCGTGGTCGCGCGTACGGCGCGGCGGCATCGCCGGAGCGCTCCTGCGCTTTCGCACGATCTGGAAAGACAGCGGCATGCACCAGCTGGCGCTGCAACCATACCTCCAGGCAGCGGCGCGGCGGCACGCAGCCGGGAACGGAGCACTCGCCGTCGGCGCCGGCGACCTCAGACCCGAATTGAACATCCGTGCCGTGCGCCAGCCTCCGCGCTCCGTCGCCGATCCGATGGGCCGGCCCCGCGGCGTGCTCGCCTCCCGACTGAGGATTGCCGGCTATCCGTTCGACGTGGCGATCGCACCCGATGGCGCCGCCTGGCTGACGCGGCTCCACGCCGCCGTACTGGAGCGGCTGCAGCTCCAGCCGCTGGCGTCCACCGGTGTCATTCGCGTCGGCGTCGCTCCGACCCGCGTGATCTTGGCGCCATCGGGCGAGCGCGCATGGGTGACCAATCAGTTCACCAAGGACGTCGCGGTGGTCGATCTTGCCTGCCGGCGGCGCACCGGCTCCATCGCGATGGAGGGCGATCCGCTCGGCGCAGTGCTGTCGCCCGATTCCCGGACGCTCTACGTCACGACCAATCTCGATCGGCTGTCTGTTTGCGCGCTCACCGACAATGGCGGACGAATCGTTCGCTCAACTCGCGTGCCGCAGGCCTGCACCGAGTTGGCGATCCATCCCGCGGGTAATCGCCTGTATGTCCCCACATGGAAAGCCGGCAACATCCTCGAGCTCGACGCGCGGAGTCTCTCGGTCACGCAGCGGTACGAGGTGGGCGGGCAGCCGTTGGGCGTTGCGCTCTCGACCGACGGCCTGCGTCTCTACTGTGGCAACGAACACGGCTGGATCGATCTCGTGTATTTGCCCACCGGGAAAACTGTGAGACGAGCCTTCGACACTCCGGTGGACGAAGTGGCGCTTACGCCCGACCAGAATGTCGTCTACGCGAGTCTCCGGACGGCCGGACGGATCACGATGGTGGACGCGCATTCGCTGGCATGCGTAGGGACGCTCGAGACCGGTGGCCTACCACGCCACATCGCCTTCGATGCACTTGGCAGCGTCGCGATCGTGGCCAACGAGGCCGGATGGGTTGACCTCGTGCGGTAAAGCGAAACGGCGTGCGCTGTAGTGAGCGGCGGATGGGGAACAACCCCGTCCGCCGCTCGTGTTTTCGCATGATGACCTACCGTCGCATCCGATGCAGACCCATATTCCGCCCACTCATGATGGAGTTGAACCCATGAAGACTCAGGGCGCCACAAAGGACGTCGTCTTCTTGTCCGGGGTTCGGACGGGATTTGGCGCGTTCGGCGGCTCGTTGAAGGACCTGTCCGCCATCGACTTAGGCGCGGCGGCGTCCCGCCACGCGATCCAGCGCTCCGGTGTTCCCGTGAGCCATTTCGGACATACGGTTTTTGGAAACGCACTCCAAACATCGGCCGACGCCATCTACCTGGCCCGCCACGTCGGACTCAAGGCCGGCGTGCCGATCGAAACGCCGGCCGTCACGGTCAACCGGCTGTGCGGGTCGGGCTTTGAGGCGATCACGCAGGGCGCGCAACTCATTCTGCTGGGCGAAGCGGACGCAGTGCTGGCCGGCGGTGCCGAGTCGATGAGCCAGGCGCCGCACGTCGTGCGCGGCGCGCGCTGGGGGCTGCGACTGGGACCGGCCCCGCTCGAAGATCTCCTCTGGGAGTCGTTGAAGGACCCGCAATGCGGCCTCTCCATGGCCGAGACCGCCGAGAGCCTGGCCGAGAAGTACAAGCTCACCCGTAAGGAAGTCGACGAAATCGCCGTGGCCTCACAGCGGCGCGCCAAGCAGGCGTGGGACGCCTGCGCGTTCCAGGACGAAGTCGTTCCGGTCACGATCAAGGTGAAAGGAAACGAAGTCGAGTTTCGCGCCGACGAGCATATGCGGCCCGACACGACGCTCGAGATCCTCAGCGGGCTGAAGCCCTACTTCAAGAAGGACGGGCTCGTCACGGCCGGGAACGCCTCCGGCATCTCCGACGGCGGCGCGGCAACCGTGCTGGCTAGTGAGGAGTATGCAAAGGCGCACGGGTTGAAGCCGCTCGGCCGCCTGGTCGCGTGGGCCGTCGCCGGCGTCGAGCCCAAACACATGGGCATCGGGCCCGTGCCGGCGGCCCGCAAAGCGCTCGCGAAGGCGAACATGAAACTCGAGCAGATGGATCTCGTCGAAGTGAACGAAGCATTCGCGCCGCAATATCTGGCTGTCGAGCGCGAGCTCGGCCTGGACCGCGCGCGCACCAACGCCTGCGGCGGTGCGATCGCGATCGGACACCCACTCGCGGCCACCGGCACGCGCATCACGATTCATTTGCTGCACGCGCTGCGGCGCGAGAAGAAGCGGTTCGGACTGGGCTCGGCATGTATCGGTGGAGGTCAGGGGGCGGCCGTGATCGTCGAAGCGTTGTGAGCGACTTCCTCGTCGGGGCGATCGGTTTGATAGCCCTCTACCTTTTTTCAGGCCTGCGCGTGCTGCGCGAATACGAGCGCGGCGTGTACTTCCTGCTCGGCCGTCTGCGGCCCACGAAGGGGCCGGGCCTGATCTTTCTCCCGCCGGTGCTGGCTCGGATGCAGAAGGTGTCGCTCCGCGTGATGGCCATCGACGTCCCGCCCCAGGATGTGATCACCCGCGACAACATCTCGATCAAGGTCAATGCCGTCCTGTACATGCGCGTAAGGTCCCCCGACAAAGCGGTCGTGGGCGTGGAAAACTATCTCTACGCCACGAGCCAGCTCGCACAGACGACGCTGCGGTCGGTGCTGGGGGAGACCGAAATGGACGAGCTCCTCGCCAACCGCGACAAGATCAATGCGATCCTGCGCCAGACGATCGACACGCGCACCGAGGACTGGGGCATCGAGGTCTCCGCCGTCGAAGTAAAGGACGTGGACCTCCCGCCCGAGATGAAGCGCGCGATGGCCCGCCAGGCGGAAGCGGAGCGCGAGCGTCGCGCCAAGGTGATCAACGCCGAGGGCGAGCTGCAGGCGGCGGAGAAGCTCGCGCAGGCCGCGCACATCATCGGCAAGGAGCCCGCGGCCATTCAGCTGCGGTACCTGCAGACCGTCAACGAAATCGCGTCAGAAAACAACTCGACCACGATCTTTCCGATCCCAATCGACCTGTTCAAGGGCTTCATGGAGCGCTTGGCACCGCAGCCCAGTGATTCGGGCAGTCGTGCGCTGCCCGAGCGCACTGCGGGCGAGCGCCTGCCGGCGCCCGGCAACAAGGGGAGCGCCAAGGTCGATGGGTAAGGCAGGAGGCGGAGACCTCATCAGTCGTGAGGCGCTGGAGCGCATCATCAAGCGCGCCGCCGAGCTGCAGGCCGGAGAACACGACGTCGGCGATGGTCTCACGAACAACGAGGTCCTCGCGCTCGGGAAAGACGTCGGCATTCCGGACCGCTATCTGCGCCAGGCAATGCTCGAGGAGCAGACGCGCCTTGCCCCCGAGGTCGCGACCGGGACGTGGGCGTGGCTCACCGGCCCCCGGTCGATTGTGGCGTACCGCGTCGTTCCCGGCGATCGCGCGGCGGTCGAGCGCGAGCTGTCCCGGTGGATGATAGAGGACGAGCTGTTGCAGGCCAAGCGGCATTTCGCCGACCGCACGTCGTGGGAGCCTAAAGCTGGTGCATTCGCGTCGATTCAGCGCGCGCTGGCGGGAAGACGGCGCTACTCGCTCGCACAGGCCGGTGAGGTGACCGCGCAGGTCGTGCAGCTCGAGCCGGGATTCTGCTTCGTGCGACTCGAGGCGGACGTCCGCCAGCAGCGCACCAAGCGGATCTCCGGCGCCACGGTCCTGGCGGTCCTGGGCTGGGGAATGACCGGCGCGATCGCACTCATCGCTCCACCGCTCGCCCTCGCCCAAGCATTGATGCTGGTGCCGGGCGTCGGTATGACGGCGGGAGGGGCCATGGTCGCCCGCTCATACCGGGGGGCGAACCAGCGCCTGGAGGTCGCACTGGAGCAGGTGCTCGATCGGCTGGAGCGCGGCGACATCCGCTCGTCCGGACAGGGCGTGTTGCCCGGCGCGCAGACGTTCGTCCGGATCGCCGAGGAAGTGCGCAAAGCATTCGAAAGTCCCAGACCTCAGGCCCCCCAGACCCCTCGCCCCAAACCCCGGAGCTAGGAATTGGCGGACATCCAGCGCGTCGGAGTGCTCGGCTGCGGCTTGATGGGCAGCGGGATCGCCCAGGTCGCGGCGACGGCGGGATACGAAACGATCGTACGCGACGTCTCCAACGAGGTGTTGAACCGCGGCCGCGCCGGCATCGAGAAGTCGCTTACCAAGCTCGTCGAAAAGGGAAAGCTCCAGCCCGCCGACCGTGACGCCGCGCTCAAGCGGCTGACGTTCACGACCGTCGTCGCGGACCTGCGTAAAGTGGACATCGTGATCGAAGCGATCACCGAAGACCTGGCGCTCAAGAACGTGCTCTTCCAGGAGCTCGACGGCTTGTGCGGCGCCGGGACGATCTTCGCCTCCAACACGTCGAGCCTGACGATCGCGGAAATGGCAGGAGCCACGAAACGCGCCGATCGCTTCGTGGGCCTGCATTTCTTCAATCCGGTGCCGCTGATGGCGCTCGTGGAGGTTGTCCGAACCATCACGACGTCCGAGCAGACCCTTAAGCGCGCCTTTGCGTTCGCGGCTTCGCTGGGCAAGGAGCCCGTCGCCGCCAAGGACAACTCCGGCTTCATCGTGAATCTGTTACTCGTTCCCTATCTGCTGGACGCGATCCGCGCCGTGGAACGCGGCGTGGGGAGCGTGCCCGACATCGATAAGGCGATGCAGCTCGGCTGCGGCTACCCGATGGGTCCGCTGACGCTGCTCGATCTCGTCGGCATCGACACGACGCACCACATCGCCGAGATCATGTTCAAGGAGTACCGCGAGGCGCGGTACGCGCCGCCGCCGTTGCTCAAGCGCATGGTGCTCGCGGGCCTGCACGGCACACCGTCAGCAACCTGGGGCTTTAATGTTCGGCTACGACGCTGCGCGCTGGCACGCGGTGCTCAACGATCTTCCCGCGGCACTGCTCTTCGTGGCGGTATTGTTCGATATCGCTGCGGCCGTGACGAAGCGCGAATCGCTCATGTGGGCGAGCATCTGGACGCTCTGGGCCGGCGTGATCGGCGGATGGGCGGCGGTCGTCGCCGGAAAAATTGCGTCGAACACCATCGAGCATGGTGAAGCGATTCACGAAATCATGGAAAAGCACGAGAACATGGCGCTGCTGACGATGGCGCTGTTTACCGTCGTGCTCGCCTGGCGTCTCTTCCGGCGTTTTCAGATGCCGGCGCAGGAGCTCGCGTTCACACGCATGCTGAGCATCGTGGGACTCCTCGGCTTGGTCTGGACCGGCGTGCTTGGCGGCAGGCTCGTGTTCCAGCACGCGGCCGGCATTCCATCCAAGGTGCTCCAGGCCGAGATCGAGAATCGGGAGGAAGGACACGAGCACGGAACGATGGACAGCACCAAGACAGACACCACCAAGACCACGGCACCGCACACTCACCCGCCGGGCACGACGCCACGCTCGCACTAATGCGTGCGTCATGCGTCGTGCGTGGTGCGTGGGCGTTCGCCCTACTGCTCGGTGCCTGCACGCCCACCACGACCCGTCCTGCGTTTGCTCCGATGCCTGAGGCGCTGCACGCAGTGATCAACGCACCGCCCGAACGCGTCACACAGTTTGCCGATTCATTGCTCCGCGCCGACACCATCCGCGTGCGTTTCGTGAATCTGCGGGACGCGTTTCTCGAGACGAGCGAATTCGCGGGGACGCATCGCTTGCG
>WNGG01004303.1_pt1 | contig 20526 bp, 17 predicted proteins | sample 5400661 | NCBI WGS metagenome assembly WNGG01 (sample SAMN13153372, study PRJNA577476) | soil metagenome | isolation source: 100 cm soil or saprolite under Garry oak tree replicate 1 | place: USA:California | collected 2016-06-15
CCTACTGCACTGGTTCCGCCGGCTCCGCATCCGATCGGAAATCCGCGACGACATCCACGAAGGCTTCCTCCGCTTCGCCTGCGCCATCATCTGCTGGCGACGCCTCCACAACATCTCAAACTGTTAGGAGTTCTAAGTGCACCAACATGAATGAGGCCAAAATCGAGACCGGCGGGGCCCTGGGGATCAGACTCAATGCCAGCGGCTTTGGGGGGAAACGGGTGAGAGCTGGTCCTGTTTCTGATTGCGTTGTGTGATCGTTCCTGGCTGCTGGCCTGTTGTTCAGGTTTCCTGCGAGATGGGTGAGGCTCCCGCTAGAAGTGTGATTGTCTACGTCCCACTTCTTCGCCGGAGCCTCACGTGTCTTCTTCTTACCCTGTCCCGTCGTGTGCCGTGCCCGTTCCGGGCGGGATGATGGTCGCGGTGCCGCTGGAGCTGCTGGCGTCACCGCTGAGGAGCGGCAGGGACCTGGGCGGCGGTGACCGGTCCGCGCTGGTCATCGGGGGGACGGAGAAGGTCCGCACGGGCGGCGCGGTCGTGTTCTGCAAGGTGGTCGCGGTTGCGGAGGCGCAGGTCAAGAGGGACGGGCAGGTCCGGGCGAAGGGCAGCCCGGTGCATCACGCGACGCTGGGGCCGCTGGAGGAACGGCTGGAATCGCAGGCCGGGCCGGGTGCCGCCGGCGGGATCGCCGGGCAGGCACCGCTGGACGCCCGGTTCGTGAAGGGGCAGCGGGAAAGGCTGCTGGCCAGGGCGTTCATGATCCGGGTGATCGTGCTGATGACGCTGATGCCGGGCGCGCGGCCCGGGGACGTGATCGCCGCGCTGGCCGGGGACCTGGCGCTGGTACCGTGGGCGCGGCCGTGGCGGCCGGCGTCGGCACGGGCGGCCGGGGACTGGCGGAACGCGCTCGGGCCGGTCCCCCTGGAAGAGCTGCGGGACCTGGTGCTGGGTTCGTCCTGGCGGGAGCACGCCGGCGGGGGCTGCCCCGGTGCCGTGACCATCGGGAAGACGGGGCCGCTGAAGGCGGGGTCGCTGGACGGGACGCTGCTCCGGGTGCCGGACACGCCCGCGAACAGGGCGTTCTTCGGCACCGTGGGCACGGGCGATGACTCCGGCCCGTACCCGTGCCTGCGGGCGCTCCCGCTGACCTGCTGCTCGTGCCGGGCGCTGTTCGCGATGCCGCACGGGCCCGCCGGCACGGACAAGGCCGCCGCTGAGCAGGGCCTGCTCGATGAGGCCATGGAATGCTTCCCCATCCTGCTCGCGCCGGACTGGATCTGGCTGATGGACCGTAACTACCACGGGGCCGCGCGGATCGCCCGGATGATCCGGTCCGCGCACGTGCTGATCAGGCTCAAGAGCGATATCCCGCTGAAGCGGACCTCGCAGATCCTGCCCGACGGCTCGTACCGGGCGGAGCTGTCCGGCGACGGCGTCACCGTGCCCGTCCGCGTCATCGAGTACTGGGTCACGGTGGAGGGGCAGGAGGTCCCGGAGATGTTCTGCCTGGTCACCGACCTGATGGACTTCGAGGAATATCCCGCCCCCGAGCTCGCCGCGCTCTATATGTGGCGGTGGGACGGGTCGGAGACCGCGGTGCGCCATGAGGCGCACTGCTATATCGCCCGCAGAGCGGGCAGAGATGAGAGGAGATATCTCTGGATCCAATGCCTTACCGGAGCTCGAAAGAGTAAAAGGGAAAATAGCATGGTGCGCCGCGAGGCGCTTTACCGTATTCCCTGCTTAACAGGGAGGAACTTGGTGGGATGTTCCTGGGTCTGATGCCTTACCTGGCGCCGAAAGGTTAAGGGAACAGCAGCATGGCAGCCAACCAGAGAAGATGCAATGGTCCATCCGCCGGAAAGACGCCTGTAACCGGTGCCGTTTCCTGCGCACGCATGGCATGCTGGCGGGCGCACCCCCAGGAGACGGGGCGATTCGCAGTGAGCGAATTCAAGGGGATGAGTAGGACGCCTAAATCGCGCTAGGACGTACGGTAAGGACGAACGCGGGATCACCTAAGGGACGCGAGTTCTATGGTGACGGAGGCCTCATAGTAGTCGCGGGAGTAACGACCCGCCAGGGAGTCCGGGAAAGCCGGAATCAGGGCGAAGGAGGCCAGGTGACCGGGCATTCGAAACTGGGAGGTACGCGAGATGCGGAACGCCGAAACAGTGCTGGGTGTCCTCCGTGAGCGCGGCCGGCGGCACTGGCCGCTGGAAAGGGTTTACCGGCTTTTGTTCAACCCGGAACTGTATCTTCTGGCCTACGGGCGCATCTACTCCAACAAGGGGGCGATGACGCCGGGGGTCACCGGGGAAACCGCTGACGGCATGTCGATGGCCGGCCTGGGATGCCACACCGCACTGCGGGACGTGGCTGAAACATGGACCGGGACAACCTGGTTCATCGAAGGAGACATCTCCGATTGTTTCGGGAGTCTCGACCATGAGATTATGGTCGGAATTCTCGCGGAGAGCATTCACGATAACCGGTTCCTCAGGCTTATGCGCAACATGCTTCAGGCCGGATACCTGGAAGACTGGATATGGGGCGCCACGCTCAGCGGGGCACCGCAAGGCGGGGTGGTATCCCCGATCTTGTCCAATATCTACCTGCACCGGTTGGACTATTTTGTCGAGAGAATCCTGATACCGCAATACACCCGGGGAGAACGCCGGGTATCCAACCCGGCATACACAAGGGTGGCATCGGCGATCAATCGTGCCCGCAAGCACGGCGACCGTGAGAAAGTACGGGAACTGCGCAAGCGGCAGCGCTTGCTGCCGAGCCTGGATCCGCAAGATCCAGGATACCGGCGGCTGCGTTACGTTAGATATGCCGACGACCAGTTGCTCGGGTTTACCGGACCGAAAGCCGAGGCCGAGAAGATCAAAGCGCGCCTGGCCCGGTTCCTGCGAGAAGACCTCAAGCTGGAACTGAGCCAGGAGAAAACACTGATCACGCATGCCTCCACAGAGGCAGCGAAATTCCTCGGCTACGAGATCACCGTGCAGCACAGCAACCAGAAAATAACCAAGGGCCGCCGGGCCGTCAACGGGTCGGTCAGGCTCCGGGTGCCCAGGCCGGTGATCAAGGCAAAATGTGCCCTTTACCAGCAGCGCGGAAAACCCGCGCCCCGGACCCCGCTGGTGAACAGCAGCGACCTCGACATAGTCGCCACCTACGGGGCCGAGTACAGGGGCATCGTCCAGTACTACCTGCTGGCCAGCGACGTCTACCGGCTCAACCGGCTTAACGGAGTCATGCGGACCTCGCTGCTCAAGACGCTGGCGTGCAAGCACAAATCGACCGGCCGGAAGATGGCGGCCAAATATAAGGCCAAGATCGAAACCCCGCACGGCCTGAGAACGTGCCTGCAAGTCACTGTCGAAAGAGAGGGCAGGAAACCACTGGTCGCGCGGTTCGGCGGGATACCGCTGAAGCGGCAGCAAAAGGCGGTCCTCACCGACCGCATCCCGGAAAGGGTTACCTATCCCCGCAAGGAGCTGCCCCTGCGGCTGCTCAAGGGAGAATGCGAGGTCTGCGAGCGGACGGGCAGCGTGTCAGTTCACCAGATCCGAAAGCTCACTGACCTTGGCAGGCCCGGACCGGGACAGCCTGAATGGGCGAGGCGCATGGCGAAACGCAGGCGCAAGACGCTCGTGGTCTGCGCGGAATGCCACCACGCCATTCACGCCGAGCACATAGCCGCGTTAATCACGGCGTAGTCACCGGAGAGCCCGTGGCGGGGAAACTCGCATGGCGGGTTCGGGAGGGGGCTGCCCGGGAAAAGGGCCAGAAATGGCACCTCGCCCGGCAGCCTACCTCTACGCAGAAAACCGGCGACCATGCCCAGATGCCAGGGGTGGTGCGCCGGGAGATCCGCACGATAAGGCGAAAGTCGGATTACCTGAAGCCCAGTCTCCAGCAGGTGGAATCGGACACCCATCGGAAAGGCATCCGAAACCGGTGCCAGCCTCTGCGGCGGGATGGCTCGGTGCCCGCTGCAATCCTCCGAGGCCGGGAGCGATGCCCAGTCAGGGCATTCAAGGAGACGGAAAGGCCGCCTAAGTCGTGCTGTTACGTATAGCAGTGTGAACATGGGATTGCCTAAGGGATGCGAATCCTATGGCAACGGAGCGCCCGTATGTAGTCGGCGGAGTAACGACCGTCCAATCTGGAGACCGGGAGAGCCGGACCACAGGGCGAAGGGGCGCAGGCGATGAACGACAGAAGAACCATGAGGTAAGCGAAATGCAGAAAGCCGAAGTGGTGCTTGGCGTTCTCCGCGAGCGCGGCAGGCGCAGCCTGCCATGCTCGCAGCTGTACAGGCAGATGACCAACAAGGATCTGTACCTCACCGCCTACGGGAACATCTACTCCAACCAGGGGTCGATGACGCCGGGGGCGAACGAGGAAACCGCTGACGGCATGTCCGAGGAAAAGATCGAACAGATCATAGAGGCGATCCGATACGAGCGGTACCGGTTTTCGCCGGCCCGCCGTATCTACATCCCGAAAAAGAACGGGAAACTCCGCCCGCTCGGCCTGCCGTCATGGTCGGACAAACTCGTCGGCGAGGTAGTCCGCCTCCTGCTGGAGGCATACTACGAGCCCGTCTTTCCCGACTCGTCCCACGGGTTCAGGAGAAGACGCGGGTGTCATACCGCACTACGCAAAATCAACGACACCTGGACTGGCACCGTATGGTTCATCGAGGGCGACATCAGCGACTGCTTGGATCCATGGTCATACTGCTCCTTTGCTGATTGCGCGGTTTAGAACAGGCCTTGTTGCGGGGTGGGGATCTCGATACGCAGGCCTTTCCTGCGTCCGGTGCGGGTCAGGACGGCGTTCAGCTCGCCGCGCTTGACCTTCTGCAATACGGTCTGCCGGGAGACGCCGAGCGCCTGGGTGGCGTAACCCAGCGGCACCCACCCGCCGGGAGCGGTATCGGTGAGCATGCCGCGCAGTTCCCCGGTGAGGCGGATGCGCCAGGGTGCGCCGGGGGTGATCTGCTCGCCGGCGACGAAGCCGTCATTCAGCCAGCGCAGCAGGGTGGACGGCGCGATGCCGAGCTGGCGGGCGGCGGCGGTCACGTTGAGCAGTTCTCCTTCGGGTTGCTGGCCGCCACTCTGGTGGCAGGGGATCTTCCAGTGGTGGCGCAGTGACTGGACCCTACTGGCGGTGTATGACATTCCGCGGGCGGTGCGCCTGCCTTGCCGGTTGAGGATCCCGGCGATGACGGCGTCGGGGTAGTGGACGGCCAGGCGGCGGATCAGGTCGATGGTGTCCTCGCTGGTGCGGATCTTGGGCTGGCGGCGGCGCAGCGGGACGGTCAGCTCGCTGACCGCGCCGCCTTTCCACCGCAGCACCAAGGCGGCGTGCGGGCCGGGATCGTCGCGGTGCAGCGTGATGTTCACCTCGTCGAGCAGGGTGCGCAGCAGCTGCTTGCGGTCCTTGTCGGTGGTGGTGGGGGCGTCCCAGACGGCGCCGAGGTCGCCGCCGAGGGCCAGGATTGCCTGTTTCTCCTGCGGGGTGAGGGTTTTCGGGCGTGCGGTCTGGCGGCGGGCCAGCTCAGCTTCGGCGTTAGCGAGCTCGCGGAGTGCGGTCTCCCATTCGCTCTCCAGCCCGCGGGCCACCAGCCGGTTGTCCGGGTCGACGGCCCGGTAGCGGCGTTCGGCCCTGGCTGCCTGGTAGCGGGCTTGCTCGACCTGGCGCTGGTGCTGGGCCAGGGCAGCATCATGTCCGTCTTCGAGCTGCCGGGCGGCTTGCAGGCACGCATCCAGCGCGGCCGGGGCCAGCGCGGCCAGGAACGCTTCGGCGACGGCGGCGTCGATGGCCTGCCCGCCGGTGCTCATGTGCCGGGCGCCGCGGCCGTTGACCAGCTCGGCGGAGCCCTGGCAGTAGTAGTTCGGCACGCATTTCGCCGGGCCGGCGTAGAAGACGGCGAGCTTGCGGCCGCATTTCCCGCAGGTGGCCAGGCCCTGCAGCAGCGCGCTGCCTTCCCGGACGGCGCCGGTGCCCGGCTGGCTGGCCTGCGGGCGGATGTTGGTACCGATGCGGGCCTGGCTGGCCTGGTAGGTGTCCCAGCCGATGAACCCGGGATGGTGATCGGGGATGAGGACCTCCCACTGGCCGCGGGGCAGGCGGCGGCTGCGCTGGCGCAGCGCGCCGCTGCGGTCAAGGTAGCGTTCCTTGCGGGTCCGGCCGTAGACGTACGCGCCGGCGTAGGCCGGGTGGGTCAGCGTGGTGTGCACCGCATGATAGGTCGGCTCCACCCAGGTGATCTCCGGTATCCCGCTGCCACGGCGGGTATAGGCAACCTTCTGCAAAGGCCAGCGCAGGCCCTGCTCGCGCAGCCACAGCCAGGTGGCGCGCACCGACCCGCACGCTGCGAACTGCCCGAATACGGCCCGCAGGACGCCGGTGACTGCCTCGTCGGGGTGGAAGCGGATCTCGCCGTCGGCCTCGCCCCAGACCAGCCCGACGGGAAGGCCGCGGCGCAGCTCGCCGCGGGCGGCCTTGTTCCTGATGCCGCCTTCCAGCCGGGCCCGCAGGACATGCAGCTCAGACTCGGCCATTATGCCCTTCATGCCCAGGATGAGCCGGTCGTTGAACAGCGCCGGATGGTAGACGCCGTCAGCGTCGGCGACCAGCGTGTCGCACACCCCGGCCAGGTCCAGCATCCGGTACCAGGCCGCATTATCCCTGGCCAGCCGGGAGACCTCCAGCGCCACGATGATCCCGACCTGGCCGAGCGCGACCTCGGCGACCATGCCCTCGAACCCGTCCCGCTGCCCGGTCACCGAACCTGATACGCCCAGGTCGCCGTCGATGACCCGGATCGCCTCCCGCGGCCAGCCTAGCTGCCGGGCACGGCTGACCAGGTCATACTGGCGGGCGGTGGACTCGGTGTTCCGCTCCACCTGGATCAGGGTGGACTGGCGGACGTAGATTACGGCCGCTCTCGAGAGATGCGATGCGGTGATCTTCCCGGACTCACTCATCGCGTGCCTCCCCGGCCGCGCCGGCGGCTTGCGCCCTGGCGATCAGGCCCGCCAGCAGCGTGACCGCTGCTGCTACCTGCGGGCCGGGAAGCTGGCCGATCAGATCCGGTAGTGGCGCCGGAACCTGGTCCGGCAGCAGACTGAGCTGGACAGGCTGCACGATAATCCTCCCTGGCAGGCGGGTTTCGTGCAGCCTGCTCCCGGTCACCCCCGTTCCGGGCGTTAAGCGCCGAAACCAGCACCGACAGGTCCAGCAGGTCCGCCACCGCGCCCAGCGTCCCGGGCCCGTCACCGGCCTGCGCGCCGGTGTCGTGGTCCAGGTCGGTCCACGACGCCGGGACCAGCCGCTTGGACCCGTCCGGCAGCACCACCAGCAGCTCCAAGACCCTGTGCCGGCGCATGCTGCCCAGCACCGGCAGCGCCCGGCCCTCGAACGGATGCCGTGGCCGGGTCAGCCTCACCGTGCCCGGCAGCACGGCGGTCACCGGCCGGCTCCCGTGACTACCTGCACACGGCGGCCAGCAGCATGGCACACTGCCTGGGCAGCCCGCGCGGCGTTGACGGCGTCCAGGCACAGCGCTGCTTCCCGCAGGTCAACCGGGATGCCCTCGGCGATGCTGGCCGCTACCAGCAGCACCTGCCGCTCCCCGTCCGAGCACGGCAGCACCCCCTGCACGGCGTCCGCCGCCGCCGCGAAATCGATCGCAGCGACTTCCCGGCCCCGGAACGGCTCCCACCCGACCTCGACCGCCACCTGCAGGAAGTCCTCCCGTAGCAGCCAGGCCCGGTGCGAGATCAGCAGCTCAGCGGCCGCCTCCGCGGGCAGCCAGCCCTTCGCCCACGCCCGGACCGCCTCGGCGAGGTCATCGAAGCACGTAGTAAGTCGGGGGTTCCTTCGGCAGCCTCAAGCATGAAATCCTCCTGGCCATACTCGCGGAGAAAATCCACGACCAGCGATTCCTCAGGCTCATCCGAAACATGCTGAAAGCCGGGTACCTGGAAGACTGGGAATACCACGAAACGCTCAGCGGCTGCCCGCAGGGCGGGGTCGTGTCCCCGATCCTCAGTAACATCTACCTGCACAAGCTCGACGAATTCATCGAGCAGGAACTGATCCCGCAGTATACAAGAGGGGCCAGCCGGAAAGCCAATCCTGAATACACAAGGATTGAGCGCCGACTGCGGCGCGCACGAGAGCAAGGAGACCGGGCGCAAGCCCGTGACCTGGAAAAACAGATGCGCGCGGTCCCCTCTGTGGACCCGATGGACCCCGGTTACCGGCGTCTCAAATACATTAGGTACGCAGACGACCACATACTGGGATTTATCGGGCCGAAGGCCGAAGCCGAGCAGATCAAGGCCCGCCTGGCAGAATTCCTCCGGGAGACCCTCGGGCTGGAGCTGAACCAGCAGAAAACCCTGATCACCCACGCCCACAGCCAGCGGGCGAGGTTCCTCGGATACGACATCACCGTCCGGTACTCCAGCACGAAGATCACCAAAGGCCGCAGGACGGTCAACGGCGGCATCGCGCTGAGGGTACCGCCGGACGTCATCAAGGCCCAGAGCTACCGCTACCGGCGGCACGGCAAACCCTGGCCCCGGACGCGGCTCCAGAACCTCGACGACTACAGCATCATCAGGTCCTACGGAGCCGAATACGCGGGCGTCGTGAACTACTACCTGCTCGCCCAGGACGTCTACCGGCTGAACACCCTCCAGTGGAACGCCGCCACGTCCATGCTGAAAACCATGGCCGCCAAGCACAGGTCCACCGTCTCCAAGATGGCCGCCCTCCACAAGGCCAAAATCGAGACCAAGGGCGGACTGAGAACGTGCTTCGAAGCCAGGAAGCACCGCGAGGGCAAGCCGGACCTCGTATCACGATTCGGCGGGATCAACCTGCGGCAGAACCGGCAGGCGGTCGTTCGCGACCCCGCGCCGCCCCCGGCGGCGTATCCCCGCAAGGAACTGATCCAACGGCTCCGGAAACGGGAATGCGAGATCTGCGAGACCGGCACCACGGTGGCTGTCCACCAGGTCACCGGCCTCAAAGCGCTCGGAAGGCCAGGCGCGGACCAGCCCGCATGGGCCGCGCTCATGGCACGGATGCGGCGCAAGACGCTTATCGTCTGCGCTCCGTGCCATGACTGGATCCACGCGAACCCCGTCGCGCACGCGGCATAAATCGCCGGAAAGCTCAGTGCATCGAAAGGATGCACGCTGAGTTTGGAGGGAGGCTGCCCGAAAAAGGCCGATATCTACTTATATCGGACCTCGTCGGGCAGCCCACCCTACCTGCGGGAGGCTAAGGCGCCGCTGCGCGGCGCGGGCCCCTGCACCGGGCCGGCGCTCCGCTCCGGATCCCCGGATCTCGTGCGGCAGGAACTCGCAGCCTGGGCCGCCGGGACCGGGATGACCCGGGGCGTCGCCCGTGACGCCGCCCTCGCGGCCGCGCCCGCGCGGAAGGGAAAGAGAGCCGGCCTCCCCGTCCGGCCCCGTGACCTGTCCTTCGCCCGCGCCCTCCGGGCTGTCCTGTCCGCGATCCGCCTCGGGAACACCTGCTACCAGGCCGTGACCAGGGAAATCGGGCGCTACCGGAATACCCTCGACCGCGGCCGGCACCGCGCCCGCAAGTCCAAGTCCCCGTCCTCCTTCCCGCACGCCACCGCGAAGGACACCGCCACCCGCATCGCCCCCGCGATCATCACCATGGCCAACAGCCCAGCCTGACCAGCGAGAACACCGTATGAGGTGCCCAGAAAAGGATCTCGCCGGACCGTGGACCCGGCCGCCCGGCACGACACGCCGACCTCCGGCATGCCATCCGGCAGGAACTACCCGCAGTAATCAAAAACAGGAACTACCCACAACCGGTCAAACATCTAAAGCCCACGGCATTGGGATCAGACTGCTGTATACCCCGATCATCCTGCGTTACAGCCGCAAGCAGTCCGAAGCCATATCAACAATTTGATACGTACCAGCATCCTGGTTGGCTCCCCGCCGTCACGGCTCCCCCAGGGCCCCCATATGAGTCGTAGACGTAATCGTATGAACCCCCGTAAGAAGGTGAATAGCCGTATTGCTGGCCAGGCTTGTACTGCGTCGGATAATTTGGCTTCTGGTCAAATTCGAACCACAGATCACCAAATCCAACCTTGTGAACGGTTCCGGCCAAAAGCCCTATAAGCAGGAGAGATAGGAACAACCAGGGCGCAGCCTTCTTCATCATTCCCTCCCATCTACGCTCACTAAGACCCTAGTGTCACGATTTCAACCCTAGGGCCGTTTTGCGGCGGTTAATTCCGGGAGCCCGGGTCTGCAGTAAAGATGAACTGACGGGGAGTCCAGGGAGTCACAACTGAGATATTACAGGTGGCGGATAGGGTGTGAGCGGCAAGTCAGCATGGTCTGCGAGACTGGCAGGTCTCGCATACTAATTAGAAAGAGGTGGTGGAAAGCTTAGCCAATGCGCGACCCGAGTCTGCAAGCCCTGGCGGGCGGCGATGACGCCGAGGGTGATTCTGGTTTCTGCGGTGCGCATGGGTGCTCGTTCGGCGAGTTGCATCACCGCACGACCAAGGCTGACGGTGCTGTACTGCAGTCATGTGCAAAGATCAACAAGGCAGGGTCCCTCGCTGTGAGGTGCGGGGCCAGGGCCAACGCAGCCTGGTGCAGCACTCGTGGACCACGTGCACGTTTGCTCCAACAGAGGCGATGCAGCCGATGACCTCGCTCGTGCGGTCAGCAGCCCGCGGTCTGCGCCAGCTACACACCCTCGGACGCCGCCGTGGCCGTCCTGTCGCAGGCCATGCGTGGCGCGACGCCGGCCGCTGCGGGCCGCCGGCCCCGCGAACGGGCAAGCCGATACGCCGCGTCGCCGCGGTCCCCCGCTGCGCGGCCGGACGGCCCGCACGACGCCAGTCGCCCTGGCCCCGAGCCGCCGACCCGCCCGCGCCCCGCGGATCCCCGGCCCCATCCCGGCAACAAGCCAGGCGCACCCGCCCCGTTGCGTCCCCTGGATTGGTCTAGACCTATACCGCGCGGGTATCAGCACCAACTCAGCACGCGGTCCGGAAACGACGGGAACCAATCGGTATCAACCGGGTAAACCGGACACGAGAACGACCCGCCCGACTCACGAGCCGGACGACCCGTCTTTGATCACCGAACCCGGTAAAACCGCAGGTCAGGCTACCGAACGTCCAGTCCGGTGACCGCCCGGCCGATGATCAAGCGCTGGATCTCCGAGGTGCCCTCGAAGATGGTGAAGATCTTCGCGTCCCGGTGCCACCGCTCCACCGGGTACTCCCGCGTGTACCCGTTCCCGCCGAGGATCTGGATGGCCTGCTCGGTCACCCGTACCGCGGTCTCCCCCGCGACCAGCTTCGACATCGATCCTTCCGCGCTGGTGAACGGCCTGCCCTGCCGGGCCATCCAGGCCGCCCGCCAGGTCAGCAGCCTGGCGGCGTCCACCGAGGCCCGCATGTCCGCCAGCATGAACGCCACCGCCTGGTTCTGCCCGATCGGCCGCCCGAACTGGACCCGGGTGCCCGCGTACTCCGTCGCGTACTCCGCCGCCGCGCGCGCCACGCCGACGGCCATCGCCGCCACCCCGGGCCGGGATGCCTCGAACGTCTTCATCGCGGCCTGCTCGCCGCCGCGGCCGCCCTCGCGCACCCGGGCCAGCCGCTCCTCCAGTCGCTCCCGGCCGCCGACCACGCACCGGCCGGGCACCCGGACGTCGGACAGCACGACCTCGGCGGTGTGCGAGGCCCTGATCCCGTGCTTGCGGAACTTCTGTCCCATGGAAAGGCCGGGCGTGCCGGGCGGCACGATGAAGCTCGCCTGCCCGCGCGACCCGAGGGCCCGGTCCACCGCCGCCACCACCACGTGCACGTTCGCGATGCCGCCGTTGGTGGCCCAGGTCTTCACCCCGTTCAGCACCCATTCATCGCGCGCGGCGTCGTACGTCGCGCGGGTCTTGATCGCTGCCACGTCGCTGCCCGCCTCGGGTTCTGAGGAGCAGAACGCACCCAGCTTGACGTCCCCTGGGCCGCCGAACATCTGCGGGCACCACTCCCCGATCTGCTCCGGCGTCCCGTTGGCCACGACCGCGACCGCCGCCAGCGAGCTGCCGACCAGCGATAGCCCGATCCCCGCGTCCCCCCAGAACAGCTCCTCGAACGCGACCGGGATGCCGAGCCCGGAGCCCTCGATGTACTGCTGCGCGTAGAACTCCAGCGAGTACAGCCCGATCTTGGCCGCCTCCTCGAGCACCGGCCACGGGGTTTCCTCCCGCTCGTCCCACTCCGCGGCGGCCGGCCGGATCACCGACGCCGCGAACTCGTGCAGCCAGTCCCGCATCTGCACCAGGTCATCCCCGAGGTCAAGCGAGAACACCGCGGGACCCGTATCGCTCATGCCACCCTCCGCGCATTAAGTTACTCCAGAGTAACATCGTGGTCTCGGCCGCGCGAGGGCACGCATCCGTAGTTCCGGATTAATTCCGAACGGACCAGGGTGGCGGCCCGGCCGCCCGGCCACAGCCATCGCCGCCGGGTCAGTCCCGGGCGTGCTGTTCGAGGAACTCGTAGATGTCGGCGTCGTCGACGCCGGGGAAGCTGCCGGCCGGCAGCGCGGACAGGATGTGCGAGTGCGCGCGGGCCGAGGGCCAGGCCTGGCCCTCCCACCGCTCGGCCAGCGCGGCCGGCGGCCGGCTGCAGCACTCGCCGTCCGGGCAGGCCGAACGTGTCCTGGTGGTCGCCTCGCGGCCGCGGAACCAGCGGGAGTGCTCGAACGGGACGCCGAGCGTGATGGCGAACCCGCGGTCGGCGCGCGGGTCCACCTGGGCGACGCAGAAATAGCTGCCCGACGGCGTGTCGGAGTACTGGCAGTACGGGGAGAAGCGGTCGGCGGCCCCGAACACCTGCCTGCCTGACCACTGCCGGCAGAGCCGCTGTCCCTCGATCGCGCCGGACGGGTCGGCCGGGAAGACCACGCCGTCGTTCTCGTAAGCCTTGTAGATGATGCCGCTAGCGTCGTTCTTCACGAAATGACACGGCAGGTCCAGGTGATGCGTGGCCAGGTTGGTGAACCGGTGCGCCGCCATCTCGTAGGATACCGAGAACAGGTCGACCAGGTCCTCCACCGCGAGATCCCGGTTCGTCTTGGCGCGGTCGAGGAGCGGAGCCGCCGCGGTTTCCGGCATGAGGACGGCGGCGGCGAAGTAGTTCGCCTCCACCCGCTGCCGCAGGAAGTCGGCGAAGTCGCGCGGCACCTGGTGGCCAAGCAGGTAGTGGCCCAAGGCCTGCAGCACGATCGCACGCGGTGAGTGCGCGCCGACCGGCTCCTGCTTGACGTAAATCCGCCGGTTCCTCAGGTCGGTCAGCGAGCGGACCGACCGCGGCAGGTCCTGGACGTACCGGATGGCGAAGCCGTGGCGGCTGACCACCGAGACCAGCATGCCCTGGGACAGCGGGCCGCCCGCGTAATCGCCTGCGCGCAGGGCGTCGGCCGCCTCTCGCTCGATGACCTGGAAGTAGTTGCCCCGCTCGCGCATGGCCTCGCGCAGCGCCGCGTTCGCCGCCCGGGCCTCCTCGGGGGTGGCGGCGGGCTTGGACTGCTGGGCGCGCAGTTCGGTCGCCACCGCGACCAGGTGCTCGAGCACATCGGTGGGGACACGGGCGCCGACCTTCAGCTGAGGCAGGCCGAGCCGCCGGTAGGACGGGTCCTGCTGCGCGTCGGCCAGGGCGATCTCGAGCTGCGCCCGGCGGCTCGGCGGCTGCCGGCTCAGCAGCTCGGTCAGGGGCACCGAGAGCGCCGCCGCCAGTTGCTCGATCAGCGACAGCTTCGGCTCCCGGCGGCCGTTCTCGATCAGCGACAGGACCGAGGGCGCACGATCTATCCGCTCTCCGAGCTCGGTGAGCGTCAGGCCGCGCATCCGGCGCATGTGCCGCAGTCGCTGGCCAAAGGTCACAAGGTCTATACCATCGGTATAGACCAAATTTTGAGAATCTTTCATAGTGAAGCTCAGTATATCTTCTCGTCTTGGAAAAAAGTGAAAATCTTTAGGACGTTGGGCCCTAGGTATTTCCCGGCGGCGTGCCCAACCTTGGCTTAGGGCCGGACGAACACGTGCCACCCCTTACCGCTCCGTAGGACCCAGTACTTGAGGAAGGCACCACAGTGGAGACCATCAGCCAGCAAGCAGCGAGGCTGCAACGCGAATGGGACAGCAACCCCCGCTGGAACGACACCCAGCGGACCTACTCGGCTGAGGACGTGGTCCGGCTTCGCGGCACGGTAACCGAAGAGTTCACGCTGGCCCGCCGCGGCGCGGAGCGCCTGCGCAAGCTGCTCGCTGAGGAAGACGCCGTGACCGCGCTCGGCGCGCTGACTGGAAACCAGGCGGTTCAGCAGGTAAAGGCGGGGCTGCAGGCCATCTACTTGTCCGGCTGGCAGGTGGCGGCGGACGCCAACCTGGCCGGGCAGACCTACCCGGACCAGAGTCTCTACCCGGTCAACTCGGTGCCTCAGGTGGTCCGCCGGATCAACAACGCGCTGCAGCGCGCCGACCAGATCGCCTGGTCGGAGTCGGAAGACGGCGACATGAAAGGCTCGCCCTACTGGCTGGCCCCGATCGTGGCTGACGCCGAAGCCGGGTTCGGCGGCGTGCTGAACGCCTTCGAGCTGATGAAGGCCATGATCGCGGCGGGCGCCGCGGGCGTGCACTGGGAAGACCAGCTCGCGTCCGAGAAGAAGTGCGGCCACCTGGGCGGGAAGGTCCTCATCCCGACCGGCCAGCACATCAAGACGCTGAACGCGGCACGGCTGGCCGCCGACGTGTGCGACGTGCCAACGATTGTGATCGCGCGCACCGACGCGCAGGCGGCTACGCTGCTCACCTCCGACATCGACGAGCGCGACCAGCCGTTCGTCGACGGCACGCGCACCGCCGAGGGGTTCTACCGGGTGCGGAACGGGATCGAGCCGTGCATCGCCCGGGGCCTGGCCTACGCGCCGTACTCCGACCTGCTCTGGATGGAGACCTCCAAGCCCGACCTCGACGTGGCCCGCGAGTTCGCCGAGGGGATCAAGAACGTCTACCCGGACCAGATGCTGGCCTTCAACTGCTCGCCCTCGTTCAACTGGCGCGCGCACCTGGACGAGTCGACCATCGCCAAGTTCAGCAAGGAACTCGCCGCGATGGGCTACCGGTTCCAGTTCATCACCCTGGCGGGCTTCCACGCGCTCAACCACTCGATGTTCGACCTGGCCAAGGGCTTCGCGGCGGAGGGCATGCCCGCCTACGTGCGGCTCCAGCAGGCCGAGTTCGCCGCCGAGAAGTCCGGCTACACCGCCACCCGCCATCAGCGTGAAGTCGGCACCGGTTACTTCGACCGCGTGACCTCGGCGATCTCTCCCAACTCGGAGACAGTCGCCCTGTCCGGCTCCACCGAAACCGAGCAGTTCCACGCCTGACCCCGCCCGCACACCCGTCTGAACGGAGTCGGTGGGCCCCCGGGTACGTTCTTAGGTACCCGGGGGCCCACCGACTCCATCCATCGGGGGCGCGGGGGCGCGGGGGCGGGTCAGGTGTATTCGGCGGGGCCCCAGGGGGCTTGCGGGGGGCTGGTGGCGCCCGGGTCGGCCTGCGGATGCGGACTGGTCTGGGTCCAGTCGGAGAGCAGGCCGCTGTCCGCCTGCATGGTCTGGGTGGCCTGCAGATCGGGGAAGCTGGCCGTGCTGCCCGCGTACGGCTCGGGCCCGGTCACCTCGCGCCTGCCCCGCCACCGGGACGGGACGAACAGCGGGATGACCATCGCCAGGCCCGCCAGGGCCAGTACCCCGTCGAAGAGCATGGCCTCGAAGCCCCGGCCGTAGTCTTGCGTCTTCAGCGGGATGTACTGAACCGCGTGCCGCACGCTGAACAGGTAGAAGCCGGTCCAGGCGAGCAGCACGAGGCCGGGCAGCCCGGCCGCCAGCGGGGAGATCCGCGGCGCCGCGATCAGCAGCCCGGCGACCAACCCCACCCCGAGCAGCGCGCCGAACCCCTCGAGGACGGCGTGGTTGTGCAAGAGGGAACCACCGCCGCCCGGCAGCGAGCCGGGCGGGGTAGGCCCGATGAGCAGCTTCAGGTACCCCCAGGACGCCGCGAAGAACACCGCGGCGGCCAAGGCGATCGCGAGCACTACACCTGTTAGATGTCGCATTTCCTCACCCCACAAAAGACCCCTCAGTGATGGTCCACAGACCGAAGCTTACGGCGGGGCACGCTGGACGTCATGGTTGGGAATGAGCAGCGTTCCCAGCCTGTCACTTCTTTGAACGCATCTCCAGGCGGAGCCGGTTCACCGGCTCGAGGAGCGCGTAGGCCCAGTAGGCGTCCCGTGCGACCAGCCGGAACTTCACGCCGCGCGGGCCGGGCGGGAAACGGAACCCGTCCGGACGCCAGCGCCGGAAATCGGCGGACATCCGGCGGAAGAATTCCCGGCGGCGGCGTCGCGGCACGAGCGGCAGCAGCGTGGTGTAGTGCCAGATGGCACGTTCGAAAACGGCCGCGTAAACAGCCGGCGGCGGCGCCGGGGCGCGGGGCCCGGGTCGTTCGGAAAAATAATCGAAGATCCGCTGGTACGACCCGAAGATATTGAAGTTGGCGGCGCTTGTGGCGGCCAGGTACGAGCCGCGGCGCGCCCGGCGGTAGCGGTAGCACACGCGGGCGAGCACCCCGATCCGCTCCGCGGTCAGCAGGGCCAGCGTCGTGACCGGCACGTCCTCGTGCGGGGCGGGCCCGGCGGAGCCGAACGAGACCCCCAGGCCGGCCAGGAAGTCGCGGCGGAACACCTTGCTCCACGCCGTCATGGTCAGGTGGATCAGCGCGGGATGATCGGCGAGCGAGCCGGCTACCGGTCCGCCCAGGTATCCCGCGCCGCCGCTCGGGCTGGTCGTCCCGTCCGGGTACAGGTTCTCGAAGTCGATGATCAGCAGGTCGGGACGCAGCCGCGTCAGCGCCCCGGCCACCGCCGCCAGGGCGCCTGGCGCCAGCTCGTCGTCTCCGTCGACGAACCAGACGTACTCCCCCGTCGCCTCCTTCGCGCCCAGGTCGCGAGCGGGCCCGGGACCAGCCGCGGCTCTGCTGCCTCCGGGAGGGACGACCCTGCTGGCCTTGCCGCCTGTGGCGGCGGGCCCGAGCCCCCCCGGAGCCTGAGTGGTGATCACCCGCAGCCGGGGGTCGTTCCGGGCGGCCAGGATCGCGCCGCAGCCGTCCGGGGAGGCGTCGTCGACGGCGATGACCTCGACCGCGGCGGCGGGGTCGCCGAGTACCGAGTCCAGGCACCGGTCCAGGTAGTCCTCGACCCCGTGCACCGGGATGACCACGCTGATCAGCGGCATGGCTCCGAACCATATCGTGCCTGCGGCAAGGCGATTCTCGGAGAGCTCGGCATCCCGCTGTAAGCGGACATCCTGTCATGAGGCGGCCAAAAGTACTTCTGTATACGAATCTTTGCCAGAACGTTCCTGGATTAACTCCGGACATGCCGGGCGTGGTGCTGGCCTTGGCGTTCAGGACCCGACAGACTCAGGGAAGCGGAGTGGTCCAGCGCCCTCGGGTCGGCCGCTCGGCTAAAGTACGCCGGGAAAGTGCCAGGAAGCACGGACCCCGGCGGCGGCAGGGCCGGCACGCGGACGGGCCGGAGCGGAAGGGACGACGATGCAGGAACTGCGCTTCGTCGCGGTGAGCGAGGACGGGCAATACGCCGTCCTCGGGGTGCCAGGGCGCAGCGCACGCTTTACGTTGCCGATTGACGAGCGGCTCAGGGCGGTCGCCCTCGGCCAGACCTCCCGGCTCGCGCAGTACGAGATCGAAGTGGAGAGCCCGTTGCGACCCAAGGAGATCCAGGCACGAATCCGGGCCGGGGAAACGGTAGAGGAAATCGCGGACGCGGCCGGCATCGCGGTCGAGCGCGTGGCGTCGGTAAGACGTCAGGGGGACGCTACCCCCGGTCCGCGGCTGGGCGAGATCGTGACCGAACGGCTGAAGGCCTTCGGCGCTGATCCGGACGACGCGCAGTGGGACGCCAAGAAGCGCGGCGACGGAAGCTGGCAGGTGGAGTTGACCTTCATCTCCGGCGGCCGCCTGCACACCGCCGAGTGGATGTTCGATCCACGGCGCAGGCACGTGATGCCGGCCGACGACAACGCCGCCCGGATGTCGCTGCCGGGCGGCGAGCCGCCCCAGCCGGCCGCGCCGGCGCCGGGTGAGGCGACCGTGACGCACCTGGCTCCGCGGCTGAGCACCGCGCCGGGGTACGGCCCCGGCGGTCTGGGCAACAGCGGGCTGGGCAACAGCGGGCTGGGCAACGGCGCGATGGCTGGCGCCGGAAACGGCAACGGGGCGATGTCCAGCAGCGGGCTCGGCAACGGCGGACGCGCTCGGCATGAGCGGCCTGGCTCCGGGTGGCCGTCTGCCCCGGAGCCCAAGATCACCGAACCAGAGGCGCCGGAGCCTCGCCCGGCCGAGGCTCCGGCCGCCGCGGCGCCCCCGGCGCCCAGCGCTCCCCCGGCCGGTCCGGCCATCGTGGCGGCGCAGGTCGCGAGGGCCGCGCAGCCGGAGCGGGTGCCGCACCCCGGTGGGGTAGCCCAGCCCGGGCGTATGCCCCAGCCGGGACAGGCTCCGCAGCCGGGACAGGCTCCGCAGCCGGGACAGGCTCCGCAGCCGGGACAGGCTCCGCAGGCGGCGCCGACGTCCCAGCCCGCGCGGCACGCGCGGCCGGCCGAGGATGCCGGAGCCGCTCGGGCACGGCAGGAAACGTCGGCGCTATCGGGTGCCGAGGTCCCCGCCGCGGCGACCCCGGCCGCTGCCGCCAGCCTCACGGCGCCGGCCGCCCCGGCGGCAGTTGCCGCCGAGACCGACCCGCCGACCCAGCCGGACGCCGCGGGCGACCGGGCGGCGCGCCAGGGCCGGAAGGCAGCGCGCGGCAGGCGATCCTCGGTGCCGTCCTGGGACGAGATCATGTTCGGCAGTGCGCGCGAGCGGGATTAGCGTCAGGACCGGCGCCGGCCAGCCACAGTTCCACGCCCGAAGGCCGGTCGAGTCCGCCCAGCAGGTGCAGCAGGGTTGACTTGCCGCAGCCGCTGGGGCCCATGACGGCCAGCGTCCGGCCTTGGTCGACGTCCAGGTCCACCCCGTCGACCGCATGCACCAGGCCCTCGTCCCTGCCGTAGTCCTTGCGGACCGCGCGGGCGCGCAGGACGGGTGTGTTACCGGTGTCGCTCTCGAAGTGCACCAGCACGGCTTCCAGACCCACTGCCGGGCAGCCGTCCCGTCTGTTACCGCCGGTAGGCTTACCTGGACGTGAAGGGCTGGCCGGTCCGCCCAGGACTGACGAATGCGAAGGCCGAGTAAGGGTCGTAACCGCCGAACAGTAGCCGGATGATCACGATCGCCATGGCCTCCAGGTGACGGGCCTGACGCAGGTCACCTGCGTCGAGCGGGTCGCAGCCGAGGTCGGCGATCAGCAGGCGGGCAGTTTCTTTGCCTTTGTCGTCGCCAGCGAATGGCACCGCCAGCGGGCGGCCATCGAAGACTGGAGGCGTCATCTGCCATACTTTCGCGTGGCACAAGTTGAACGCCTTGACCACATGGCTGCCCGGCGTGAAGTGCTGCGCCTGCTCGGCCAGGGACTTCCCCTCCCAGGTGACCAGTGAGAAGTCGCTGACGTCCACGGCGTTGCCGCAGTCGATCACGGTCTTGCCCCCCAGTGCGCCGCCGACCGCCCCGGCCTGCTCCAGCGTGTCTGCCAGGCCCTCGTGCCGCACGGCGAGCAGCACGGCGTCGCCGAACTCGGCTGCTTCGGCCAGCGTCCCCGCCCCGGCGCCGATCCGCTTGGCCAGCACCGCGGCCTTGTCCGGCGACCGGCCCCCGACCAGCACCTCGTGCCCGGCTCGCGACCACTGCCCGGCCAATGCTTCGGTCATCATCCCCGCGCCCAGCGTTCCGATCCTCATCGTGTTCCTCCTACCGTCATCGAACCGATATGGGGAACGCTAGGAGGGCGTAGGGCACCAATCGGTGCCCGTCAGCCGCCCGCAGTCGCGGTGGCCCGGTCCTGAGCATCCAGCAGCGCGTCAGTGTGTTCCTCCGCCCACCGCGACAGGCTGCGGACCGGCTCAAGCAACGACCGCCCCAGCTCGGTAATGCGGTATTCGCTGCCCGGCGGTGCCGTGCGCAGCACCCGCCGCTCCACCAGCCCGTTGGCCTCCAGCTTGCGCAGCGTCTGAGTCAGCATCTTCTTGCTGATGCCGCCTATCCGCTCCTGTAGCTCGGTGTAGCGGGCAGGCCCTCTGCCCAGCGCAACAACAGCGATCACCGACCAGGTGTCGGCAACCAGGTCCAGCGTCGTCCGCGCCGGACAGTCAGCGATGAAAACGTCGTAGGCAACCACACCTTGATGCTATGACGCCACGTCGGCCGCCAGGGGCTCAAGCTGTATGCCTACGGCGCGGG
>WNGG01002566.1_pt1 | contig 20524 bp, 14 predicted proteins | sample 5400661 | NCBI WGS metagenome assembly WNGG01 (sample SAMN13153372, study PRJNA577476) | soil metagenome | isolation source: 100 cm soil or saprolite under Garry oak tree replicate 1 | place: USA:California | collected 2016-06-15
CGCCGCGCTCGCCGCGTTCGCGGCCGGCCCGCGCGTGCGCCGCACGGTGGTGCTGGTGATCTCCTCGGACCGGCCGCTGAACCCGTTGGCTGCCCGCCATTTCCGTCGCCAGCTCGCCGCGAGCGGCACTGCACTATACGTACTCGACGCTTCCCCGCACGGATCAGCTTCGTACGACGCGCTTGCCGACGGCACGGGCGGATTCGCCGCTAGGCTGCGCGCGCCCGGCGATTGGCACGCTGCCGTTGGCCGGATCATCACCGACCTGACCGAGCAGTACTACCTGCGTTTTACCGACACAGCCCCGCTGCCTGGCCGGGCACTCATCGTGGTGGATAGCGCCAAGGGAACCGCGCGGGGTCTCGTAGCGCTGCCGGTCGCCAATCCAGTCGCGCCGCCGCCCATCGCGGCCAGAGTAGCCAGCCGGCCAACCCTTCCGGACAGACCGCTGGTGTTGCTGGCAGTGGCGCTCATCGCCGGTGTCGGTTGCTATGGGCTCGTCATGCTCGCCGCGTCAAGACGTGACGCGCGGCGGCTCGCTGGCGGCGGCTGCGGCAATGAGCTGTTCTTCGTCTTCTTGTTGCCCTGCCTGAACGAAGAGAAGGTCATCGGCAACAGCCTGCGGCGGCTGCTGTCAATGCCCGCAGGCAACTTCGTCGTCATGGTGATCGACGACGGGTCAGACGACGGCACCGTCGGTGTCGTCTCCAGCCTCTTGGGCGAGCGGGTGTGGCTACTGCGGCGCACGGCACCCGACGCGCGACAGGGCAAGGGCGAAGCACTGAACGCCGCTGTCCGCCACCTCAGCGACAACGGGCTACTCGCCGACCGTGATCCAGCCAACGTCATCGTCGTGATCGTCGATGCGGATGGCCGGCTCGAACCACACAGCATCGCCGTGGTCAGCCCCTGCTTCGCCGATCCAAAGGTGGGTGCGGTGCAGATCGGCGTCCGCATCAACAACCGTGACACCAGCCTGCTCGCGCGGATGCAGGACATGGAATTCGTCATCTACACCGAGGTCTTCCAGCGCGGTCGGCGCCATCTCGGCAGCGTGGGCCTGGGTGGCAACGGGCAGTTCATGCGGCTCTCGGCCCTTCGCGCACTGGGGCCGGCTCCGTGGACCCGCAGCCTGACAGACGATCTCGATCTCGGAGTCCGGCTGCTCACCGCCGGATGGCGCAACGAATACTGCTCCGCTGCAGCCATACACCAGCAGGGCGTCGTCGAACTGAAGCGTCTGATCCGGCAACGCTCGAGGTGGTTCCAGGGCCATCTACAGTCCTGGAAGCTTGTGCCGGTCCTGCTGCGCAGCGCGCCGCGGCGCGCTCGCGCGGATCTGCTCTACCACCTGTCGAGCCCGGCGATACTGCTCATCGCCTCGCTGCTGTCCGCGTCGTTCGTTGCTTCAGTGGCCAATTTCGGGCTGGTCGCGGCCGATGGCGGAAACCCATTCGGCTGGTGGATCGGCTCCACCTACGCGCTGACCTTTGGGCCAGCGCTGATCTTCAGCTATGTCTACTGGACCAGGGAACGGGACAGCGGAGTGCCGCTGCTGAGGATCGCGGGTTTCGCCCATCTCTACGTTTGCTACGGCCTGATGTGGTACGCGGCTGGCTGGTGGGCTGTCGGCCGTACGCTTCGCGGCCGCACCGGCTGGGCCAAGACAGATCGCGTCGCGGAGACGAGCTCGGGCGCGCAAACGGCGCCATCAGGCAGGAGCAGGACGAGGAGGAGGAGCAGGAGCGGAGGTCGAGGCGGTCCGCCGCGCCGACGCCGCGCGATCGCGGTGCCCCTGGCCGCCGCCTGCGTCGCGATCACGGTAGCGGTGCCGTGGTCGAGATGGGGGCAATCGGGGCAGAGCCAATGGTTTTCGGCCTTCGACGGCTACGGCAGGACCGCAATAAGCGGCTCCGGCAGCCAGCTCGCGATCACGTTGTCTCCTGGCATCGCCCGCAGCCCAAGCGACACCCACGCCGCGCTTGTTTTGACGAAGGCCTGGTACCGCGACTTCGTCGCCACCCTGCAGGTGCGCACCATACGCCAACTTCGGCACGGCGCCGCCGGGACGCCGAATCCATGGGAAGTCGGCTGGGCAGTCTGGGATTACACCTCGCACCAGCGGTTTTACGCGCTGACCCTCGAACCGACCGGATGGTTGCTCTCCAAGCAGGACCCGGCTTACCCGGGCGGTGAGCGGTTTCTCGCCTCGGGCAGATTCCCCCAATTTCCTGTTGGCGTGACGCACACCATTGGAATCGTCAAAATCGACAACCAGATCACCGTTTCTGCTGATGGGCGCCTGCTTTCCCGATTCATTGACACCGAAGACCCTTACTCAAGCGGAGCGTTCGGCGCGTACGCCGAGGACGCGACGGCGCGCTTTTCGCAGATCGTGCTCAAGCCGCTGCCAACGGCCGCGCCGAATTAGCCGGCAGCAATCGCACCAGGAAGGAAACCGACACACAAATGCCGCAATCCCCATGCCGGGTCATGGTCATCTACGGCACCAGGCCCGAGGCGGTGAAGGTGGCGCCGCTAATCCACGCACTTGGATCCTCGGCGCTTTTCACACCCCTTGTCGCGGTGAGCGGCCAGCACCGCAGCATGCTGGACCAGGTCAACGAGGTGTTTGAGATAAAGCCCGATTTCGATCTGGACATTCACCAGCCTGGCCAGACGTTGACCGGCATCACCACCCGCGCGCTAGCAGGCATTCAGTCCCTGCTGGCTGAGCAGCGGCCAGACGCGGTCGTGGTACAAGGCGACACGACCACCGTATTCGCTGCCGCGCTTGCCGCCTTCTACGAGCAGACCCCTGTGGTTCATCTTGAGGCGGGCCTTCGCACCGGCGATCCCTATTCGCCTTATCCAGAGGAGATCAACCGCCGGCTGACGACACGGCTCGCGGCGCTGCACCTTGCGCCGACCGCCACCAGCCGCGCGAACCTGCTCGCGGAAAAGATCGATGCGGCCGCTGTTGTCGTGACAGGCAACACCGTCATCGACGCACTCTTCTGGGCTGTTTCGCGGCAGCGCGGGTACGGAGAAAAGGCCCTCGCGGGCCTGGACGCGACCGACGCTCCGGTGCTGCTTGTAACGGCGCACAGGCGGGAATCCTGGGGTGCGCCACTTCGCGCGGTCGGCCGCGCCTTGGCCCGGATCGCCCGGTCGCACCGCGAGTTGCGCATCGTGTTGCCCATCCATCGCAACCCGGCGGTGCGCGCGGCGGTGCTGCCCGCGGTGAGGGACATGCCCAACGTGATCGTGACCGAGCCGGTGGCTTATGGCGGGTTCGCCCGGCTGATGAACCGGGCGACCGTCATCCTTACCGACAGCGGTGGCGTGCAGGAGGAGGGCCCAAGCCTGGGCAAGCCGGTGCTTGTCATGCGGGATACGACCGAACGGCCGGAGGCGGTGCGGGCGGGCACTGCCCGGCTCGTCGGCACCGACGAAGACGTCATCGTCGACGCGGTGGACCAATTGCTCACCGACCCCGTCGCGTACGCGGCGATGGCCAATGCGATCAACCCCTACGGCGATGGCCGCGCAGCGGAGCGAGCGATCGCAGCGCTCGCGCACCATTTCGGTTTCGGGCCAGCGGCGGAGGAATTTCAAGCCGAGCCCGCTGACGTTGGCGGCCGGCTCGTCGCAAGCAGAGCTGGGCCTGCCTTGATCGCTTCATAGGCCCCATGCCTTTTGAAGAAACTATGTTCCCAACACAAGAAGGAATCGATGAGAATTAGCCGCCATCGCGTGCTTTCCGCGGCCGTCACGGCCGCTGCGCTCGCGATACCGCTTGGCGCCACGGCCACGCCCGCAGGCGCCGCGCAGAAAGACGTTCTTGACCAGGCGGGCTACAGCCTGACCGCCGGCCCAGACTCCACCGTCAGCCTGCCAGCGCCGCCGCCTCCGCCGTCCGGGCCACTGACGATGCCGACCGGATACCAGGCACCGACGGCGCTGCTCGGTCTTGTCGGCGCGCTAATCACAAATGCTGTCCCGCCGCAGGCCGTTACCTGGGGCGCCTCGGGATCTGCGACGACGCTGGTCGTCTATGACACCACAGGCACCTGGGGGTACCTGGGTGAGCTCTACGCCATGGCGGCAGGCAATCTGGCCGGTCATTTCGGCAGGGTGACCGCTGAGCCTGCGGCGGACTACGTCGCCGGCCAGGTGAACAACTACACGGCGACCATCTATATTGGCTCGACCTACAACGAGCCGCTACCGACCGCGTTCCTCAACGATGTCCTCGCGACCACCCATCCGGTGATCTGGGCGGCCAACAACGTCTGGCAGCTGTCAGGAACCGAGGGCAGCAGCGCCGATCAGGCATTCGAGGCGAAGTACGGGTGGGACGCGTCGGCCTCCTACTTCGACACCAGCGATGACGCCACCACAATCAGTTATAAGGGCCAGACATTCAGCCGTAACGCCGCGGCAGGCGCGGACATCCTCGCACCCCGCATCGTCACACCCGCGGCGGTTAGCGTTTTGGGCTCGGCCAATTGCACCGACAGCAGCGGCGGGGCGGTGAACTGTGCGCCGATCGCGCAGAGCAGCGGAACGAGCTTCGGCTGGGCGATCCGGTCGGCCAACCTGACCTACGTGGGTGAGGTGCCGTTCTCGTTCATCTCCGAATCCGACCGTTACGTCGCGTTCAGCGACCTGTTGTTCGCCGCGCTCGCGCCGTCCGCCCAGCCGACCCACCGGGCGCTCGTCCGGATCGAAGATGTCAGCCCAACCTCGAACCCGGCCGCCCTGCGGCAGGTCGCAGACTATCTGTACGGCCAGAACGTGCCGTTCAGCGTGAGCGTCATCCCCACCTACACCGACCCAACCGGGTACTACAGCGGTGGTACCCCGCAGACGATCACACTGGCGCAGGCGCCGACCGTGGTGTCGGCGTTGAAGTACATGCAGTCCAAGGGCGGCACGATCATCGAGCATGGCTACACACACCAATACTCGACCCTCGACAATCCTTACGACGCGGTGACCGGCGACGACGCCGAGTTCTACCGGGCTCGGTGCTCAGTCACCCAGAGCCCGCCTTACGCCTTTGACGCGCCCTGCAAGGACAGTGACTGGGTCGTTTGGACCGGCCCGCTTCCCGGCGACTCGAGCCTTTGGGCAACCACGCGCACGCTGACCGGCCAGTCGTTGTTCACCGCGGCTGGGCTGAGCGCACCGACCATCTGGGAGACGCCGCATTACTTCGCCTCCGCCGCGGACTACGCCGGCATCGACAGCGTCTACGCGACCCGTTATGAGCGAGAGTTGTTCGTCGGCGGTCAACTGAGTGGCCAGCCGCTGAACTACAGTCACATCTTCGGCCAGTTCTTCCCTTACCTCGTCAACGACGTGTACGGGGAGAAGATCATCCCCGAGAACCTTGGCAACTACGAGCCGGTCGAATCGAATAACGTCCCGCCGCGACTGCCGGCCGACATTATCCATTACGCACAGCTGAACCTGGCTGTGACGCAGGGCGTGGCCAGCTTCTTCTTCCACCCCAACTATCCGCTGAGCAACTTGCAGCAGATAGTCACCGGGATCAAGGGTCTTGGGTACACGTTCGTGAGCCCGAGCGGCCTGAGCTGACCCGGGTCTGCGGCGCCCGCGTTGACCTCAGCGTGGGCGCCGCAAGGCCGGGAGCCTCAGCGTGGGAGCCGCAGGCCGGCAGCCTCAGCCTGCAAGGCGGACCGCAGCACACGCCAGAGCGGCTTGGCAGTGTAGGGCAGGCAATCCTCGTCGTAATACCACCAGAAATAACCGCCGACGTAGTACGGAAGCTTGACCCGAAGGCCGTAGTAGTAGCGCATCAACGACTTGGCGCTGGCCAGGGTCTTGCCGGTAACGGGACTGGTCATGCCGATCTCGCCGAAGCCTGCCAGCGCGTGCGGGTAGACGGAGTGCAGTTTTCTGAAGTACGAGGTCCAGGTTGCGGCCGTCGGCCTGGTGCCGTGGCAGTTGTCTTCGTAGTAGGAAAGCAGGACATAGTCGAGCCCGGTACGGACCGCCTGAGGCACGTATTTCCGTGAGAAGGCTACGGGATCCAATTCGGGCGCGCCGTCGCCACAGCCATTGTTGTAATAGAGCGTGAGCACGGTGCGCCCGCCTTCGGCCGCAACCTCACGGTATGCCTCTGTGAGCTTCGCCTCTACCGTAGAGTATGGTCCGGTCCAGTTACCGTTTACCTCGTTTCCTATCTCCCATAGGTCGATTTCATCCCGGAAGGCGGCGAGGTATGACTTGACGCGCATACCGTAAGCGCGCGTGCTGATATGGCGCTCGTCAGAGGAGTCGAGCAGCTCGCCCATGAGGTAACTCACCGGCCGCAGCGCCGCGACGGCCCTGGCATAATACCTCGCTGGTTGTTTCACGTCGAAGTAGATGCGGGTCGTGGGCATCTTCGGAAGATGCCGCGAGCTGGCGGCGATCTGCTGAAAATTGGATATGTCATCCGCAGTGACCCCATATAGGGGACTTTGCACCGGCCGAGGTCCCGCCATTAGACGCGAGTCAACAGCCTTCGGGTCAGCACACGCCATCCCGAGCAGCATAATTGTAACCAGCCCGCCCACGATGACCGCCATGCGCTTCATCCGAGCAACCCCCGATATTTACCGCCCCGCGATCCTTGGCACTAGAAAGCCTATACGGCTCCACCCCGGGTCTAGCTCGCTGGTGGCAGGTTCTTCTGGACGGTCGACGGCAGACTCTGGTAAGCCTCTGCAATCCTGGTGTTGAACTTGGCCAGCTGATTAGCCGCCGCTTGGTCGCGTGGGTCGCCTCCGGCCAAGAAGTCCTTAGCCTTATCGAAAAGGCTTTCGTGGCTCTTGGCCTCGGCCAGCTGTTTAATCTGCTGTTTGTAGTACGGCATGATCGTAGTGCCGTGCCAGTGCAGCACCGAGCCGACGCCCTGGCTGGTGTTGGCGAGGCTGAGGGCGGTGTCGTGCAACTGCCGCGTCTGCGCGAGCGCTTTCGGCGCAGTCGCGCCGCCCCATGCCCCGGCCAGCCGCTGAGCGTGGCCGAGCAGGCTGGCCGCCTGGTATGCGAGCTTCTGGCTTGCCCGCTGAAATGCGGCGCCCGCGCTGGTGACCGCTTCGGGTTGGGTGGGTTCCACCAGCGCATTCGCCTGTTCGGCGGTCATGCCGCCTGTGCCACCCGCGTAGAAGCCGTCAACCTTGATGTGCCAGGTCTTCCCGTCGCCGCTCAGCGGATCCGGGCCTCCGCCTGAATCAAGCATCCTCTGGTCCCCCAATGACGGGTGGTGTCACGTCGTCCTGCTCGCCCCAGATGTCACGGTCCCCGGTGCGCCACGTCGCGCGGTCGTGGTCCCTTTCTCCCCGACCGCCGCCACCAGCCATCGGCATGAAGCCGACGCCATCGCTAGCCTCCCCGGGGATCTCACCGGTAGCCATCGGGTCTTCACCGCCGGCAATGCCAAGGCCGTTGGCCACAGAGCGCTCACCAAACGTCTGCCCCTCGATGGCCGTGGCCCCACTGCCACCGCCGCCGAAGCCGATCCCGCGGACTCCGATGACCGGCTCACCAAGATCACCGCCCGGTAGCGGTTCACCGGCGAGCGGTTCACCGGCGAGCGGGTCGCCACCCAGCGCGTCGGCGAGCGGTTCACCGGCGAGCGGGTCGCGGCCACCCAGCGCGCCGCCGGATGCCGGACCACCGATGATAGGGCCGTAGGCGATGGGACCATAGGCGCCGGGGGAACCGCCACCGGGCAGACCACCAAGACCCGGGCCACCAAGACCGGCACCGCCCGCTCCTGGACCGCCGACGCCGCCGACACCAGGGACGCCGACACCACCAGAGGGCGGCGGATTAAAGCCGGCGAGCGAGCCGTGCCCGCCACCGACGGACCCACCGCCGATGGCACTGCCGACCACACCACCTTGCGAAACGGGAACGGCCCCTGGGTAGCCCGCCTGCGGCGCCAGCCCGCTCCCACCTGATGCTTGGCCGACACTCTGAACTGCCGCGGTGTTGCTGCTCTCCGCGTCGTTGTATGCATTTGCCGAACGGTTGATCCGCTCGACCACCGCGGCGTGGGCAGCGACCAGATCGTTGACGAACTGCGTAATGCCTGCATATGCGCTGACCGTCGCGGACGCGAGGCTGGTCGGGGCGTCCCAGCTGCCGAGCTGGCCCTCGCTCACCAGGCCGTTTTGGTACAGGTCGGCCAAGGTCGCCTGCACGTCCTGGATATCTGTTTCCATCGCCTTTGCGACCTGCCGCAACGTGTCACGGTGGACGGTCAAATCGCCCGCCGCGCTGAGCTGCGGCCAGCTTGACTGAATTGGCGCAGGAGGCTGGTAGTCGTTGGCCTTGCCCCGCCCGTCGGAGTAGTACTGGCTCGGCTTGGGCGTGGGAGTCGGCTGAGGGGCGGCGCCCATCGTTTCGTGGTCAGGCCCAAAGACCGGAGAGGGCCCGCTCCGTGTCCTGGTAAGTGGTGTTCGCGGTCCCGATCACGGTGCCGAGATGGTTCAGCACGCCCGCCATGTCCGCGGCTGCGCTGTCCCATGCGGCCTTGGCCTGTGTATAGGCGGCCCGCGCGTCACCAGTCCACAGCTGCAATGAATTCTCCAGCTGGTGCTGGAGATCACCCAGCGTGCTGGTCAGTGCGTTGAACACCGCAAGGAACTGCTGTTCGCCCGTGGCCATCCCGCCGAAGTTGGCCATCGTGAAGTCGCTGCTGCTCATTCCTGTCGTCCCTTCCGGTCAACGGGTGTTGAGCAGGCCAGCGACCTTGTTCACCGTCGCGCTCTGCTCGGCCTCGGTGGCTACGTACCTCGCATGCGTGGCGACCAGCTTCTCGTGCAGCTGGCTCATCGCGGTCAGGACCTTGCCGAAGTCCGCGTCGAACTGCTCGTAGACGTTGCTGAACGCGGTGGCCGCCTCACCCTGCCAGTTGCCGAGCAGCTCGCCCTTGTGGCCTTGCAACTGCTGGCGCAGCGCGGTGACGACGCTGTAGGCGTCGTCGAGCTGCTGCGCAGCCTGGTTCATGGCGGCTCTTTGAACAGAAGTCTCGCCCGCCATCCTTCACCTCCGGATACACAGTGGAATCCGACGCAGAAAACCGCTAAAAACCTATTGGAGTCACCTAGCCCCGTCAACCCGAATGGTCACGATAAACCAGTCATTAACGGGCGTGTTCTGGATCAGCCAATGGCCGCCCCTGCCGCGTCGCTGAGTGCCGGCAACGTCACCGACGACGGGGCGCTCAGCACCGGTGTGATCATCTGAACACCGCCAAGCCGCGGCGTGAGCACCCGGCCTGCATACACAGGTCCCGAACCGCGCACCGGCGCGACGATGATCGCGAAGCCGTGAAGGCCACCGCGTGAGCCGCGGGGCATGAAAACCGTGACGTTGGCTGAATGCCCGGCCCGGATCGAAATGAGCCTGCCCGCGCCCAGCGGGCCGCTCGGGCCCGCCATGGTGATACGCACCTTCGCGGCGCCCGAAGGGGCAGAAAGCACGACCGAAGTCCTGTAGCCGGATCCTGTCATGTTGTCCGCGATCACACCCTGCTGCTCGATCGGGTCAGCGGCCGCGGTGAACGCGCGCCCGCTCACGAGCACAGCAGCGGTCACCGGCACCGCTGACCGCAGACGCAGAGCAGCGGGAATCCCATTCAAAGACGGAAGATCGAGTGCGACCACCGAGCCGGCCGGAACATCGATTCCGCCTGCGCCTGCAGGCTCGTATGTGCCCGCTGGCGTGATCGCCTGCACGTGCACCTGCGCGTCGTCCCCACCGGGATCGACCAGGTACAACCGGCGGCCGGTGCCGCCGCGCGGCAGGCCAGGGACGACTACCTGTGTGGCAGGTGCGGCCGCGGCGCGCCACCAACCGGCCGCGGCCTGCACGGCCGCGGCAACCCGCCCGACGCTGGTACGGACATGCAGGGCAAGGACCCGCGCACCCTTGGTGAATTTCGCCATCGACTGGACCACATTGCCGCCGGGCGGCACCGCGATGCCCGTGTCGGTGTTTCCCTGAAGCGGTCCGGTATCTGTGAAGATCTCTACATCAGCCGCCGCTGGCTGGCTGTCGGGGTTCACCAGGTGCAGGGCGAGCCTTGACGACCTGGTCGGCCCGGGACCGAGGAACCAGAAGTCCGTCCCTGGCTGCGCGCACTGAACGCCGCTGACGCCAGCGGAGCCGCTAAGTGGATAGGTGGTCTGCTCGGCGTCCAGGCCCTGCGCCATCGGCCCGCTCGCTTCGACTATTACTGCCGTGGTGGAATGCGTCCTGCGTCCCGTGCTCGGTGCGGCGAACCCGTTCCGCGACAACCAGAGCCGACCCGGTTGCGACACCGTCGCAAGCGGGGCCCGGCCGGGTGCCGCGAACAGTTGGGCGCGGCCCGTTCCCCCCGACGCCGCGAACACGGCGACACGGCCCGCGCCTGGCGCAGGGCATGACCGGATCGCCGAGGTCACCGGCACCACCTGCGGGCGCGCGGGCGTCTGGGCAGCGCCTGTTTGCGGGCGGGTGACCCAGGCCACGCCGAATAGCGCCGCAAGCGCGAGCACTACCAGCCCGGACAGCGCGAAGCGATTGGCGACCAGACTTCTCACCGGCGCCGCCCGGCCGGGTCAGGCGCGGCCTTGCGCGGCGCGGCGCCGCCTTCGGGCAGCCGGGGTGCCAGGCTGTCGCGCCGAGCCCTCGATGGGCGCGTGCCGCGGGTTCCACGTGACGGTTTCGGCTTGCGCCGAGTGCGTCTGCGCGACCCGGCTACGGACGCCTGCTCCTGCTCGGCAGTGGTCTCGCTGCGCGCAGAAGGCAGCGCGAGCACGGCGACCACGATCACGGCGACCGCTTCGAGAGCAAGGGCAAGCTGGTGAATGAGCATCGCGCGGGTGATAGTCAGGCGTCCACCGCCTGGCGGCAGGCTGAAGCCCTGCGCCCAGCCGTCGACCGGCTTGGCGACCGGCGTCAATGACCGGCCGTTCAGGCTTGCATGCCAACCACCGTCGGCCGGCTCAGCGAGCACCAGCGTGCCACCTGCCGCGGGAACCACCGCGCCGCCGACCTCGACCCGGCCGGACGGCACCTGGACAACCCCTCCGCCCGCGTTGATGACGCGAACCCTGGCCGCCACTCCTGTCACCTGCCACAGCCCGAACGACCTAGTGAGGCTGACCGGTCGGAGGCCAGGCGTGCCGTCCAGCACGCGTACCAGACGGTCGTCGGGCGCAGGGAGCAGGACGTATCCAATGGCGAACCGGCTCAATGCGCGGCCATCATCGCCGAGGTTGCCGCCGCTTCCTGTGGCGAGCCCCGCCACGACCCTGTCCAGCAGCCGCCGTGCTCGCCCGGGCTGGGCAAGCTCCAGCTCACCTGGCACCGGGTCGGTATTGCGCAGCACCGTGTACCTGATCGGTCCGTGCACGGAACGCAGGACCAGCGTGCGCAGCCGCATCCCGTTGTCTGCGGAGGCGGTGACGAATTCCGGCAGGATCGTCTTGCCGGTTCCGGTCAGCGGCCCACGCACACCGCTGACCAGCCACGTCCCCGCGACCAGAGCCGGAGCCGAGCAGGCAGCCAGCGCGATCCCGGCACCGCAGATCCGTCGCAGCCCGCGGGCACGCAGCAGCCCGGCCAGCGGTTCGGCCGCCGCCACGGCAGCGAGCAGCACACCGGCCGCGGTGAAGGTGAGCGCAACTCCTGGCCAGCCTGCGACGGCCGGGCCGCCGGTGGGAGGTACCACCTTGATCCTGCTCACCGTTATGGCAATGAGCAGGCCAGACAGCGCCACTCCCCAGCCCGCGGCCACCAGAACGCGGCGGCGGCTGTAGAGCAGGGCTGCCAGCCCAGCCAGACCAAATCCACCGGTCACCCACACCGGCGGCAGACCAGGACCACCCGGGCTGAGCAGCAGCAGTGAGGATGCCGACAGCGAAGGGCTGGCCAGGCCCGGGCGGTGCAGGCCCGCCTCGAGCAGGAACAGCGACGGGTGAAGAAACAGATCGAGTGTCCATGGGGCGAGCAGCACGGCGGGCACCAGCGCGACAATGCCGAAGTTGATAACCGTTTGCCTGCGGCCCCTTCCAAAGGCCAGAACGGCGAGCACAGCGACGATGACGGACAAAGCCCATACCAGCGGGACGAAGGCCGCTGTGACCGCGACCACGAGGCCCGCAGCCCACGCCGACCGCCGTCCACGGCTGCCGGGCAGGCTGAGCATTCGCCCGGCCAAGATGCCGATCAGTGGCATCAGCGCGAGTGCCACGGCGGTGCCAAGCCTGCCGCCTGCCACGGTGCCGGTCGCCACGGGAAGCAGTGCGTATGAGCATGCCGCCCAGATCCTGGCGGGTGTGTGCGCGGTGACCCGGCGCGCCGCCATATAGGCGGTGACACCAGCCAGTGGCACGCAGCCGAGCAGCACCACGTCGACCGCGAGCCATGGCTTGCCTGCAGCGAGCGTGGCAAGAAGCGCCAGGATCGCGACATACGGTGGCGCGTTCGCGGCTGAGCCGACGCCAACGTCGTGGTAACCGGCGAGGTACTCGCGCCACAGGTTCGCAGCTCCACCATGGACGGGGACGAGAGCGCCGCCGCCAAGCCAGCCGCCGCGCAGCAACGACCGGTCGGCGACAAGTGCGATGACCGTCAGGCCGACGACGGTAAGCACTCCCGGGTGCGTCATGATCCGCTGCCCAAGGCCGGTGTCGGTGAGCAGGGCCTCTTCGTCGTCCACCGGCGGCTGCGCCTGCTGCGAGCCTGCCAGAGCGGTACCGACGATCTCGGTAAGCCGTCCTACTGCCCGCCCGCGCGGTATGAAGGCGCGGATCACGGGGTAGGCGCGGCGGCGGCCTTGCGCCCGGGCCCGCCGTGCGCGCGCCAGCCAGAGCGGATCCGAGAGCACCGACCCGAGCGCGGTGAGCTCATCCCACGCCGCACCAGGCTGCTTGCTGGCGAGCAGAATCAGCGCCCGCAGCACTGACCCGACCAGGTTGCGCGCGGCCGATATGAGCATCGCCGGCAGCGGCAGGTTGGTGAAAAGCACATACAACGCGTTGCGTCGGTCCAGTCGGCGCGGGTGGCCGCCCACGGCTGTCGCCGCCCGCTGCCGCCGCGCGGTCGCCTCCACATGCCGGATCACCGCGTCCGTGACCAGCCTGACCTGGTAGCCGGCCGCGGTCACCCGCCAGCAGAAGTCGATGTCGTCGCGGAACAGGTACAGACTGCGGTCGAACCCGCCCAGGCGATCCCACACGTCGCGGCGAACGAGCATGCCTGCGCTGCCCACGGCGAGCACGTCACGTTCACCGTCGTGCTGCCCCTGGTCCAGTTCGTTCGGCTCCAGGCCGGTCTCTCTGCGCCCGGACAAGTCGATCGTAATCCCGGCCTCGACGATGATCCGGCGGTCGTCCCAGTCCTTGATCTTGGGCCCGAGCACGGCGGCATGCGGGGCGCGGCTCGCCGCCTCGAGCAACCGCTCGAGCGCGTCAGGTTCTGGCGCACAGTCATCGTGCAGCAGCCACACCCATTCAACGCTCTGATCGCCCCCCCAGCCTGCAAGCGGGGTGCTGGCTGCACGGTGCCGAAGAGCCTGGGCAACGGCGGCGCCAAAGCCAGTGCCGCGATCGGCGCCGAACACCGCGGCATTGCCGAACAGCCTGGCGAGCAGCATTCCACTGCGGTCCCTGCTCCCGGTGTCGACGGCGACAATGCGGTCGGCCGGGTGGGTCTGCCCGTGCAGCGCCTGGGCAACCTCGGGAAGCCAGCGGGCGCCGTCGTGCGCAACAAGCACCGCTGTGACAACATGCTGGGCAGTCGAATCGTTGGGCGACACAGGTCCGCTTGCTCGTGGGAGGAGTAGGCCGCCGATCATGCCCTCATATGGCCGGCTACGGCGGGTCGGTACGCGTGGAACAATACGCGAACCGGCGCCCGCACGCGGGCCGACCAGCAGGACCGGCGGGGCTTAGCCCGCCTGCCGCTTCAGGCGGCGACGCTCCCGCTCCGAGAGCCCGCCCCAGATACCGAAACGCTCGTCATGGGCGAGCGCGTACTCCAGGCACTCGGCCCGCACCTCGCAGGCGCGGCACACCTTCTTGGCCTCCCGGGTGGATCCGCCCTTCTCCGGAAAGAACGCTTCCGGGTCGGTCTGTGCACACAGCGCGCGCTCCTGCCAGCCCAGATCCTCGACGTCATCCGCGCCGATGCCACACGCACCCTGCGCCAGCGGGATGATCACCTCACTCAAAGCGCACCTCCTCCCCTGTTCCCCGGCTCGCGCCCATCCCCCGGGCGCGCAAACTACATTGATGAAATTACACGCGCGTGTCTTGCTCGAAGTCAAGCGGGATCGGTGGTATTGGTGGCGGTCTTGTCCGCGATCATGCAAAAAGTCTGGTCGGCTTACCCATGAGTCAAGCGACGCATCGCTGCGTTTAGCGGCGATCCCGCGACTCCCCGTCATCAGGTGCCGGCCGCGGCTGCTGATACGCCTCGGGGCCAGCCTGCTGATACGCCTCGGGGCCAGCCTGCTCATACGCCTCGGGGCCAGCCTGCTGATACGCCTCGGGGCCAGCCTGCTGATACGCGTCAGGACCCGGCTGTGCGTAGGACGAGTGTCCAGGACCATACGACTGCTGCTGCCCGTAACCGGTGTCGTAACCCTGCTGGTAGCCGGACTGAGGGTAGTAGGCCTGCTGCCCGTACGACCCGGACGGCTGCTGCCCATAAGCAACATGGCCCGGGCTCTGCGGCTGACCGTACTGCTGCGCAGACGCCGCGCCATACTGCTGCGCAGCCGCACCATAGTGCTGCGCAGCTGGCGGGCCGTACTGCTGGCCCGCTGCCGCCGGGTACTGCGCACCCGGCGGCTGTGGGTAACCCTGCGCATCTGCAGAACCCTGCTGACCGTAACCGTAGCCCGGGTATGCGCTGGCCTGCTGCGCAGCCACCACTGGCTTCTGCAGATCGCGCGAACGTAGCGTGACGATGCTGAAGAACAGGCCAGCGGTGGCAACCATGATGGCGACCGCGCCGTCGAGCAGAAAAGCCAGCTTTGCCGCGCCGTGCGGGACACTAAGCGACACCAGCCAGGTGATCACTCCAAGGAACAGGGCCACGCTCTGCGCGAGCACGGCGACAAGGGTGATCCTGCGGGCCTGCCTGACCTTCTCACCGACGTGAGTGGCGAGCAACACGGCCGCGACGGCCATCGCGGTCACCGGGATCGCTGTGAACACGTGTGACGCTATCGCGGAGCGGTCCGCGAAGGTCGGCCCGGCTACGCTGCCCGCCGCGATTGCCACCAGCGTGGCCGGGTTTGCCCCTGCGGCCCAGCCGTTGCTTAGCATTGCCGCCAGGCCAACAAACACGCTAATCATCACGCCGACAAGCAGCAGCCACGCTGTGGGCTGCAGTACCCGCCTGGTTTCGTCCCTGATCACAACAAACCCCCTGCGGTTTGCAATGTCCGGGGGGAAGCCTCCCACATACCTCACCGCCGCGTCAGCCTGAAAGACTTGTGCGCATGCGGATAGTAGTACCGGCCGGGGGTGTCGGCGCGGCCCGATTCCTGAGCGGCCTCAAGGTGACCGCACCGGAGGCCGACATCACGGTCATCGGCAATACCGGCGATGACATCACCCTGTTCGGGCTGCGGGTCTGCCCGGATCTCGACACCGTCATGTACACGCTCGGGGGTGGGATCGACGCGGAGCGGGGCTGGGGCCGGTCCGGAGAGACTTACACGATCCGCGGGGAACTCGCCGCCTATCAGCGGCAGCCGTTGTGGTTCACACTCGGCGACGCCGACATCGCGACCCACATCGTGCGAAGCGAACTGCTTCGCGAAGGCCAGCCACTGTCCGCCGTGACGGCAGTCCTGTGCCAACGCTGGCAGCCGGGCGTCACCCTGCTGCCGATGACAGATGACCGGGTGGAAACTCACGTCGTCGTCGCCGCCCAGGAGCCCCCCATGCATTTCCAGGAATGGTGGGTCCGCCACGGCGCACGGATCCCTGCGGCCGACATCATTGCGGTGGGCGCTGAGGAGGCGACGCCAGCCCCCGGCGTACTCGAAGCGATCACCGCCGCCGACATCGTGCTGCTGCCACCGTCCAATCCCGTTGTGAGCATCGGCACGATCCTGCAGGTGCCGGGGATACGCGACGCGCTCGAGCGAAAGGTCGTGGTCGGCGTCTCCCCGATCATCGGCGGCGCCCCTGTCCGTGGAATGGCTGACGCTTGCCTGACCGCGATCGGCGTCGCGACCAGCGCGGCTGGCGTCGCGGCGTGGTACGGCGCCAGGCTGCTTGACGGATGGCTCGTGGATGACACAGACAAGGCCGCCGCGTCAGCCCCGCAGCTCGCCGGGATCGCGGTCCGGGCTTGCCCGCTCTACATGCACGACCTTTCCGCCACAGCCCAGATCGCGAAGGAGAGTCTGGACCTTGCAGCCGGGCTGATGCCATGACCGGCGGCCGGGTCACCATCAGCCCAGTGACCGGGCTGCCGGAAATCGCGGCCGGCGACGACCTTGCCGCACTGATCGCGCGCGCGGCGCCCGGCATCACCGATGGCGACATCCTGGCCATCACGTCAAAGGTGGTCAGCAAGGCCGAGGGCAGAGTCTGGCGGGCTGATCCTGGCACCGATGCCGCCGGGTTGCGTGAGGCCGCGATCGAGTCGGAAACCGTACGCGTGGTCGCTAGCCATGGCGCGACGCGCATCGTGCAGACACGGCACGGGCTTGTACTCGCCGCGGCCGGCGTGGACAACTCCAACAGCGAGCCGGGAACTGTCGTGCTGCTGCCAACCGACCCGGACGCTTCCGCGCGCGCGTTGCGCACGGCGCTGGCCGACAGGCTCGGTGTCCAAATCGGCGTGATCATCACCGACACACTCGGCCGTCCGTGGCGGATCGGCCAGATCGACACCGCCATCGGGGCGGCCGGACTTGTTCCCCTGCTTGACCACCGCGGGCACAACGACTCTTACGGAAACCCGCTCGAGGCGACGATGCCCGCAGTGGCCGATGAGATCGCCGCCGCTACCGACCTGGTCCAGGGGAAGCTGGGAAACATCCCGGTGGCGATCGTGCGGGGTCTCGCCCACCTCGTCACGGAGCAGGACGGGCCAGGCGCGACGCAGCTTATCCGGCCGCCTGGCGAGGATATGTTCCGTTATGGCTCACGTGATGTGCTGTTCGCCCCGCGGGCCGTGCGGGACTTCACCGGTGAGCCTGTTGAGGTTGAGGCTGCACGCCGGGCAGTGCAGACAGCGTTCGCCGCGCCCGCACCGCGCCACTCGCCACCCTGGCGGTTCGCGATCGTCGCCTCGGCGCAGGCCCGCCAGGGCCTGCTCGACGCCATGCGCGAAGCATGGATCGCCGACCTGCGCGCCGATGGGTTGACCGAGGCGCAGATCACCCGGCGGATCGCACCGGGCGAGCCGCTGCACCGGGCACAATTGCTGATCATGCCGTGCCTGGCCGCCGCGGCCGCCCGCGCCATGCCCGACCAGCGGCGTCAGCGAGCTGAACGGGAGATGTTGCTTGTCGCCATGGGCACAGGCGTGCAGAACCTTCTGATCGCCCTGGCTGTCGAGGGACTCGGGTCCTGGTGGGTGTCGAGCAGCCTGTTCTGCCCCGACGTCGCAAGAAACGCGCTCGGTCTGCCGGACGGCTGGGAGCCTATCGGAGTGATCGGCGTCGGGCACCCCGCAACCGCTCCAGGACCGCATCCGCCAGATCGAAACGTCTCACAATATGTCGTGACTCGCTAATGATGATCAGCGCCAGAGGCTACCCAGCGACGACGGGCAGCTTGCGGCGCACCGCCGCGCAGACCCCGTCGCTTGCGGCTGCGACCGCCTGGCGCTCAGGCGGTACAACCCCATACACCGTCGTGCGCTGACGGACCGGGCGGCCGGTCGGCGAAACCATCGCCGTCAGATCGCTGATTGTCTTGTACGAGCCGTTGACCGAGCCGGCCATCCGGCTGATCGTTTCCTCCATCAGCGTGCCACCCAGATCGTTGACCCCACCGCGAAGCACGTCGCGACACAGGTCGTCGCGGAGCTTTACCCACGAGCACTGGATGTTCGCGATAGCACCGTGCAGCAGCAGCCGCGAGACGGCGTGCACCGCACGGTTTTCTCGGCGTGTTGGGCCGGCCCTGGCCAGGCCCGCCAGGTAGATCGGCGCGTTCAGGTGCACGAACGGCAACAGCACGAACTCGGTGAATCCGCCTGTCCGCTCTTGGATGGCGCGGATCGTCCGCAGGTGGCCAACCCAGTGACGAGGCGAATCAACATGGCCGTACATCATCGTCGCCGATGTCGGGATGCCGAGCTCGTGCGCTGTCGTGATCACCTCGATCCAGGCCGACGCCGGCAGCTTCCCCTTGGTGAGCACCCAGCGGACGTCGTCGTCCAGGATCTCCGCGGCCGTCCCCGGCAGCGAGTCCACTCCAGCGTCACTGGCCGCGACCAGCCAGTCCTTCACCGCAAGCCCGGTACGCGACGCACCGTTCATCACCTCCATCGGCGAGAACGCATGCACATGCATGTCGGGGCAGCGCCGCTTCACCTCGGCCGCCATGTCGAAGTACGCGGTACCCGGCAGGTCCGGATGGATGCCGCCCTGCATGCACACCTCGGTCGCCCCGGCTGCCCACGCTTGCGCGGCTCGCTCGCCCACCTGCTCAAGGGACAGCGAGTACGCGTCGGCATCGGTGCGGCGCTGCGCGAAGGCGCAGAACCGGCAGCCGGTGTAACAGACGTTAGTGAAGTTGATATTGCGGTTGACGACGTAGGTCACCGCGTCGCCGACCGTGTCGCGGCGGACGTCGTCGGCAAGGCCCACCAGCGCGTCGAGTGCGTGGCCATCCGCCATCAACAGGGCGAGTGCGTGGTCATCCGACAGGGACGTCGGGTCGGACTCGGCGCGCCGCAGGGCCGCGGCCACGTCCCTGTCGAACTCACGCGATGCCGCCGGGCGGGAGTCTTTGCCGACCGATGGACCGGCACTCAGCCGTGCGCCCACCTCGGCCCAGTCACCGTACACGTCGGCGAAGTCGCCGCGGCGGTCGGCGGAGCGGCCCGTGGTGTCGATCGTGACGTGCAGGTCCGTCCGGCCTTGCTGACCCCACCCCCCGTCCGGCTCCTGCCACGGCAGGCCGCGCGGCATCGCACCCGGCGCGGCGAGCCCGGTAGCGGGATCGGCAAGCGCGCTGACATGGCTCGCCAAGCGCGGATCCAGCCACGGCTCGCGGATATAGCTCGGATAGATCGTCAGCCGCTCAGCCAGTGCGAAGCCCGCGGCAGCCGTTCTGGCTGCAAGCTCGTCGATATGCGGCCAGGGGCGCTCCGGGTTCACATGGTCCGGGGTGAGCGGCGAGACCCCGCCCCAGTCATCGATGCCCGCGCGCAGGATGAGATCGTACTGATCATCGACCAAGTTAGGCGGCGCCTGCACCCGGGCACGCGGGCCGAGCACCAGCCGGGTCACCGCGATCACGGCCGCCAATTCCGCTAGCTCCGCGTCCGGCACATCCCGCATTTTGGTATCTGGCTTGGCACGGAAGTTCTGCACGATAACTTCCTGGATCCCACCGTATTCGCGGGAGATCCGGCGGATCGTGAAGACCGAGTCTGCGCGTTCCGCCGCGGTCTCGCCGATACCGATGAGGATCCCTGTCGTGAACGGTACGTTGTTGCGGCCCGCGTCCTCGAGCACCCGCACCCGGACCGCGGGATCCTTGTCCGGGCTGCCGAAATGCGGGCCGCCGCGTTCGCTGAACAGGCGCCTCGCGGTGGTCTCCAGCATCATGCCCATGGATGGCGCGACCGGCTTGAGCCGCTGGAAGTCCTGCCAGCTCAGCACGCCGGGGTTCAGGTGCGGCAGCAGGCCAGTCTCTTCAAGCACGCGGATGGCCATCGCCCGCACGTAGGACAGGGTGTCCTCATAGCCGTGCGCGTGCAGCCAGTCACGAGCTTGCCGCCACCGCCCCTCCGGGCGGTCACCAAGGGTGAACAGCGCTTCCTTGCAGCCCAGTTCGGCGCCACGGCGCGCGATCTCGATCACTTCGTCAGGTGCCAGGTAAGGGCTCGCCACGCGGCTCGGGACGGTCGCAAATGTGCAGTAACCGCAGCGATCCCTGCATAGCCGGGTGAGCGGGATGAACACCTTGCGGGAGTAGGTGATCACGTGGTCACGGCCGGCCGCTGCCAGTCCGCTGTCGCGGACACGGGACGCGTACGCCAGCAACTGATCGAGATCGTCGCCGCGCGCGTGCAACAGCACCGTTGCCTCGGATTGGTCGAGCGGCTTGCCGTCCCTTGCCCTGGCGAGTGCCCTTCGCATGGCGGCGGCGGAAGGTCGGTCCTCACAGGCGCCCATGGCCCGAACCTTACGCGGCGGTCGCGCCACCGCCTGCGCCGAGGGTCCCGTAGGCCGACGGGGCGCAGCGTCACGAGTCGGTCGAGAACCGGACCGTCCACGGCGCGAGCTGCGTATTCGGCCAGATCCGGA
>WNGG01017753.1_pt1 | contig 20524 bp, 16 predicted proteins | sample 5400661 | NCBI WGS metagenome assembly WNGG01 (sample SAMN13153372, study PRJNA577476) | soil metagenome | isolation source: 100 cm soil or saprolite under Garry oak tree replicate 1 | place: USA:California | collected 2016-06-15
CGGCCATTCAGCGGAAGGCTCTTGATCTGTTGTTCCGGCACGATGCCGGCGATCACTTCGGTGGTCGTGCTCACTGCCGGCGCTCCCTCGGTCACCGTGATTTCCTGCTGTACTTCGACAACTTTTAGAGTGAAATCCACGGTCGCTTCTTGGCCGACGGCCAAGTGGATTCCGGCGCGAACGGCCCTTCGAAAACCTGCCTTCTTCACGCCGAATTCGTATTCACCAACGGGAAGCTCAGCGAAACGGTAATGTCCCCCCGCATCGGTGGAGGCGGTACGCTGCGCTTCCGTTTCTAAATTGCGGGCGCTGACCGTTGCTCCAGGGACCACCGCGCCCGATTCGTCCGTCACGACTCCCGAAATAGCAGCGGACACTTGAGCGGAGGCTCGCATTGGGGCAAGCAGGGGGAAAAAGCAGAGGAGGATGAAAACGGTCCTAAGGGGCAAGCGCATTCTAATATTCTTGTATTCTTGCTGACTCAAATCAGCTTTGCCGGCGGCATGGCTCCCACCCATGGCGAGAATCGAGATAGCCTTTGTAATACGGATGGACTCGATATGTCAAATCGGATTTATACGATCCAGAAAAAGCGAGGGCGTCAGTGAATCGTGCAAGCCAACGGTCCAGCCGCGTTTTTGCCAGGAGCGCACGCTATTCCAGAAATCGTCGACTCCGGGCGCGCTGACCATGAGCTCTCGGTCCCGATTGTCCGGGATCACGGCCATGAGCGGTTTAATGTTCAATTCGTATAAATCGCGCTAGAGCAGACGCCAGATTTGCCAGTTCATCGTCGGGCAAATGTCGTCTAACCGCAGAATGAATCGTGTTTGCATGGGCACTCTCGTCGGCAAGGCGCAGTGAAAGATGAGCCGATGTCACTTCGAACAGGATCGGACAGGTGGAGGATAGTTTGGCCGTCGGTGCACACAACTTCTCGTTGGTCGTATTCTTACGAGGAAACCTCGGAAGCCGGTGTCTGCAGGCCTGCTCGGTTTTGGGCGCCAGAGTGCCAGCGCCAAGCCGTTTGAATGATGGTCTCCAGTGAGGAGTGGGAAGGCTCCCACTGCAACGATTGGCGCGCAAGCTCGGAACTGGCCACCAGGGCCGGCGGATCCCCCGGTCGGCGGGGCGCTGCGACGGTTGGAACAGCATGGCCGCTGACGTGTCGCACCATCGCTATCACTTCCAACACGGATGCTCCTCTGCCAGTTCCAAGGTTGATGGCCCGGCTCTCGCCTCCGCGGTGGAGATATTGCAAGGCACAAATGTGTGCAGAAGCCAGATCCGTGACGTGAATGTAGTCACGGATTGCAGTGCCGTCGGGCGTGGGATAATCGGTGCCAAAGATCTGCAGGCGCTCGCGCTGTTTTAGCGCCGCCCCAATGGCCAAGGGAATCAAGTGAGTTTCGTGCTGGTGCTCTTCGCCCAGTTCGCCATCGAGATCGGCGCCGGCGGCGTTGAAATAGCGGAGAGCCACCCAACGAAGCTGCCGCGCCAGTCCCATCCACTCCAGCATTCGCTCGATGACCAGCTTTGAATCGCCATAGGGATTAATGGGGTTCCGAGGCTGATCTTCTGTAATGGGGACGGAAAGCGGCAACCCATATGTCGCGCACGTCGAGGAAAAAACAATATCTTTGACTCCGGCATCGAGCATAGCTTCCAGCAGGCTGAGCGTTCCGCCAACATTGTTTTGGAAATAAGAAAGGGGCCGCGCTACCGAGTCGGCAACCAAGGCGCTGCCGGCAAAATGGACTACGGCTTCAATCTTATGTTCTTTTAAGACCCGGCGAACGACTGCGATATCGGAAAGACTTGCCCGGACGAGCGGTCCCCACTTCACATTGTGGGCGTGCCCGGTAGAGAGATCGTCAATTACGATGGGCCGATAGTGGCTGCTCACCAGAGCTTTCGCGGTGTGGCTGCCGATGTACCCGGCGCCGCCAGTGACGAGAACATTCATCGGATTTTCAGGCTCCGGATCCGCTCATGTGGCCGTCGATTTGTGGCCGAAATGGAAGTATCCCCAATTTCGAGAAGGCGCCGATATTTCCTCGTAGAGTTCTTCGTAAGCTCTAACCATTGCAGGTACGTCGAACTTTTCCTTGGCCTGGGTAGCAGCGGCAGCGCCCATCGCCCGCCGCAAATGACAATCTCTTAAGAGGGTCATCGTCGCTTCAGAAAGCTGCTCGGCATAGCCCGCCTGCACAATAAAACCTTCTTTGCCGTTTTGCAACAGCTGCGGCACGCCGCCCACGGCTGTGCTCACGATGGGCAAGCCCGCCGCCATGGCTTCGATGCCGTGTAAGCCGGTTCCGGCAGCCGCTTCCGAGAAACCGAATGAGCGAGACTAATATATAATGCCGGATTTGCCACTCGAAAGAGGCTCTCCCGTGAGGACGGCTTCCATAGATTTGCCGCGCGTAAAATCCCGCCTGAATCCCAACCAAATCCGTAGCTTTTGGGCGGCCTGGGGCGGTTGGACGATGGACGGCATGGATTCGTTTATTTACTCCCTCGTTCTTGTGCCCGCCCTTCAAGAGTTGTTGCCGAGGTCTGGAATTCCGGGTACGCCCGCGAATGTGGGTTTCTATGGTGGCTTGCTCTTCGCTCTTTTCATGGTGGGTTGGGGAACCGGCATGATTTGGGGGCCCATAGCCGACCGCTTCGGCCGCGTGCGCACCATGATGTTCAGCATTCTTTCGTTTTCGCTCTTCACCCTCCTGGCGGCGTTCTCGACCGGAGTTTGGACCCTGGCGCTTTTTCGCTTTTTGGCCGGGGTCGGAATTGGCGGAGAGTGGGGAATCGGAGCGGCGCTCGTCTCCGAGGATTGGCCCGAGGAACGCCGAACCATGGGTGCGGCCCTGATGCACACGGGCTATTACATAGGGTTCTTCTTGGCGGCCGCGGCGAATTATTTCATCGGCAGCCGTTTTGGCTGGCGGTACATGTTCGCGGTGGGCGGCGTTCCAGCGATGTTCATCGCCTGGATAAGGAAGAACGTGCGCGAGCCGGTTCGCTGGGAAAACAAACTCGAGCAGCTTGGCGAGACGTGGACCATGCGCCGCGCCTTTTTGGTGCTCTTCTCGCCGCAATATCGCCGCCGCACGATCCTGAACTCGATCTACCTGATTGTGTCGCTTACTGGATTGTGGGCTGGCTCCGTATATACGCCCGCGGCGATGACCTACATCGCCGACCGGGCCGGCCGCACGGTGATGGAAGCCGCGCGGCTGGCGTCGTATTCGACGGCGCTCCTGGGGATGGGCACGGTAATCGGCGCTCTTATTGTCCCCTTTCTAGCCGATTGGTTAGGCCGCCGAATCACGCTGGCCGTTTTCTACACATTAATGTCGGCTTCGATCTGGATTGCCTTCGGCCGCGTCTTTTATATGGAGATGCATGCAATCGGCTGGTTCATTTTCTGCTCGTTTCTGCTGGGTTTGGGAGGTGCCAACTTCATCGTGTATTCGTTTTGGCTTCCGGAACAATATGGGACGGAGTGCCGCGCCAGCGCATTCGCATTCACCACAAATGTCGGACGTTTCGCGGCGGCTGGCTTTACTTTTCTCGTCGGCGCCGGGATGCGCCACTTTCAAACTCTTGGCACACCCATCGCACTGACGGCTTTCGCTTTCGTGGTCGGTCTATTGCTCTTGCCTTTTGGCGAAGAGACCAAGGGCAAGCCCCTGCCAGCTTAAATCATTGCGCAAGCCTGGAGCGGGACCACCGAGCTCCTCGCATGGCCCAAGTCACCCTGGGAACCCGGTATCGCTTCCCTTGAGGTTGACCGTCAGCAGCAGCAATCCCTACCCAAGAAATTCCGGGCCAAAATAAAAGGAGGCGACCCAGGTCAAGCCGCCTCCTCATTGTCCCCGGTGAGGGACTGTCCTTGCCCGTCGGAGGAGGGCAGGACACGTGTGTGCTAGCCTAGAGCTTAGAACCCTGGCGGCGGCTAAAGGTTTCGCGAATTTTTGCGAATATCTCCGACCGTTCTTCTTTTTGTTAAGTCCCTTAGCTACACTATCCTACGCATATGCCGCGAGACGAGGTACTCACGGAAGACGAGGTGCTGAATTTTCTTGGACGAGCGCGAGGCTCGGCGTCGATCCGAGAGATCGCCTCAGGCTTGAGCCTGCGGCATGCCGGAAGGCGTGCTCTCGGCGTCCTTCTATCGCGATTGAAGCGCCAACGCCTCGTCGAAGAGTTGAGAGGCGGCCAATATCGCCTCGCGGGCGCCAGGCCACAACCACGTGCCGACGCAAAATCTAACGTCAGGCTTGCGGGGCCGCCGAGGCCGGCAACGCGCGATGCCAATTTGCTCACCGGAAGGCTGGTCGCCCATCGCGATGGATACGGCTTTGTGGTTCCCGAGTCGCCACGAAAGGACCTTGATGGCGATCTCTTCATTCCTCCGGACCAATTGGGCGATGCGATGCACGGAGACCGGGTTATCGCTCGCATCGAGCGGCGCCACACCCGGGGAAGTCAGGCCCCCAGTTCTGCGGCGCGCGCCGAAGGGCGAGTGGTGCAGGTCCTGGGCCGTGCTCATCCAACTGTTGTGGGGATCTTTCATTATGGGCACCGCGGCAATTTTGTCACTCCGTACGAATCCCGCATCCATCACGAGATCATCATTCCTTCAGGGGAAGAGTTGACACCTCAGCTCGTCGCCAGGCACAAAGCCGAAAGACTTCCCCCGGCGGAGTCTTCGCGGTTAGCTGAACTGGAAGGTGCGGTTGTAAACGTCGAGATTACGCGATTTCCGCGGGCTGGCGTGCCGGCGGCGGGGCGTATTGTCGAAATCCTGGGTCGGCCGGGAGAATTCGGCCTCGATGTAGAAATTCTGATCCGCAAACATCATCTGCCGCACCAGTTCTCGCAAGATGTACTGGACGAGGCACGGACAACCGCGCGGCCGGTAGGGAATGCCGAACGCGAGGGCCGTCGAGATTTTCGCCACTTGCCAATCGTGACGATTGACGGGGAGACAGCGCGCGATTTCGATGATGCCGTTTACGTGGAAAGGCGTCCTGAAGGCTGGCATCTTCAGGTGCATATCGCCGATGTCGCCCATTATGTCGTACGAGATTCGCCTCTTGACCGCGAAGCGCGTCTGCGAGGCACTTCCGTCTACTTTCCGGATCGCGCGGTGCCGATGCTGCCCGAGCAGCTCTCGAACGGAATCTGCTCCTTAAATCCGCGCGAGGACCGCCTGGTCATGAGCGTGCTTCTCGAGCTCGATCACCACGGCGAAATCACCGATGCGGAATTCGCGCCGGGTGTAATTCGTTCTGCCGAACGGATGACCTACACGGCCGTGAATCAGGTGATTGAGGGCGATCCCGTGGCCAGTTCGCGTTATGCGGCTCTGGCCGACCGTTTTCGCGAGATGCGCGATCTCGCGCTGATTCTGAACGCCCGCCGCACGCGGCGCGGCTCGATGGATTTCGATCTCCCGGAAAGAGTGCTCACCTTCGATGCCGAGGGACAGACGACCGGCATTGTCCGCAGCGAGCGGAATATCGCGCATCGTTTGATCGAGGAGTTCATGCTTGCAGCCAACCAGGCCGTAGCGAATTATCTGGAGCTGCGCGGATTACTCTCGCTGCACCGCGTTCACGAAAAACCCGACCCGAAAAAGGTGCTCGAATTTGAAGAACTGGCGCACGCTTTCGGCTACTCGCTAGGCATCCCCGGGCTCTCCGAAAAACGGATAGCCGTCCGCCATGGACGGATTGCGGCGCCTGGCCGAACGGGAAGGGGCGCCGGCTCGCGCGAACGGCCGATGGTGGTTAAGCTTCCGAGCTCGCAGGATTTTCAGATCCGGCCCCAGCACTATCAGCGGCTAACGCAAAAGATCGCCGGCAAACCGGAGGAACGAATTTTGTCCTACTTAATGTTGCGCTCGCTCAAACAGGCGCGTTATGCGGTCGAACCGCTGGGCCATTTTGCGCTGGCCTTTGATCAATACAAGCTGGCCCCTATAGCCGAGGAGAGCTCGCTGCCATCGCTGTCGAGTCTTCGGAAGCCGAGCGGCGCGCCGACGCAGCCGAACGAGAGCTCATGGATTGGAAGACGGCGCAATTCATGGAGCAGCATCTTGGGGACGAATATGAAGCCTTGATCATCTCCGTGCAAAAGTTCGGCTTCTTTGTGGAACTGATGGAGATCTTTGTGGAAGGGCTCGTACCGATAAATCGCTTGGAAGAAGAGACCGGCGCACACTGCCTATACCGCGAACGAGATCATGCCATTGTCTCCGGCCGCGGTAATCACACGCGCATCTGGAAGCTCGGCGATCGTGTGCGCGTCCGCGCGGAACGTATCGATCCCATGCGCCGGCGCGTGGAATTCGCGCTGGCCACTTGATTCCGCGCTTCTCCTCCGCAGCCCGTTGCGATATCTTTGTGTGCTTTTCGCGAGGTGAACCGTGGCCATTCGGATGTGCCCGCACTGCGGAAACACCGTTCCTGCAGCTCGTGTTTTGGCGCTCTCCGACGGTATGGAGTGCCCGCGTTGCCAAACGCGGCTGGAAGTTGCCACGGGAAGCCGCATGATCGCTGTCACCGCCGGCCTTCTCGCCGGCTGGCTGGTATGGTGGGTTACGCGCGGCTCGACGAATACCCTTGGCTTCGCCCTCCCGGTTTTACTTTCGTTTCTTGCCTTCGGCATCGTCTCGCCGCTGGTTTTAATGTTCACTGCGGCATTACGCACTGCGCCGGCCGCGCCCGTTTATGAGCCCGTCGCCGTTCATGGCGGCCACGGACAAAGCGTGCACGATCATGCGGGCGGCCATCACTAAACTCGATCGCGGCCAAGCCTTTCTCCTCGCCCTGCCGTTCCCTGAATTTCCCAGCCTCATGCATTGCCTTTATTCTCGTTCCGCTGGAGGATATACGCGCACACAATACTTTGCAGGTACAGGAGGATCGGTGAAACCTTCCGTAGGGTTGATCGGATTGGGCCTCATGGGCCGTCCTATAGCCGCGAATCTGTTGAAAAAGGGATTCTCATTGACTGTATGGAACCGCACGGCTTCGCGCGCCCAGGAGTTGGTATCGCAGGGCGCGCGAGTGGCAGCCACGCCTCACGAAGCAGCCGCTGCTTCGGACGTGCTGATCATGATCGTGAGCGATCCGCCGGCGGTGGAGCAGGTGCTGGGCGGCGAAAAGGGCGCACTGAGCGGATTGCGCCGGGGCAGTGTGCTGGTGGATTGCAGCACGGTTTCGCCGGAGCTGGCGCGCCGCACGGCGGCGGCATGCTCGGAACGCGGCATTGAATATCTCGACGCGCCCGTGACCGGCGGAACATGGGGTGCGGAGAAGGCCGAATTAGTGATGATGGTTGGGGGCGCTGCGGAAACTCTGAAGCGCGTCGAACCGGTTTTTGGCGCGATCGCCAAGCGCTGGTTTTACCTTGGCCCGGCTGGCGCCGGTCAAACAGTAAAACTCGCCATGAATCTGCTACTCGCCCTGGAAGTTGATGCCTTGGCCGAAGCTTTGGCGCTGACCCGGGCCGGAGGGGTGGCCGGCGAACGTCTCGTCGAAGTAATGCAGTCGAGCATGGGACGGGCGCCGGTCCTCGACGTCAAGGCGCCCCTGCTTCTCGAGGGCAAATATCCCCCGAGTTTCCCATTGCGGCTTATGCACAAGGATCTGGTCCTCGCCTTGGAACTTGCCAAACAACTCGGAGTTTCCTTGCCCGCCGGGAGCGCGGCTCGCGAGGTCTACGCAAAAATACTGAACTCCGCTCGCGAAGATGTGGACTACGCGGCGATTGGCCGGTATTGGGATAAAGCGGGCGCGCAAGGGCGCTAAGTTTAAGGCTTGGCTGTGGGCGGAAAAAAGCAAAGCGGCAGGTCGCGCGATGTCTTGAGACCCGCCGGCGCGGCCAGGATCGCGGGTATTGCGTTTACCACCAGGGCCGCGGTGGCGATATCTCCATGCGTCCCGCCGGGAATTGTCAAAACGAGGTTCGGTTCGCCGCGCAGTTCAATTTTATCGTTTGACTCCGGCGCGCCGACGTAGATTTGCAGCTCCATGAAAATTTTTTCTGTTCCTCCGCAAATTCCGCGGGCAATCTGATGTACTCCTGCGGTCCGGCCAGGAGCCACCTCCAGGAATTCGGTGCGAAAAGCTTCGCGCGCGATGACTGGCTCGACGGTTTCCGTAATTTCGTCGATCTCGAAGCCGAAGCCATCGGCCACCATCGCTATCGATTCAGGCAGTCCATGATGCTTGATAGTCCCCGCGGCAACTTGCTCTTTAAACTCCTCGGGGCTCAACCCTGCGCCCACCTTCTTCTGCAGCGGCAGCCGCCGCTTTGATGCGTCTGCGATGCGCGTTACACTTACCGAATCCACTCGTTGTGCGGCGGCGCCCAACGTGAGCACGAGCTTATCCATGACAAAGCCGGGATTCACCCCCGCGCCGACCAACGCCACGCCCCAGGATTTCGCCTCCTTATCCAACTTCGCGGCCAAATCCGGATATTTGCGATAGGGATAGGCGAGCTCCTCACAAGTCGAGACCACGCACGATTCCGAGGCCAGACAGGCGGAGAGCTGATCGATCACGGCGGGTAAATGCGAAGAAGTCGAGTGCACGACGACGTCTGCCGCTTCGCCCAGAATGTCCGTATCGGCGCTGATCGCGATGCCCCATGGGGCATCGCTTGCTCCTGCGACCTCACCGAGGTCGCGGCCCGCTTTGGCGGGATCGGTGTCGATCGCGCCGATTACCTCGATCGCTTGCTTTTCCCGCATCAGGCGCACCAGGGATGTACCGATGGGCCCGACGCCATATTGGATGGCACGAATCTTCTTCCTCACGTGAACTCCTGTGATTCTCGATCAGCCAGGCATGCAGCCAGATGAGCCAAATAAGGTAAAGGAATCGCCCGCATCGTTCAACTATTTGAAGGCGGTTGCCCAATGGCCAAGAGCGGCGGGATAATCAGAAATTGGTCGCAACTGCGATTCGAGCATGAGCGTTCCAGAGACTTGCGATTCGATCCAAAAATAAGCCGAGGTAGCCCCCATGCGCGCCACAAAATTGAATGAGCCGGAGATTGCCGCGGAACTGAAGAAGCTGAAGGGCTGGACTGTGGAACAGGGAAAGCTCCACCGGGTTTTCGAGTTCCGCGATTTCTCGCAAGCGTTTGGGTTCATGACGCAGGTGGCGCTTGCAGCCGAGGCCATGGGCCACCATCCGGACTGGTCCAATGCCTGGAATAAAGTCAACATTGAGCTCACCACTCACAGCGCGGGCGGCCTCACCCAAAACGATTTCGGACTTGCCGCCAAGATTCAGCAGATATCGGCGGGAAGTTAGCCTCTGGACGGTTGCCGCGTGCCTGGCTGAGGTGAACGCGGCATCAGATAATTTTGTATGCTGATTGCGACTCAGCCCTGAGGGTTTCTTTCAATGGCCGAAGTAGCCCCGAAGACCACTGGCCTTCCCTCCGAAATCTCAGAGCAGCGCAAATTGATTTTCGATAAGTTCCGCCGCTGGGGTTATCTGGCCGCCCGGCTCGATCCTCTCGGATTTCTTTCGCCGGTTTCTCCTGCGGAACTTGATGACACTACGCGTTGGTCCTCTGAAGCGCGAGTCATCTACTGCGGGACCGTCGGCGCTGAGTTCACGCACATCGGCGATCCGCAACGACGTGAGTGGATTGCCAGCCGAATGGAATACCCGCGCGGCGCAAAGCCTCACCAGGAGCGTATTCTCGAGCGCTTGGTCCGCGCCGAACTCTTCGAGCAATCTCTGCAGGCGCGTTTTGTCGGCACAAAGCGATACTCGATCGAGGGCCTTGCAGTCCTAATTCCTTTGCTCGACCAAGTTGTGGAAGCAGGCGCGGCTTCGGGCATCGACCAAATGGTTCTGGCCATGAGCCATCGCGGACGACTCAACGTGATGGTTCACATCGTCGGCCGGCCCGCAGCGGAGATTTTTGCCGATTTTGAGGATGTGGACCCGCGAAGTGTGCTGGGCGGAGGCGACGTCAAATACCACGTCGGCGCGACCGGAACGTATCGCACGACTGCCGGGCGCGCGGTGGAAGTCCATCTGGTGTCCAATCCCAGTCATTTGGAGGCGGTCGATCCAGTGGCCATGGGCCGCACGCGTGCCAAACAGGCGCGTATTGGCCCGCAAGGCTGGCGGCGTGTCCTGCCTGTCACGCTGCACGGCGACGCCGCCTTTGCCGGTCAAGGAGTCTGGGCCGAAACACTCAATCTGGATGATCTTTCCGCCTATTCCGTCGGCGGCACGATTCACGTCATCGTGAATAATTTGCTCGGCTTCACCACGCCGCCCATCGAGCTCCACTCTTCGCGCTTCGCCTCCGATCTGGCGAAGCGGCAATCCATTCCCATTTTTCACGTAAACGGCGAGGATCCCGATGCGGTCGTCCGCGTAGGTGAAATTGCCACCGATTATCGCGCGCAATTCGCGAGTGACGTTGTGATCGATCTCATCGGATTCCGCCGCCACGGCCACAGCGAAGTAGACGATCCGACCATCACGCAGCCGCTGCTCTACGCAAAAATCAAAGATCATCCGCCGCTCTGGCAGATTTATGCCGGCCAGAACGGTGTTGACGCGGCAGCGACCGTCACGAAGGTGCGGAAGGAATTCGACGAGTCATTCGCAACTGCCAGCAGGGCCACGGAAAAGCCGGTGCACCACCACCTGCCGCCTTACTGGGAGCCCTATGAGCGCGGCTGCTATAACCCGAAATACGAGGTCAACACCGGCGTCGATGGCGCACAACTCGGCGAAATTGCCGCAGCCCTTACGCGATATCCGGAAGGATTTGCCATCCACCCCAAGGTCAAGAGGCTTCTCGAGCAGCGCTTGGAGATGGGCCGCGGCTCGCGACCGGTGGACTACGGAATGGCCGAGGCGCTGGCGTTCGGTACGCTGCTCCTCGAAGCCATACCCGTCCGGCTCACTGGGCAGGATACTCGGCGAGGAACATTCAATCAGCGGCATGCGGCGTTGATCGACACCCAAACCGAAGCAGAGTATGTGCCACTCGAGCATCTCGCACCAAACCAGGCACGCTGCGAAATCTGCAATTCGCCTTTATCGGAAGTCGGCGTTTTGGGCTTCGAGTACGGTTACAGCCGCGATTATCCGGAGGCGCTGGTCGCCTGGGAAGCGCAATTCGGGGATTTCGTCAATGGCGCGCAAGTGATCATCGACCAGTTCATTTCCGCGGCGGAAGACAAATGGGATCTGCCCTCCGGAGTTGTTTTGCTGCTGCCGCACGGTTACGAGGGCCAGGGCCCGGAACACTCCAGCGCGCGCATCGAACGTTTTTTGCAATTAGCCGCCGAGGACAATCTGCAAATCTGCCAGCCTTCCACCGCCGCGCAATATTTTCATTTGTTGCGCCGCCAGGCGCTTCGGCGCTGGCGCAAGCCGCTCGTGGTGTTTACGCCGAAAAGTATGTTGCGGCGGCCGGAATCAGCATCCGCCCTCGCGGATTTCGCCGAAGAGCGCTTCCTCAACGTTGTCCCAGAGCGCGAAGTCGAGGATGTCCGTCGAATTGTGATCTGTACCGGAAAAATCGGACATGAGCTGCGCGCTGAACGCAGGCGTCGCGGCGATAGCGAGACCGCCATCGTCTTTCTCGACCAGCTTTATCCTTTTCCCGAAGCCGAACTCACCGCCGAGTTGGCGCGCCACGCTCGGGCGAGAGAACTCGTCTGGGTGCAGGAGGAGCCGGCGAATATGGGCGCGCTCTTCTACGTTTTGCCGCGCATCCGGGAACTTGCCGGCGATCTGCCGCTGCGCTCAATCAAGCGGTCAGCGAGCGCCAGCCCCGCAACGGGTTCGGCAAAAGCTCACGAACTGGAACAAAAAACCTTGCTGACTCTGGCCTTTACGACTTCCGAGAATTAATCCCCCGGGTACCTCGGCTCGCGGGCCCGCTGGACAACTCGCGGCTCTCGCTGTAGCGTATCGGTTCCATTTCTATGTCCCGTCAGGTCATCAAGCGCCGTTCGCGCGGTTTTATCTGCGTCAACGCGCATCCGGAAGGCTGCCGGCTAAATGTCGAGCGGCAGATTGCCATCGCCGAGCAAGCGCCGCCGGCGCGCGAACGCGCTCCCCGAAACGCGCTGGTCATCGGAGCCTCCACCGGCTATGGATTGGCTTCCCGGATTGCCGCCGGATGGGGATATGGCGCGCGAACGCTGGGCATTTTTTTTGAGCGCCCCCCAGACGACGACAAAACGGCGACGGCTGGCTATTACAACACCGTCGCCCTCGATGAGTGCGCTAAACGCGATGACCTGTTGGCTGCTCACATCAACGGCGACGCCTTTTCCGACGAATGCAAGCGCAAAGCCATCGAAATCGTGCGCCGCGATCTGGCTCCGCTGGATTTAATCATCTATAGTCTCGCTTCCCCGAAACGCATGCATCCGCGGACCGGAGTCGTCCACAATTCCGTGCTCAAGCCCATTGGTCAAGTCTATTCCAATCGCACGATCGAGCTCGATTCCGAGAAAGTCGTGAACGTGACTCTCCCGTCGGCCAGTGAAAAGGAAATCGCCGACACCGTCGCGGTCATGGGAGGCGAGGATTGGCGCATTTGGATCGAGGCGCTGGCGGCGGAAGGCCTACTCGCACCCGGCGTGCGCACGCTGGCGTACTCCTACATCGGCCCGGAAATGACTTGGCCCATCTATCGGGACGGCACCATAGGCCGCGCGAAGAATGACCTGGAACAAACCGCGCGGTCGCTTGACGCGCTCCTCTCGCCTAAATTTGGGGGTCGGGCGTTGATCTGCGTGAATAAGGCGGTCGTCACGCAAGCCTCGGCTGCAATCCCTGTCGTGCCCCTGTACTTAAGTTTGCTGATCAAGGTGATGAGCGAAAAGGGCCTCGAAGATCCTAAAACGGACGACGCCAATCGGCTGCGCCTCGACGATCGGGAGATGCGTGCGGATGTGCAGGCCGAAATCGCGCGGCTCTGGCCCCAAGTCACCACGGAAAATCTGCGAGAACTAACAGATTTCGCAGGATTTCAACGGCAATTCCGGAATCTTTTTGGCTTCGACGTGGAAGGAGTGGATTACGAGCGCCCGGTCGAAACGGACACTGAGTTGCCGCCGGAAAGATAAGCGCTGTTTGGTAGATTCAGTTTTAATTCGCCTTGCTGCCCGAAACTATTCTTCAGTGCGCCACAACGCCACCGCGACGCCTCGGTTTGCGAATCAGGAATACAAACGGAATCATCGCCATGGTTACGATCGCGAGTATGTGGAAGTTGTCGATGTAGGACAGCATGGTGCTTTGCCGCTCTAACATTCGCTGAAGCAAACCGTAGGCCTGCCTCGTCGCCTCTGGCCCGCTCGCCGCCCGTAGGGCCCCGGAGGCGCCTTGCAGCATCTGCTGAACGCGCGGATTGGCTGGGTTCAGATGCGCGGAGAGTTGGGCGCGATGAAATTGTTGGCGCCGGGCAAGCACGGTGGTCACAAACGAGATGCCCACGCTTGCGCCGACATTGCGGGCCAAATTGATCAGACCGGAAGCCGCGTTATTTTTATGCGGCGGCAGATAAGAGTAAGCCACCGTGTTGATAGGCACAAATAAACACGCCAGGCCCATCCCCTGAATGATCCGAGCCGTGGCAGCAGTTTGGAAATCGATATATAAATTGAAATGCGTCATGTAGAAAAGAGCGCCCGTGAGCGTGCATAAGCCGAAAATCATTACTCGACGAGGGTCGTATCTAGATAGCAGGAACCCCACGACGGGCATGGACGCCAGAATGACCAATCCTCCCGGCATCAGGGCAAAGCCGGCCTTCTCCGCCGTATAGCCCAGCATCGTTTGCGTGAAGAGCGGCAGCAGCAACGTCGTGCCCAGCAGGATGAACCCCAGCATGAACATCATGGAATTTCCGATGGCAAACGAGCGGTCCCGAAATAATTTCAGATCGATAATGGGATTTTTATGGCGCCATTCCCAGAAGATGACCGCGATCAGTGCGACAGCGGAGATGATGCTAAGATCCAAGATCATGTGCGATTCAAGCCAGTCTTCGCGCTGCCCCTTGTCTAGGACCACCTGAAGGGCGCCCAGGCCAATGGCCAGCAATCCCAAACCGATGTAATCAATTTTGATTCCCCCCTCACGCCGCGCGCCGCTTAAATGCGGCGGGTCCTTGATCACCCGGGAAGTCAGCAGAAGCGAGATAATTCCGACGGGAATGTTGATATAGAAGATCCAGCGCCAGCTATAGTTGTCGGTAATGAAGCCACCAAGCGTGGGACCGATGGCGGGCGCGACGACTACGGCCATGCCGTAAACCGCGAAAGCCATGCCGCGTTTTTCCGGCGCGAATGTATCCGCCAGGATGGATTGCTCGCTCGGCTGCAAGCCTCCTCCGCCGGCGCCTTGCAGAACCCGAAATAGAATCAGCGTGGCCAGATTGGGGGCCAGGCCGCAGAGAAAGGAGCTGATCGTGAAGACCGCCACGCAGGACATGTAGAAGCGCTTGCGTCCGATCAGCGAGGAAAACCAGCCGCTCATCGGCAGCACGATCGCATTCGACACAAGATACGAGGTCAGAATCCAGGTGCTTTCATCGACCCCAGCGGCTAATCCTCCGGCAATGTGCGGCAGCGAAACATTGGCAATGCTCGTGTCGAGCACTTCCATGAACGTCGCCAGCGTAACCGTCAGCGCGATAAACCACGGATTCACCGCCGGAGGCACATAAACTTGCCTCGCCGGCAGGGCCGCTACGGCTTCGCTCACTGCAGCCAGACCTTCGGTTGCACGGACATTCCCAGCCGCAGCAAGTGGTCTCGATTTAGTCCCGGATCGAGCACGATCTTCACGGGTATCCGCTGCACCACCTTGACGTAGTTGCCCGTGGCATTTTCCGGCGGCAGGAGGCTGAACTGCGCGCCAGTTGCGCCTGCGATGCTTTCCACGCGCCCTTGGTACTCGCGTCCGTAGGCATCCACGGAGATCGTGACGCGCTGGCCGACCTTCATCCTGCGCAGTTGAGTCTCCTTGAAATTTGCCGTGATCCACACATCGTCGAGGGGCACCACCGAGAGAAGCGTCTGGCCCGGCTGGACGTTCATGCCCACTTCGACTCTCTTGTTGACCACACCAGTTACCGGAGCAGCGACCGTGCAATAGTCCAGGTCCAGTTGCGCCTTATCCAGCGCTGCCCGCTTCTGCTGAACTGCTGCGATTCCCGCGCGAGCCCGAGCCTGTGTCACAGCCACTTGCTGCGGACCTGTGTTGGAATACTGGAGCGCCGCCTGTGCCTGATTGACACGGCTCCGGGCCTGTGCAACCTGCTGCTCGGCCGCCGCCACAGCAGCACGCGCCCCCTCTACCGCGGCGGCGTTCGCCTTGGCTGCGGCATCCGCTTGATCGTAGAGTTGCCGGGAGACCTCGTCCTTGGCCACGAGCGCGCTGTACCGGGCGACATCGGCCTGGGCGCGCGCATTATTGGCTTCGGCCTGCTGAAGTTGTGCGCGGGCGGAATCGAGCTGCCGCTGTGCCGCGGTAACACCGGCTTGGGCCGACTGCACATCCGCCTCTGACGATGAAAGCTGCGTCGTCGTTCCGACGGTCTCGACCGGCACATTCAGGCTCATGGCCTGGGCCGTCGCCTCGGCGTCGGCCAGTTCGGCCTTGGCGCGGTCGCGCGCGACTTGATAATCCCGAGGGTCGATTTGCACGAGCACCGCGCCTTTTTCTACGTATTGGTTGTCGTCCACGTTCACCTTGAGCACGTACCCCGAAACACGTGCGCTGACGTTGTTGATATGGCCGTCAACCTGTGCGTCATCCGTGGCTTCGTAGCTATTTAGATATCGCCACATGAAAAAACCTGCCACAGCCAAGACGATCACCATTGCCACAACGATGCCGCGAACCAGAGAGCGTTTTTTTGTGGCTTGCTCTCGCTCTTTCGAGAGCTTCGGGCTCGGCATCTCGCCGGTTGCAGTGGCAGTTATATTTTCAGTAGGTACATCCGCCCGATCCACTTGCATTTGGTCGGCCATGATTTACCTTTCCTTCCAGTATTGGCGGAAACCGCGTTCCGCGGAACCCGTCGCCCGGGCAAGCTCAACTCGCGCCAGGTTGTAGGCGTAAAGGCTCGAAATGTAGGATTCGTTGGCGCTCGCCACCGCCTCCTGCGCCTGAACGACTTCGATGTTGTCCGTTGCGCCGCTGGCAAAGCGGTCTCGCGCTTGCGTGAGTGTCCGCCCGGCAAGGTCGACATTGCTCATGGCCACGGAAACTTGATCCGCGGCTGCCTGCAGGTCCAGAATGCCGTCGCGAACATCCTGCTCGATCTGCGCCCGCAGATTTTCGAGCTGCTGGCGGCTGCGATTCAGTTCTGCTTGGGCCACCTGGGCGTCGCCGTGGGCTCGGCCTCCCGCGAAAATGGGTATGCGAAGTGCGGCATAAGTCGTGAAGGTGCCGAGGGCGGTAGAGGGCGTTTGACCGATCGCTCCGTAATCGGCGTAAATGGAGAGGGAAGGAAGATGTTCGTAGGCGGCCGCCCGAAGCATCTGTTCCGCCGCGCGAACCTGAGAGAGAGCCGCTTGAAAGTCAGGCCGGCTCTTCAAAGCTTGCTCCAGGCTCTCCTCAACCGTGATCGGCTCAGGCGGCTCATAGGGAATTTTCTCGGTGAGCGTGAAATCCTGTCCGAGCGGCAGACCGACAGCTCGGGCAAGAGCCAGCTTTTGCTTGGCAAAATCATTCCGCGCTACAATGAGCTGCTGGCGGCGGCTCTGGAGTTCCACTTGGGCCCGCAGCACATCAATGCCCGCCGAAATGCCCACGTTTCTCATATCTAACGCCTGATTGTAGAGCGCTTGCGCGCTTTGCACCTGCGCGTCTGCCGTATCCACTCGTGCCTCGGCCGCAATGGTCTCGAGGTACTTGGCGCCGACCACCAGCACCACGGCTTCGCGCATGTCCTGGTAACTCAGTTTGACGGCGGCTGCATTCTGCCGTGAGGAGCGCTCGCTGGCAAGCAGGTTGAAATCCAGCAGCGACTGCGAAAACGCCACGCGCGCGTCAAAAAAACCAAACGGTCCCACAACCAGCGGGAAACCGGGGAATCGGCCGACAATTTTGGCAAATCCCTCCGCGGCGAGGTTTACTTTCTGTGCGTTCTCCGAGATTCTGGCGGAGAAGTCCGGCAAAAGCGGACTGCGCGCCTGCCAGAGCTGCCCTTGCGCGGAGAGTTGCGCATCCTCCGAGAGCAATAACCCGAGATTTTGGCGCAGGCCGCGTTCGATGGCGTCAGCAAGCGGTAGTGGAATCGGCTGCGGGCTGGCCGTACCCGCGGGGACGCTGCCCATGGTTTGGTTCTGAAACGAGTTTTGCGGTAATCCGGGAGAGCCTCCGGCGATGGAATTCCGGCTGGGTGCCATGGTCTGGGCGGATGTGCCGATTGCAGCCAGCGCTATGCACAAAACTGCGGCGATGATTTTGCGTCGTCGATCCATAGGGCTCTCGTCTTTGAATTTGTCAGGCGGCTCGATTCCCCGTGCCGCGCGAGCGTGTGACGCTTAGATTACAGAAGGCCACCGGAAGGTACAAACAGGGGGCCCTTGCGCGGTAGTTATGTCTTGAGAGCGGGGAGTCCGGAGGGATGGCCCGGCTCACCATCGCAGCAAATCACTTTGCTTCCCAACGACCGACGTTTCTCGAAATTATCGGTCAAGAATTACCAATCCTCTTCGTTTCGGGGGCCTTGGACGGCTGCCGCATACGCCCCATTTTGAGCTTTCCTCTTCCCTGAAAAAGGGGCACTATAGTTGCTCCTTTTTTCTTTCCTAAATTCTTGGGAGGCGAAGTTGAATAAGCGGTGGTGGCTTGTATGGAGGGATCGGCTTACATTCATTCTTCCGGTGGCCGGAGGCTTGGTTGCGGCAGCCGTGGGAATCCGAATGCTCGTTCTCATGGACTTTTCTAATTCAGGCTGGGAATTCATGGGACGTTGCGGAGCTGACGCGCTGGGATTCTTCCTGGTCGCCGGGATTTGCTGGCTCAAGACCCACCCCGAACTCGATCGCGAAGACCAAGACTAGGCAGGGTCATTTGGTGTAGGCGTCGGCCGAAGGCGATGTTCTCCTGTAAATTTCTCCCTCGCAAGAGATGGGCGCGGCCGCCCAGCCCCGTCAGTAGGCCGCCGGGCTCTTCCTGATTTTTGATCCATTTGGGGACCCGTTTGTGCTCGAGCGTTCCGATGGTGCTGCCTGACGGCCCTTGCCCGTCAATTCGTCGGCGAGCGAGTTTGCGCCATAGATATCCCGCAGAGCTTCCAGGATGCCGCGCGCGTCAACGTGGATGGAACGGCCGATCGAGTCATCGTAAACAAAATTCCATGGCAGCGATTGGATATTGCCATCGAAAATAATGCCCACCAGCTCTCCGGCTCTGTTGATCACTGGACTGCCCGAATTGCCGCCGATGATATCGGCTGTCTCCACGGCATTCAGCGGAGTATCGAGCTTGATCTTTGATTTCGCAGCCGTCCAGCGATCCGCCAACTTGTAAGGATCTTTGTTGCCGTGGTCGGCCGCGTGCTGGAAGGCGCCGCGGAACGTGGTGAAGTAGGGCAGTCTTGTGCCTTTCGGCGTGGTGCCCTCGCCATTTTCCGTATAGCCTCGGATCACGCCATAGCTCAGCCGCAGCGTGAACGTGGCATCGGGATAGCTGGCCGTGCCTTCCGTGGCAAAGCGGATTTTCGCTATGGCGGCGCCATCCTGCCGCACGACGGAGTCGATTTCATCGTCATATTGCTTGCGCACGGCGCGCGCCTGGGGCTCGATCTCCTGCATGAGCTTGATCAGCGGATCCCCACTCGCGTCAACGGCAGGCTTGCCACCTTCATAAAGCTGTTTGCGCACGGCGACGTCGTCCAGTTTGGTGTTGTCGATCAAATACTGGGCCAGCTCGGCGGGCATTTTCCCATCCAGCGCGCGGTTGACGGTGGCGTTATCCGGCATCTTTTCCTTCATCTCGGCGAGCGAATCCGCAAGCTCAGTGCGCTCCAGGGACTTGTAGATTGGCGCGGTGGAGAAGAGATCCTGTTCCAGAGAAGGCAAAGCGGAATCGCGATATTCGCGCAAACGATCACCATTGGGCTTGGGGCGCTCTTCGGCGGCGCGCACCAAAATCCGCGCAAAACCTGCCAGATCCCCGCTAAAGCCGCCGCGGCGCTCGAAATAGGTGAGCGGGAGATAGATCTGCTTTTCGGTATCCATGGCTTTGGCGATCTCGGTCCAGGGATCGCCGAATTCCGCTTTCTTGGCGGCGCCAGAGGCGATGGCCTGGCGCATCTTGCTTTCTTCGGCGGACTTTTTAGCCATGATTGTCTTGTCGGTGAGGCCTGAGTTATAGCCGCGAATGGCCTTCAACGAATTTTCCACGCTAAAGAGATCATCGTGAGCGATCTTGTCGTTCTCGTTGGATTCAGAGCTGAATTTCTTGAGCAGCTCGTCGCGACGGGCCAGCCGATCTAGAACCAGCGGATAGCCGGTGTCGCGCAGGAATTCGAGCTGCGCCATCGTGTTCAGCCTGCCCGTGGAGCCGGGATTGCCGGAAACGAAGATCAAATCGCCGTCTTTGACGCCGACGGTGGACCACTTGAGGTAATTGTCCAGATGCGCGGGCTTATCGTTGTCGTAAACGCGGAAGAAGCAGACGTCCAGGTCATAGCGGGGATACTCGAAATTATCCGGGTCGCCGCCGAAAAACGCAGCGTCGAATTCCGGCGCGAAGACGAGGCGCACATCGGTGTACTTTTTGTATTTGTAGAGATGATACATCGCACCGGAGTAGAGGGTGGTCACATCGCAGCGCAACTTTGTCTCCGTGGCGCACTGCTGTTCGATGGTGGACATGGCCGCACGCTGGGCCTGGCCCTGATCGGCAACGGACATGCCGGGCTTTACCGCGGCGTTCACTTTGGAGGTGACGTCTTCAATGTTCTCAAGGACGTTCAGCTCCAGGTCAGGGCACTTGGCCTCTTCGGCCTCCGTCTTTGCGTAGAAGCCGGTCTTGAAGTAATCCTTTCCGTCCGTAGAGAGCTGCTGGATGCATTCGGAGCCCACGTGATGGTTCGTGAAGGTGAGGCCATCCGGCGACACGAAGGATCCCGAACCGCCATTATTGAAGCGCACCGAGGAAAGCTGGGTGTGCTGGAGCCAGGGCATCACCTCCAGGTTCGCACGTGCATTTGAGAAGGATACCCCCGGGCTGGCGCCCGATGAAAGCGGGTGTTGCTGGGCGTGGCGGGGCGGGGAATTGGTATTGCGAACGTAACAGAATGCCCCTCCCCCCTGGCATTTTTTTGTAAGTGTTCATTCTGCGTGGCTTGTATTCCTCGGCAAGGAGGGAGGTAGGTGTCGGCCGACACAGAGAGTTCCCTCGCTCGGGTTCCTCGCTCGGGACGAGCCATCCTGGCCGGATGGTCGTTTTCGTAAGTGTTCATTTCAAGCGACTTACGA